>Ga0164318_10000603_pt1 | contig 28559 bp, 21 predicted proteins | sample GuaBasSedimGuay9_FD_113734 | JGI IMG/M metagenome (GOLD analysis project Ga0164318, IMG submission 113734) | Subseafloor sediment microbial communities from Guaymas Basin, Gulf of California, Mexico - Guay9, Core 4571-4, 0-3 cm | ecosystem: Environmental > Aquatic > Marine > Hydrothermal vents...
CTGAGCAGAGGGATAATCAAGAATTTGAAAAAGAAATTAACAGCTTTAGGGAAGCCCAACAAGAAATACATGATTCTGTCCGTATTGAAATTCTTCAAAACAGCGGTGCGCTTGATCGCGAACTGGCCAATCAAAAAATTAAGCCATTTTTCTTTGATCCCAATAAACTACCTGTAGAAGCATGGAAACAACTGGGTCTGACAGACAGGCAAATTAAAAGCATCAAGAACTACGAGGCCAAAGGGGGGAAATTCCGCAGAAAAAAAGACTTGAAAAAAATGTATGCAATTTCGGAAGTTGAATACGAAATACTTGAGCCTTACATCCGAATTATCTCTCATTTCAAAACCAAATCAACCAGGGAAGTTGAAATAGAAAGAAGGAATAATGCCTATTTTTCGCTAATAGAAATCAACAAAGCAGATTCGGCCTTAATTGTTAAGCGACTAAAACTTGCACCCTGGATAGCGGGGAGAATAATCAAATACCGCAATCTGCTAGGCGGCTATTACCAAAAACAGCAGTTGGCCGAGGTTTATGGATTCGACAGCATTGCACTTGCAAGAAGAAGTAATGCAATTCGGGTGAATACAGATTACGTTCAAAAATTAGACCTGAACAAGGCCACTTTCAAACAGTTGGTGCGACACCCCTATATTTCGTATAAGCTAACCCAATACATTGTGAATACCAGAAAAACAAAAGGCCAATATAAATCCATCGATGAGATTCAAGAATCGCCACTGGTTTCTGAAGCACTGTTTTATAAACTTGGGCCCTATTTAGTGATTGGCGAGTAAAACAATTATTTCCCTATTATTGCCACTCATAAAGCCAAAACCAAATGACCAAATCGACAAACATTTTCAATAAATTCCCACGCACTTTTTGGGTTGCCAATACCATCGAATTATTCGAACGCTGGGCTTGGTATGGTTTTTTTATGCTTTTTGCCAACTACCTCACGGGGTCTTCCGACATGGGTGGACTGGAGTTTACCCAAACACAAAAGGGGCTGATTATGGGTATTGGGACGGGCATCTTATATTTTCTTCCTGTAATCACCGGCTCCATTGCCGACAAATATGGTTATAAAAAAGTGCTGCTTTTGGCATTCTTTATTTACATTTCGGCCTTTATTTTGCTGCCCATGTTCGATTCCTTCACCGGGGTTTTTATCATGTATTTATACCTGGCACTCGGGGCTGCCCTTTTTAAACCGGTTATTTCGGCTACCATCGCCAAAACAACTACTGACGAAACTTCATCAATTGGTTTTGGTATTTTTTATATGATGGTCAATTTAGGTGCTTTCCTGGGGCCAATGGTCACCTTACTCTTTAAGAATGCCTCCTATAATATGGTGTTTTATATTTCGGCAGGAATTATTACCATCAATTTAATTTTACTGCTATTTTATAAGGAGCCGGATCGCAAAAAATCGAACGAACCCTTTTTACAAACCCTTGGAGATGTGTTTAAAAATATTGGGCTGGTACTGAAAGATCTCAGGTTTGTAATATTCCTGGTTATTGTTTCCGGCTTTTGGACCATGTACAATCAATTGTTTTTTACGCTCCCTGTTTTTATTGCCCAATGGGTTGACACCTCGGGCATGTATAATTTCTTCATGAAAAACATTCCTTTTATTGCTGAAAACTATGGAAGCCATGGCGAAATGGAAGCCGAATTCATTACCAACTTCGATGCCATGTTCATCATTCTTTTCCAGGTTATTGTTTCAACAATAGTAATGCGATGGAAAGCACTGAGTACGATGATCACAGGTTTTGTTATTGCATCAATCGGTATGGCATTAACACTGATGACACAGAATGAGGTATTTATTATTGTTGCTTTGTTTGTTTTTGCCATTGGAGAAATGACGGCTTCACCAAAAATAACAGAGTACATTGGACGGATTGCACCACGTGATAAAAAAGCACTTTATATGGGCTATTCCTTTCTCCCGCTTTTCCTTGGAAATATTTTTGCAGGATTTATTTCGGGTGGAGTTTACCAACAGCTTTCCGACAAACATGCGTTACTCATGAAAGAAGTCGCATCAAGAGGAATTAACATTTCATCAGATTTAAGTCACAACGAATATTTCAAAGCAGTTGCCGGACAGTTGAATATGTCAGAAACAGAACTCACCAATTATTTATGGGTGACCTACCAACCCGGAAACATCTGGTTGGTGATTATTTCTATTGGACTCTTTTCGGCCTTGATGATGTGGCTGTATAATAAGTTTCTTGTTGTTAAAAATTAGCTGAAAAATTAAAACATTGGTCAATTACAGGAACACTTTTAAATCAGCCCATGTCTGTTTAAGTGGTTCTATGCCGTTTATAGTGGGCAACAATTAATTAAAATCACAATAACCAACAATACAAATCACAAATAAACCACAAAAACCAATTCTTGAAAATCCAAACTAAACAAAAATATTAAGCAATAAGCTTGACCTCAATTTTATAAAATCAATTATTTGTTTAGAAATATATCTTGTTCATAGTGTGTCTTTGTTTTTTGTTATTTGAAGATTGATTATTATTTGTTATTTGACTATTGTGATTTGTTATTTACTAACATCATTACTCACCTAAATCGACATAGAGCCGTTTAAATTAACTTTAACAGAAATTTATATTTATTATAATTCAAAGCAATATCATTTTTACTAAATTTGTTGCGAATAAATTCAATTACTCACCAAATAAAAATTATTATGAAACATTTTACGCGTGTATTTTCTTTGGTAATGGCTTTTACTGTGGTATTTAGTTTTGCTAATGCACAGTCAATCATGACCAAAGCTCAGGCTCTCGGCCTGAAAACAAGTGGTGTAAACGTCACACCCGACAAGGATTTAACGGCTACCAGGGCCATTCTTCTTGAAGAAGGTTTTGATACAGATTGGCTTCCTGCTGACTGGACAGTTATTAATTTCCATGCAGCAAATAACTGGTCACAAACCAACCCTACGGAGCATAATTTTAACGAGGTTGATCCAACAAGTCTCTTCTCGGCTATGGTACCATGGATTGGCGAAGATCAGGACGAATGGCTGATTTCACCAACACTTGATGCAGCAGGCGAAACACCATTAAACTTAAACTGGTATGCCGGTGTTAGTGGTTCATGGCTCGATCCGGGCGCAACCCTTATTTGTCTCATCTCAACTGATGATGGCGCAACATGGACTCCTCTTTGGGATGCCATTGACGAAATCGAACCTGGTGCCGAATGGGCATGGAATTATGTTTCAATTAATCTTGACTCGTACGCTGGCGCCCCTTTCAAATTGGCATGGCAATATGTTGGAAACGATGGCGACCTTGCCGGAATTGACAATGTAGTGGTAAAAACAGGTTTCGATTACATCTTCCAGGATGACATGGAAAGCTATGATGTTGATGCTTTTTTAGCATTATCTGACGAATCAGGTTTCTGGACAACATGGAGTGATGATCCGGGTAGTACTGAAGATGCCAAGATTTCTGATGATCAAGCTTCCAGCCCAACACAATCTGCAATTGTAAACGGTACAAACGACATGGTATTGAAAATGGGTGACAAAACTACCGGTAAATACCAATTTAATGTTAAGTATTTTATTCCAAGTGGTTTTGGTGGTTATATCAACCTCCAGCACTTTGAAGCTCCAGGTATTGAGTGGGCCGTCGAGATTTATTTTGGCGCATCAACAGCCGCCAGCAATGGTTTTATGTATGCCGGAAGCCCCGATTCACTCTTTTTTGATTACACACATGATACATGGATGCAGCTTGAATTTATTGTTGACCTCGACAATGACCACGCTGAATTTTACTTAGATGGCGAGATGATTACTGATTGGCAATTCAGCTTGCAAGCTCAGGGAGATCCTGGAACCTTGCAATTAGGTGGCGTTAATTTATATGCCGGAGCTCCTGGAACTGAAACAGCCGAGTATTATTTTGATGATGTTGAATATATTCTTCTTGTAGAAGGTGCAACTTCAGCAATTATCGATATTGACAACTCACCCATCATTGTTACTTTAGAAACAGGTGAAGAAGATACCAAGCAGTTTACAATGGGCAATACAGGTCAGGCAGATCTTGATTACGAAATGGTAATTACTTATCCTCAGGGAAACAAAGCCATGGATATTGAACCTGCCGGATCACACACAGCAAAAGACATGAATCAGGTATTGATAGCCGATCCTGACTATGTTGGCGCCAATAACCAGTTGGGCGACAGGGATGCTGTACTGCATTATGACGGTGATAACACTTCAGCGATTGGAACTTCTGTTGACTACGATTGGCGTGTTGCTGCCCGTTTTCCATCAGACATGGTAACACCTTATGTTGGCATGGAAATTACCTCTGTAGATGTATTTATTAATGATCCGGGAGATGCTTACAAATTACAGATTTACGGCATGGGTTCATTTAATACACCAGGTCCGGGTGAATTGCTTGTAGAGCAATCATTTGATGCCATTGGTGCATCCTGGAATACCATTACCCTGAACGAACCTTTGAAAATTGATGGTCAGAATATCTGGGTAGGATACTGGTTCAGCTCATTCGGCGGACTGTTTACACCAGGTGTTGATGAAGGACCTGTTGTTGCCGACGGCGACTGGATGGCTTCAGGACCAGGTTGGTCTCACCTCTCTGACAATCCTGATTTGCAGTTTAACTGGAACATTCGTGCCAACCTCACAGGTGAAGCGATTACCACTTGGTTGTCAACTGATCCTGTTACTGGCACACTGGCTAAAGATGAATATATTGATGTTGATGTAATGCTTGATGCTTCAGGTCTTACTGTTGAAGGTTCACCTTACACCGGAAAAATTAATGTTAGAAATAACGATCCTGAAAACGAATTGGTAAAAATTACCGTTCTGCTCAACGTTATGGTTGGTGTTTTGGAAAATGGTGAAAAAGAAATTGTTGTGGTTTATCCAAACCCTGCAACAGATTATCTCCGTATCGGAACCAATGGCGAATTGAAGCACATTCGTATTGTAAATACCATCGGACAAGTTGTATTCGACCAGCAAATGAACCAGGCAAATGCCACAATCGCAACAAGCGAATTGAACAAAGGCGTTTATTTTGTTCAAGTCGATACCGACCATGGTACAACAACACAAAAGATTATTATTGAATAATCTGAATTATTAAACTTTTTAAAAAGCCTCGTTTTGTAACGGGGCTTTTTTTATGACTAATCAGTATTTATGACCCCACCTAAATCCTCCCCCAAGGAGAGGACTTCCGTTGCTCAACAAGCTTGTGGATTATTCCGGATGGGATGGGGTCTTTAAATCAAAACAACCTTATTAAATTGTTTTTCTTCATATTTATTAGTTACTTTTTATACTTTTGACACAATGAGCACCTCAGCAATCAATAGTTCTTTCGACAAATTCAATCATTTGAAATTGGCAGAGATTTATCAAAAAATCAGCAGGCCAATCATTATAACCGACCATTTAAGGACACCTGAGAATATGGGATCGGTTTTGCGTTTGGCCGGAAATATTGGTGCTAAAAAAACAATCTTCATTTCTGATACCGCCCAACAGTTCCGCTTGCGTAGAATCAAAAAAACAGCATCGACAGCCAACGAAAACACCAAATGGGAAATTCTTGATGAAGATCAATTATCAACTTTCATTCCTGCAGATTACCAAATTATAGCTATCGAAACTTCAGAAAAAGCGGAAAGTATTTTTGAATTTAAGTTTCCTGAGAAGACTGCCTTTCTGGTTGGAAATGAACGCTACGGCATTCGTCCCGAAATTTTAACACAAGCCGATCATGTTGTTTACATCCCTGTTCCCGGCGCTGTTTCTTCATTGAATGTTACCCATGCCCTTTCCGTCGCTTTATTTGAATGGTTGCGGCAACAGCACAAGTGAAGCTCACTTCGCAGCAAGTGCCCACGCTTGCAGTTCATGCTAAATTTCTTAGCCCCCCCGCTGCATGCGTCCACGCTTGCAGTTCTCGCAAATCTCTTAAACATAAAGAAAGTTGTCTGGGATTGTTTAAAAAGTTTTTCAAGCGTGGACGCTTGAAACGGAGAGCGTGGAAGCTAATTTTCTTACCTTTACCCTTTCAAATTTTAAAACAAAAATTACGATGGAAAAAGTAAAACAATACATTGAAGAAAACAAAGAAAGGTTCATGGAAGAACTTTTCGGAGCCATTCGCATTCCCTCTATCAGTTCCCTTTCAGATCACAAAGATGATATGGTACGCATGGCAGAATTTTACAAAGAGAGCCTCTTGAAAGCAGGCGTTGACAAAGCTGAAGTAATGGCCACAACCGGAAACCCCGTTGTTTATGCCGAAAAAATAATTGATCCTGACTTACCAACAGTACTGGTTTATGCCCATTACGATGTGATGCCTGTTGACCCGATTGATTTATGGACAAGCCCACCTTTTGAACCGGAAATACGTGACGGAAAAATTTATGCCCGTGGTGCCGACGACGACAAAGGCCAGGGATTTATGCACGTAAAAGCATTTGAAGCCTTGGTGGCCAACAACAAATTGCCACTTAATGTAAAATTCATGATTGAAGGTGAAGAAGAGATTGGCTCAGTAAGCCTGGGTCCATTTTGCGATGCCAACAAAGAAATGCTGCAAGCCGATATTATTTTGGTTTCCGATACCGGGATGATTGCCGAAGACATTCCTTCAATCACAACCGGATTGCGTGGCCTTGCCTACTGGCAAGTTGAAGTAACCGGCCCCAACCGCGACCTACATTCAGGCCTGTTTGGTGGTGGTGTTGCCAACCCGATTAATGTACTTTCAAAGATGATTGCCTCAATGACAGATGAGAACAACCGAATTACCATACCTGGTTTTTATGATGATGTATTGGAGGCTTCGGACGAAGAAAGGGTGATGTTAAACAAGGCTCCTTTTAGTATAGACGAATACAAAGAGGCCATTGATGTAGAAGAACTGGATGGCGAAAAAGGATATACAACCATTGAAAGGACAGGTATCAGACCTTCATTTGATGTTTGTGGAATTTGGGGCGGATATACCGGTGAAGGTGCCAAAACAGTACTTCCATCAAAAGCTTTTGCCAAAATATCGACACGACTTGTTCCCGATCAGAACAATGAAAAAATTGCCCAAATGTTTGTTGACTATTTTACAAGCATTGCACCCAAATCGGTGAAAGTAAAAGTTGAATCCTTGCATGGCGGACAAGCGTATGTTTGCCCGATTGACCTGCCTGCTTACAGAGCTGCCGAAAAGGCATTTGAAAAAATTTACGACAAAACACCAGTCCCTACACGCAGTGGAGGAAGCATCCCTATTATTTCCACTTTTGAAGATAAGCTGGGAATTAAATCTGTATTGATGGGATTTGGTTTGGAATCAGATGCTATTCATTCGCCCAACGAAAATTATCCTGTGAACAATTTCTACAATGGCATTGAAACCATTTGCTGGTTTTACCAGTTTTTTGCTGAAGAGTTGAAGTAGGAAGTTCGTCAGACGATTATACTCCGTAACAAAATCATCGTCCGACCACTTTGGTTACCATTTTATTAGTGGCCGGACGACTGTTTGATTTTGCATCTAGTCGTCTGACCACTTTTTTTCTTTACTATTATTTTCTTGGTCTGCGTTTTTTAGCACCTGTTTTCCCATCGCCGGTGTATGCTGTGCGGTCAGGTTTTCCCAGGCGGGGTTTTCTGCCGTACCATTGTTCATTTTCTTTATTATCGCCGGATTTTCCTGGATAGTCTTTTTTGTCGTTTCTACGGTCAAAGTCTTGCTTGTCATCCTTCTCCCACTTCCTTTCTCCAAAATCCTTCTTTTCCCTATCAAAACCTGGTTTTTCTTTCCTCTCCCATTTCTTCTCTCCGAAATCTTTTTTCTCCCGATCAAAACGCGGTTTCTCTTTCTGCTCCCATTTTCTTTCTCCAAAGTCTTTTTTCTTCCATGCTGGTTTATCAGAATCGTCCCTGTCATCTTTTTTCCAGTCCGGTTTCTTGTCGTCCTTGCGGCGTTTGAAATCTTCTTTGTCTTCGTCCGACATATGTTTGCCCTTTTTACTTCCGGCATACATTTCAAATTTTACGAAACGCGTTTCTATGGGGCCGTTAAACAAATGAATTTTTCTGGAAGGACGTAAACCAACAAATTTCATCGAATCAAAACTGGAACTAATTATCCATGCTTCAAAGCCCTGGAAATTGTTCTTCAGCACATCACCAATACCTTTATACAAATCACGGATTTCTCCTCTTTCTTCTAATCGTTTCCCGTAAGGTGGATTAAAAACAAGGATTCCATTTTCCACTTCCGGATGAATAGCATCAAAATATTTTACTTTGATGTCAATATCTTTGTGAAGACCTGCTTTTCTCAAATTCTTTTTGGCAATGCCGATGGCCTTTTCCGATCGGTCGGATGCAAATATATTACATTCAGGATCTGTCATTTGACTATCGGCTTCCTGCTTGATAGTCCCCCACAATTCTTCATTAAAATCTTCCCACCTCATAAAGGCAAAATTCTCACGGTAATGTCCTGCCGGAATGTTTGAGGCCACCATTGCCGCTTCGATGGCAATTGTTCCCGAACCACACATGGGATCGTAAAAGTCCTTCTCCCCTTTCCATCCCGTGAGCTGAATCATCCCTGCCGCCAACACCTCATTAATAGGTGCTTTATCGACAGCAATGCGGTATCCCCGCTGATGTAAGGACTCACCGGAACTGTCCAATGAAACCGTACAAACATCCTGGTTAATATGCACATCAATAAAAATATCAGCATTCTCTTTGCTTACCCAGGGGCGCTTGCCTGTTTTTTCCCGAAACTGATCGACAATGGCATCCTTGGTTCTCAAGCTTACAAATTGGGAATGGTCGAGATTTGAAAAAAACAAATTGGCGTCAACGCTAAAGGTTTGGGTGACATTAAAAACTTTGCTCCAGTCAATCTTCATCACCTTTTCGTAAAGCTGTTTGTCGTCCTTTACTTCAAAAATACCAATGGGTTTTAAAATTCGTAAAGCAGTCCGAAGGAGGTAATTGGCCTTGTAAAGTAGGGCTTCATCGCCCCTAAACTGCACGCCACGTTTAATGATTTTAATATCCAGTGCACCGATTGCTTTCAGTTCGTCAGCCAGTACTTCTTCGAGTCCGGCAAAGGTTTTGGCGGTGAAATCCATCCCTTGTTTGTATTCAGTTAGATCTTCCATTGGCCGGCAAAATTAACTATTTTCGCCTTGCAGAATAGCAACTAATCAAACACATAACAACATGACCATTGAAGAAGCACAACAAAAGGTTGATAACTGGATCAATACTACGGGAGTCAGGTATTTTAATGAGCTGACCAATATGGCGATCCTGACAGAGGAAGTGGGCGAAATGGCACGGATTATTGCTCGTAAATACGGGGAACAATCTTTTAAAGAGTCTGATAAAGATTACGATCTGGCAGATGAAATGGCGGATGTTTTATTCGTCCTGATTTGTATGGCGAACCAGACGGGAATTGACCTGACAGTATCCCTTGAGAAAAACCTGGTAAAGAAAGAAATACGAGACAAGGACAGGCATAAGAATAATGAGAAACTGAAAAAATAAAACCATCAACTGAAAACGAACAAATAAATAACAAAGCACAAACAGCAAATTACAAATAAATAACAATGATTCAAATCACAATGTTCTAAACAGTTTTGTTATTTGAAAATTGATTTTTGGAAATTATTTGTTATTTATTTTGTTGTTATTTATAGTTTAAACTCCTCTTTCCTCACCCTCAGCAAAGTTCTGAACATGGGCTCCTCGATTAAGTTTTCCCGTATTCGGATTTCAATGGCTTTTTGAATCATTTCCTTGGAAGGAGTCGATTCAACCGAACGCAAACAGTTGTGATGTTTCGACGTAAATTCTTTTACACGTGCTGTTAACTTTTCTTGTCCAAGAATGTCTGAAACATAAAATCGTGGAGTAAGCAAGCTTTCGTCTTTTTTAACAAGCCCTTCCTGGATAGCCGTTTCGGCCAAAGCTGTTTTGGGATAAATACGCAGTCCTTCGGTAAGATAAACCAGGTCGCGTTCATCGATAAAACGATGAATAAAGTCAAAAGTTTCGTCCAATGTTTCATCCGTTTCACCAGGTCCACCCAATACAAAAAACCACATGGTCGGCATTTCTGCTTCTTTCAAAATACGAACAACTTTCTCCAGTTTTTTTCGGGTAAATCCTTTCCGTAAACTCTTCAACATTTTATCAGATGCAGAATCAGGTGTACAATCAATCTGTGAAAATCCTGCTTTTCGCATTAAAGTAATCAAATTGGGCGTAACGCCCGAAGGGTTCACTCCCATTGTTCTCAGGCGTAAAGAAAGTCCACGATTAATAATTTCCCGGCAAATATTTTCAGCATGTTGTGGAGGATGGTTAAAAGTGGAATCGACAAATTCGAATACCACATCGGGCATGCGTTCGATCACACTTTCTATTTCGTCTACCACATCTTTTGCTGTTCGTAATTGATAGCTTTTCCCTTCTAAAACCGGATACGAACAGTAAATGCATTTCAAAGCACATCCGCGCTTGGTTTGTATGGGGTAAGCGCTACGTGAAAAATAAGGGTCGTAATTCAAATGGGTGTCGATGCGGGGATAAGGTACCGTGAGTTTTGATTGTTTTTCCGGAAAGCTTAAAGCTGTATTACCGCTAATCTGCTTGTTATGATTTTGCTGCAATACTCCAGGAATTCCATTCATTGAGCTACCATTCTCAATTGCATTTATTAGTAATACAAAAGTTTCTTCCCCCGGCCCTACAATACCGAAATCAAATTGCCAACGTTTAAGTAATTCATTTGGGAATAAACTATAACCGGCACCACCAAGCACCGTAATCGCTTTCTGATATTTTTTTATCGGAGCTATACACAATCGTTCAACTTCATCAATATAATAGGTTGAATCTTCCATCACCATATCATCAATATTCCGAATAGAAACACCAATCACATCAGGTTGAAAATCATGCAAGATACTCGTTAATGAATTGTGGTCAATTTGGTTTTCATGATTATTCACATCCCACAGGCCATCAAACAGTTTTACCTGATAACCTGCCTTTTCTGTAGCAGTGGCCACCATGCACAGCCCCAATGGTGACACCGGATAAGGCGAAGCTTCGGTATTGGAATTAACCAGAAGAACTTTCTTCATTCTAATAATCCTTCATCATTTTTAAATCGGCGATAAATGTAAAGGATATTTTGTAATGACTGATGACGCAATCGAATGCGATAACAAATAAAAAAGCCGCTGATTTCTCAGCGGCTTTTTGGAGTCTTAGCAAACAATTGCAGTTTACATTTTTCTGCGCAAGAAAATAACAGTAAATATGGCAATCAGCGCTACAACCATCAATATTGGCCAGTTACCTAATGGAACAGGCTCTGGTGCAATGTATAAGAGGTAATCTTCAGTTTCTCCCAAATCGAATTGACCATGTCCATCCCAGTCTTCTGGAAGGGGGCCATATGTATCATCTGTTAAAACAAAACGTGCCCATACATAACCATCCTTTGGTCCTATTTGTACTGGTGGCAAAGGGGGTATAATTGCACTCAATGGCCCACTATAAGGTCCGGCAATGGGATGGTTCAATACAACGAGTTCGGGCACCATCTGCCCACCACATGTAGTAGCCGGATCATTGGCCCAAACACCATCCTGATTCCAGTCGATAAGTAAGTGGAAATAGCCGGTTGTTGTCCCCTGTGCTTCAATCCAGGCATCAATTTGCTGTCCCCAATTGGCTATATCACAAACTTTTCCCAAGGGTACAGTTAAAGTTCCACAAGGTGCGTAAGTTTCACTTCCCACAGCACCTGTAATGGTAAACGCTCCGGGCATCATAAGCCCTTCATCTATTATCCCTGCCGGGTTGGGCGGGTATGGAAATGTACCTCCACATTCATCCTCATTGTATTTATCAGGATTAAAATAGGGACACCAACCAGCATTGCCATCTTCTTCACAGTCGACCCATCCTCCAAAAAACAATGGATTGGGGCAAGGGTGGCTGATGTAATCATTATAATCAGTAGGAATTGCCCGAATGCAGGTAGGAAAATCGCCAATGGTTCCATCGATATATGCCAGGCTTTGATCAGGTGCATCGCCAAACTCATAGTTTAAATCAGCCGGGTCAGGAGGCACACATTCATGAATAATAATACCGCCAGGTTCAGCGGGATTCCACCATGGGCTTATCCATGGAAACAGTGGGGAATCAGGCGGTGGTAGTGGCTGTTCCATAGGGATAATAAAATTTTGTCCCCATACATCCACCGAAATCCAGTCGGGGTTGAAATCGGGTATCTCCCACCAAAATTCTATCCATTGCATTTCGCCACTCGCAGGAAGAGGAAAGAGATTAACCGGTGAACGGCCCACAAATTCAAGTTCCTGTTCCGGAGGACTAAAAGGTGGCAGTGGTGGTGCGGGTGGTTGTGGCGGTGGCCAAGCCCAGTCTGGTGTATCCCAATTGACAACAACTTGAATTTCACCATCAAAACCAGGATCCCAAACATGAGCCCAAAAACCGATGACAACATGCTTTGAATTCATGGGTAGGAAATCGCCATTCCAAAACCAGATATTGAACCATGGATCAGCAGCGTCGTAAAAATACCAACGTCCATCTTCTCCCGGATTATTAATAATCCCACCATTCATCCCGGGTACGGTATCAAACGTTTCGTCCATAGCTATCCAAAATCGGTCAACCATGGGCGTATCAAAATTCCAGGAAGGAACAGGCTGGGAATAGAGAATCCCTACAAGAAAAATACATGTAAGGGTGAGAAGGAATTTAAACTTTTTCATAACAATAGCTTTAGTAAATAAATAAGTGAACATCAAAGATCAGCCTGCCATAGTTTGCAAGCATTCCTAAATGCGTTAAAAAGGCTTATTAATATTTTTTAAGAATGTTACGTAACCAGACAGCCCGACAAATATACTACATTTAGAAGCGAAAAGCAAATAATAGTTGTTCAAATAACTGGAATCAAAAACCTTACAAGCCTTAAACCTAAATAAATACTGAATATAGGACTGCTTTTATGAACATGAATAAAAGGGTTTACTTTTGTATAACGAATTATTATCCATGCTAAAAAACCTCCTTTTTCTTTTTACCGTACTTTTTACTTTGTCAATTCAGGCGCAAAATTTCGTTGTTGAAGGGATGGTGACACCGGGTAAGGCGAAGCTTCAGTATTGGAATTAACCAGAAGAACTTTCTTCATTCTAATAATCCTTCATCATTTTTAAATCGGCGATAAATGTAAAGGATATTTTGTAATGAAACCATCTTGCAAAAAGCTAAACAAAAGGCTTTATTTTTGTCTGACGAAAAATAGCCCATGTTAAAATATCGTCTCCTTTTTTTTGCAGTATTCGTTGCCTTGGCTTCCCAGGCGCAAATTGTTGTTGTAAAGGGAGTTGTAAAAGATAAAAAAAGCAAATCCCCTCTTGCCTTTGTCAATATCACTACTAGAGACGGAAGCCGCGGGGCAACTACTGATATTGATGGTAAGTTCAAGATCAGAATAAATGAGAACAACTGCTGCCTGAAACTTACTTATGTGGGCTATGAAACAAGGGAGTATTCCATCAAGTCGTCTAAAGAATTCCAAGAAATATTTTTGAAGGAAAAAACTTTTGAGTTAAATGAAGTCGAGATTTTTCCCGGAGTCAATCCTGCCCATCGTATTATCCACAATGTGATCAAAAACCGGGATTTGAATAATCCTGAGAAAATCAAATCGTTCACTTATACTTCTTACGATAAAATGATTGTTACCATCGATGCCGATTCGCTGCTCTTGCAGGATACCAGTTTGTTGGATAGCAGCGAGAAGAAGATGAGGAAGTTTCTCGAAAAGCAGGATATTTTCATCATGGAAACGGTTACTGAACGCAAATACATTGCCCCCGACCTGAACCAGGAAACGGTGCTGGCAACCCGTGTTTCAGGACTGAAAGATCCTGTAATGGCATTCATGATTTCACAACTGCAATCGACTTCTTTTTACAACGAACTCATCAGTATTGCCGGTAAACATTATATCAACCCCATCAGTAAAGGAAGCACAAATAAGTACTTTTTTCTAATTGAAGATACCACCTACACCGAAACAAACGATACCGTATTTATTATTTCTTACCGGCCGATGCGCAACACGAAATTTGACGGAATGAAGGGCTTTCTTTCCATCAATTCAAACCGCTGGGCCATTCAGAATGTAAAAGCCGAACCGCCACAGGATTCGATGGGGATTGTAATCAAGATTCAGCAAGCTTACGAATTCATGCAGGATCAGTGGTTTCCGGTGCAATTGAATACTGATGTTATTTTTACCCAAATGCAAGCTTCAGCAGGAAAGGAAAGTTATCAACTGCTGGGAAAGGGACGTTCATACATCCGCGATATAAATTTAACAGCCAATTTAAAGAAACGGGAATTTGGTTATCACGAAGTGGAAATTGAATCGGATGCTACCAAAAAGAAGGGGGAGTTTTGGAAAGAATACCGCGTAGACAGCCTCACCGCACGAGAAAAGGAAACTTACCGGATTATGGATTCTATCGGTAAAGCCAATAATTTCGACAAAATGGCTTCAACATTCCAGACGCTGCTCATCGGAAAAATACCATTCTGGATTTTCAACATCAATCTGGGGCAGGTTATCCACTACAATGCCTATGAAGGCTTATACCTTGGTCTCGGTTTACAAACCAACGACCGCTTCTCGAAACGCTTGACTTTGGGCGGCTTTTGGGGATATGGTTTTAAAGACAAAAAGGATAAATACGGGGCCGACCTAAGTATTAAAGTGCATAAAAGGTCAGAATCTGTTATTCGTTTGGAAGGCTATAATAAAGTGACGACAAGCGGTGGAGTTGCCTTTTTTGATGACCGGTTTCAGGCCTGGAAAGCACAGAACTTCTATAAGTTTTTCACCCGAAGGATGAACCCGACAATTGGAGGAGAAATTGCTTATTCATTCAGGTTAAAGCCTATGCGCGATTTTAAATGGAATTTGGGCTTTCGGATTCAAAACAAAGAAGCTTATGAAAACTATTATTTCGGGACTGCAAATGATAACATCATCCACGCTAAAACGGAATTTAATTTTACGGAAATCCTATTCGGTTTTCGCTTTGCTTATCGCGAAAGAATTCTTGAAACAACAAAAGGGCAAGTATCATTGGGATCAAAATATCCGGTTGTTTACTTGAATTACACACGTGGCATAACAGGTGTTCTTAATGGTGAATTTGCTTTTGACCGTTTCGACCTAAAAGTTGAAGGAAGTAAATACATCAAATATGTTGGAGACTTTTCTTTTCGGCTAATGGCAGGAATTATCTTGGGCGAATTACCAGCCTGCAATCTTTACGATGGCAACGGAACTTATCGTGAATTTGCGCTTTATGCACCCTTCAGTTTTGGCACTATGCGCACCAACGAATTCCTTTCGGACAGATACGTTTCCCTATTCCTAAGCCACAATTTTGGGAAGTTGTTGTTTAAAGAAGGTAAACTTTTTAACCCACAATTGATGTTGGTGACAAATATTGCATTCGGCTCTTTAAGCTATCCCGAAAACCACCACAACTATAATTTCAATACCCTCGAAAAAGGTTATTACGAATCGGGCTTTCTCATCAGAAAAATGCTTGACTTTAGCGTTTACGACATTGGCATTGGGGTTATGTACCGATACGGCCCTTATGGCTTCGATAATGTGTCGAAAAACTTTGCCTATAAAATCAGTTTGTTTTACGGATTTTGAAAGAAGAACAATTTGTCATAAATTTACACTTTATTGGTAAAACCAAATTGCAATACTAAATAAGGTATCCCCGGTGATTATTTAATCCTGAAACCTGGCTCCTGTCAATCTGATACTAATTAAAAAACAATGAAAGAAAACATCATACAATATCTGAAACCAATTACCGGAATTGCCATTATAGGGTTCATGCTTTGGTATTTCTCTGATATAGTAGCCTATGTATTGGTTGCTTTGTTTCTAGCGATGATGGGTGCTCCATTATTAAAGTTGCTGAATAAGATTAAAATCAGGAAAAGATCGTTACCGAAAGCCCTGAATGCAGCCATTACGCTGATTGCAATGCTGTTGGTGTTTTTCGCATTTATTCTCATTTTCGTACCATTAATCATTCAGCAGGCCAATGTTATCACGTCAATTGATGTGAATGCGCTGTTGTATCATTACCGCGAACCCATTCAGAACCTGAAAGAATTTCTGGTTCAATACAATGTAATACATTCTGAAGAAACTGTTATCCAAAATATTGAAAACCAGGTACGTGAGCTAATTGATCTTTCCAGGTTTACTAATTTTTTCGGGAATATTTTGTCTGCAACCGGCTCTGTTTTTATGGGGGTCTTCATCATTCTCTTCTTAACATTCTACTCTTTACTCGATGACAGCCTCTGGAAAAATCTAATCCTAATGCTTACTCCTGAAGATCAGGTTGACAATATGAAAGACGTTTTGCACGATTCAAAAATATTACTCATCCGATATTTTCAGGGCATATTATTAGAAGTATTGATTATGATGACCCTTGAATCGACAGGGCTTTTAATCTTTAAAATTCCAAATGCACTTTTAATCGGATTCTTTGGTGGCCTGATGAATATCATTCCTTACATAGGCCCAATTATTGGTGCCACACTCGGAATTGTATTGGTTATATTGTCAGAACTCAGCCTTGGAAATTACGACCAGGTAATGACAAGTGTAATTATTGTTGTTACTATTTTTGGCGGGGCCAATTTAATCGATAACATGATTTTGCAGCCGCAGATTTATTCCAAAAGCGTGAAAGCACATCCTGTGGAAGTATTTTTGGCCATTATTTTGGGAGGAAAAATTGCAGGTATCGCCGGGATGATTCTCGCCATTCCAACCTATACCGTCATCAAAGTAATTGCCCGCCAATTTATGCAGCGCATGAAACTGGTGAAATTTTTGACGAGTAAAATGTAAAACCTGGATTGACTATTTTTCTTAGTTTTACCGCAGCAGTTTGCAAAACATTAACAATAAGAGAGAAAAATATGAAATCGTTTACCATCAAAGAAATCAACGATATAATAAAAGGTGAATTGGTAGGAGATACCACCCAACAAATAAGCGGGCCGGAAGAATTGGAGAGAGCAACTAATAATCACATTACATTTATTGGCAATAAAAAATATGTGCGTTTATGGAAAACTTCCCAAGCATGTGCAGCTATTGTTGATGAGAAATTGGAAATCGAAGCTGACGAGAAACGTGCATTGATCAGGGTGAAAAATCCAGATTTAGCCATGGCCAAATTAATGGAAGTATTCGATCCGGGTCCTCCACAATTTGATATTAACATCCATCCCACTGCTGTTGTTCACGAAACAGCTACTGTTGGTAAGAAATGTAAAATTGGCGCAAACTGCTATATAGGCAGAGATGTTGTTTTAGGTGATGCAGTTGTTTTATATCCCAATGTTACGATTCTTGATGAAACAAAAATTGGTAATGGCACTGTTATTTGGCCGGGTACAGTTATTCGTGAGCGTTGCGAAATTGGGCACTTTTGCATTTTTCATATCAATGTAAGTATTGGTGCAGACGGCTTTGGATATCGCCCAAGTGAAGATGGCAGGGGCTTGGTTAAAATCCCGCAAATTGGAAATGTAATTATCGGTAATGGTGTTGAAATTGGTGCCAACTCATGTGTTGACCGTGGTAAATTTAGCTCAACAATAATTGGGGATGGTTGTAAAATTGACAACTTGGTCCAGATTGCGCACAATTGTGTCATGGGACGTTCTTGTATTATGGCTGGCCACAGTGGATTAGCTGGCTCAGTAACTCTGGGCGATGGCGTTATAATTGGTGGCAGCGCATCCATTAGCGATCATGTAACCATCCACTCGGGGGCTGTGGTAGGAGGGGGCTCAGGTGTAATGAATGATGTCCCAGCCGGAAAAACTGTTTTGGGCTATCCTGCCAGCGATTCGAGAGAAGTGCTCAAACAATGGGTAGCCATTCGTAAACTTACCAGAAATTGATTTTAGCCTCAACTCAAAACAACCTTCTTTATAGCAATGACAAGCAGAATGTAACTTTCTCCCCTAAATATTAGTATATAGAGCAATATTTTTGTATATTTGGCATTAATTAGATTAATTAATGTTCAACCCTAAAATTTAATGCTATGAGTGATAACAGTTCAAGTTCAGGATTCGCCTTTATTGCAGGCCTTGTTGTTGGTGCCGCAGTAGGAGCCATTAGTGGATTATTATTCGCCCCCGAAACGGGTGAAGAAACACGTAAAAAACTCGCCGTAAAGTCAAAAGAATTTACCGATGACTTTAACGACAAGTTTGAAGATTTTAAAGATACCGTTACTGACGTACTGGAAGATGTGAAAAAGACCGGTGCCACAGTTTTAGAGGATGTTAAGAAAACCAGTACAGAAGTATTGGAAGATGTAAAAAAGACCGGCGCTGATTTACTGGATGATGTGAAGAAAGCAAAAACCGGGGCAAAAGAAGCCTAAGTATTTCCTGTTATGGAAAATATTAATTTCGGAGAACCTTTAAAGGAAGTGCTCAATAATTTGAAAATTTATATTGACCGTCAGGTTCAGTATAATAAACTTTTATTGGGTAAAAAACTGGGCGAAGCCGCTTATTATGGCACATTGCTTATTGTTTTTGGCTTTCTTGCCGCTATCATTTTAATCTTCCTTTCGTTTGGTTTTGTTTGGTGGTTTTCGGAAAGTGGTTACGGAGCAACACATACGGGATTTTTAATCATTTCTTTGTTTTATGCTTTGGTTGGCTTTATTATCTATCTCGCCAGAAAGCAGATTCTTGGTAATCCCATCCGCAAGCTTTTGGGCGAGATTCTTTATGAAGAGGACGAAGAAGATGATAACCAGAGTTCCCATTTCAGCAGTATGGAATTGCTGAATCATAGAATTCACAGATCGAAAGAAAAGATTGAAAGACAGGAAGAAGTCCTGAAAGAGCAGTTTTCCGGCCTGGGAGAAGCTTATACTTTTACGAGTATTTCGCAACGGCTGATTAAAAATGCATACCAATCGGTAATGACAACGAGCAATGTGGCACGTTTTACATATACACTGGTTAAGTACTTAAAAGGTGGCAAAAAGAAAAAGAGCAAAAAGGAACCTCCTCAGGTAGAGGATGGAAATTCTTAGAATTTTTAATAAAAAACCCGCCCATTGAATTTAACAGGCGGGTTTTTTATTGATGTATTGTTTTATAAACATTAAACTGTCAAAATATCTTTGTCCTTCAGTTCAAGTAATTCATCAATTTTAGCGATGTATTTATCCGTCAGTTTTTGAATTTCATCCGATAAATGCCTGGCATCATCTTCTGGTAAACCATCCTTTTCCATCGCCTTTGCTTCGTCGTTGGCATGGCGTCTTGAATTTCTTACACCAATTTTAGTGTCTTCAGCCACAACTTTGGCCTGTTTTACCAAATCCAACCTTCTTTCTTCGGTTAATGGCGGGACATTTATTCGCAATATTTCCCCTTCATTTTGTGGATTGAATCCCAGGTTGGCATTCAAAATGGCCTTTTCAATATCGTAGATAGTCGTTTTATCAAAAGGCTGAACGATTATTTGACGGGCATCGGGGGTATTAATATTGGCCGTTTGTTCGATAGGTGTTTGTGCACCGTAGTAATCAACCCGAACACCACGCAACATAGCCGGGCTTGCTTTTCCAGCCCTGATTTTTTGAAACTCTTTTTTCAAATGCTCGAGGGCACTGTTCATATTCTCTTCGGCTTCGTCAAAGCACAATTGGGCATCATCATTCATGGCTACACATCTTAAAAGGATTGTACAAATTTAGTATTATTCAGAAACCAAGGTTCCAATCGCCTCACCATTTACCACTTTTAAAAGGTTGCCTTTGGTATTCATGTCAAAAACAAGAATGGGTAGCTTATTTTCTTTACACAATGTGAAGGCTGTCATGTCCATTATTTTCAGTTGTTTTTGATAAGCTTCATCAAAACTGAGTTGGTCGTATTTGATTGCATTGGGGTCTTTTTCCGGGTCTGCTGTATAAACACCGTCCACACGGGTGCCTTTTAGTAATACATCTGCACCTATTTCAACGGCACGCAAAGCGGATGCTGTGTCGGTAGTAAAAAACGGGTTTCCGGTTCCCCCACCGATGATGACAATATTTCCTTCATCTAAATATTTTTGGGCTTTTCTCCCACTGGTTGACTCGGCGATGGGGTCGATAAATATCCCAGAAAGAAGCTTGACACTCAATCCTTGTTTCTCCAATTCAGCTTGCAAAGCCATCGAATTGATTACCGTTGCAAGCATTCCCATATAATCGCCCTGAACACGGTCGAAGCCCTGCGCAGCACCCTGCAATCCCCTGAAGATATTTCCACCACCAATTACAATGGCTACCTGAACATTTTGTTCAACCACCTGTTTTATTTCATGGCAGTAAGCGGTCAATGTTTTTGGGTCTATTCCATATTGGGACAAACCCATCAATGCTTCGCCACTTAATTTTAAAAGTACTCTATTATATTTCATATTGATGTAATTAGATCAAATTAAAACCAAAATCCCAAATTGACAAATGCCGAAATGCCATGAATATTAGAGCCCATTACTGAAAGTTCAACCGGCCCGATAAAACTGTTATAACTAATTGTTCCTCCATAACCAACAATCGCATTTCCAGGCTCGAAAATATCTGCCAGATACCATTCGTTAGCACCAAGATCAGCTCTCAGGGTAAAATACAATTTAGGAATAATATTATATTGCAACTTTGCCCTTAAAATCGCCTGGTACATACCATACCTTTGAGAGAACTTTACACCGGTAAAATCCCTGAAACCATGTACGTAATTAGTCGGGGCAAGGCCTCCCATATAAAACCAGTGTTGTGCCGGAGATCGCTCGTAACTGCGAGAAGATTCGTCAAATGAAATTGGGTAGCCCTTCATTATTGTCCCACCAAGAAAGACTCCAGGCTTGAACACAAACTTTTTTGACAAGGGGATACTTTGATCGTAATTGAACCAAAAAACCAATGCATTATCAAAAATATCCTTGACCCAGTTATTTGAAATGGGCATGACATACTCCACTCTTAGTTCTGAAAAAATGCCATGGGTTGAAAAGTAAGATTTGTCGCGTGTGTCAGTATTGAAAGCAAAATAAATATTCCCATAGGCATTAAAGTCGCTTATCGAATCAAGATTGGTACCTTCAATTTTCGATTTAAACTGAAAGTATTCAAAGTTTCCACCCACCCGAAAACTGATCTCATTCTTCAGAATTGAGCGAAGAAAGATAGATGCTTTGTAGTTGGTAAAGGTAATCCTACCAATTACTTTGTCTTTTTCATAATCATCAAACCCAAATGAATAGCCGACAATTTTTGCCCCAAAGCCGGGTTTTGGTCCATTGTCTAAAATATACAATCCCCTGAACCGCCAATTGGGTCCGATTACCAAATCAGTATAAATTTTTGAACGTTTTCCGACCACATTCCTGAACGCACCATTGAGTAATAAACTGATATTGTAATTGTCATCGTAATGGACGCCTGCTGAAATATAACCTGGATCAGCTTCTTGCACATCCAAAACCAAATTTGTTTTCCCATTTTTATAATCCAACTCATAGAAAAGGTGTGTGAAGAACTTGGTTCCATAAGCCTGTCGAATTGTATTTTCCAAGTCATCGAAGGCAATCTTCCGATGGGTGAGTTCTTCAAATAGATTTTGAAAGTATGATTCGGGCAATCTATCATTCCCTTTTACGACAAGATCATCAATATAAACCGAATCGAGGGGAACGGTTGTGTATTCTTTGAGTGGTTTGAATTCGATGGCATTTAAGGAATCAGCCAGGGCTTTGATTTCATCGTAATGCTTACGGGCCACAAATTCGCCAATGGCAATAATTGAATCGTATTTGGCAAAATCCATCATGCCGTATTTCATCTTGATTGGCACATAAAGATCAGTCATTGCATAACCCTCTTTATTGGCTTCTACCCTGTGGAAGGATGTGATCTGATCAATAACAGCAGTCATTGAATTCAGCTCTTCAATGGTTTTTTTCAGACCCGATTGTACGTCTGCACCAACAATAATCTGTATCCCCTTTTTCTTCACTTCGTTAACCGGATAATTATTTACCACTCCACCATCAACAAGGTATTTCCCATCGTAAAGGGTGGGTGAGAAAAATCCCGGAATTGACATGCTGGCACGAATAGCCATAGGCAAATAACCTTCTTCGAGCAGGATGGCATCACCAGTCAGTAAATCGGTACCAATACAAAGAAACGGGGTTTGGAATTTACTAAAATCAGATTCATTATAAGCGGGTGAATAAAAGCGGTTGACCAATAAATTAATTTCCTGCCCTTCGTACATGGCCGCTTTTAGCCCCACTCTTTTCTTCGAGATTGGAAACGACATTATGTACTCATTGGCAAATTCCTTTTCTTCATAAGCAAGAAATTTTCTTTCCAGTTTATCAGCTAAAAGTGCATCCCAATCTTGTTCGCGAATCACCTTGGTCATTGTATCGGGGTGGTAGCCAATGGCATAAAATCCGGCAATAATGCTTCCCATACTTGAGCCGGCCACATAATCCACTTCAAGCCCAGCCTCATGCATTACTTTCAACAAACCGATGTAAGCAAAACCTTTGGCACCTCCACCACTCATAACCAAACCTACTGTTGGACGTTTTGACTTTGTAGGTTGATTAGTTTGGGCGAGACCAATGTTTGCATAATAAAAAAGAAGAAGAATTGTAAAAGCGCATGCAAGAATAGTTTTTCGCATCATTTCCGAATCTGTTTGCGTTGGTTGAAAAGACAAAGATAATCGGAAAAACGGAATGGAAAAACGAAAGTAAACTTGAAATAATTCAGTTTTACTAATCCCATTTTGCAGACACATTTTAAGAGCGTACTTTTGCAAAAAACAGAAACCTTGAAACAAATCTATTTAGATTACAACGCCACAACACCCATCGACAAAAAAGTTGCCGATACCATGCGGCCTTTTCTGGATGAATATTTCGGAAACCCATCGAGTGTACACGAATATGGCATAAAAACCAAACTAGCTGTAGAAAAATCCAGACAGCAAATTGCCGATCTGATCGGTTGTGAGCCATCCGAAATTGTATTTACCAGTGGCGGAACTGAGTCAAACAACTTTGCCATTAAGGGCATTGCGCTGGCCAACAAACACAAAGGAAACCACATCATTACTTCTGCAGTGGAACACCCAGCTGTTTTTGAAGTTTGTAATTACCTGGCAAAAAACGGTTTTGAAATCACCTTTGTTGGTGTGGATGAATTTGGCATTGTGGATGTGAAAGAAATTGCAGCCGCTATTCGACCCGAAACTATCCTGATTACAATTATGCATGCCAATAATGAAGTGGGAAGCATTCAGCCAGTTTCTGAAATCACCAGACTTTCCAAAAAACATGGCATCATTTTTCATTCAGATGCAGCACAGTCTGTTGGGAAAATTCCGGTAAATGTACAGGAGATGGGTATAGATTTGTTGAGCATTGCCGGTCATAAATTATATGCGCCCAAAGGAATTGGTGCTTTGTTTATCAAAAATGGAGTTCAATTGGAAAAACTGATTCACGGTGCTGACCATGAACAAAACCTGCGTGCTGGAACGGAGAACGTATTGGAAATAGTGGGTCTTGGAAAAGCCTGCGAAATTGCAGCATTGGATCTGAAAAAAAACCACAATCACTACCAAAAAACCCGTGACTACCTACACAGACTTTTAAAAGAGGCCTTACCGGAAATCAAGCTTAACGGTCATCCTGAAAAACGCCTACCCAATACCCTAAGTATTTCTTTTCCACGTGTAGAAGCCAACACATTAATTTCAAGATTGGAAGGTGTGGCTGCTTCTGCCGGTGCTGCCTGCCATGCCGAGAGTATCGATGTTTCTGCTGTTTTGGAAGCCATGCTTATCCCATTGGATTATGCGATGGGAACCATCCGTTTTTCAACAGGCAGAAGAACAAATATGCAGGATATTAAAAAGGCTGCTGAGGAAATAATAGAGACTGTAAAAAGTCTGATGCCAAAATCAAGTGAGCCAAAACAAAGCGCTAGTAATCAAAAAGAAATCAAGCTCACGCACTACACCCACGGATTGGGCTGTGCCTGCAAAATCAGGCCACAGTACCTGGAAGAGGTTCTTCAAAAGCTAAATCCGCTTATCAGCCCCAATGTATTGGTTGGGACCGAAACCTCTGACGATGCCACCGTTTACAAACTCAGCGGTGAACTGGCCATTGTACAAACACTCGATTTTTTCACACCCATTGTTGATGATCCCTACGATTTTGGTGCCATCGCGGCAGCCAATGCGCTGAGTGATATTTATGCCATGGGAGCAAAACCCCTGTTTGCACTAAACATTGTTGGATTTCCCGAAGACGCCCTGCCCATGCATGTTTTGGAAGAAATTTTAAAAGGGGCACAGGACAAAGCTGCTGAAGCAGGGATTGGGATTTTGGGCGGTCACACCATCGAAGACCCCGAACCAAAATACGGTATGGTGGTTAGTGGCAGTGTACATCCAGATAAGATTGTGAAAAACAATGGAGCAAAACCTGATGATGTGTTGGTGCTGACAAAACCTCTGGGAACGGGTATCTTATCGACGGCAATAAAAAGAGGACTGGTTGACGAAGACTTAAAGAAAGAAGTAAGTAAACTGATGGCCACCCTCAATAAAATAGCAGCCGAACAAATGTTGAAATACGATGTTCATGCTTGCACTGACGTTACAGGATTTGGATTATTGGGACACCTGAAAGAAATGAGTAGCGGATCAAACTGTAATGTTATATTGCATTTTGACAAAATCCCATTTCTGCGCGAAGTGAAAAATCTGGCAACGGCAGGCATTGTTCCCGGCGGCACTTTCAACAACCTTGATTTTGTCAAAGCATTTGTTGATTTTAAAAAGCATCCGCGTACCAACCAATTGCTACTGAGTGACGCCCAGACTTCGGGTGGATTGCTGGTAGCGATGCGTGCTTCAGATGCAAAAAACTATTTGAATGACCTTCACGAAAATGGGATTACCGATGCTTGTGTTATTGGAGAATTTACCGAAAAAGGCAAAGGGAAGATTACAATTTTGTAAGCTTTGCTCTTCAATTGCTCTGGGCTTAAGCCCAGAGCAATTGAAGCAGATTAAAAACCTGTTGCCCCATGCGACCGGATTACAAATCCGGTCGAGCGGGCACATTACCTGAGTTTTAAGGAAGTGCCTGCTCCAGGTTGCTCACCAGTTTCCATTTTATTCATCTTGTACAATTTCTTCAATTTAATACCATACAATTGCGAGATTTGGCGCATGCTTTCACCCTCAGAAACAACATGAAATTTGTGTTCTTTTTCTGCTTTGTTTTTTTTCTTTTCAAGGTAAATCAGTTCCCCTATTTGTAGAATGTGCTTTTTATTGACTTCGTTGTATTTATACAATTGCCACGAATAAATTTCAAATTCTTCGGCTATTCCATAAAAAGTATCGCCTTGCTGAATAACGATTAATTTCTTTCCGTTGTTAATGTAAATGCTACGACCTTGATTACTTGCACCTGCTTTTTCAAAATCAGCAACAGAAATAGCAACAAAAGAAGTTGTTTCTGCTACACCCTTTTTCGGTTTGCTTTTTCCCTTTCCCCCTTTTCGGTCGTATTGGTCAAGGCTGTATTTTTCAATAATTCTAATCAGCAATTGCGGGTATTTGGGGTTGGTGGCATAGCCTGCTTTTTTTAATCCGTTGGCCCATTTTTTATAATCGGTGATTTCATAATCAAACAAAAAGGAATAGCGACCACGTTGAGTAAGAAAAATTGAATGGTCGCGGTATGAATCAGATGCATGTTTGTATTTTCGGAAGCATTCATTTTTTGCATCATCATCCATAATATAGGTTTTGCCCGTCCAGCCTTTGTGGCATTTTATCCCAAAATGATTATTGGCTTTTCTGGCGAGTGAACTGTTACCATTTCCCGATTCTAAAATACCCTGGGCCAAGGTGATGGATGCCGGAATTTTATATTCCTTCATTTTTTTGATGGCAACATCTTTATACAAATTAATATAATCCTCAGTGCTCATTCGCTCCTGGGCAAAAAGCAAGGAAGCAATAAAAACTATTGACAAAGTGAATAGGGTTCGAAGACCAGGGGACTTTTGCAATTTTCTTTTCCTTTTAAACAAAAGTATGAGAATAAATAAAGCTTAAGCTAAGGAAAGAACGTACTTTTCCACAAATGATTGTTGGCGAATTCTCCTAAATTATATTAACTTTGACGGTGAAAAGCAAAACATCCAAACCTACACAAGATGAAAAAAGCAATCCTCCTTCAAATTCTGTTTCTTTCCATAATAAGCACAATGGTTTTTAGCCAGGGAATCATCATCGATCACAATTGTTCAAAATTAGCACCCATACCTGTTTCAGCACTTGAGCAGGCGATCGACAGTCTCCACATTGCTTACGGGCATACTTCCCACGGCAGTCAATTGACAACAGGAATGGCAGCTCTGGCAAATCAGGACACTGACCTTATCGGTTACAAAGGCGATTATTATTGTTGGGATTATTACCCTACCCCTGGGGAAAATGGTGACTGCCTTGACCTTCACGACTATTTCAGGCCTGGCGATCTTGGACACAATGGCAACACCCAGTGGGCTGTGAGCACCCGAGATTATCTGGATAACGACCCCAATAGTGCTGATATCAATGTGGTGATTTGGTCGTGGTGTGGTGGCTGTTCTGACAATACTGTTGAAGGAATAAACACTTATTTAAACACGATGAATCAACTTGAGCTGGATTACCCAGATGTACAATTTGTTTATATGACCGGCCACCGTGATATTTGGAGCGATGAGGTATTGAAAAGAAACAACCAGCAAATCAGGGATTACTGTATTGAAAACGATAAAATCCTATTCGATTTTGCGGATATTGAAAGTTACAATCCCGATGGTGTTTACTACGAATATGCTAACGACAATTGCGATTATTATGATGAAGAGCAGAACAAACTGGGAAACTGGGCCAAAGAATGGCAGGACTCACATGAAGAAGGCGTGGATTGGTTTCAATGTAGTGCAGCCCATTCAGAAGCCCTCAATGGCAACATGAAAGCTTATGCTTCCTGGTGGTTGTGGTGCCGATTGTCAGGTTGGGGCGGAACGGTAGGGATAAATCCTCCCTTGACAAACAAAACCGTTGCTATTTTTAGTAACGAGAAAACCATTGTCATTCAGGTTCAGGAACAAAGCACTGCCACAGTTTACAACCTAATGGGAAAGAAGATTTTATCTAAAGATATGTCAAGAGGAGAAAACAGGCTTTCTACAAATCTGACTGAAGGTATATATTTTATAAGCATTCACTTTGAGGATGGTAGCACAAATACCCAAAAGATTTATATCCGCTAAACCTCAAATTCCGTTACCCAAAAATCGTGTTTGTTACAAAAACTGGTGGCGTATAATCTACCCGAATAGCCTGCTGGTAAATCGTGTGTAGAAATGGCTTTTTCATCCTCGTTGGGATAAAAAGTTTGCGTACCTAAAACTTCGCCTTTTGGTGTCACTAAAGTATGACGAACAATAAAATGGCGCTCGCTCATACCATGATCAGTAAGCAGGGTTACTTTCGAACCATTCAACGTAATTTTTGGCGCATGACTTCCCGCTTTGCCTTCCCAGTCACCTTGATCGTTGTTAGAATAGATAATTCCAGGCAATTTAGGAGATTTCACTTTTTTTGCTGGAGGAAAATTCCCACCGCCAAAAACAGTTCCTGTAACTGCCATTCCTGAAGCCACTAACAAAGTAGTTTTGATAAAATTTCTTCTATTGCTCATAATAGTATCAATTGTTAAATGTCAAATCCAATTATAAATTTGGTTTGCACTTTTCGTTTTTTTGTTTCAGACTTCAAAGATAGGGATTATGCTCAATAAGGCAATTTTCACAGTTATGTTACATAAACCGTAAAAATAGTTAAATTTTCATATGTTTATAGTTTTGTAAGCTGTTGATTTACACCCTTGTGTGTTTTGTCATGATTTTCAGCTTCCCTTCGACAAGCTCAGGGCAGGCTTCGAAAATCACGCCAAAACGGTTTGTCGCTTTTTTTCCCCGGGTTGAAACCCGGGGTTAATAAGATTTCACCCCTTCGGGGTTGATAATCATCCCCTTGTGTGTTAAATTAATTATCATGGGTGTTTCATCTGTTTATAGTTTTGTAAGCTGTTGATTTACACCCTTGTGTGTTTTGTCATGATTTTCGGCTTCCCTTCGACAAGCTCAGGGCA
>Ga0164318_10000604_pt1 | contig 28549 bp, 30 predicted proteins | sample GuaBasSedimGuay9_FD_113734 | JGI IMG/M metagenome (GOLD analysis project Ga0164318, IMG submission 113734) | Subseafloor sediment microbial communities from Guaymas Basin, Gulf of California, Mexico - Guay9, Core 4571-4, 0-3 cm | ecosystem: Environmental > Aquatic > Marine > Hydrothermal vents...
AGCAGTCGGAAAACCCTGATGGCCGTCCATCAACTGGATCGTACTCTGCTTACCCGGATACTTTAATCGTTCCTCCTAATCCTTCGCGACCCAGGGCCCGCATATAACCTCCACCTTTTAGAGAGAGTAGCCTGCTTATCATGCCTTAAGAACGCCTTACCGGTTTAATCCTGCCAAAGCTAGTCCGAGTTGGCATTGATCGTCTCCAACATCTCCCAGAGTCTCTGAATCTTGGGATGCAAATACCACTCTTTCAGTTGGGTGGCATATTTATTACCGAATTGCAAGGGTTCCATGAACAATTTCGAGATTGTTTTGCTCGGAGCGAACCAAGGGAAAATTTTTTTCGGTATCTGGTTGGCCAATTGAGTGATTTAGAAAGAAAATCGATCGAACCCATGTCGCTGCAGGTGGAGGATGGGAACGCACGAGCCATGCAGCGTCTAATAAGTGACGTTATTTGGGACGAGACCGCCATGCTGCGGAAATATCATGAGCTGGTTGCCGAAGATTCGGGTGGCCCGAATGGTGTAATGATTTTTGATGAAACAAGTTTTTTTTTAAAAGGTGCGGATTCAATCGGAGTTGCCAGACAATATTGCGGTTCTGTGGGCAAGGTGGAAAATTGCCAGGTGGGAGTCTTTGCCGCCTATGCTTCCCCCCAAAGGACAAAGTCCAGGAGAAGGCTCCGATCAAGGCAGAAACTTTTGCTAAGCACCTCAACAAATTTTTCTGGTATAAACGCAAGGTTGCCGAAGGCACGAAAGGCCCTGTGGAATACGAGTTTACTAAGAGACGGGTCACCTTGTCCAAAAATAGCCGGCCAGATCGAGAAGTCTGGTTGATGATCAGACGGACCCTGGGAAGCAAACCCACCTGGATCTGTTATCTGAGTTTGGAATGATGGTTAAAGCAAAACTAGCCTCCCTGTTTGAGCAGTGCGAACCGGGGGCGGCTAATTGACTGGTGGCGGCAGAGTGGACAGCGGGAGGGGGTGCGCAGGCGGTCCCGCTTTTTAAAGACAAAGCCGCAATGCTGGCAGACCGCCGGAGTGATCTGGAAACGATAGCCGGGGCCGGGGGCCCGGGCGATATGGCTCAAATGCTCTAGCACCTCTTTCTCGGAGAGCGACAGCTGTTGGGAGAGCTCGCGCAGCGAAAGAGGTTGCTCCTTTAACAATTCTTTGATAGCCTGTCGGTGAGTAAGCATAGGATTAGCAGAGGCTTGGGATGCGATATTTGATCATGGGTGCCGGGGCCTTGGGCACGGTCTTTGGCGGTTTACTGCAACACGCCGGATACCCAGTTACCTTTTGCGGTCGGGGCGCCCATTTTGACCATCTAACCACCCAGGGTCTGACCATCAACGGCATCTGGGGGGAATTTCACCTGGGTCCGGTCGCCGCATGGCAGCCCGCCCTACCCGCCTCGGAGCCTTTTGATATTATCCTGCTCTGTGTCAAGTCCTTTGATACCCTGACCGCGGCCCTGGCCGTAAAAAAACTGCTGGCGCGGCACGGTCTGATCATTTCAGTGCAAAACGGCCTGGGCAATTTGGAAATCCTGGCTCAGGAATTCGGCCCGGCGTGTACTATCGGGGCGCGGGTGATCTTTGGCGCGGCCATCTCCCGGCCTGGGGTGTCCACGGTTACGGTTTACGCCGATAAGGTATTGCTGGGGGCCATTTCCCCCCAGGCTCCGACCGCCACTCTGGCCCAGGTGGCCGCCGACCTCAACCAGGCCGGCATTCCCACTGCGGTAGTGGACAATATCCTGACCCCTTTATGGGACAAAGTGCTTTATAACTGTGCCCTCAATCCGTTGGGCGCCATTCTCGGCGTCACTTACGGCGCGTTGGCAGAAAATCCCGCCACCCGTGAGTTAATGTTGGCCCTGATTCAGGAAATCTATCAGGTAGCCGCGGCCCGCCACATACCCTTAGGCCAGCCAACGGCGGAAAGATATTTTCAACATTTCCTGACCAATTTAGTGCCGCCCACCGCCGCGCACTTGCCCTCAATGTCGCAGGATCTGCGCCAGGGCCGCCGCACCGAAATCGACGCCTTAAACGGCGCCATCTGCCGCTATGCTGCGCCCCTAAAGTTGGCCACGCCTTACAATCAGACAATCTGCCAATTGATTCGCTTTCTGGAATCACAGTCATCTCTCCGGGACCAGTGGGAGCCGGGCCAGACAGCAATCACATTAAAATACTAATCATTGTATTAGGTGCGCAATTCATTGCACCCTAAAGGGCTTGATAGATCAAGCCCCTACAGAGATATTCATCTAATGGTGATACAGGATAAATCAGCTTTTCTAAATTATCGGGCTGGGCACCGTATCCGGTTCTGCCTTGCCTGAGACTTCCGGCAACCGCCAGGCCAGCAAATAAAGCACTTGGGGGCCGTCGTTGCTCAGCGCATGCGGGATGCCAGGCGGGATGATTACCATGGTGCGGTCCCCTGCCAACCGCCGCTGGTGCCGCTGTCCCTGGTCATCCTGCCAGATAAAATCGCCTTCCCCGTTAAATACGTAGAGCCATTCCCGCTTGTGGGGATGCTGATGATTACCCCGCACCTGGCCCGGCAAAACCGAGACCAGATGGAAACTCTCCAGGAGCGCGGACCGGTCACCTAATTCTGTCTCGGCTAGAAACGGAAAATAGGCCAGGCCGCGCGCGTCCTCTTTAATTTTATCGCTCAGATCAATAAATTGGGGGTGGTTAGCTTCTGATGGCATCGGTTCTCCCGGCTGTGCGGTCTTTAAGGTTGAGATCAAACTTGTGGTCTTAAAAGTAATTATGTTAAATTTGGTCTGTGAAACCTCGAAAGCTTAATTTACTATATCCAATACGGGGTGCGCATGGCAACCGTCAATGATTTGGTGCTGGTCCACATGAACCGTCAACCGGCCTTTTTTGCCCGCATCAACGATATCAAGCCGGATGTTAAGCGGGGCTGGTATCAGGTCGAACTGCTGGTTTTAGGTATCCCCCTCCGTAATATCACCTGGATTCTGGAAGATAGTCAGATCAATGGGGCAGAATTCACTATGGGCGGCAATCCGGTGCGCCTGGAACTTATTCCGCCCAAGCCGCTTCCGCCGCAGTCGCCCACTGAACCCGAACCTAAAGCCAAGGTGGTCCCTTTTAAACGCAAATAGCGGCCTGGAGTTGCATCCTGACTAGCTTAATCAGCAGTCTAACTGGTGCCGGAACTTCTTGGGCACCAGCGTCACGCGGGGTACATCCCGCAAGGGGTTGTCATCTACCAGAAGCATGCAATCGTAGGCCTGTTCCAACTCCGCATAAGTTAGTACCTGGCGGGGGGTGCCCAGGCTGACGATCCGGCCCTCCTTCAGCAGCAGTAGTTGATCGCCATACATGGCGGCCAGATTGACATCGTGCGAGATCATAATCACCGTCAGGCCCCGTTCTTCCCGCAGGCCTTCCAGGAGGTCCATGATATTCACCTGATGGGCCAGGTCCAGCGAGGCGGTAGGTTCATCCAACATGATCAGCCGCGGCTGCTGGCACAAGGCCCGGGCAATTACCACTCGCTGCAGTTCCCCGCCGCTCAGTTGATCCAGTCGCCGGTCCGCCAGGTGGTCGACCCGGGTCACTGCCATGGCTGCCGCGGCGATTTCCAGATCGCGTTTCTGCTCCAGACCGGCCAGACTCAGGTGGGGGGAGCGCCCCATGAGGACGACTTCCAGGACCTTAAAAGGCACGTCCGTAGGGGTATATTGGGGGACCACGGCGATTTTCTGGGCCAGGGTCTTCTTGGCATAATCGGCCAGAGGTTTCCCCAAGATTTCGACCACTCCCTGCTGGGGTTTAACCACCCCGGCCATGGTCTTCAACAGCGTGGTTTTTCCGGAGCTGTTGGGGCCGATAATGATAAAAAAACTGCCGTTCGGGATCTGGAAAGATAGATTATGGAGAATGGCACGCTTGCCATATGATACACCAAGATTTTCGACTCTGACGGCCGGAATCATCCGCGGCCCCTTTGCAAGAGCAGGATAAATAAGGGCGCGCCGATGATGGCGGTAATCACCCCGACCGGCATTTCGCCCTGGGAAGGTAAGAGCCGGGACAGGAGATCGCATAACACCAGGTAGCTGCCGCCGCCCAACACACAGGCCGGGATTAACAGCCGATGATCCGGGCCCAAGAGCAGCCGCAGCAAATGCGGGATGACCAGCCCCACAAAACCCACCAGACCGGACTGGCAGACAATGGCACTGACCATGAGCGAGGTGATGACCAACAGCATATAGGACACGGTCTTGACGTTAATGCCCATGTACATAGCCACTTCCTCCCCCAGGGCCAGCAGATTCAGGGGCCGGGCCAATAGGAAAATCAGCACAATACAGGGAGGCAACAAGTATAACAGCAATGCCAAGCGATCCGGCGAGGCCTGAGACAGATCGCCCATCAGCCAGTAAATGATATTGTGCAGGCGGGCATCCTGAGTAATAGAGATAAAAAACATAATGACCGCCGAGCAGAAGGCATTCACCATGACCCCGGCCAATAATAAAGAGCCTTTCTGAGAGGCGGCCCGCCCGGCTGCCAGGATCAGAACCAACAGCAGAGTAGCCATACTGCCCACAAACGCCAACAAGGCCACGCCTGGAAAGGGGGCCAGACCCAGCAAGATACCCAGTATGGCCCCGACCGCAGAGCCGCCCGACACTCCCAGGATGTACGGCTCGGCCAGCGGATTGCGCAGCAGGGCTTGAAATACCAGTCCTCCCAGCGAAAGGGTAGCTCCTACCAGGGCGGCCAGCAGCACCCGCGGCAGACGCAGACGCCAGATGATGGTGGCCGTCATCGACTGCGGATCAGCCTGACCAAACAGCACCCCCAGACTTTCGACCAGTTGAGGTGGAGCCGACCCCAGACCCAGACCCAGAACCGCGCTGACCAGTAGCAACAGGGTAAGCAGCACCGAGATGCTCACGAGACGCCGGAGGAGTGGCGGCTGGTGCAGGTTCAAGGCAATTGGCTCCGCAGTTCGGGGTGGATAAGACCGAATAAGACTTCCAGGGCTTTGATCATCCGGGGCGAGGGACGATCGAAAATATCGGAGTCCACTACAAAAATACGTTGGTTTTGAGCAGCCGGCAGGTGAGGCCACTGGCTCCACTCGGCTTTGATCTGTTCAAAAGCCCCGCCTCTGGTCATCGAAGTAATAATGATAATTTCCGGTTGCAGGGCCAGGACCTGCTCCTTGCTGAACCGGGGATAAGCTTCCGCTCCGGCGGCCAGGTTCTGACCCCCGGCCCGAGAAATAAGCTCATCGAGAAAAGTATTGGAACCGGCCGAAACAATGGGCGAAATGCCGATCTGTAAGAAAACTTTGGGGCGGTCAGGGTGCTTAGTGACCAAAGCCTTAATTTGATCCAGGCGACGCTGCATGTCAGCCACCAGTCTTTGGGCCTGGTCCGAGGCCCCCAGCAACTCACCGATCTCCCGGATAGACTGCATTAACCCGGCTAAATTGCGGGGATCTACCACATAGACCGGTATTCCCAACTCGGTCAAGCGGTCCACCGCGTACTTGGGATTGCCGTCCTTAATGCCGATGCATAGATCGGGGCGCAGGGCCATTATCCGTTCCAGGTCCAGATGAATGTAGGAGCCGATTTTGGGCAAAGAACGTGCAGCCGCGGGATAGTCACTGAATTGGGTAACGCCTTGCAGCCGCGCTTCCTGACCCAGGGCAAAAATAATCTCGGTGATACTGGGCGCCAGGGCCACCAGTCGTTGCGGGTTATCCGGCACTGACACCCGGCGCTCCGACTGGTCGGTATAAACCCGGGCTTCGACCGGAAAAGAAGGCATCAGCCCCATAAACATGGTCATAACCACTACTAAAAAGCTTGGTCGCCAGCCGACTAGCCGCCAAAAACTTTCCATCTATAATTTTTACTTTTTAAATCAGGGTTATGCAAGTCTTGGAACTGATTTGGGGGTCATTTTTTGGCTTGGGACCGAGGGGAGAATAATCCTTAGACTATCTGGTCAAATTACCCTGTTCTAAAATCGTCTCAGATAGGGCGCGTCCTAGATGCCAAACCACCTCTACCCCTGAAAATCATCTTGGTTAGTCTTGGACCACGTCTCCGGGTCATTCGGGGGCGAGGATTTTGCAGTTTTAGGCGGCAAGACAAGGGGGACAGATTTAATGATTAGATCTACCCGGCGATTTGCCTGACGTCCGGTTTCATGCCGGTTGTCGGCGACCGGATGATATGGTCCATAACCCGCGGCCGCTAACCGCCGAGGTTCGATATGGGCGTGCTCGACCAGATACCGCACCAAAGCCGTGGCCCGGGCAGTGGATAGTTCCCAGTTAGAAGGGTATTGCGTGGTGTTGATGGGACGATTATCAGTGTGACCCTCGACCATGATCTCATTGGGGATTTTATTAAATATTAATGCCATCTTATCCAGCAAAGGATAAACCTCCGGCCGCAGCTCGGCCTTGGCAGTATCAAAAAACACCAGGTCCCGAAAACGCAGTAGCATGCCCTGAGGGGTGTTCAATATCTGGACATCTTTAAAATCCGGACTAGCCTTTAAATTACGGATCAGCTCCTCCTCTACCTGTCGCAATTGGGAAAGATCGGCCGGAGACGAAACCTGAACCTGGTCTGGCATTGGACGGAGGACCGCGGAAGAGTCCACTTTCTCACTACTTTTACCTTTAAGGGGAGCAAGATTTGGTCTGACCTGAGGGAGGTAGGAATGGATCGCCTGATGAATGGACGCCTGGGCCTCAATCAATTGTTCCTGGTCCAACCGGCTGACGGAATACATGGCAACGAAAAAGGCCAATAAGAGGGTGATAAAGTCGGCATAGGAAATCAGCCACCGCTCTTGTTGAGAATTTTTGGGATCAGTTTTGGGTGACGTTCGGTGTTGCATAATCTCCGGGCTCCGGATTGGCGGTGCCGGCAGGAAGGGTTTGCTCAACCTGGAGGTCTGCCGGGGTATGGTCCACAAAGAGGCTGGCAGTAGAAAAAGGACGCCGAGTTTTCGAAGGCCAACCCGCTAACAGACCGATCAATCTCTCCTCGATGAGGCGTGGATGTATCCCGGCCGAAACCCCCAGCACCCCTTCTAACACCAGTTCTTTATATAACAACCGGCGTTGATGACGTAGCTGAAGTTTATGGGCAATGGGTAAAAACAGCAGGTTGGCAGAACCTACCCCATATACTGTGGCCACAAAGGCCACGGCGATACCGGGGCCTAATTTGCTGGGCTCGGTCAGATAATTCATGACCTGGATCAGACCGAATACTGCCCCTAAGATGCCCATGGTGGGAGCATAGCCGCCGGCGCTTTCAAAGACCCGAGCCGATACCGAGCCGCTGTCGCGTAGCTGCCGCAGTTCAATTTCCATGATGTCCCGGATGGTTTCGGGTTCCAGTCCATCTACCACCAACTGCAGGGTGCGACGGAAGAAATCATCCGGGAGGTTATCCAGCTCTCTTTCCAGGGACAATATACCTTCCCGGCGGCTGCGATAGGCAAATTCGGTAATTTGGGCAATTAAGGGATTTGCTTCGTCTTTGGGCTCAAAGAAAATCTGGCTTAAACTCCGGCACGCCACCAGCAGATGGGCGGGGGGGAAGCTTAAACAGACAGCGCCCAAGGTCCCGCCCAAGACGATCACCGCGGCGGTCACTTGGAAGATCATCGCCAGGGAGCCACCCTCGAGATATTGGCCCCCCACTACCACCAGGGCTACCAGCAGGAGACCAATTATTGTTGTTTTATCCATGGATTACTTAATCTTGGGTTTTTGTCCTCAGGTTAAGTTAGGGAATACCAGTCACCACTTCGCCCTACCCTGGCGGCTTGCCCTCCGTCCTTGATTGAATATACCGACACGGCTGTTTTAATTTATAAGATCTGGGGAACCTGTTTAATTTCCGAAGTCTTTAAGAATTTATCGGCTGATGCCGATAGAAACTTTAGGAGTTGACTTATGGGGCTTTTTGTTCAAGGCGGTTAGGCTTCCGGTCCATAAATCGATCTTCGTGAAATGAGTCAAGAATTTTATCCTCTCTCCATAAGTGCGCTGGAGCCGGGCCAGGAATTACCGTTCTCGATATACCTGCGCGCCGCCCTGAACCATTATTTTCTCTATCTATCGGCACGGGAACAGCTCAGTCCTCACAACTGCCAATACCTTAATCAATGTAAGATAACCACGGTTTTTGTCCCCAAACCCGAGCGCAGTGCTCAGATAAAATATTTGCTCAACCGGGTGGAGCAGGTAATCCAAAGTGACGCCGTGGCCTGGCCCACTAAAGTAAGCTTGGTATATGATACCGCGCAGCAGATTGTCCAGGAGGCCTTGTTGCAACCTTTACCCAAAAACATCCGGAACTGCCAGACCATCGCTAAGAGCCAGGTGCAACTGATCATCTCCCATCCCGAGGTCTTACATCACCTTCTGCAAATCACCGCTTATGATTACTATACCCATACTCACTCGGTCAACGTCTGTTTTATGCTCGTCGCCCTGCTGCATCGTCTAAACCCAGATCTGAGTCAGGTGAAGCTGAACGATTACGGTTTAGGAGCCCTGTTGCATGATATCGGCAAGACCCGCCTTGATAAAGAAATTCTTAATAAACCAGGGAAACTGACTCCCGAGGAGTATGCCGAAATCAAGAAACATCCTGTTTTAGGGGTGGAATTGGTCAGGGCTACTCACCCCTTGCCGCCAGATGCGGAAAACATCATCTTGCAGCATCATGAAGATTTAGATGGCAGCGGCTATCCTTTTGGCTTGGGCGGCGATGAGCTGCCGTTGATCAGCCGTTTGGCCCGTATCGTTGATATTTATGACGCTTTGACCACACGGCGCCCATATCGCCCGGCGATGCATTCTTTTGAGGCGCTGGCCTTGATGTGGCAAGAATTTAAAGGTAAATTGGACCATAAACTACTCCAGGAATTTATTAAGTTGCTCGGACAAGCCTCGCTGAAACAACCCGGGCGCTCTTAACTCCCTTTACAATACCCTATCTCCCAACCTCAGCTTGAAAACCGGCCAGTCACAGAGATGACCGGTTGAAATAACTACCTGCAGTTTCGCGCCTAAATCGAAGTTTCTTGGGGAAAATATTAAAGTTTGATGGAGCTGCTAAACACCTGGTTAGGGTTATCATGACAGCTGTTATGTGATAGAATGGCTCCGGTATCCAGGTAAGAGGTAATCTTAGGGAATTTTCATACCAAAGGAGGTAATAACCCCGTGACCACCGTGACCCAGTTGCTCCAAACCATCGCGTCTCGGGTCCCGGCCCTGATTCCAGAGCTTGAGCGCTTACGCCGAGATTTCCATCAGTATCCCGAACTTTCTAACCAGGAGGTCCGCACCGGGCAGGTGGTGGCGGACTATCTCCGAAAGTTGGGCCTTATAGTCACCAGCGGCATTGCCGGCCACGGGGTAGTAGGAACCTTAATCGGTCAGCACCCGGGGCGGGTGATCGCCTATAGGGCGGATATGGACGCCTTGCCGATTACCGAAGCAGTCGATTGCCCCTGGCGTTCTCGGGTCCCCGGAGTAATGCACGCCTGCGGCCATGACTTCCACTTAAGTATTGGTTTGGTCACGGCCCGGCTGCTGACCGAACTTAAAGAGCACTTGCGGGGCCAGATTCGCTTCATCTTTCAACCCGCCGAGGAGGGCCTGCCCCTGGGTCAGGAAGGCGGGGCGAAAGTCATGGTCCAGGCCGGGGTTCTGGAAAATCCGCGGCCGGAGGCCATCTTGGCCCTGCATATCTCGCCGCTGATTGAACGAGGAGTGATGGGCTATTGTCCAGAGGTGGTCACCGCCGGCGCCGACCGGGTGGAAATGGAGATTAGGGGCCAATCAGTCCATGCCGCTACGCCCCATAAAGGGGTCGATGCCATTCTGGTTGCAGCCCAGATAATCAATCAGCTTCAGAGCCTGGTGGCCCAGGGCAAGGATAGCCGACTGCCGGTGGTCCTGGTATTTGGTCGCATTGCCGGGGGAACGCGTTTCAATATCCTGGCTGATCGGGTGCAATTGGAGGGTACTATGCGTTACCTGGATCGGGCGGTGCGGGACAATCTGGTGGACCGCTTTGAGTCGCTGTTAACCGGTCTGACCCAGGGGTATGGAGCCGGATATGCCTTGCGGAGCCAACCTATATACCCGATTCTCCACAATGACCCGGAGTTGACCAGTCAAGCCGTCCTGGTGCTGAAGCATATTTTCGGTCCTACCCGTCTCTATCGGATGCGCCCCGTGATGGGTAGCGAAGATTTCTCTTATTTTGCCCAACAAGTTCCCGCCTTTTATTTTTTCCTGGGGGCTAGGACGCCTGGCACCAAAGGTCGGCCCCTGCATACCCCTGATCTGAACCCCGATGAGGGCGCTCTCGGAGTCGGACTCAAGGCCGCGGCCAGCCTGCTGTGCTGTCTCAGTGAGCCTGAGTTTCCCTGGGGCCTGAACCGGCGCGAGTCACCCACGCCGGAGTAGTGGCCTCGGGGTGAAGATCAATGCCCGGCAGATAGGGTTTGAGATCCACTACCGGGGTGCCCTCCCGAGCGTCCAGTTTATCCAGCCAGATTAAATTGTTTTCAATGCCCAAGATGCGGACCGCGCTCAGACCGATCAGATTAGGCCGCCGGGGGGAGCGGGTGCCAAACACCCCAGTCAAAGGATTGGCGGGATTATTGCGGGGATGGACCTTCAGGAGTTGGCGACTCTGGGGATCGTCATGTTCGTGAAACCAATAGATCACCCAGACGTGGGAGAACCCGGCCAACCCGTCCAGGGCCGGGACGTATTGCGGGTCAATCTCGATAATTGTTTGGCCGCCGGGATGCCGTACCCGGCCAACAGACCATAGTTCATACTTTTCCATAATTATTGCCCTTGCCGAGGTTATCGACCCTTAGGACCTATTAGTTTATAAACGGGGGTGGTTTCGCGACGACCGCGTAGAATTACTGGTGGAGCGGCTACCACCTCGAAGTCCCCGGCCACCTCCTGGTAAGTCAAGGGGCCGATAATAGTATCGGCCTCTAGCTCGCGGGTCAGGACCTGAAGACGAGCCGCGACATTGACCGTATCCCCGATTACGGTATAATCCATGCGGCGACTGCAGCCGATATTGCCGACGATGGCCTCCCCGGTATTGATGCCGATGCCAATGCGGCGGATGGGAAATTCCCCCTGATCCTGCATCTCCTCCAGTCGGCGGTGCATGGCCAAGGCACATTCGACGGCCCGATGCGAGGCCTGCGGAATCTCCAGAGGCACGCCGAACACCGCCATCAAGTTATCTCCCAGATACTTATCCAAGGTGCCCTGATGGTCAAAGACTAGAGCCACCATGGCGGTAAAAAATCTATTGAGCATTTCTACCACGATTTCCGGGCTGTTCTGTTCGGAAATCGCCGTGAACCCCCAGATATCGGCAAATAGCACGGTTACTTGACGGCGTCGCCCCCCTAATTGCATCAGGTCCGGGTTTTTGATAATCTCATCACATACTCCCGGACTGACATAGCGAGATATAGTATCCCGCAACTGATCCTTTTCTTTATATAAGCGGAGACGACTGCGCAGCGCGGTCTCATGTTGGGCCTCCTCATCGGCAATCTCCTTTAAGAGATTCTTTAATTCCGGATCGTCGGTCTCGTTGCTCAATTCCAGATAACTGTGCCTGGCCTGCAACTCCTGGGCGATGGCCAGCTCTATGGCCTCCACAATAGTCAATTTTGACACATCATACTCCTTACTTTTCTCAACTTCGGATGAGCAGTCAGCCCCGGAACGACTCACTATGGTATTCTGATTACCTGTTTATTATATATAAAAATTAAAAACCTGGCCCGATGTTTGGTCAGCCAATGAAAATTTTCCCGGCTAAAGGCGGATCATCCTTTAAATATAGGGTGATAAGTCTTAATCAGGCAAATTTGGTAGTTTCCAAGTTGCGCTGACCTGATTTGATTGGTAAAATTTAAACATCGGCTTTTAAGCTTGAAACTCTGACAGTTCGCCAAGATTGCCGACCGTCAAGATGGTCGGAACTGCCGATGCCAAAGTTATGTTTGGTTTTCCAAGGCCTTGGAAGTTAGGGTTGGTCAGAGCCGGCACGCCGGAGTTCCCGGGTCACCACGTTCAGCAAGGCCCATACGGTGTCCAGGGGCCAAAATTGCGCTAATCCCGCGGGGACGGTAAGGCTGACCTGAGCCGGGAACTCATCATCCGCCTCCCAGAGGATGACCCCCACCGACAGGCCGGGAAACACCGGCAGGGTGAGGGCCGCATCGCCCAAGTCCTGGGGCTGGCCGCCAAGCTCATCTCCGGCGGCTAAAAAACCTGCGGCATCCTGACCAAAGCGGTCCTCTAGTTGGGCTACCGGCAGGGCATGGGGACCTTGAAAGAAGGTAGTGCCGCCCTTGAATTCACGGGGGCTAACCTGGGTAAGGTTTAGGGTAGCAATATTTACCCGCAAAAGGAACAGCAAGGTTACCAGACAGAGTTGAAAGCCTGGTTCCCGGTCTGTGTTACCCATGATGACTATCTGACGCCGAGCCGGAGCAATGCTCAGCATCTGGTTCAAAAAACCTAACCGATAGTTGCCGTCCATAAAACTGGCCCCGGTGCGAGCGGTCACTTCTTCTGGCGGACGCTCAGCTAGCTCCTGCCAGAAACAGGCATCGACATCGGAACATTTTTCGTATAACACGTTGGCTTCCGGGTCGCTAGGGACTTGGTGTTTGAACTCGACCATGATTTCTCTTACGTTAAACAATATTCCTGAAAAATCTTGCCCTGTAAAGGCCTATCTGTTGTTCTCGGCCGGTTTAGGAGCATAGGAAGATAACCAACGCGATGCAGGAGCAGCCTTAGGCGATGAAACAATTTTTCTATCCCCGTAGCGTGGCGGTAGTGGGGGTCTCGGAATTGCCCACTAATTTGGGTCGGGTTATAGTCAATAACCTCTTGGACTTCGGCTTCCAGGGGCAGATATTTCCGGTGGGACCGCGGGGTGGTCAGGTGCGCGGCCTGGAGATTGTGCCCTCGGTGCTGGAATTGCCCCAGCCGGTTGACCTGGTAACCGTGCTGGCTCCGGCCCTGATCGTCCCCAAGATCTTGGACCACTGCGCCCAACGGGGGATTAATCGGGTAGTGGTGGAGTCGGGGGGATTCTCCGAATGCAGCGAGGCCGGGCGGGTCCTGGAAGAAGAAGTGCGCCAGCGCCTCCATGATTATGGCATCCGCCTGGTGGGGCCCAACGGCCTGGGGCTGATCAATCTGGAAGTCGGCCTGTGCCTGCCCTTTGCCCAGATTCCCCTGCGGCCGCCTGTCGGAGGTGTATCGGTGGTGGCCCAGAGCGGTGGCGTGGGCGCCAACCTGATCTCCTGGCTGGCCCAGGAAGGACTGGGAATGAACAAATTCATTAGCCTGGGCAACAAATTAAATATTAATGAAGACGATGTCCTGGCCTTTCTGTTGGAAGACGACGGCACCCATATTATCTACCTCTACCTGGAAGATATCGTCGATGGCCGGCGTCTGATGGACCTGGGGCAATCCGCCACCAAACCGATCCTGCTCCATAAAGCCAATATTGGCATTGCCAGCGCCGCCATTGCCCGCAGCCATACCTCGGCCCTGACCGTGGACGACAAGGTGGTGGATGCCGCCTGTGTCCAGGCCGGGTTGTGTCGGGTTCATACCCAGGCCGATTTTTTGCTGGCTGCCAAGGCCCTGGAACAGCCGCCCTTAAAGGGCAACCGTTTGGCCGTGATGTCCCGCTCCGGGGGGCAGGCGGTATTGGTGGCCGATGCCTGCCAGCGTTGGGGCTTTGAGTTGCCGCCGCTGTCGGACCGCATCCAGAATTTAATTCGCAGCCGCTCGCGGGCCGGGATCATTGAACCCATCAATCCGGTAGATTTGGGAGATGTTTATGATTTTTCGCTCTATCGGGATCTGATGCATGAATTCTGTCGCGATCCGGTCTATGACGCGGTGCTCCTTAATTATGAGCCGTTATCCGATGAGGAAAAGGGCGTGGCGCGGGACACGGTCCAAGAGCAGATCAGGTTAGCCGAGCGCTATAATAAACCGCTGGTGATTGCGGTCATCGGCGAACTGGAGGAACAGCACTACTTCCGGAAGGAAATCGGCGTGCCGGTCTTTGATTTTCCCGAAGAGGCCATTCAGGCCCTGGCCCTGGCCCGGCAGGCCTCCCCTTCCACAGTAGCCAATTCGCCCGCGATTGCCCCAGCCCTGGAATTAACCGCGGTGTCGAGGGTGCTAGAGCCGCATCTCTATACCCCCGGGTCCCTGTCATTGCCGATAGCCTTAGAGGTTTTCCAGAGCCTGGGCCTAGTCGTCCCCGAGTGGCAACTGGTGGATTCAGTCGCCGCGGCGGAGAGCGCCGCGGCTCAATTTAACTGTCCGGTTTGCCTGAAAATGGTGGCCCCTAGCGCGGTACACAAATCTGACCTGGGCGGTGTCCTGCTCAACCTCGAAACCCCAAAAGCTGCGGCCCAGGGGTTCGCACAGTTGCAACAGGTGGCGGCACAGCGGCTGCCGGCCGGCGAAGACTGGCAAGCGCTAATCATGCCGATGGTAGAGGGCGGCATTGAAGTACTGCTCGGGGCCCGGCGCGATCACACCTTTGGACCCCTGGTGGTCTTCGGAGCCGGCGGTATCTGGGTAGAAATTCTAGAGGATGTGGCTTTAGGAGTGGCACCAATCGATGAAGCCCAGGCCGGGCGCTTGATCGATCAGACCCGGATCAATGCCCTGCTCCAAGGCCGCCGCGGGCAATCGCCTGCCGATCGGGAGAGCTTAGTTCAATCTCTGGTGGCGCTGTCTAATCTGATGTTACAATTCCCGCAGATACAGGAACTGGATCTCAATCCGGTGCGGGTCTTTCCGGCCGGACAGGGAACGCTAGTATTGGATGCTCGGATGATGATTGGCTGATTTCGGACTAGCTTCGGCCCAGGTTAAAAACCTGGGCTACCTCAATTTTTGGTAATTTGATGATACTTAAGCTCAAATTTGACCTGGGCTGGGGATTCATAAAAGATATTGTTTCCCTAGTGGCACCGGTATCTTGCCGGTGCCACTGAAATGCCCCACATAGAACCGTCTAGGTTGGGGAGAAGCCGCCGCCTCGCTCCTACCATACATTAGGAGATGCCATTTTCTCTGTAAGGGTATAAATTAGCCCTCCGCAATTATCTGCCTCTAGACTTGGCGAGCTTTTTCAGCCCGATATCATCCAATCTAGCCGTTTTGGGGCCCAATGAATGGCGCCTCGACGGAGGCGTGAAAATTGTTCTTTAAAAGCAACTTGATATTATTATTAAAAGTTGAGAGAAATCATACGATTAACCGGCACCCCCAGGGGTGCTGCGATCGTGCGATTATAAGAGATAGCCCGCAGGGCCATGCCGGTCATGGTGTAGCTTACCAAAAAAAAACAGGCTCTAAAGACGTACTTTTTACCTTCCGTGGTTTTAGGATTGGTGGACCAGGGACTGATCATGATTACTCCGGCATCTTCACAGATACGGGCCGCGGGGAGGGCATTGCCGGAGGCATTGGGACCGATGAGGGCCAACCCCTGGTTCCAACTGATGAGTTTCTGAGCCACGGCCGCGGCGGATTCGGCCTTGTCCGCAATGTAACAAGAAGAAATTGCTCCGTCAATCGGAGAGCGCAAGCCGCTCAGGAGACATGGGAAATAAATCATCCTCTTTTCTTGGAGTTTGGAATATCAAGATTAAAGCCTCACCCAAGTTAAATAAATTGTTGACTTTAAATATCAGGGTGTATATAGTACTCTAAATTATCAAGTGGTTGGGGTATCTTTAAGTTGTCTTATTATACCAAAATGGCAGAGGCAATTATTTTAACCAGGAAAAAGGAGGAAAGGGAATGCGGTCGAAACTTGTAATGGGATTGGTCCTGGCAGTAATGGTTGGCTTGGTGGCGACCCCAGCATTAGCAGATAAGTTGCTGTGTGTCTCCAAAAAGGCACTTAAGGGGGAAATGAGCGTGTCCCAGTGTCTGGCCAAAGGCGAGCGTTTTGCTATCGTTGATGATAGCGGGATCGTTTTCATTCTGACTCCCGAAGAAGTGGAACTGACCAAGGCCTTTAACCCCAAGGTCTTTGAAACTCGGGCATTTGGTATTCAATATCAAAAATTAGCACCAGAAGTTGCGCCCATGGCGGTGCCCAAGGGAACCAATTAATAATCAATTGGGTGGAGCCAATATGGCTTACGATGATAGGCGTAAGCCAGAGCACCTCATCAAGCCCTCAAAGCTAAAACTTTGAGGGCTTATTAATCATGCCCAAGGTGGCCGGGCGACAGGTAAGGCCGCAATTGCCGCCAGAGGAGGGATCATGCTTCAGATTGAAGACCTATGGGTAACCATTGAAGATAAAGAGGTCCTGAAGGGAATCAACCTTAAGATTCAGACAGGTGAAACTCATATTCTGTTTGGCAAAAACGGCTCCGGTAAGTCCACCCTGCTGATGACCCTGATGGGCTTTGCGCGCTATAAGGTTGTCCAGGGGCGCATTTTATTTAAGGGTACCGATATCACCCAGATGCCGACGTATGAGCGGGCCCGGCTGGGACTGGGCCTGGCCTTTCAGCGACCACCGACTATCCGGGGAGTCAAGACCCTAGATCTGTTGCAGGTCTGTAGCGGCAAGGGGCGCCCGGCAGCCGAGGCACTGGCCTTCGATTATGATTTTGAGAACTTCTTGGAGCGCGAAATTAATTATGGTTTCTCCGGCGGAGAGATCAAGAAATCGGAACTGTTACAGCTCTTGGCCCAAGATCCCGCCCTGGTCTTGTTGGATGAGCCGGAGTCCGGCGTTGATCTGGAAAACCTGCAAATGGTGGGGGAAATTATCCGCCGCTTGCTGCAAAAGGAACGGCGTCGGGCCGACCGGGATAAATCCGGACTGATTATCACCCATACGGGGTTTATTTTGAATTATCTCAACGCCGATAAAGGCCATGTGATGTGTGACGGTCAGATCGCCTGTCATGGCATTCCGCGGGAGATCTTGGAACACATTAAGGAACAAGGATACGAGGAGTGCGTACGATGCCTGACGATCTCAAAGGAGTAGCCGCCCGAGGCCGCGATAAAAAGGCGGAGGCGGGACAAGATGTGGACCTGAACCAATACTCCCGTCAGGGCGGTGACTGGGCCTACGATGAGCAATATCAGGGATTTGATGCGGCAGAACGATCCCATCTGCTGAAGGCGGGTATAGAGCTGACCGACGAAGAACATGCCGCGACGTTCTTCCAGGCCGACCGCGCGGTGATGCATTGTAAGGTCAGTCAACCGGGGGTGGAGGTGTTGCCCATTACGGAGGCCCTGGCGCGCTATGAATGGCTAACAGATTATTATTGGCGTCTGGTTGCTCCTGATTCGGATAAATATACGGCTCAAACCGCCCTAGATCTGGACAACGGCTATTTTATTCGAGCCTTGCCGGGGGCCAAGATTGCCTACCCAGTGGAAACCTGCCTCTACATCCGCACCGAGGGCCTGGCCCAACATGTCCACAATATCGTCATTGCCGAACCGGAGTCGGAACTGAATGTCATCACCGGCTGCACTACCCATCCCGGTGTCAAGGCCGGTCTGCACCTGGGTATTTCTGAATTTTATGTCAAGGCCGGAGCCCGGGTTAACTTCACCATGGTCCACAACTGGGGGTCTGACATCCATGTCCGGCCGCGTTCGGCGATCTTAGTGGAGGAAAAAGGGACCTTTATTTCCAATTACATTTTGCTCAAGCCGGTGAAATCCGTCCAGATGGACCCTTTGGTGCGTCTGACCGGCACCGGGGCGGTCACCACCCTGCAATCCATCGTAGTGGCCCACCCCGATACCGAATTGGACCTGGGCAGTCGGGTCTACCTGGAGGCCCCCCAAACTCGGGCCGAAGTCATTGCCCGATCGGTAACCACCGGCGGGAAGTCCATCTCACGGGGGCATCTGGTCGGCAAGTTCCCGGACGTTAAGGCCCACCTGGAGTGTCAGGGGCTGATTCTTTCTGAAACCGGTATCATTCATGCCATCCCGGAGCTGAGCGGTGAGGTGGCCGGAGTGGAAATGTCGCATGAGGCCGCGGTCGGTAAGATTGCCCAGGAAGAGATCGAATATCTTATGGCCCGCGGTCTGGACGAGGACGAAGCCGCCTCCACCATTGTCCGGGGGTTTTTGAGCATCAAGATCGAAGGTCTGCCTCTGGCCCTGGAAGAGGAAATCGAACGCACCATCCGGGAAGCCCGCAAGGGTCTCTAGACCGCTTAGTTCCTGAACCTTGATCTACCGGCGCGCGGGCTTGGCCGCGCCATCCCCTTTTTAGCCGCCGCCCCTACCCCAGGAGGCGGCAGGTTGATCAAGCGCTGATAACCCCGATCCTTGTTTAGCTTCCGAGGTCGCCGGTAGTTAGACCTCGGCCATCAGCTTATCAAACTCGGCCACCGAAACCGCGGGTGAAGTGGTAAAAGCAATACCGGTGGCCTGGCCCAGCGCCACCGAAACTTTCATGGCCTCTGCCACTCCAGGTAAATCAAGGATTAAAATCAGATCAGTTTCCCCCAGCAAGGCATACATTGCTTTCACTTCACCGCCAAACTGCTTGATCAGACTGATCGCCTGGTCGGTGCGGGCCGCGCTGATGTGCTTCACCGCCTCCCCCGAATATTGACCACACATTATAAAGGTTGCCATGTTGATGTCCTCCTTATGCGGTTGTCATTAGTGCCTGTTATATCAGAAAACGCGATTCTCACAACCTCTGGTTTAGACCTTGGACGGGGCTGCAGCTTCCCTGACGGATTAACGCAAGATGTCCTAAGATTTGAAAATTCGGGTTAATTACTTTAAAAACAATTTGAATAAAAATACAGCGTCAATTTACTAAATCCTGGCTCCCTGGCTTGCCAAAAAATCAATTAATGCTTAACGTTTTATCAAAGCTGGAAATTAACGAATTTACCGGTAAGCTTTTTATTCTTTGGAGTCTAACATGGCCTATCTAGGCAAGTTAGGAGATTTTATTAACCACCGGCTCTCCGGTCACCTGGTTTTTGCCTATGAAAGTCCGCAGGAACATATTGCCGTAGTGACTCCTTTTTTGCTGCAAGGGTTGGAGCGGCAGGCCCGGGTCATTTATATCGCCGATATCCACCCGGCCCAGGAAATCCTTTCCTATTTATGGCGCAAAGGCGTGGACCCCAAACGATATCAGGACGCTGGCCAGTTGCTGATCTTAAACCGTTATGAGAGTTACATTCGGCAAGACTCATTTGATCCTGATCAGATGGTGGATTTCGTCCAGAACGAGAGCGAGCGCGCCGTACACGAAGGTTATTCCGGTCTGGTGGCCACCGGGGAAATGACCTGGGCGCTGCGGGGTTATCCGGGCTCTGACCGTTTGGTGGAGTACGAGATGAAGCTCGATGATTCTATTTTAAATAATAGATCTATATACTTATGTCAATATAACCGTCATCATTTTGATGCGCAGCTCATTGACGAGGTCATGACTGTCCATCCCCTGATCATTTTGGGCAACAGAGTTTTCGACAACCCCTACTATCTGTCCCCTAAGTTATATCGTATTAATTAATGGCCTTCCGCCTTTAGCGCCGGATCAGTGCCGTTCCCCCAGGGATTTCGTTTTATCCTGATTAATCCAAGGCTTGCAGACACGGCGGCACGGCATCTTGGAGTTTGTCGGGCCAGCTATAACAGCAATAGTAATAAAACGGCGCGTCACAGAAGCAGACCGTCGATTCCTCCCATATGAGATAAGGGCAGTATTCACAACAGGGCGGTAGTTCGTCGAGACAGGAGAATGGGATGCCATGTTGCCCGGAGCGAAACTCTTCCAAGTCAATCATACGCTTAAGTTCTCCAAAACCACAAATTAGCGGCAGAATAACTTTATCGGTAAAGTCCGAGGGCCTGATTACCGATAACCTAAATAATAAGATAACTTTTCCTTGTTGGTCTATATTTTGCGGTGCTTTCAATTATGAATTACTGGAAAGCGGTTTACGGCCGAGCCTTAAGCTTTACGAAGCTGAACTTATACTGGCGAAGGAGGAAAAAATTGCCCTCGGCCAGCCTAAGCCTAGTTGCTCCTGCCAAGTCAGGGTTCCGGCTTCATTTGGCGTTATGTCTCAGTCTGGGCCTCCTCGCCGGGGGCTGTAATATTGAGCGGCCCTACCTTTTAGAACCTTTAGTTTACGCCGCTCCTACCCAGGTTTTCCTAAATCCGCCCACGCGGTTATTGTTAACCAGTCGCACCGGCCTGTTCTATTTTACTACCCCGGACAACGTCCCTAACGTGAGTCTGCCCTTAACCGAGATTTTCTACCAGCAATTTCTGAAAAAACAGGCTTTTTATGATTTAAGACTCATTCCCCAGACTTATTCTACACTGGAAGAAGCTCTTCGGATCGGCCGCCTGAAAGGCTATGACCTGATCCTGTTGGGCCAGGTGCCTTATTTTCTGGACAGCGGCACTATCAGCAAATCTGGCCTCCAGATAGATCTACGCATTATAGAGGTAAAAAGCGGTACCGTCATCGGTTATCTCTCTGATGCGGTGGGCGCCGAACCCAGCCCCATGTTGGATTTTATTATTTGGGATACTAAGCCCAAATCCTCGCCTAGCGTCTATGCCCTGGCCCAGGTCTTGGCGGCTCGCGTTGCCGCGGTGCTTACCTATATTCCGGAAGATGCTACCTCGGCCCCAAGTTTGCCTCGGGAAATTCCACCTCCCACCGACCTTAATGCCGCGTCCCGATAGCATACCTCTATCTAACGCGACAATTCGCTCCTGGAGCCGCCGACATTTTTAAACACCGCCTGAAAGTCCCGATACAGGGTCTTGTTGTAACGGATGCGATGACATTTCTTCAGGTAGCGATTCCGGTCAGGATTTTCGGCTAACAGGTCCAAACCCTCCCAACCCCGGGGGCGGGGGAAGGCATAATAAGGGAAGGCCTTGGGCACCCCGCGCACATAGATCACCTGCGGCACCACCCATTCCTGCCGGGCCAGATAAACCCGGTGCATGCCATCATTGATAATCAGCGCCACTGTACCGTCCGCTTCAAAGGACTCCTCGATTACTGGGGGGTAGAGATCATAAGAGACTAATTTCCCTTCCGGTGCCCTGACGGTATAGGTCACAAAGCCATCCAGGCGGAACATATCCAGGCCATTATCTCTAAGACTCCAGCGTAATTCCTGAACCTTACGCAACTCTTGGAGCCAAAGATAGTTCTGGGGCGGATGCAAATAGTTAGTATGAATAAGCTCCAGGGTGATCAGAGCATGGCGGTAAACCAGGACCTCGGGCTGTTCTTTAAGCGGCACCTGCCGCAGCCGGCCGATCAGTTCGTCTTCGGAATGATGTTTGACCTTAATGATTTCCATCTCAACTCTCCGGGTATCAAAATACGCTGTTTAGCCTGCCATCTCTCATTCCTGGATAAACTCCCCCCCCTCCTCCAGGCACTGTTCCGCCCGGGCCAGTTGCCGCCCCAGATACAAGGCGTGATTGAGATCCGAGAGGGCCAGGTCGCGGGCCAAGTAGTGCTGTAATTGCCGGGCCTTGTCGCTCCGATAGGTTTTCAGAGTCACATCACTCCAGCGGTGTTCCACCACAATCTCACCCTGGTCCAGACTGATGCGAAAATAGCCGCAGGGATCGGTGCGGATCTCGAAGGGGCGAGGCCCGATGACCTCCAGGGCCCGATCCAATTCCCGCCGGTCAATGCTGATCGAATGACTGATGACGGTGATAGCGCCGGGGGGCAGCCCCGCGCCCTGGGCCACATACTGTTGGATGGCCATCAAACCGTAGAGATTAATCAGCCAAGCATCCAGGGCGTTATGGGTCCGAAAGGTAGCGGTTAAGGTTAATTTTTCCTCAAAACGCCGGAAAAACAGGGAGACCAAACAGGGGTGTCCCTCTGATGCGGCTAAGTCCCGGCGGTTATCCCAGAGCACCACATAAGCCTTGCGATCCTCCGAATCCGCCTGCAGCCGCTCGATGCAGGCCTGAAGCCCGTCCAGGCCGAAATACTGCCGCAGCCGATGGCCATAATTATAGGTTTCATCCGCGGCTTTTTTTCCCTGCAAAATCCCCCGCTGGTAATGCCGCAACTGCTCGGGGTCAAAGTTATGGGCTTGCAGGGTAGCTTCCGGTTCGAAGACCGGTTGCTCGACGATTACCTTGAGGTTGGATAATTCGATGCGTTCACCTTTTTTCAGGGTTACCGGCTGGCCGAACCGACTGATGATATATAATAGCTCTTTCCAGGCCGCCAGGGGGGTATCCCGGACTACGGTATGGGCCCTCGGGTTACTGGGGAAATGGCTGATCGCCACCTCGGGCAAGGGTATGGCCTGTCGGGGCAGGTTGTTTAAAGCCGGCCCTGGCTTCCAGGTCACGAAAAACTGGGCGATGCGCGCCAAGGTGGCAGGCTCTTGCGGTTCCCCCAGCCAGTGGAGTTGGGGTAGCGCCGCGAAATGTTCCGGTCGGACCAGGCTATCGATCAAGCGCCCGGTGCCGCTAATACGGCAGGTCTGGACTTCTTCCCCCGTAGGCAGGGCCTGATAACTGACCAGCTTGGAGTCGCCTAATTCTAGTCCCTGGTCAAAGAATTTTTGCAGCTCTTCCCGCGACCCGGAGCGATTGCGGCCGCAGATCAGCAGCACCTGAATCTGGGGATTATAGAGCAAATTACGCAGTAGCTCCCGCAAGCCGTTGCCGTAAAGCGTGCCAAATAAGGCGATCGGCGAGGTCTGCGGATCGAGATCTACCCCGGCCTGGCGAAAGCGTTGCTGCACATATTCGATCTTTGACCACAAAGTGACCACGCCGATCATCCCGTGGGGGTTGATTAGCGATAATTTCTCCTGGAAAAAGAGGGGGATAAATTCCATGTCAATAAAAACATTGTTGAGGTTCATTTAACTTTACCAGAAAATTTACTATAGCTGATATTTTAAAATCTACCATAAAAACTTTTTGGTTTCCCAGGATTATATGCTAAGGTTATTTATGGTGAGGGCTGAATTGAATATGGTTGAAACCTTGGCTAAGGTTTGTCCCCATGCCCCAGAGGCTCAGAACCGCAAAGGAGAAGTGAACGGCCGTAACAGCTTACGCGAGAAGCCAGGAGCCTTTTGCCAATAATAAGCACTGACGATATAATATAGCGGAATCGATAAACAGTACATCTTCGGAGGCTGAGCGAAAAGATTAAGCGCGAACCCAGATTACCAATAACTTCCAGGATGAGAGCGATCGACTCAAGCCGCGGAGGGCTGAGGCCTGACAGAAACTGCGGGACGAAGTTCAGCACTCTGAGCTTAGATTAATGACTGAGAGGTAAGTATTAGGAATTATACCAAAACAGCATTAATGGAAGAGTTGGCGAATGAGTCGCAGCGCACTTTAAAAGTTAAAATTTTATACAACAAGGGTATCAATCAGAAAGAGGCCTGGAGTATCATTACAGAAAACATTCCAAATTTCAGCACCAAAACCTTTAAGATGAGCTGGCATGCTCTTGAAATAAGTAAAGGAAAGACACCTAATTGGGAATAAAGCTGTATCCCAACCAAAGGAGGGATTGAGATGACCACCAAAGAAAGGCTTTACCTGTTAAGTTTTCAGGAGATCAGCCGGGCCGTCAGTTCCACCCTGTCGGTGCAAGAAGTTATGGAGTTGATCGTCAATAAAATGACAGAGGTGATGAATCTGAAGGGCTGTACCATTCGCCTGGTCAACCCGCGCACCAATACCCTGGAACTGATGGCTTCTACCGGCATCAGTGAAAAATACCTCCATAAAGGGCCGGTGGATATGGACAAAAGTGTGGCTGAGGCCCTGAGCGGCCGTCCGGTAGCGATCTATGACGCCACTAGCGACCCGCGCATCCAGTACCCCCAGGATGCCAAGGAGGAAGGTATCGCCACCCTGGTAGCCATCCCTATTTTGGTCAAAGGCCAAGTGATTGGGGTCATGCGGCTGTTGACCTCGGAGCCTCGGGAATTCACCATGGATGAGGTGGAATTTGCCGGCGCGGTGGCCGAATTGGGCGGCCAGGCGATCATCAATGCCCAGATGTACGAGGCCCGCCTCAAGGAATTGGAGTTGCTCAAGGCCCTGCAGCAGGTTGCCAAGGCCATCAATTCCACCCTGGAGGTGCAAAAGGTGCTGCATCTGCTGGTCAAGACCGCCACCACGGCGCTTGATATCAAGGCCGCGGCCGTGCGCCTGTTGGACGAAAAACGCCGCCAGATGGAGTTGGTCGCCAGTTACGGCCTGAGCGATCGCTATATCAATAAAGGGCCGGTAGAAACCGATAAATCGATTGCCGAGGCCATGACCGGCAAGCCGGTGTCCATGTATGACGTGGCTTCCGACCCCCGGGCGCAATACCCCCAGGCCTGCACCGAGGAGGGCATTGCCTCCATCCTGTCGGTGCCCATCAGCCTGAAGGGTAATGTTATCGGGGTCTTGCGGATCTACAGCAGCGATCCTCGGGATTTCTCCGAAGATGAAATTACCTTTATTTCCTCCCTGGCCGAGCAAGCCGCCCTGGCCCTGGAGAATGCCCGGATGTATCAGAAACTCAAGGGCGAACACGAAGAGATCATGAGCGATCTCTACCGTTTCACCGGCTTTACCCGCAGTATTTAGTTCAGAAATGGTGGTCTGACGGCAATGGCCTCGGAGAACGGGGCTATTCCCCCGAGCAGCGGCTCGTACCGCCTTAACTAAAGGAAATATCCGAGGATTTTTTAACTTGACGGCGCAATTCTAGTTTAGTAATAAACTAAAAAGAGACTTATTGACAGGCGAGAGTTAGTCTGCGGGCCAGCCCGAGGTTGGCCAAGGAACCCGGTGAAAATCCGGGGCGGTCCCGCCGCTGTGACCGGGGACGAATCCGGCAAAAACCACTGCCTGGGCGCTTAACCCAGGTGGGAAGGGCCGGCGGAGAAAGATCCGGGAGCCAGAAGACGAGCAGATTGACTTGAGGGGATTGACTTATGGTAACAGGGTCCCCTGGCTCACTCGGGTCAGGGGATTTTTTTATGGCCAAAAACTGACTGCGGCCAAGAGGGCAGCAATGGAGATGAACGCGGTATTATTAATAGCGCCTAAGAAATTAGAGCTCGGTCGGGTGCCTCGGCCAGCATGTCCTCAAGGGGGCTTGTTGATAAAGATGGCCGCCTGCTCCCTGTGCGCCACCGACGCCAAGATGTGGCACCAAGGGCACCGCGACCTGATCCTGCCCCGGATCTTGGGACATGAAATGGCCGGAACCATTGTCGAGGTTGGCAACGGGGTGCGGGGTTTGCAGATCGGCGACCGGGTGCAGATAGCGCCGGGCCTCCCCTGTGGCCGTTGCCGTTACTGCCTGCGCGGAGTTCCCAACCTCTGTCAGGAAATGCGCATTATGGGCTTTCATCATAACGGCGGTCTGGCGGAATTTCTGGCCGTCCCCGCGGCCGGAGTGCACCAGGGCGCGGTCAACCTTATTCCGGCGGCTCTCTCTTTTCGGGTGGCCACCCTGGCCGAACCGCTGGCCTGCTGCATCAACGGTCAGGAGCAGGCGGTAGTAGGTCCCGGGGAGCACGTGGCAATTTTCGGGGCTGGCCCGATCGGCCTGTTGCACGCCCAACTGGCCTACCTCAGGGGGGCCTCGCGGGTTATCCTGGTAGAGATAGCTCCGGAGCGGATCGCACTAGCCCGGCAAGGCTGGGCCGATGAAGTGATCGACGCCGGTGATCAGGATCCGGTCGCGGCCATCGGGGAACTTACAGGCGGTCAGGGTGTCGATGTCGCTATGCTGGCCTGTAGGGCAATCGAGGCCCTGGAGTGGGCCCTGGCGGGGTTGGCCAAACGGGGCCGCCTCTGTCTGTTTTCCGGCCTGCGGCCCGATCAGGCTTCCCAGGCGCTGGACTTAAATCGTCTGCATTATCTGGAGGCTAGCCTGGTCGGGGCCTACGGCTGCACCTCCCGCCAGAACGCCCTGGCCTTGGAATTGCTGGCCCAAGGGCGCATTCCAGGGGATAAGTTGCTGACTCACCGGCTACCGCTGGCTGAGGTGGAAACCGGCCTGCACCTGGTCCAGAATCGCCAAGGACTCAAAATCACCATTGATTGTTGTAGTGCAGAGGAAAAGGGTTTATTTCATGGAAGCTAATACCAGATTTGCAGAACAGGCCCTAAGAGGGTTTGGCCGCGCCATTTTGGAACTGCTGCAGGGGCGTCATCTCTCCCGATCGCAGGCCAAGGAATTTTATCGCCAGATCCTGCTTTCCGAGCAGCCGGAGCTTCAGCAAGGGGCCTTTCTGATTGCCCATCTGGCCAAGTCTCCGACGTTGGAGGAGATTGCCGGGGCCTGGGAAGCCCAGATGGACTACGATGTTGAGGTCATCGACCCTCGACTTCCGGAACCCAGTGCCGACATCGTTGGAACCGGTTCAGATTTCCTCAAGACGGTCAACGTCTCCACCGGCGCGGCGATCATTGCCGCGGCGGCCGGAGCCTATGTGGCCAAAAAGGGCTCGCGGGCCGCGACCGGGGTCTCCGGGGCCTCCGATATGTTTGAGGCCTTTGGCCTGGATCTGGAAGCCCCTTTAACCCTGGCGGCCCAATGCCTGGAAGAGCATCGGCTGTGCTATATTCCCGGCGAAAGGTTTTTAAAAACCGGATGGGGGAGGCTGATCAAGGTTATGCGTTTTACCACGGTGTTTAATATCGCCTGTCCCTTGCTGATGCCCTGTCGTTCCACTAAACACCTGCTGATTGGCACTTATAGCGCGTCTTTGGCCCGTCAGGTGGTGGAAATCGGTCGGGAAATCGGTCTGACCGGGATACTGGCGGTCTATGGCCGGAGCGCGGCCCATTCTCCGGAACAGGGAATGGATGAAGTTTCGGTCTGCGGTCCCACCCAGGTGGTGGAATGGCGCAACGGACAAATGGCCGAATATATCCTGACCCCCGCTGATTTGGGGGTCCCAGCTTATCCGTATGAGGCCATTGCCAGCCGCAGCACTGTAAGCGACAATGCCCTGGCTCTGTTAGCAGTGCTGGCCGGTAGAGAAGCGGGGGCAGTAGCTGATCTATTATGCGTCAATGCCGCGGGGGTGCTCTATCTGTTGGGAAAAGCCCGGTCCTGGCTGGCGGGCGTGGAACAGGCCAAACAGGCCTTGGCTCAAGGCCGGGCCTGGGAGACCTTACAGCACTTAGTAGCCGGTCAACAGCGCCAACCGGAAGTGGGCCTGGGTAAACTAAACCACTTACTCCAGCAACTTGGATAGAGTTTTCAATTTTCTGCTCCTTTGATTAATTTTTAAAGCCCTAAGGGGCGCATATGGATTAGACCCTTGCCAAAACTTGTTCACTGCCTTAGCAAAGACCCTTAATAGGTAATTGACGGTGACTAAATTCGACCGGGCGCGAATCGGGTTTTCTCTTGACAGCCGATAGGCCGACTGCTATCCTGGACCAGGTTTGGGGGAAATGATTTAGACTGCCGGAGGCCTTGTCCCGATTCTCGATAATCCATTGGAAAAGGTTGAATTATGCAATTTCGGCGCGGGAAATGGAGCGCGGCCCTGGCCCTAGGCTTTATCTTTATCGGAGTAATGGCCCTGGCCGTAAGTTGTTCCGGGCCGCTCTGCAATAAACACCTCTATATTTTTCGGGAAACGCCCGAAAAAAGTCCGCATGAGGTAACAGCCCTATTGATCACCGACCCTAAGTTGGCGACGGCCTTGGTGCCCGAAGCTGCCGACCGGATCCAGCAAGGGCTGCCGTGGGCCCCGGAGCAGTTAGAACAACCGAGGGACGCCTATCGTCTCTCCCTCATCAATGTGGACGGCCGCAAGGTCTATCAGGGCCAGTGTTTAGACACCTTGATCACCGACGTTTGTGAAGTCCGGGCCGGCAACCGGCGTCTATCGGTCCAGGTGATGCTTTATGGGCCTTGGGGGCGGCGCAGCCTTGGTCAAGACGTCCAGGTCAACTTGAAGGCGCAAACCGTGTATTTCCTCGACATTGTCGGGTCAGGAGACCGGGAAGGGGCAGTCCAGGTGAAACTTGAGCCGCTGAGGAATTATACGCCCGAGTTTCGCCAGCGTCTTCTCGATTGGCAGCGCGTCCACACCACCGGGCGCTCCCTGGATTGAGGCAAATCAAGCAGGCAGTCACCATTTTTTCAGTCCGGCCAGTTAAAAGGTAGGTGGCAATCAAAACAGAGAAAACAGATGTCCAGGATTATCAAGCTTTTGATGGGGTTAATGCTGATCATGGCTTGGGGCGTTTATAAGATTCCGCCCGGTTGGTCAAAGGGCAAAAAAAACCGGCTGGGGCAAAGCACCCATGCCGCCGGGTCAGATGAAAAAAACACCACCAATATGGCC
>Ga0164318_10000605_pt1 | contig 28535 bp, 26 predicted proteins | sample GuaBasSedimGuay9_FD_113734 | JGI IMG/M metagenome (GOLD analysis project Ga0164318, IMG submission 113734) | Subseafloor sediment microbial communities from Guaymas Basin, Gulf of California, Mexico - Guay9, Core 4571-4, 0-3 cm | ecosystem: Environmental > Aquatic > Marine > Hydrothermal vents...
AAATCATCCGCAGCTACTACAGAAATTTCACTTGTTTCTGCGTTAGTTGGATCCGTAGTTATAGCGTGTCTAACTTTTGCAATTCCTGAGCGCGCATGAATAACACATGCACCGTTATTAGCCATATGATTCATTTCATACGGATCATACTGATTATCTGGAATTACAAAACCTGAAATAACCTTACCTGTGACAGGTGTAATATTATTTATTTGTCCTGTAAGTAATCCAGAAAGTGCGGCCGCCGCCCAAGAGCCATCTAAATAAAGTACAGTGCCTGAAGCAGTTGTACGTGTAACTTCTTTACCTGGTACTACATAAATGACTCGTTTATTCGCAATCGCAGTGGTGGCAGTTACAATATTGTCTACACTTTTACCCGCGCTAGCTCCTAAAATAGCTTCCTGTTCATGTCCAATAGCAGGAGCTGATTCCGTATTAACATGCAATATCGCAGCAGCTTCAGCGGCTAATTTACCCGCTGAACCAGAGGCTAATGGTACTAAATAAGAAATTTGATCTTTCTTTTTTAACTTATTAAACGCAGTTGTCCAAGTAGATGAGGCATCATATGCACCCTTTATCTGTACACACATGACTGCTGGTGCACCATTTTCTAAAGCAAGATTTGCTCCTATTGCTAAACTTCCTGATCCAGTAGTTTCGCCTACTCGAATTCCATTATCTTCTGTTCCATAAAATGTTTGTACATCTTTAGAATCTATGAATAGCTGCGGCGTATACTGACTATCTGGAACAGGATACGTATAAGATACGTAATACTTTTCGCCTGTAAGAGGTAGATTGGTGCCCGCCTCACCGTCAACATTCCAATAAAGACTGCCTGTTGAGCCGGATAACGAATAATAAGTATCCCATCTAGTGTCTGATGCTGTCGCCCCTGGATAGAGCGCAACTTTAGTAAGAGTCACTGTGCTACCTGAAGTAGGGAGTAGATCATATAAAGCAGACCCGCGTGCAATGGGATAATCAGTGATAGTACGAACCGCTGGGCCTGGTCCCACAATTGCAGGAATTCTTGCATCCTCGGAAATATTAATTATCCGATTATTTGCAATACTAGTGACCGTGACCGAGGGAGGGGTATAAACCATAATTTAGCCTCCTGATTTATCCTTTATAATAAATATTTTTTACTCATATTAAGTATTTAACCGTTATTTACATTTATAATATAGATCGTTTTTAACCAAAATCTAACTACCCGTATATACGTTATCTGTGTACATATCAAAAACTTGTAATGCCGCCGGGATCTGGATCAATGTCAATATCCTCTAATACAGGCAGCGTGAAGTCTTCTGTCCAGTTACTATAACAAGATAAAGCTAAATCTATAGAAAATAATCTATCATTTCCCCTATCTCTAACAGTTTCCGCCCCTTTGTTAACTTTTAAAATATAGATGCCCTCATCTGATAAATTACTTACGAAATCATAATTAGTATTAGTTACATTAGGACTATCTAATTGTTCACTGCGCATAACGTTCGAGTGCCTCGCCAGATGTAAATACACAAAAAGTAAATCAGCTATTTTTTGTGTAGTTGATAGATCTTTTGTTTCAATAAAAATACGCAAAGTAGTATTTAATCCACCGCCCAATCTACGCACTGTAGGCCCATACACTTTTGCTATAGGCGATTCATCACTTATAGTATCCCAAGTTACCCCATTATACGCCCATTTAGTAGGTGTAGGAGTACTATCCGTATTAATTATATTATCCACAAACCAATAATAAGATCCTGAAAAAGCCTGCGCGGATAACGCGTATGTGGTATCCTGCTGTAGTACCACTCTTGGATAAAGTGCTGTTTGCAACCACTTTATGCCCGAAGTCTGCTTACCTGCAATGGATCCGCTAGCTAAAATCGTATCGGGTACTCCACCTGTCGTACTTAAAAGGCGAACAAAAATAGGTTCTTCATAAGGTCCTATATTTTTAACCAAAAGATCAACGGCACGTAAAGATAAATTGCCTCTTCGCGGAGTAATTGCAGCAGCAATAGGATTTGCACTCAATGTTTCATACGTTCGCGCGGTTACCCCTAATTTCATTGTTTCGGTATAATTAGATATTTTACTATCAATAGCCCACGCATCGTCTGTAGCGCCTTCTGAAGATAAAACTACTATGGGGTAATTTTCATTATCCCACGGATATTGTTCGTACGCACTTGGAGAATTATCTCCTTGTAACGTAATAAGCTCCACGTCATCTTTTAGCCAACTATTATTTAACGCAAATATTTTATTGATAAAAGATACAAAATTTTTTTTAATGTCTCTTGACTGTGTAGATTTTAAAATACCCACTATAAAATAACCGCGTTAGAAGTTAAAGTAATTACATCTTGATCGAAATTGTCTACAAGTATAGGAGCAAGATTATATCTAATATCTGTTTCTTCTATTCTAATAGTATTAAAATCTTGACGCGTTATAATGCCCCTCCATCTACTATCACTTTTAGATACAATTTCAAAAAGTACTCCTACGTTCCTTCCCGTAGTTCCCATAATTAAATCAAAATTATTTATAATAGGAGAAGCTAAAGTCCAGTGCCGTAAATCTCTGCGCAAAACTCTACCTATTTGATCTGGTGTAAGTGTCTCTGCCGCCATAGGCACACGCACTAAGATTGTATTAGCCGCATTATATTTAGTAGCCGCAGAAGTATACTGCTCAAACGCAGCAGGATAACTAGTTCCTCGACATAGAGGACATTCCCTATTCGGATAACCTGTAGAACTGTCTACGCATGCGCATATATTATAATAAGAATAAGATACAGCAGATGGAACAAAACCTGTATTGAACCAAATTTTAACTGAATTAGCCGTAGCACTACTTGAACCTACTAAAGTTTCTAACGCATATTCATTATCGTATACGATAGATGCAGCATCGTACACCCTCGTAAGTTTAGTACTTCCATTAAATACATCAAATTTATTTTGTTGCATACGAGAATTAGGATGCGTCTGTTCTCCATCTGAAGGTTGCCAAATATACGCAGAATATTGGGGAGAAGTTGTTAACCAAGAAGTTATAGATTTACTAATTAAGCTGCCTTGATCTACCCGTTTCCATAAGTAAAAGGGCTCAGCACCTATTTTAATTTGTAAATTATGAGATTCTTTAATATAAGAAATAATTTCGGCATCTAGTCCGAACTCATTTTCGATAAATAATTCTTCATTGATAGTTAAGGGGTTATTACTGTCCATTAAATTACCCCTTTAAGCAAATTTTGATACACCCCGAAGAGCTCTACTCAAGCTACGCGGGAATCCGGTTGTAGAACTAAAAATACCTTTCATAGTGACACTATCCAATGCATATTTAGTACGCATAGCTTTTAAATGTTGTACATAATTAGAAAGTAATCCATTCCAAATAGCCTGATACTTTGCGCTTCTATCACGCGTAACAGAGATGCCATTATCATTATACATAAAATGTTTACCGGCTTCATAAATGCCCAAAGCCTCTAATGCTTTTATAACAGCACCTTCTTCTACAATGGCATAATAAGGTTGTGGCAAATCTTGAAAAGTATGCCAAGTAACTGCCGGAGGGTATGCATTCCACCAATTTAAACTTTCTTGTAAATAATCTATAAGTTCTCTATTACGTGGAAATTTATCTTGAAATCCCCCTGAATCCGAATGCATTAATAGCATAGAGCGCATTCTTTCGAGCATGACTCCTTTTATAATAGACTCTACTCTGTTTTCTACCTTAAAGACATTCGGCACATCTTGGGTAGTTTCAACTCCAGACTGATCTAATCGCCAAAATGCTCCGTAATAACCATAATCATAAGAGGAAGCGTCTAAAGAATAAAAATAACGTCCTTCCTCATAATGTGTAGCGGCCACATCTTGCACTTTAACCGCACCAGATTGATACTGAATGGTAACAGTTACATCGCCACTAGGCGCTGTGCTGTCTCCGGTAGCAAAATCTTTAAAATCCGCCCAAATACGTTCTTGTCTATCTTTATATATAATTTGCATTATGTATGCTCAATTGTAAAAAGGCCCGAGGGACTAATGGCTAAATATCTTTTAATATTTTGATCATTTAAAGAAGCTTGAAAACCTAGCGCAATGAATTCTTTTCTCGTAGGAAATTCTTGCTTAGGTATTCTATTTATCCCTACTTTAAAATCTATACGTTCTCTTATAAAATATATTGGTCTAATATTTTTAAGCGCTTTAAAAAAAACAGTTTCTTTGTCTAACGCATAAAAATTTTGCTCAATTCCCTCAATATTAATTGTAAATTTTGTGCTTTTCATAGAAACTGTAAATATTATATTATTTTGAATAACGCTTAAATTTTCTAAAGTATCTAAATTATCTAACACCTCTTTAAAAGTATGTTCTTTTTCTCTACCATCTTTACTTTTCTCTACTTCAGAAATAACTTTACCATCAGTAAAAACTGCGCGCCACATAACCTACCTCATTTTTATAAAAATTAAATACAATTTTATATTTAACCTTTAGTTTAGTATTGTATTACTAAATAACTCTATGCTCTATCATAGGTCAACGAAATTGTCTTCTGATTAACCGGCCCCGCGGGCGTAGTATCTACATTCGAAGTTAATTGAAATACCATTGTAGCCGATCTACTGCCAGAATAATATCCACCAGCCAATGCTATCTCCCCTGCTTCAGGCAATGTAGCTTCATTACTTCCTGCAGCTTCTGTTGCGGCAGAACATAATACTACATTACTTAAAGAAGGTTGCGCAGTAGGAATGCGCCTACCTGTATTATAATCCGTCCATTCTGTATCCGTTAAACTTGATAAAATTGAGGTAGTTGCTGGCGCAGTAAAGTCTACGTTACCAGAAAACCATATAAATTCACCAGTGACGTACGCGCCTGCACTTTTCCAAATTTTTGCATTACTAATTTGAGTGTACGAACCCGAAAACTGTAGTCTAAAATACTTTGCATAACTATTAGCGCCCGCTGCTATTGGGTAAGAAGAAGGCGTTAAATCTCTCGCGGGAGTATTGCCAAAATTTAAATTTGTTGCAGATGTAACCGAATGAGCTTTTACCCCTGCATCGGCGCCATCATGCCAATAATTATCGTGTGCGGTAGTACCAGGCGTTTCACCTTCTGCATACTCTACCCAATATACGGTAACAGCCATTTATACGTACCTCCTATTGATTATCTTCATTTTCAGCCTCAATGATTTGGCTCATAGCCGTTTGGTGCTCTTCGAGCTCTTTATCTGCAAGCTTTTTACGATTTGCCGCTTGTTGTTGTTTAAATTTTTCTGGACTAATATCCATTTGAACATTTAACTGTAACTCATCGGCCTTCATAGCCTCTTGCCGTTCTTTTGGTTTACGTGATTCCGCGCTAACTACATTTTTTTGTGCGCGTTTCCTCTTTTCTAATAAAGATCTGTCCTTATTTAAAATATCTTCCTTACTTTTTTGAATCCTTTCTTGCATCTGATCTTTAGTAGTATTATTAATATCAGCAGTAGTCTGTACCCTGACATTAACGGCATTAGTTTCAGTCTTCTGTGTATATTCTGCTTCTAATTTAGTAGCCGCAGTTTCCTTCATAGTATCTACATTTTTTGCAAAAGGATCTTTAGGCAAATCCATATTTTCTTTATAATAAATTAAATTACCATCCTCTAGATGTGCCCTTAAACTTGCGCATTTATCCAAAATTTCTCTCGTATACAAAGCACTTAAATTTATAGGACTGTAGCTATCTACTTGATAATTATTGGACCCAATATTTAATAATACTTGATAACCTGGCCGCGCTACAACTATAATATCTTTTAAAGGTTCTTTACTCATTATAGCTCCTCTTCATTCCCATTAAAATCTTCTGCAATATCATTCCACGCAACTGACGTCATATCTCGTATAGTTTTTTTACATGAAATTTCTTGCGATTCCGCTAATCCTATTTGTTCGATCATGTTATAGAGCCTAGCTCTTAATCGATTAAATACTTTATCTATCTTTACTTTATCCATTTATTAATTACCTTTTAAAAAATTAGTGGGGTATTATCCCCACTAATTTCTTTAATTAAATAAACCAATTAACCTACTAAGATGGGAGTAGTGGATTACTAGTATTAGAAGTACCAATGTATCCAGTAAATGTTCCTTTCGAAACAGAATTACTATTTACAATCAACATTCCAATTTCTTCATATCCCACATAACCAATCAAAGCTTCTTTCGGGGTATCATCTGGTAAAAGAATTAAATCAGTACGAACAGGTAATACACCAGTAAATCTCGGTTCACTGAAACAGTACACAGTATTAGCGGGAACAAGACGAGATACGATTAAATCAATACCCCATAAAGCGCCTACTAAGCCTGTCTGCCAGATTTCGCGCTGGGTGACTGGATCAATATCTTCCCGTCTCCAAGTACGCAAATGTGAATAGGTTTTAAAATTCATTAAATATGCATATGCAGGTAAATCCCATTTCATGATTTCTGCGGAAAGAGCATTCATAAAATCTTTATTAGCACCAATAGTAGATGTAATAATAGGATTATTAGCAGTATTTGCAGCAAGAGTAGTTTCAGCTAAAGCAAGAAATTGCTCATCTTCTTCTATCTGCACAGCAATACGAATTCTTTCCTGCATACGATCGAGGACATTAAAACGTCTCTGTTGAATCTCTTTTAATCGAATAGCAGCCGGGGCAAAAATTTCCCATGTAACTGGTTCGATATATTCACCTTCAACGATAAACTGCACTGCTTCACCTTTTTTAGTAACAGTAGAAGCAAAAGCATTAATGTCTCTATCATATCTAGCAATTTGTCCTTGACCAAGTACGTCAATTTCAAAAAATCTTCGTGCCATTCCTTGATAATCAAGTTGATTACGAATCGGTATAGCCATCTGAGCTCCAAGAGCTTGACGACCTGCTTCTGTTTGAAGCAAAGTAAAAATTTGATCCGCTTCATTAGCATCAGTATACTGTGTATACGGATCAACGGTCTGAAAATCAGGTGCAGCTGTTTTCTCTACACCAAAACCCGCGTTCGGAGCCTGTTTTTGGAATCCGGGCGGATATGAACTAGCTTGTTTTTCTATAGCCATTATTTATCTCCCTTTATCCAAATAGGACTACGCCTAAGGTCCAATCATTACCTGCGGCTGGTACTTGTGAAATATATCCAATTGCTTGAGGAATGGTATCTTGAGTAACCGCTGCTCCCCCAACAAAAGAACAATATTTACCATTAGCACTTGCATACAAGGTATCCATAAGAGAAGCAGATTCTACTTCAACTTCCCAAGGTGCCCCTGTACTCTGTCTTGTAGTTGCACTAGTTGTAGTTCCACCAAAAGTTACGTGGAATGAACTGTGCCCGTGTAAAATAGTCACTTTAGATCCAGATGGATGCGCCATACCTGCTACGGCAGTCGAGGCATCGGAAGAATTTTCTAAAGCTACTCCGGCAATAGCGGCACCAGACGAAGCATTAAGAGCTACGAAAGGTCCTCTATCTACAACAGCGCCTTTTAAAGTGCCTGTGCCAGAGGTACCTATGCTATCAACTTTAAAAAGTTGCCCAGCATACCAACCTGTGGTTACATCAGGATCACTTACCCAAAAGGCTTGTTTTACACCGAAAAAGCCATTCATAATAACTGTATTAGCCATCAGTGTCCTCCTTAAAAACGTTAATGTTAATTATTGAATCCGGTTGCTACGTAAAAAATGTTTATTAGCTTCATACGTACCAGCTTTCCTCAATCTGTTTTCAATTGTATTAAAATGTTTAGTAATATCAGGAATATCCCCAGATATTACTGTATTACCTACATGCATCTGCGGCACAACATTATTATCCGCAGCTTGTTTTCTAATTCGTTCTTTTTGTGAAGCAGAAACTTTAGCGTCACGCTCAACTGCTTGCTGAATACCATCCGGTGCAATATCTTCTGCAGACACGTGCTGTTCTCTAACCTTATCTACTACATCAAGAGCGTTATGAACAACGCCTTTAGCCATATTTTCCGCTTCTGGAATTTGATAAGCTTCTAATGCGCGCTGATTTACAATCGGAAGTTTTTCTAAATGCGCCTTAACTGTTTTAACTCCTGCTTCGTCTAATTGAATATATTCCATAGCTTGTTTCTGTATATTAGCAATATCAAAAGGAATAATGCCTCTAGAAGCAGATACTCGGGCTAAATGCAGTGCATACTCTGCTAATTTAGCAGAACGTTTTTCCATTTGCATTTCTTTAATTTGATTATCAAGAGATGCAATTTTTTGGTTAGCGGTAACTAAATCAGAAGCATATCCTGTATCACCGTAAGCTTTGCCATAATATGCTTTATCCCCACCGGAATTACCTGTTCCTGCACCAGGAGTTTCACCTTTACGAGGCGTATTAGAATGTTTATTCTCTTCTTTTGTATCATAAAGAGGATTAACTTTCTCAGTTTTACCTGGGGTAATACCTTCTAATTGTGCAACTTTTCCGCCCATCTGAGTAAACGCAGATTTAATTCCATGCATTTTTACAGTAGCTACAACATCGTCTAGATATCTATCAGAAATAAATTCATTGAATTCCTCTTCATCGCCCTCGTCGCCTGCAACATCCCGAAAATTAGCTGTAAACGCCTGCGGAATATTATCTTCAGCTACTTTTACAACGCCTATAAAACTAGATGCCCATTTTGGGCCTCTTGATATAAAACGTTTGGCAAAAATAGCAGGACTATTTGTTTGACTACCTACTTCCGGATTATCAGCACTTTTATTGCCTACAAAACCCGTTAAAAGTTCTACCCTTCCATCAGGATCATTAAATGAAGTAGCTTGTTCTTTACTCTTCATTTGATAAAATTCCGGTGCCATATCATTCCACCAACGATTCATCTCATATGATTCAATAGCGCCTGCTTGCCCATAGTCCCCTGGGTCCTTTGCCCCAGTTGGTGGCATGGCCGCAGCTTCTTTATCAAATTTTGCAAAAGGATTTTCTTTTTTATCTTTTTTACTTTCATCTTTCTTATCTTCATCTTTTTTGTCTTCATCTTTCTTATCATTTTTTTCTTTCTTATCATCATCTTCATCAGAAAAAGGAGAATTGCCTGCAAAAGTCTCTCTCAATTTCTGAAGCAGCTCGATGTTACCCGCAGTTATCTCCAATTTATTGGATTCTTTTGCCATTGCGTCATCTCCTCCAGCAGTTTTATCCTCATCATCTTTTTTAGACGAATCCGATTTTTTATCAAATAAATCATTATCTGTTTTATCATCAACTTTATCATCAACTTTATCATCAATACTATCAATAGAATCACTATCATTTAATACATCACTGGCTTTCTCTAATTTTGCTATTGCATCTGTAATAGCATTCTCAGCATCACCTATAATTATATCAACTGATTCAGCTGTCTTAATAGCAGCTTGTGTAAATCTTCTACTCCAACGGATTTTATTCTCTAAAGCATTAGAAGCTTCTACTTCCCGTTGCTCTGTAAGCTCTTTGGCCCTCTGCAAATCTTCAAGAATAAAGGAAAGATCTTCTTTTACATTCTCAAGAATTTCCGGAGCAGACTCCGATGTCATATCAATTTCAATCGCCATTCCAAAAGGCTCATCCTCTTCAAGTAGACAATTCCCTCTACCCAAACCGTCCGGTCTGGGACCTTTTCCATCCGGCCCAGAGCCGTCTAATTTAGGTCCTCTCCCATCCGGACCACGCCCTGCCGGAGCTGGAAGCATCTCTTGTAAAAATGAAGGAGGATCTTCTAGCGCTAATTTTGCGCGTCCCTGCAATATTTTAGTAGATTTTAAAAGCTCATTAATACGCGTGGCGCGTGCATTTAAATCACTTTTCACAGTAATAGGATCAGTAAAAATAGTCCCCATTGGTCTATACTCCTTTTCTTTCTCAATTTGTTCACTACCATTTTCGGCCCAAGACTCATAGAGCTGCTCTTTCTCATCCACAAAAGCGCCTTTACCGGGTAAAACTTCTTTATCCCCTGTAAATTCTGTGGTAGTAGGAAGAGTAGGGTATTCAGCTTTTTTAGTAGCCATATGATAATCTCCTTTATGCGAAACTGCTAAATCTTCGCAATTTTCACAAATAGAAAAAGATTTAAAAGACGTAAGATTAGTAGAAGCAACTTTTTTTTGCGTTTTTCTATCATATACAGAATTACATATAGGACATGCAAAATGCGTCTCTTCAATTGTACCTACTACTCCTATTTTATTTCTACTTCTAAATGCAGCGAACGTTTTATCTAAAAGCGTTTCTGGATTAGATACTTTATAAAATCCAGGAGTTTCTGCAGCAGTTAATTCAATATTTTCTTTTATAAAAAATGGCGCATTCTTTTTATCTATAAGTACTTCATGCACATTGCCAGAAGATAACGCCGTTTTTGCAAGTTCACCATTTCGCACCTGTCCAGGCTGTACTGGCTGTTCTGCCTGCCCAAAAAGTTCTGTAAAATACCCATCAGCTACTTTAAAAATAGCTTCTACAGGTTTTTTTGCTACATATATTAATGGCATAAGTTGCGAAGAAGGTTTTGCCATTGATGCAATTTTTTCTAATTTATACCCACGACTAAAGGCAGGATTGGCTACAATAGATAATTCAAAAAAACTAAGGCCGTAATTAAGCTCAAAAGCTCTGGCGTACACCATTTTACGTCCTGCTGTTTTAACTACTTGAATATCCGAAGGTCTTTGTAAAATCCAAGGAAGCCATTCAGGTTCTAATGAACCTTTTTTGATTAAATCATGTATTTGTGCCGCTGATACTAAAACATATTGCCCTTTACTATGTTTAATATGATTACAATATTTTTCTTCTACGTATGCTCTGTTCCCACAAATAGAGCACTCACTATAATCAATATTTGTACCCATACTACAAGCAGTAGGGGAGCCTGTTTCTAACATTCTAGCAATCTTCGGCGATAACTTTTTATCAATTGCCATTAAAACTTCTATGCTGCCGTCTTCATGATCCGCTCTTTTTGCTAATACCATATTTCTTTCATCACTAGATAAAGCAGCCCATTCTCTATTGCCTAATTCAGAAGTATTAAATCTATTTAAATACGAATGATGTAAATCACCAATAGAATTATTTATATTATTACTTTGATGCTCTACAAAAGCATGCTTACCTATAAAAGATTGGTATCCGTAATTAGGTCTATTATCTAAAAATTCCCCATAAGGAAATGCATCCGCATTTGCATTAGGCCCATCAACTTCAATGCATCCGATCGCTTTAAATCTAGCATAAACAAAATCGGGATTATATTGAACAATTTTTCTGGTTTGCGGAGAAATTTTTGCGTTATCAGCAAATTTATTAAAATCTTGTTCAGTTGTTATAATTGAAGAAACTTTTACAGAAGCAAATTTTTGTAACATATAAACTACCTAATTTTTTTCTTTCTAAGAGAAAGAGAAATTTTAGATGTAGGCAAAGCCGACTTATCCGAATTCTCTTCAAGAAATTCTGTACGTTCTTTATGTTTATCTTTATTTTTCTTAATTACATCAATTTCATCGTCAGGACGATTATACTCCTGGTGCTTTTTTAAATCTAACATAGCATCCTTTTGTATTAAATGAATAAAATGTTTGGGCGTTATTTGAATTTCCCTAATACCTTCTTCTGTATACAATTTAACATTCGCCACATTACGTAATTTATTTACGTTAGCAACAACCCCTATAACATCAGAAGTATCCCCTGTTATAACGATTAAATCGTTTTTATTGATATCTTTGGGATCAACCGAAGATTTTTTTACAGCTTTATATAATAAATTAGCTGTTTTTTCTTGAAAATTTAACAAATATGCTCCAAAAAATTTCTTATATTATAATAATAGTACCATTTTACCCATATATGAGACTACGTATTGGTCTTACTCCCCCAAAACGTTTTACGGAACCATTGCCCAAATGTGCCCGCTGTCTTATAATTATCAGGATCAGCATTCCATACCGCTGCGGCAGTCTGTGCTGCATCTAATCCTGTGCCTCCGCTGGCGCCGTCCTGCAGCGCTTCTCCTGTAGAAAATTCAATAAGATGATCACTTATCGCTTCATCCCACACAGCGTCTACAATACTACTAGTGGATATTTGTGAATCACTTGTAACAATACAGCCTGCCCCTGAATTATCTACTACATGTACGGTGCCTGAAATTGTTATGAATCCTCCTGTACAAGAAGAATCTATCGTGAGTTTACCTGAATCAAAACCCAAAGAAACTATAGAAGGAGGTGATCCAGATGCCATATTTTTTATAGTCCATTCACCAGATAAATTAGTCGCGCCTATTAATCGGTCACTCCCCACTACATCTAAGATACCCCCTGCCATACCACCAGCAGTCGCTCGGCGCATTATGATATTAGCCCCCGCAGCCGCTTGCGTTAAAGAACCTAAACAATAACAGTCCACAAAAATACCGTCTACTCCTGTCATCCCATCGGATAAAATGCAGTTATGCGCTTCACCTATCCGACCATTTGATACACCAGCTAATGTAACATTTTCAAAAATAGCGCCCGTAATAAGTTGATTATTTAAATCAATCGTAACTACAGAAGGACTATGCGCAAAAAAAGAATAACCTTCAAAAGAATCGTTAAGCGTTATATCACTGTGCAAATGAAATACTTCTATGTTATTATTTACTGCAATTGTTCTCGCGTCCGTGATATTATTAACTGGATTACTCATAAGACCTAATGGAAAAGCCGTGCCCGCCTCACCATTTACAACATCTATACATACCTCTGTCCAAGAAGGAGTAGTTATTTGTTCCCTATTTATTAATCCACCTATGTGTACCGTTGCCGTGCCAGTTGAATTATCTTCTAATTGCCCTATGCCATTAATTCCAACGTAGCCCGCGGATATAGTAGAGTCTAATATTACTTTGCCTCCATCAATCTGCACCGATACCCTATTGTCTCCTGTCATATTCTGGAATTTTATTTGACCACTCCAATCTACCACTATTACATCTTGTCCTTCCCCTCCTAAATCAATAACCGGAGTAGTCGCAACATCAACTATATAACAATTAGATAATACAGCGTCCTCATCTCCGTCTAGGCTAATAGTGCCGTATAAACCACAATTTTCTATATATCCATTCATATAACTAATATCGCCAACTGTACACGCTGATAAATGCGTGCCTCCGTCTAATACCCCCGTTACGTCGCAGTTTTTTATCCTTATATTATTACTTATAGCGGACGTAGCTATCTCAACAGCAGTATTGGTAGAAGATTCCCCCATAAGCATAAAATTAGATATATCCGTACCACTGTCTAACGCGTTTACTCCTGTCATAGAAGACCTAATAAAAAGTACTCTAAACCCTTTAATGTTAGCAATAGATACTGCATCCGTTAAATTATTTACAGGGTACTCTACATTACCCGTCGGATAATTCGTACCAGAATTAGTACTATTAATATCTAGACTAACTCCTCCTCCATACGAAGCATATTGAATTGCGTCAAGCTCTGAAAGGGTTGCAGAGGAAGACGAAGTTGTTTTTAAAAATATATTAGGGGTAGAAAATGTCGCGGTCATAGGATCTCCTGAAATATCTACTGCTACAAGATTTCCTCCTGTAATAGAACACGGTTCATTATGATACACCGCATAATTATCTCCCACAGTCCAACCTTCGCCTGCCCCTCCTGTTAAGGGAAACGTTGCAAGCGTATTGGCATCAACTATATCTGTTACAGCCGCCATTTCGGCCGTAGAAGCATTAAATACGGTGTCTCCTTTACATACGCCTAACGTAACAAAATCAGCGTCATCTACATATAGTTGAATGCCTGCGGGATCGGTAGCATCGCACGTTCTACCTGTACCAGGATCTAAAGGAGTTGTACGCCCTGTAAACATAACTTGCGCATTTTGCAGAGTAGCTGTAATTCCAACAGTTACCCCGCCCCCTAAAGATTCCTTGCCTGCCGCATCGATGAGATATGGAAAATTCATCCCTTCAGCACTATCTTCCCACTCACGGCACATGTCTACTAACTCTTGTACGGTGATGTCGGTGGCTGTAGTTATCTCAATAATCCGAGGACTTAATTTTTTATGGACAACATAATCAAAGGTTGCCATATGTTATTCTTCTTCAATCGAACCAGTTTCGGCATCTATCTTTATTTTCTTAGCCTCATTTGCTTTCTTTTCAATAACTTCCATCATAAAACGATATTCTTTTATGGTATCTCTTTCTTTATCAATAGCATCTTCAAATACTTTAATATTCTTTCTAGCCGCTTCAATGCCCCTTTCTAACGATTCCACGTTATAACTCATATAACTCCTCTAAGCGATGATAGTATCTTCGGTTCTAACCACTGGTATTGATTGGTTCGTACCCGATGTAGAACCATCAGACGAATAAGGTTTAATCTTAGTAGCCGCTCTAGTATTTCTAACTTTTACTCTAAAATAAATAGTGCTATCATAAACAACCGATACCGACTCGGTATCTGACGTAGCTACTCTATCCATAAGAGGTACATATAAATCATCTGCCGAAGTTAGCGCAACTGGAATACAATTAATTTCAACAGAATTTCCTGTAGCGTTTCCAGAAATACCTGAACCTTCTAATGTTAAAACTGTATCGGAATCAACAGTTTTGACATAGCCTACAGCACCTTGTGTACTGTTATATACTAAATCGCCTCGTTTAACTGTAGTCTCAAAACTGCCTCCACTGTACTCTACTTGTGTATCTGTATTAGTACCGGTTGTAGTAAACGCAGGTACATTAGCTAGAGTAAATATATCCGTAGCAGAAGACCAACTAGAATAACGTATTTTATACTCCGTCGCATTTGCTGCTTCTGGAGAATCTACTATAACTAGGCTGCCTTCAGAAGGGGTATCAGTGCCAATACCTGGGGAACTGTTTACACCTACAGTAGCATCACCCGCGGAAGGCGTGCCCGCGATCGCATGTTCTGCGCGCGCAATATCTCCGCCATCGCTCAATAACCTAAAAATAGCTACTCGATCATGTACTGCGGAAGTCTCTGCGCCTCCCACCAAGTTGGTAACTGAAAATTGTACTGAAGCTGGACGTGAATTAGTAGTTCCGGTTAAATCAGTTAAAATAAATGAATTTTCATCATTTGAATGCCAATTAGATAATAGAACACCGCGCGCACCGAAAAAAGTACCACCGGCAAAGGTGCCTAAAGGGCTAGCTGTTTTTGGTGCAAAGGTAGCTACCTCAGCGTCATCTGTATTACTATCTACCTCTACAGTGCCTCCATTATCCGTGGAAGTTATTGTGTGTGATGTAGCATCTCCTGTAGCCCATGTGCCTCTTGTATTTCTAAGTAACATGGTTTTTGATGTTGTATCTAATGAGATAATCACCCCTGTGGCTCCAGACGTTTCTTGAGTTACATCGTCGCCCTCATTTATCGTACCTGATATAGTATCACTAGATCCGTATTTAATATATACTTCACCACCTAAATATTGCTCACCGTCTATGCCGTCTAGATCATTGGTTTGCTCGCCATTCCTACATTGCCATTTACACCATTCATAAACTTCAGTAAGACGGGCTCCTTGACAATCAATAGTAATACCATATTGTTCATCCGTACCATCATTATCAATATCCGCTTGATCATTAGCAAATGTTATTGTAGGTAAAGTACTTCCAGTATAAAATGCCGTCGTAGAAGGACCATTATCCGCAGCACTTGTAGTAACCGCAGAAGTTGCTCCAGACGCTGCACCTGTTACTACCGTATCTGAAGTAGTAAAATCTATCTGCGGATCATCAATTGGATGATAAACGATATATTGTTCACTACTTGTATCAGAATTAGTTAAATCTACTATACCTCTTGCACCAGTGACATTACCCGAAATAATTTCGCCGTCTACATAAACTCCGGTCCATCCTCCCGTAGTCATAATTTTCTTTAAACCAGTTCCACCATCTAAATCCACCGCTGTTTGAAGCGGTACCGGATTTCGTCCGCCGGAAGTAGTTGAATTAGCTACTTCAAACGACGCAAAAAGATCCCCAGACTTTCTAGCGTGTACGGTTAAATATCCGCCGTCAATTGTATCCCAAGTAGAGGTTGTTATGTCTTTTAACGCTACACAAATATCAATATGTCCGTTGTCATACCAATCTTGCGTACTATCATTCCACGAAGCTAATCTTACTCTATCCCCATCAGCAGCTACTGAGCCTTGACAAACATATAAATGTACATTTGAATCAATGGTACCGATCGAATATACATTAGCCCAGATCTGATTACCTGTGGTAGCGCCTGCGGTAATAGTGGCAGCGGTATGACTGTTGCATGTAAGGGTTCCAGTAGTGCCATCAAAATCATTCGCAGCTGCATTCGAATCTGGTCGAATAACTAAATAATGGGTACTCCCACCATCATCAAGTACTTCTAATAAAGTGCCTGAATCACTCGTACTTCCGTTAGTAATATCATGCCCCGCATCCGCAGCTACAATAGTTTGAGAAGTAGACGAAACTGCCACTACTACTATGCCAGTGTCTCCAGTACCTCCACCCGTTCGGGCCCAACCTTTAGTTTTTAAGGCGCCCCCAGTAATATGTTCCATTAAATCAAATGAAATGTACCAGGGCTCATTATCTCCTGCATCAATCGTGCCAATAGTATACTCCACCGGCGTTTCAGCAGAAAATGCCGTACCATCATCAATCGTAGTTGTTTCGTCTTGAAGAGTCTGCATAGCTGAATACAATTCATTCATTGTATATGATGTTTCAGTGCCTCCGATCCATTCAAGTCTTTTTTGTCTGTTATTGTTCCACCAGGTTACGCCTATGTCCCCTGATAAAATAGTTGTATCAGCCATTAGATTCTCCTATGTTATGTAGTCGCATTATTATTTGTATCTTCTATTAAGGTCACGGCAAAAGTTAATCCATCCGTGCCTATAGTTTGTATTGAGCTAAAATTTATAAACCGGGGCGAATCAGCAGAGCTAGCTTTCCTGCATCTTACCTCTACCTCAACCGGAGTTGTTCCTGTATAATTTTCTGTAGCTACCCCCGCAACAGTGTCCTTATTCATTATCTGGGTCCTATCCGATGTTTTATACACAGCTGTTTGTGCCCCAGATACGAGCGCGCCCGATGCATCTTTTACAGTTATTGTAACAGTAACAGAACTTGAAATAGTGACGGTATCCCCTGTGCGTACTTTTTTATAACTGAGTGTCCCAGTAGTGCCTGTGTGCTGCACTGTCCAAGTAATATCAGATCCCGTATCCGGAAATAATAATACGGAATCATTTTGTCCATCAGAAGTATTAAATCCTGTAAACGTCATGTCCGTTAAATTTATCGTAGTAGGCGCAGAAGATCCAAACTCAATGGCATGATGTGCATTACTTCCCATTATAAAAGTAACGCCATCTATACTAGTATTCGGATCGGCTGAGTCATTCCAATATACAGCACCTTTATCTGCGGCTACGGTAGACTTAGAAATTAACGCTCTTGAAATATCGCCTCCTCCCGGATCTATTTGCGCACAATTCTGAAAAGTACAATCAGTCGCAGTAGTATTAGAATCAAATGTAAAAGTATCCATATCAATAAAAGTACAAGAGTCTAGCGCAACAGTAGCATCATCCGTAGTAATCCACCTACCCTTTGACGCGGTATTTGCCGGGTCAAGACAAATAAATTGGAAGCCTGTCATCTCTATATTTGAACTAGCATTAATAATCTCAATAGTATTAAAGTTTGCAGTAACTTTTGGTGTCCACTGTATAAAAATTATTCGAGCACTGTCTCTAAAATCTACAGCATTTGTAGCCGTCCCTAACTGCATTCGGCCTTTCCAAAGGTAACCTCCAGATGTTTCCTGTATTAATCCCCACCTATTTGTACTGTTATCATTTTGCGCAGCAAATCCCGGTATAGTACAATAATTTGAAGATTCGCCAAATTCAAAAATAGCACTGCCTCTGCCATACCTAATAATATCACAATTATGTACCTCTCCTTTCTGTGGTCCAACTAATATATATACAGCACTTCCAATATACTGCTCTGTACCTGTTGGACTTCCTGCAGTACCATCTGCGGTTACCGTTGTATTTACTACACTATTAATCCAGCCTCCATAAGGATAGGGTGCTTTGTCCACTCCGCCTACATACCACACCTTAAAATCAGAAGTACTCGAACCTACCGCTATCTGAAATCCTCCTTGCGCATACGTACCTATATTCGAAGCAACCATAAAATTCTGCCAAACAAAATAAGCGCCGTCTGTACCATGTCCGCCTGTTCCAGACCCATTATTATACGCTAATGATCCGACGGAGGTATTCTTTGTGCAATCCTGCGTAACTGCGTAATTACCTTGAATAAAAGGATAATCTCCATCTCCGCCTGCAGGCGTACCATTTGCATTATAAGATTCCCCTCCTATTGATCCCGTTAATTCGACCCAGCCCGAATTGGATTCTGCCGCATTTAAATCAGTCAAGTCTTCTGTGTAACTTGGCGTGGCCATCTACAATTCCTCTTACATATTCTTCCGAATGTGTTTTCGCTAAAAAACATTTACTATTTTGTTCTCTAAAAATTAAAACCGAAAATCCTTCACGATTAAAGGATTCAATCTGCTTAACTACTAACTTGTTAAGTTTTAACCCTTTCTCTATCCGCGCAGAAATAACATCATCTGATATGCGATCAAAAATAACACCACACTTATCAGGACGTAATTCTTCTCCTACGTTCTCCATTTGAGTCCACATGCATTGATATATTCGGCATTCTTCTGGTCTATCTTTATATATTGTACATCCTTTATTATGGTCACAATGCTTACAATAAATTCCAATAGGACTCGCAGTTTTCTCGTCATGCGTCTCAAGAAGTTTACAACATAAAGTGCACTCCCCACAAGGCATCATTTATTTCACTCTCCCATACTCAGTAAACTCAGGATTTTCCTCTATAAATTTGTCTAAAGGCCAAAAATCTACCCATTCTCTACTTACTCCAATAATATACACCTCTACGTGTTCTGCCAGTTTTAAAACATATTTAACCTTTCGTGATCTCCCTGTAGGTCCTATTACAATGTGCATTATGTTAAATCATACCCCACTATTGTTATATCTGCCGTATTAGACGCTGCATTATCCACAAAATATAAATGTACTTCAGTAGTAGCATCTTCATCTTCATATGGAAAATCTCTTTGAATGGTCTCATTACCATTGCCCGATGCCATTAATTGCATGGCCGGTATATTAGCATCATTAACCGCATAAGTATTATCATTTTGTAATATATATAAATCCCAATCAGTAGAAGAAGTAGTAACATGTATTGTTTTTATTAAACTTTTATTTACCGCCCAATTTACTCCATCTACTAAGTGTACATCCCCTGTTATCGCAACTCCCTCTATAATTTTATATGCAGGCACTGCACCACTCCCTCCTGTACCGGATCCTATATCATTATATATTAACCCATCATTAGAATATTGCCATTTAGTAGTACTCTCATTATACCGGAGACGTGCACCATTTACTGGATCATTTCCAGATATAATAGCATGTGAATCTGTGGGATTATCTATATTAATTTGACTGGCAAGAATTTGCCCCATATTAACTCTAGGAGAAATGCGCACAACTGCCACAATATTCTCCTTAGTTTATATAAATAAACTTAATTAATATTATTTTACTCAACATATTAGATATATTCCCCGTAAATAATTATAATATTATCGCCGTCTGTATCGTAATATTCAAAAGGAGTAAAAAGAGTCAAATGCGCGGGGAACATATCTACTGAAGCTGCGCCGCCCATACACTGCGCCTCGTACCAAACTGCTCCTTCTATATCTTCGCCTTGCGGCGTTTTTAACACATCTCGAATAGTAAGTACTGCTCCAGCATTTGAAGAAGTCCAATAAATACCTTGGACTCTGCAGGGTCTTCCTGGCACAGCCGCGCCTATGCGCGTCCACTCATCTGCAACACTTTCGTATACATTATTTTGTGGTATATTAAAAGGTTGTCCACTTTGTGCGGTACTTCTAAAATGAGCCATTATATTCCCATAAAAAAATAAAATCTACTATTCTATATATAGAATAGTACCATTATTCAATTTAAGAATAATACACGAGGGTATCGTCAGGTAAATCATCGGGCGAATTAGCCCATGGATCTCGCCAAGGAGGTAAAGGTGGTTCCTGTTTAAATCTGCGCTTATATCTTCTAGCAATTTGTTCCCATGCACAATCTCTTATGATATGGTCAGATTCAGAGGTATACATTTTTTTTAATACAGAATACGGTGCTTTTTGATTAATTGCTACAGCTTTTCTAATTTCTACGTCACTGCAATTACTTAAAATAATTAGAGCCTCTTTATCGTCCAATAGCCATATCTGCTCACATAGTTCTTTGGGAATAGTGCCTAAAGCTACTTGTACTCGTAATTCTTCTAAATTAATGTCAAGCTTCATTTTTATTTAAACAACATTTTTTATATTTTTTACCAGAATTGCAAGGACATGGGTCATTGCGCCCAATTTTTACTTCCTTACTTATAATTGGAATTTGTTTACGGTCTAATATAGTTATGCCGTCAAAGTGATCTACCTCATGCTGAAAAATTACACAAAGCAGAGCATCAATGGCCTCAGTTAAGACTATGTGCCCTTGAATATCATCTGTAATTGTTATTTGTGAATGTCTAACAGTATTAACTACCTTACCAGGTAAACTGAGACAGCCTTCACCATACATAATAGTAGTCTCTTTACTTCTATCCGTTATTCGAGTATTTAAAAGTCTATAATCTTTGCCATTATATCGAATAAACCCTACTCTTTTGTGAATACCTATTTGACACGCAGATAGTCCATAGCCTAATTTTGGGTCTAAAGATTTTTCTAAAATAGGCCAAATTTTTTCAGCTTCGGCAATCGTAGCGTCCTCACTTGGAATTTTAATTAAATCAATATCTTTAAATATTGGAACTGCCACTACTTCAAAAGCGTCCTGCGCATTTAATCTTTCTTTAAAAGAAACCTTATCCACCATTCTTTAATATTCCTTACACAATAAATATAATTTTTTATTCTTTCTTAACTTTGCTAATGCAGAAGCTTTTAAAATGCGTGCATCTTTTATACCAAACTCTGCTTCGATATCTATTAACGTCATCTTGGTATAATTATTTAACTCAAATGCATGCATTAAAACTAATTGCTCTAATTCCGTTAATGACGCTAGCGCTTCCTGTAGCACCATGTGATATTCTTTTTTTGCGTACACTTTTTCAGGCGTAACTTTATCTATTTCAGTATACTCAGGATTAAATTGTACTGATTTAAATACTAAAGAACGTAAATAGCGCACAGTGTCTTCACTTAAAGATGTCTTTTTAGCTAAATCCGCATTAGATATATTTTCATTTTTAGAAAGAACTCTTGTAACACACCATAAATTTTTCACTAAATAAACAGGTATTTTAGGCACATCACTATATTCTCTAACTGCTTTCATAATAGACTCTTTAATCCAATGCCTCGCATAAGACGCAAACCTATTAGCTCTCTGTGGGTTATACTTATGCGCAGCTGTAAATAGCCCAAGAATTCCATAGCCTACTAAATCCTCTATCGCAAAGGAGGACCTTTTATATTTATGTACTAATTTTAAGACTAGGTATATATTTTTAATAACAAGAGTATCTACTGCAGCTAACTTCTTTTTTTCTGAAGTAGTCTTATCTTGTATTATTGTACCTAATTTAATTTCTTGCGCTTTTGTAAGAGTTTTTACTTCTCCGGGAACCTGAATAGCTTTTAATAATAAATCAATACTAGTTGCCATTAATATACTCTACGCTCCTTTTACCTTAACGATAAACTTACTTTTCTTCTCCTTAAACACAATGCGCCTCTTTTATCTGGATCATCTTCTGGAATTTCTAAAATTTCTTCTGGTGCTTCTTCTGGCATTTCTAACGCCTCTTCTAACTCTTCTGTACCCTTATCATTCTCTTTTATATCTGCAGGTGGCGCATAAAAAGCAGGTTCTTCTGTGGCCGGGCGTAAAGTACTTCCTATTTCCTCTGGGGAAACATATGAACTACTCGTATCCTCAGCAGCATTTTCCGCGACAGTGTTAGTATAAAATTGAATAAAATTATCCCCTGGCGGTTTAGCATCTATTAGCCGTTCTGCTTGTCTTGAGTACGCGCTAAAAGACATATTTTCTTTATTATTAGAATTATCCCAAAGTATATGTTTTAAATATAATTCAGATTGACTTGCAATACTTTCTTTAATATCTGAAAAAGTTCTATTACCTAATAATTTTATATCGTTCTCATCTATAATATTACTTAACTCTTCCGGCGTTTTTATTGTAGTAATTCCCGCGCTTGCAGACAATTTTTCTTTATAGAAAACAATTTTTTCTTTATCTTCACTACTTAACTCTTCGCCCGTAGCAGCCTTCTTCTCTATATTAGCAATTATTTGATTCCATAATGAACGAAATTCTTGTAAAGTAGCCTGCACAATAAATTCAGGCGAATTAACATAAGCATGTAAAGGTTTTTTTACTTCTTTTTCCGTCATGGCTAAATCATTTAAAATTTTTATACTATTTGAACTATTCTCTGGAAGAGAAAGATCTTTAGAACGTTCTGTATCCGCTATATCATAAAAATAATCTGTAAAACTAACACCTTCCGGTTTATGCTCTAAAATATCCTTATACGCGTCCTGAAAATAACTATTATAATAAGTAGGAGAATACCCTCTGGGCTCTGTCATATATGTCCATAAAATTTCTCTTAAATTGGTCTCTTTATTATTACTTATTTCCTCAAAAATAGGCTTAAACTCAGGCAAATCTTGCACATCTTCAACCGATACAAATTTATTTAACGCCTCTGTATCCTGCGCAAAAGACCCCTTACCTTTACTATTTTCTAATTTATTTTCGTAACGCTCAATAATCTCTCTACTCTTTATTTTATCCTCATCAGAACTATTAGGACTGTGCAGTACTTTATCCGCGTTCCTGAGTTTATCAGCCCACGAACCGCGTACTTTTTGGAATATATCCTGAATATCGGTCACGTCACTTCCTTGGTCTTCTTGTAAAAGTAAAAGATCCTCTACCGTCACAAAATTGCTTAAATCATCAAGATTTTTTATATTCCATACATTTTTAATACTTTGATCTAATTTATTCTGATATTTTATACGTCGCGCTATATCCTCAGTAGTCTTCTCTTTATATGGAACACTAGCAATCTCTTTTTTCCATTTACTAATAAGCTGGCGTAAAAGCGCATGCGCCTGAAACATTTCTGTTCCTACATATTCTTCTAGAGGCATGCCTGCTCTCTTTTCAATTCCAGCAAGATCTCCGGCGATATCTATTTTAATGTCTTTAAGGCCCGCGCCACTTTCTATATCACTAGTATCTTTAGGATTATATAATTGCTCGCCTAGGGGTGCTTCGCGACCAAATTCATCAGTTACCGTTTCGTCAAGACTCACGGGCTCATTTATTATCTCAGGGATAACTTCTTGATTTAAATATTGCTGAAATAATGAAGGAGTAATTTTATCTATATAAGATGAAAAAATGTCTAAAGGATCTGCATTCGAAGTTGTTCTATCCTTAACGCGTGCATATCGCTTGAGAAAATCATCAGACTCCATAAGTGCCTCTGCCAAAGAGCTTATTGCATAAGTATAATCATCTCCAGAAATTTTTACTGTACTCGGAACATCTTCCCCTGTGTGATCTTTAAAGTGTTCCGCATCATAGAAAGCTCTCCCATTACGCACAAGTTGATTTTTCTTAAAACTATCATCTATTAACTTATATAACATAAGGTATGTTTGCTCTTTTTCTAAATTAAGCGCTTTTTGCCTAAACTTCTGCTCCGCTTCTTCCACATCATCCAAAGTATATCGCTGCTTTTCCCTTTCTATAATAGAAGCATCTTCATCCAGATCACGATCCTGCGGGTGTGGCCAATACTCATCATTTTTTAATTCACTGCGTAACTTAGAATAAGAATAATTATTCTCTATCTTATATTTTTCTATTTTATCTAGCAATTCTTCCGCTTTTGCAGAATCGTGCTTTTTTATAGCCGCAAGATATCCTAAGCGCCACTCTCTCTGTAAATACTCCAAGTGTGCCTGTGCTAAATATTTATCATGAACTATACCATTTCGTACTCTTTTAAGCATGTCATAAGGGATATTTGTCGAACGGGTATATGCAGGCTCTTCTGCAGTTTTCCTGAGTGTTAATTTACGGAGAATCTTTCGTAGATTTAGCATTATCTTTAACCTCATTATCAATTTTATCTATATCAATACCTGCGCTCTTATTAAATTTACGCAGCCTTAAAATTTCAGTATCATTTTCTTTTACAATACTTTTAACCGCTCTTGTTAAATTATCGTGCAATTGCATCGATTTCAAACGAGAGGCCTCTGGCGAACGCGGAACTCCTGGTGTATTCGGATTAGTGCCATTGAACTGATTTTGTCCTACTGGTGCGTTAGGCGTCTGTCCGGGTACTCCCATAAGATTTCCCCCACCCGTTCCGCCTACAGGAGGAACGCCCCCTGGTGGAATAGACATGCCACCCGGACCTGGAGTAGACCCCGGTGCACCAGACATTCCTGGTATTCCTGCTCCAGGTGCTCCCGCGCCCGGAGCACCTGGTTGAGGGGCACCAGGTTTTGCTCCAGGGAAAGGAATACCTTCTTTAGCAAATTTCTCTTCATATTTTTTAGAGACTTTTCCTTGCGCTAACATTTCTTCTAAATTCCGTTCATGCTCACTAGCAATTTTAGCCTTTTCTGTTGCCATATCCAATTTAGCTGCAGCATAAAAAGTAGAATCAGATACTTTACGCTGCCCCGGAAAAAGTCTATCAAAATTCATTAAAAAATTTCTATATTGTACATCATTAGAAAGCGACAAAAGATCCCAATCTAAACCAGGATACTCTAAAGACATAAAAGCTTCTTCCGAGGCCTGCTTTTGATGTAAATGATTTATATAAGAATGACTATCCTCATTATTATAATCAGAAGCATGTTTCTGTAATACTTCAGAAAGTTTTGCATATTCACTATCTGAACTACCATATTTTTTACCTTGATAATATTTACCCGCAACCACTTCTTCCGTTTTATAAAAACCACATTGTTTAGCTACCGGCTCAAAAATACCTTGGTACACAAAATTCTGTAAAGTATTTTGGAAATGTAAATACCGTTGTCTAAGTACTTCTAACTGTGCATACGCAGAAGCATACGACCCTGCACCTGTTAGAATGGATTCAGAAATGCCTAATCCGATAAGCTTCCATTTCATAATACGATTAAATTCATTGGTAAGATTCCAAATTTTACCAGATGCTCCGTAAAATTGAATATCAATACCCCAGTGATAAATCAAAGAATTACCACTTACTAAAGGATACCCCCCTCGTCTCGTCACAATAATGCCAGAGGGAACTGTTACACACCATATTTTTTCTTTATATGGAACACGCTCAATATTATCTAAAGCAAGAGTACCTTTTATGTCTAACTCGTAAGGGAAAGAATCTTCTACTGTACAATCTATGACAGAATCGGTCTCTACTATATCTTCAGCTAAAATGACTTGCCACTTTCCATCCCGCTTAACCCACATTCTATGATTAGGAGTTACTTTACAATCTACTTTATGTGATTTAAAATGAATCATTTCATCATCACGGTCTTGAATATTTATCGCTTGAGGATGGCAATATTCTATGCTATTAGTATCTTTATTAAAACTAGCTACTTTATGTTTAAACGTAATTTTATCATAAGTAAGCCAACCTTCATCCGTTAGGCACTCTGTTTGACTATCATAACAGAAATTAGGATCAACTTCTCTAGAAGCTAACATTTCACGTACTTCATCTAATTCTGCATCAGATGGAATCCACCCGCTAGTTGCATCACCTACTTTAACTACTGTGATTGGAATAGTCTGACGCGTAGCGATAGCAAAATTAGCCATCGACATTCTATCTTCATAAATAAGACTTTTTAAAATTCTTTTAATAATAGAGCGGCCTAATGTTTCATAAGGAGCTTTATTATGTGCAACATGAAAAACATTTTGAGGTGATAAAGGAATCTCTTGACCCATTCTAACATATTTAATTATCTCTTTAGGTAATTGATCATATAAAAATTTAGGCTGTCCAGTGGTAACTACTTTCTTTAAATGTTCATCAGGTTGTAATTTTATAAAAGGCCGTTTATTTAAATATGTACCTTCTACCGTCACGTAGTCGGGATTTAATATTACAAATTGATCCCACATGTGATCAGAAACATTCCACGCTCCATAAGGAAAACAATTATGCGTAATTAACCCCCCACACTCAAAATCATGCACATTTTCAACTGTTAAATCATATACAGTGCCTTTATACTGCGTAACTTTAATCTCTTTTATTTCCGCGTACCAGTAATCTTCTATCTTTTGAATTTTATCGTGAGGATTCTTAGGAGGAAGAGCTAACCGTACAAGATCGCCTTTTTTTAAATCTTTTGCCAATACCCAGCCCACGTCCGTAAGAATCGGGTGATCGCCTGTACATCCTTTAAATGTATTTATTTTCCAAGGAATAATTTTATATATATTTTCATCCGCTTCTCTAGGCAATATATGCGTTACTTTCTCAAAAGTATCTTTACTTGTCAAAACTCTGTCGCCTACCTTAACCTCATCTATTCTTTTATACCCTGCTTTTGTTAATACGGGGGATTCAGGTAAATGACAATTACCAATACGCCAATATTCTAAGGCTACATCAAATAATAATTTATCTACCTTAATTCTATTCCACATTTCTTCATAGTGAGCCTGGATTACTGGATCCCCATGATCCTTCAACGATATGCGAGAAAGAGGAAATTCACAATGCAGTTTTAATGCATTACCCACTATCGGATCAGTATCATCAAAAAATCTATATAGGCCATTTAGTGTCCTTAAATCTGTTGGAATACTAAGAGTGGTAAAAGAATAACGAGGATCATTAAAGGTGGGCGCAGTTCTACTAATATCAGCGCTAGCGGTAACTGTTTTAGACCGAGCTACTGCACTTCTTCCTCCTATACTAGATAAAGTATTACTAATAACAGGAGAAACGGAGGGAATTTCCGTGCCATCCGAAGAATTATTTGGAATTAATGAATCACCGTATCTTTTAAATCGAGTGCCTGGTATTAGATAACCCATATAATTATGTGTCCTTCTCTATTTTTTTCGTCTTAATCCACCCCTGCTTTACTAGAAGTTTTGAAATAGTATAAGTATTTTGAAGAATAATACCAATATCAGCCAAAATTCGTACCAAATCTAAATTCATTTCATTTATTGTAAACGTTTTATCCTTTTCAGTTAATCTTCGATGTAGAATACGCCTAGGCTTCACTACGTCGGACATTTTACCCTTCTTAAAAGGACGTTTACTCTTACTATTACTATAGTTCACTTTCATTTACCGCAAGTTCAGGTAAAAGATTAGTCACTTGGAGAGAAGTACCCTCAACTGAATTATAATCAATTAATAAAAATTCTAATCTACTTTGAATTTCCTTACGCTCCGAAGAACTATCTGATTGTTTGAAAGCTTTTAAACAATCACCTATCTCACAAGCAATATCTTCAATATTTACTTGATTAAGAATATCATTAAAAACAGCGGAATCGGTGTTAGATTCTAAAGCTTCTACTAAATGTTTACAAAAATTCGCGTGAATTTTTAAATTTTGCATTAATTGTGTAGAATTAGAAGATTTAGTTGATTTTAAAATATTTGCAGTATTTTGCATAATAGGTAAAAATACTTTAAAAATTTCTATCCTTCTTATAGAGGAAGTGTGATGTAAAATAGTTTTAATTAGGGAAAAATAAATAATAGTTAATTTTTTTCGCGTATCTTTATCCTTTATTTTTAATTTATGAAAAGCCCCTATTAAAAATGTGGAAGTCTTAAAAGCGCCCGTCATTGTAATAAATTGTACCAGGACATAAAATCATCAAAAGAAAAGAAAATAGGTAGACCCAGCTCTTTAGCATGATTATATTCCAAGGTAGCTCCTTTTGAATCTTGCCAATTATCTAACATTATCATACAATTACAAGTACACCCTATAAAATGTAGGTCTAATTCCATCCAATAATCCCATGACGCCTGAGGCGCGTAAAAATTCATTAAACGAGAATGCGTGTGTGGGCAGAAATATTTTATCTGTTTTTGTGCTAAAAGTATAGCAACTTCTTCTGCTTTTTTTATATTACTTTCAGTG
>Ga0164318_10000607_pt1 | contig 28509 bp, 28 predicted proteins | sample GuaBasSedimGuay9_FD_113734 | JGI IMG/M metagenome (GOLD analysis project Ga0164318, IMG submission 113734) | Subseafloor sediment microbial communities from Guaymas Basin, Gulf of California, Mexico - Guay9, Core 4571-4, 0-3 cm | ecosystem: Environmental > Aquatic > Marine > Hydrothermal vents...
ACGTATTAAAGGCTTTCGATGTTTCACCAATAACATCTTCAGTATCAACTTTAATCGTACATCTATCTAAACATTCATCTTTATCAAATTCGTCAGCCCCATGAAGATTTTTATTAATATAGTGCATTCTTTCTGATAAAATATTTAATCGTTTTCCAACAATTATACGAGCTATCCCGATATTAACAATTCCAACAGTAAAGCCCGCTAAAATACTTCCGATAATAAAGACATAATTACTGATATATTCTAAAGGAACCCCAATAATATATGCAAAAACCGGAAACAGTAATCCTACTACAACTCCAAAACTAATCATAAAAATGGCTAAATCTAAAAAAACCTTTTTTGTTATTTTCATAATCTACCACCCATCTTTTATATTATAATAATTAATTATAACATTATATTAGATAAAGAAAAAGTTTGAGAAAATTGTTAGAATAACTAAAAAAGATAAAAGTTATTAACCTTTATCTTTTTTTGCTTTAATAACTGCATAAAAAATAATTACTATTGAAATAAGTAATGTTAAAAATTTTAATGTTGTTACAGCGTTAATAAAATAAACAATCTTCTCATTATATGTTTGATTAATAAACATTTTATAAGCTAATAAACTGTTTTCAAGTAAATCTAAGAACAACGTAGTTAACGGGAAAACAATTAATCTATAATGATATTTCTTAATTAATTGGACTAATAAAAGACTATAAGCTAGTGGGAAGAACATGTCAAATACTCTAAAGATTAACAAATAATATTTGATCGTGTTTGTATATAACTGAAGATTACTATAAAAAGTATTAGGACTATAAAAGAGTTCCATATCAAAAATTAAAATATTAGAATTGAGAGTAGCAATTTTATGCATTAATAAATTAAAAATTAAGTAGATGATTAAGACAATGCTTGAAAGAATAATAAGTTTTTTGTCCTTTTTCATTATCTTTTTCTCCTTGCTCTTGGATGGGCAATCATATAAGCATCCTTTAACTTTTCTTTTGATACTTGCGTATAAATTTGCGTACTTGATAAATGGACATGGCCAAGGAGTTCTTGAACACTTCTTAAATCAGCTCCGTTATTAAGTAAATGGGTTGCGAATGTATGGCGAAGTTTATGTGGACTTAAGTTAAAGGTTTCTTCTGAATTATCAAGAATTCTTTTAACGATATACCTTACGCCTCTTTGGGTTAATGATGTTCCTTTAAAGTTTAAAAATAAAGTTTGATTATCTTTATCAGCTGATCTTTTAAGGAAATCATTTCGCGCTGTTAAGAGATAGCGTTCTAAGCTTCTTATTAAGGTTTTATGGATTGGTACAAAGCGGTCTTTACTGCCTTTACCATGGATTAAAACTAACTTTTGATAAAAATCAATATCGTTAATTTTAACGCTACATAATTCAGCTACTCTGACGCCTGTTCCATATAAAAACTCTAAAATTAGTTTGTCTCTTACTCCAATTGCTTTGGAAGTATCAATTGAATTAAAAAGAGCTTCAATTTCTTCAGGATAAATAAACTGCGGCAATTTTTTCTCCTTTTTAGGCAATTCAACATCTAAAAAAGGATTTTCTTTAGTAAGTTCTTCTCTAACTAAAAAGTTATAAAAACTCCTTATACTAGAGATTTTTCTCGCAATCGATTTTGCTTGATAGTTTTCGTGTAAGGAAGCTGTATAAAAACGAGCTATTCTGGAAGATACTGTTAGTAAATCACCAAACTCTTCTTGCTTTAAAAAACGCATTAAAGAAAGGATATCATCATGATATGAGATAACAGTGTTTTCACTATATTGACGTTCAATCTTAAGATAATCACTAAATAAAATAATTACTTGTTCATTTGTCATCTTTAACACTTCCTAAGCTAGTTTTGCGATTAATTCCTCCATCGTTTTTAATGATCTTTCTTTATATAATTTCTTTCGTTCTTTTTTACTATGTTTAAAGGCTAATTTTTGAATAATTCCGTAGTTAGCATTCATTGGTTGAAAACGAGAAATACTAGCGTGAGAAATATAATATGACTCACTACCAATAATAGTTGTTTCTGGGAAAATAATTTCTTCTTTATTGTCTAGTTGTCTAGCTAAGGAAATTGCGGCAAGTAATCCACTACCCGCACTTTCAACATAACCTTCAACTCCCGTTATTTGCCCTGCGAAATAAATATCTTTATTTTTTCTTAATTGATAATTTCTCGTTAATAAAGTTGGACTATTAATAAAAGTGTTCCGATGCATTACTCCATATCTAACAATACTTGCTTTTTCAAGCCCGGGAATCATTTGGATAATTCTTTTTTGTTCCCCAAACGTTAAATGAGTTTGGAAACCAACAATATTAAATAATGTTCCTTCTTTATTATCTTGACGAAGTTGAACAACGGCGTATGGTCTTTCCCCTTGTGGAGTATGTAACCCTACTGGTTTCATTGGTCCATAAAGTAACGTTTGATATCCTCTACGAGCAATCTCTTCAAAAGGCATACACCCTTCAAAAACCTTTAATTCAAAATCTCTTAACTCCGTAGTTTTAGCGTTAATTAGCTCTTTATACCAATTGTCAAATTGTTGTTTATTCATTGGACAATTAATATAATCTGCCTCTCCTTTATCATATCTACTTTTCTTATAACAAATCTCCATATTTATTGAATCAAGTTCGATAATTGGCGCTGCCGCATCATAAAAATATAAGTATTCTTCATTAATTAAAGCTTTTATTTTTAAAGATAACGCATCACTTGTTAAAGGACCTGTTGCAATAATTACCGGTCCCACTGGAATTTCTGTGAGTTCTTCTTCTATTACTTCAATTAACGGATTATTTTTAATCTCTTTTGTAATTAAACCACTAAATAAATCACGATCAACTGCGAGTGCTCCTCCAGCTGGAACTTTAGTTTGATCAGCTGCAGCAATAATTAAAGAATCTAACATCCGCATTTCTTCTTTTAATAACCTGACTGCGTTTTCTAATCCTGCAGCTCGTAAACTATTAGAACAAACAAGTTCCGCGAAAAGTCCTGTTTTATGGGCAGGAGTTAATTTTGTAGGTCGCATTTCATATAATTTTACTTTAAACCCTCGTTTAGCAAGTTGGTAACTAGCCTCGCTCCCTGCAAGTCCAGCTCCAATAACTGTTATTGTTTTTTTCATTGTAATCACCAAACTAATTATAACATAAAAACAAAACCAAAAGCTGGTTTTGTTAGAGTTTAATTTAACTAATTAATAAATCGCAATTTTTAATAAAAATCCTAATCACTATAATCATCAATAAAGTCAAGTATCCCGTAACTTCCAATATACGCTTCATCAACTTGGTCATCTATCATAATAAAAATTGTTGGTGTCCCGACAAACTCATCTAAAAAGCTTGAATCAGTTGCTTGTGATACTTCTAAAATGTAAAAAGGTAGTTTATCATAAGTAGTAAAAAATGTTAAAATATCATCTTTTACTTCACTACAGTGATGACAATTTTCACTGTAGTAATAAACAATATATTTATCATCGTAGCTTGCCGCAGCTTCATATGAATAAATTAAGTTATCTTCAAATGAAGAATAATCTAACGCTTTTTCCTCACTACAAGCACTTAAGGATAAAACGAAAACAGTAATTAATAAAATAAGCAATTTTTTCATGATTGCACCACCCAAAATAAAATCGGTTCACTTTGTAGGATTATTTTCTGATTTTTTATTAAAAAATCTTTATTTGTTAATAAATTCATATATATACCATCCTTTATCTTTAAATCTAAAGCCCCGTTTTCTTGGCCGATATTAAATATCCCAACAACATGTTTGTTATCTAATTTATATTCCCCATAGTAAACATCTTTATCAGTAAGATGAATATCATAATTACCATAACTAAAAATCTTATCTTTTGTAAGATGGGCAAGTTTAGCAACTAAAGAAGAAATATCTTTACCATCCCAGTTAACCTTATCAAGATCAAATAAGCTAGGTAAGTTATTATCACAATATTCTCCCCCAGCATACATTAATGTTGCTCCTTTACTAAAAAACATTAAAGCCGTCCAGTTAATAATTTTAAAATAGTCATTATTGACCATAGGGGCAAATCTACCAAAATCATGGTTCTCTAAATTTCGCATTTTAACATAATTATCAGGATAAACTTCTTCTTGTCTTATTAGTTCTTCTAAATAACGTTTGAAGGTCCCTTCATGCTTTAAATATTTTTCAAAATAAGGATGAGTATCATAGTCATAAGCCATATCAAATATTTGATAAATTTCACTTTCACTCAATGCTTTATAACCTAGTTGTCTAAGGTATCTAACAAAACTACCATGAACTGATTCACTCAAAAAGATAACATCTTGATTAACCTCGTGAACCCGCTCTTCAGCCTCTTCTAAAAATTCTTTAGGTAAAAGTGACGCAACATCCCATCTAAAGCCATCAATTCCCATTTTGGTCCAATATAGTAAATTACCAATTAGATACTCCCAAAGGCTAATATTACTCTGATAATCCAAATCGGTTATATCCCACCAGTCTCCGACTCTATTAGCAAACTCACCTTTTTCATTTTTGACATAATATTCAGGATGTTCCTGCAGTAAAACTGCGTCATGTGATGTATGATTAAAGACAATATCGATCATCACTTTCATCCCCCTATTATGAATCTCATCTAAAAGCTGCAAAAAGTCATCCAATGTTCCATATTCAGGGTTAATACTATAATAATCTTGGATCGAATACGGACATCCTAAACTGCCTTTTTTTCGTTTTTGACCAATTTTATGAATTGGAAGGAAATAGATAACATCCACTCCTAAACTTTTAATTCTATCTAAATCTTTTTCAAATTCAGTAAAGGTTCCACTTAAATTATGATTTCTAATATATACCTGATAGATAAAAAGATTCCTTAAATCTTTTTTAGTTTTCAAACTCATCTTTCCCACCTCATTTATAACTATTATATCATTGCCTCCCTTTTTAAAAAACTTTTATGATAATTTTTACAGATATACTGTATAATATAAGTATCAAGTAGGAAGTGATTATATTGCCAACAATTAAAGATGTTGCCAAAAAGGCTAATGTTAGTGTTGCTACTGTATCTAGAGTAATCAATAATACCGGATACGTGAATATTGAAACAAGAAAAATGGTTGAAGTTGTCATTAAAGAACTAAATTATGTTCCTAATGAACTAGCTAGATCATTATTTAGAAAGAAATCAAAAATTATCGGACTAATAGTTCCGCATATTTCGACTTATTTCTTTGCAGAATTAATAGAATCATTAGAAGATGCAATCACTAAACAGGGCTATAAACTAATGATTTTCAATTCTAAAGATGATGTTGAATTAGAAAAACGTTATATCAATGTTTTTAATCAATACAATATTGATGGTTTAATTTTAGTAGCTAACACTCAATCAATTAAACTCTATTTAGATCTAGATATTCCGATGCTTACCATTGATCATATTATCGATGAATCAATTCCTTCAATTACGAGCGACAATATCTTAGGTGGACAACTCGCCGCAGAAAAACTAATTTCTACCGGTGCTAAAAACATAATTCATTTTAGAGGGCCAAGTGTTTTAATCACTGTAGTAGACCGCTCTAAAGGTTTTTATGAAATCATGGATAAACATCATATTGACGTAAATAGTTTTGATTTAGATTTTAAAACTCCAGATTTAAAAGACATTGAAATGTTTATTAAAAAACATCCTAATGTCGACGGAATCTTTTGTAGTAGTGATATTATCGCTATTTATGTTATTAGTGTTCTAAAAAAATTAGGTTATAAAATTCCTGAAGAAGTTCAAGTAGTCGGCTTTGATAACATTGAACTTTGCGAAGTCCTAAATCCAGGATTAACGACTATAGCTCAGCCAATAGTCGAGATTGGGATGGAGACTATTAATAAGTTAGTCACAATGATCAATAAGCAGAAACTTAAAGATATTCATTCTATTCTTCCAGTATATTTAGTAGAAAGAGAATCAACAAAATAGAGAACGAAGAGTTCTCTATTTTTTTTCAGAAAAAAAGAGTGAGAAAATATCTCACTCTTAACCAACAATCATATCAATCTCTGGATACTTAATACTTGATGATACTCTATCTCCTTTAAAAATTAAGAGTAACGCTAGAATTCCTATTCTACCAATAAACATTGTAACAATAAGGACTATTTTACCAACAGTTGTTAATGAACTAGTAATCCCTAAACTAAGACCTGTTGTTCCGAATGCGCTTGTAATTTCAAAGAAGATTTCTTGGAATCCAAACGGCTCAGTATAAGACATTATTAGTGTATCAATAATAATCAAAGTTGCTGCTGCAATAACCACCATCATTGATTTATAGACAGTTTCTGATTTAACAGATCTGTTCCCAATAATAATTTGTTCTTTCCCTTTAGAAAATGAGAATATCCCTAATACAGTAAGTAAGAACGTTGTTGTTCTAATTCCCCCACCTGCACTATTAGGGCTTGATCCAATAAACATTAATATTCCAAAGAAAATTTGGATTGTTTGACTCATGTTATTCATACTAAGAGTAGCGAACCCTGCATTACGTGTAGTTAATGACATGAAGAGAGAATAATAAATACTCTCTAGTAAGTCCTTATTAGCGAAATAACCGTTGTATTCAACAATAAAGACCGTTAAAGCACTAACAACCCAAATACCTAAATGCATACTAACCAAAATCTTTGTAAATAAAGAAAATTCAAATCTTTCTTTTTTTACCTTTGCTTCAATCCATTCTTTAAGTTCCGCCAAAGGCCAAAAACCAATAGCACCAAGAACCATTAAGGTCATAGCTAAAGACTGCATGAAGTAATCTGTATTATACATGAATAAACTATCACCATTAGGCGAAATATCAAACCCAGCATTAGTAAACATTGAAATCGTTAAGAAGAATGCTTGAAAAAATGATGAACCTAAATCAAAATAACCAGCAAGATAAAGATATGAACCCATAATTATAAATCCAACAATCTCAATAGAAACAATCATTATTAAAACATTTTTAACAAATCGTACAATTCCTGATCTCCCTATTTGATTTTGGTCTGTCATAATCATTGTACGCTCTTTAAAGCTAATTCTTTTACGTGAGAGAAGCCAAAAGATTGAAACGAACATAATTAGACCTATTCCACCAAATTGAAGAATAAATGCTAAAACAGTTTGTCCAAAGATAGTAAAGACGTCTTTTACAACAACAGTAGTCAGTCCTGTTGTGCTCATACCACTGACACTAACGAATATTGCATCAATCCAGCTTAAGGATTGACCATCTTGGATTGATATTGGTAACTTAAGTAATATAGCACCTGTCATCAAAAAGATAAAGTACGATACAACAAAGCCCCTAATATATGTTCCAAAAAATAATTTCCTAAGTTTTTTCATTTTAATCACAACCTTCTGAAATCTCATTTATTATAGCATAATCCTTAATAATTGCAAAAAAAGATAATATTCTCATTCAAGTAAAATAAGAAAAACAATAATTGCAGTATGTAAGAAAAATTAATTACCCCTTAAGTAAGGGGTTTTAAACCAGAAATAAAGAAAAAACTAAATAACCAATAAAATTGTAAAAAGTGTCTTTATTCGAATAAAGTACGATAAAGTTTAAGCAATTTTCCACGTCTTTGACGAATGATACTGTTATGTTTAGAATAGACTTCTTTTTCAACTAAATTTACGTGAATTTGTGCTAAAAAAGCATCAATTGAAATAAAAGTGTCAACAATACTTTGTTTTTTTACCGGATTTTGCCTAAAATTATCAAAAAAGAGACTTTTTATCAAATTTTCTAACCCATCAACATTCTTTTTTAGCTTGTCGTTTAAATAATCTATATCTTTATAAGTTCTTGAAAGAAATGATTCATATTCAATTATTACATCAAGAAAACTTTTTAAAAAGCTATCTCGAGGATTTTTTATATTACAATTCTTTTTTAAATCTTTTTCTAAATTATCAATATTAGTGTTTATGATTGTAGTAAAGAGGTTTTCTTTGGTTTCAAAATGCAAAAATAAAGTTCCTTGTGAAAGGTTACATTCACGGGAAATATCTTTAGTTGATACATTCATAAACCCTTTGTTATACAGTAACAAAGCTGTTTTCTCCAACAACAGTTTTCTTGTTTTTTCTTTAGATTCACTTCTGATTCCCATAATGACCACCCACTCACTGACTATATACTTATTATAATCCTACTTTTGACACTTGTCAATAAAATAGAAATGGTGAATTTGGTAACCTTATACCTATTAATATGTCAACTTAAATAAGCGTGTGGAAAAATACAGTGGATAACTACTATTATCCGTATATCTAAGGTGAGAACGAGAAGTTATCTATTAAAAAAAGTTCGGTAAATTCACTGTTATTTTAGCGTAAATAACTAGATATTCTATATTTTAATAAGTAATTTAACGGATTATTGGGCTTATTCGTAATAATCGTCTATTTCCCTCATTCCATTATCTACCATTTCTCTTAAACGGGTTATTTCGTAATAAAGGAGCTTTGTTCCATCACTTGTAACTTCATATGTTTTCTTTTTCTTTCCTGATAGATCTATACTATGAAGTTTAATAAGTTCATTCCTAAGCAAATTAGTTAATACGCCGTAAAGCGTTCCTGGTGCTATTCTTAATCTACCATTTGTTATTTCTTCAACCTTTTTGATTATGCCATATCCATGTAATGGCTTAGTTAATGATAATAAGATATAATAAGTAGCTTCTGTTAATGGTGTATATTTTAATAACTTTTTGTCCATAATCTCATCTCCAATGACTCGTCTTATGATATAACGTTAAGCGATATATACATTTTAACATATGCAGCATCTTTTTTACAAGTTTTTCCCTATTTTTTATCAAAAAAAGTAGACTATTTTTTATAGTCTACCATTTTAATTACTTTTTCTTTAATATTGTAATACTTTCAATATGAGAAGTATGTGGGAACATATCAAGAGGTGTAACTGACTCTACATTATATTTTTTTGATAAGATTTTTATATTTTTAGCTAATGTACTTGGATTACAAGAGATATAAATAATCTTTTTAACTGTCTTTCTAACTAATAAATCTAATGTTTTAGCGTCTAATCCAGATCTTGGCGGATCAAAGATAATAACATCAGGATTAAATCCCTTGTTATAATATGCTGCAAGGACATCCTTAACTTCACCAAGTTCAAATGTTAGGTTATCAAATTTATTAATCTTTTTATTATGTCTAGCGCTATATGTAGATTCCTTAGAAATATCAATCCCAACGATTTTCTTAGCATATGGTGCTAAATACATACTTATTGCTCCAGATCCACTGTAAGCATCTACAATTACTTTGTCAACAGAGAAATCTAAATGTTTCTTAACCTCTGCATAGAGTTTAATCGCTTGTTGTGGGTTTAATTGATAAAATGATTTCGGTTTTAGTTGATATCTAATATCACCGATTCCTTCAATAATAGCGTCTTTACCTTCTAAAATTTCAACTTCTTCTCCAAAAATCTCAACATTTTTAACATCTCTATTTTTAGAAATCCCAACACTTACTACTCCAGGAATCTTAATAATATCTTTAGCTGCTTCTTTTAATGCTTTGTTAAAGATTGTAATTACTAAAGTAACTTGAATTTCATCGTTAAAATTAGAAGTTCTGACGACAATATATCTAATAAGACCTCTCATTGTTAATGGATCAAAAGCATAGATTTCGTATTTATCACATATCTCTAAAATTTTAGAATTTACTCGATTAATACTATCAACTTGAACGGGACAATCAGTAATTGGAACTAATTCATTTGATTCTTTTTTGTATAATCCAGTAGTAATCCCATATTCAGTGTTCTTAACCGGCATTTGCGCCTTAGCTCGGTAATGTTTGTTGTTATTCATACCAATCATATTATTGAATTTGATTGTGTTAACGTCTAAGCTTGTATAACGATCGAATGCTTGAATTAACATTTCTTCTTTTAAAGCAAGTTGTTCATCATAAGCAATATGTTGGATTTGACATCCCCCACAAGTATCATAATGTTTACAAAAAGGTTTCACTCTTTTTGCTGCTTTAACTTTAATTCTTACTACTTCTGCTTTTGTATATGCTTTTTGGACTTCAGTAATTTTAACTACAACTTGTTCTGGAGGAAATACCCCATCAACAAAAACAGCTTGTCTTTTATAAAAACCGATTCCTTCTCCGTTTATCCCTAAACGTTTGATTGTTATTAATACTTCTTGATTAACTCTTAATAAAGGTTCCATCTTACACCAACTTTCAATATATTATATCATGATATCTTATTTAATTTAAATTATTCTGGAAAAGCAATTCCAAAGGCAGTTCCAAGTGATACTACCGCAGATCTTTTTACTTTATTAAAATTAAGAGCCATCGCGGAAGTATCGTGAACTAGTTGAACTTGGATATCTCTTTTTAATAATTTTGATAATGCTTGTTTTAAATGTCTTTCATAGTTATCGTTAAGAAGCGCTAATTTAGCGTAGCCTCCCCGTTTTTCATAAATCTTTCCGTTAATTACGTAGTTTGCAATTGCCATAATGATATTATTGCCTTTAAAATTAACCGCATTCACAGTATCAATAATTGTCATGATAATAAAGTTATCTAATTTTAAAGCTGCTTGTTTCAGTTCTTCATTTGAGATGTCTTTATGGAAAAGAAACTGTGATTTTATAATTGGAAGAATGGTATCAATCTCAATTTCTGTTGTCTTTTTAACAATATATCTTCTTTTAATATTAGTTTGTCCAAAGTCAAACAATAAATATTCACCATCTTTTGTTAAATTAGTTAACCCTTTTGTTCCTAAATTAAGTGATCCTTCAATAAAACGAATGTTTAAATTAGTGATTTTATTTTCTAATAATGCTTTAGTTATCTCGTTATAAAAAATATTAATTAAGATTGGTGAAGTTAACCCTCCTACAAAATAAATATTTTCTATTTTATTCCAAAAATCCCAATGTGCTTTTTTCCATTCCGGGCGGTTCTTAATAGCTAGCTTTGAAGGTTTCTTTAGCGTCAAAATTAACGCTGCTAATTTCTCACCAAACGAAATTGCAATTTTAGTAGCGATTTCTTTTCTTTCAGAAATGTTACTAGCTAAAAGTTCGTTAAACTTATTAAAGATTTCAATATTTGATAACTCGCTAGAAAAACCGAGAATCTCTCGGTTTTTTTTCAATTCATCAATTATTAGTTCAAGTCTAAATAAATCACTTGCCAAAACATCGTCAATATAAACACTATTGATAGAAGCAATTGGCAATATTTGATTATTTTCTTTAAATGGATTCATTGTCTACTCCTTAACAGAAATCTACAAATAATGTTTTCTAAATCTAAATTAATATTGCTTAAGTTGTAATTTAGTAACTGTTTCAATATGGCTAGTTTGTGGAAACATGTCATATGGAGTTACTTCAACTACATCATAATCATTAGCTTGTAGATAGTTTAAATCTCTAGCTAGGGTTGAAACATTACATGAAATATAAACAATTTTAGGGATTTTCATTTCAACAATTGTTTCTAAAAACTCTTTATCGCACCCTTTTCTTGGTGGATCAATAAATAAAATATCAACATCATAATTTTTCCATGATTTAATAACAGTTTTTGCTTTACCCACAACAAATTTAGTATTTTTAATTCCGTTTTTAGCAGCATTAGAGTTAGCATCATTAATAGATTGCTTAACAATATCAACGCCTAAAACAGTTTTAGCATAAGGAGCAACACTTAAGCCAATTGTCCCAATTCCACAATATGAATCAATTACTACTTTGTCATTTGAAATATCAGCATATTCAATCGCTTTTTTGTATAGTTCTTCAGTTTGGACTGGATTAACCTGATAAAATGAACGATGGGAAATATTAAATTTAACGCCGTTGATCTCATCTTTAATAAAGTCCTCTCCAAATAATATTCGTGATTTTTTCCCAAAAATTACATTTGTATTATCTGGATTATAATTATGAACAATGGAAACTATTCGTGAAAATCTTGAAGATAGTTTTTTAATAATGATTTCTTTTTTAGGTAGTTTAGATGTTAAAGTAACTATCGTTACTGAAATATCATCATATTTATGAGAGTTTCTCACAATTACCGATCTAACTACCCCAGTTCTTAATTTCTCATTATAAGCAGGAATATTTAATTCGATAAAAATATTTTTTAAATATTTAACTATATCTGTCGTTATTTTGGGAATAATATAACATTTTTTCATATCAATGATATCGTGTGATCTACTTTTATATAAGCCAGAAACCATTTTACCGTTAATTTCACCAAAAGGAATTACGGCCTTGTTACGGTAGTAATACGGATTTACCATTCCTACTGTTTCATGAACGGTTGTTTCAATTTTCCCTAATTTTTTTAATGTTTCTTTTGTCCGATACTTTTTAAAATCTAACTGCATTTGATAATTCATATGCATTAAATTACAACCACCACATTCATAAAAATGATCGCAAATCGGCTCTTTTCTAAAAGGCGATTCGTTTTGAATTTCAACTAGTCTAGCGAACCCAAAGCTTTTATTCACTTTAATAATCTTAATTCTAGCTTTTTCACCCTTTAAAGCATTAGCTACAAATACCGGGAATCCCTCAATTTTACATACTCCCATTCCATCATGAGTCATATCAATAAACTCAACCTCATAAAACTCATTCTTTTCGACCATGTAGACACCTTCTTGCTGGAAAATTTCTATAAATAATATGGTAATCTCTATCTAGATATAAAAATTGTATTCCTGATATTATTATTATAACACATTATTACCGTTTATTAACAAAAGGCAGTGATACTTTTTTTAAAAATCACCTAAAAAAAAGGACCCTAGGGTCCTAAATAGAGAGATTTTACTCAATAACTATTTCAACTTTATCGCCATCAGCTGATTCAATATCGACTATTTTGCCAATTGTTCCTTGCTCTATCATTTCTAAAATTAAATCTAAATCTAAATCCATATTATCGATTTGTTCAATTTTCATAAAACCTTTTCCATTTTTTAAAGCAACTTTTGCGAATTCCAAAGGAATTTGAACATTTACTTTATCACCATCAGTTGATAAAACTTTAATTTTAAACATTTTAAAACTATTTTGAATATTTTGAGGAGTTTTTACAGAATTCTCACTATCAAGTGCTTTTAATAATTCCGCTCCCTCTTTAGCTGTTATTGTTTTATTTTCAATCATTTCTAAAATTCTTAATCGATCATCACTCATTTTATTCACCTTTCTCATTCTTCGATTTATAATAATATCTTCTCTTACGATCATTTTCTTCAGCTAACATTTTTCTTTCATTAAGCCGATAATATACTTGATCAATAATATCTAACATGTCATACATTGTTTAACTCTCGCTCTTTAACAACTTAGCTGCTTCTAAAGCTGTAATTTCTTTTCTTTCTAGTTTTCTAAAGATCTCTTCTTTATGAGCACTCCGAGAATGATCATCGTTTGTTACTTTGTACCCTAAACTTTGAATCACTTCATCTAAATTACGTTTAACTGTTGGATAAGAAATTCCAAGTTCTTTTTCAATTTGTTTAATGTTCCCTCTATTTTTAATAAATACTTCAATAAAGTATAAATGTTCTTTCGATAAATAATTAAACTTAGATAGTTGGAACTCACCACTAATTTCAGTATTACAATTTTTACATTTTAATTTTGTAACGATTAAATCACTTTCACAAATAGGACATTGCCCAATTACATTTTTCACCATTTCATTTCCTCCTATATTACTTCAATATTAATAATTGCGTCATCTGATTCCACAGAAACTCTTGTGTTTTTTGAATATTTAATTAAATGCACCATCTTTTTTAAATCAACATCATCACTTTTAATGAACCGCGTAGAAAACCTTAGAATTATCCTCGCAAACAAAATTGGGATGGGTAAGATAAATAGTACCCTTAATAAATTATTAACGCCTCTTCCTTCATTTAAAACCCTTACTTTTAATTTAACAAAAGAAGCTCTTTTCCCAATTTTTTGTTTTTTAAGGGGGTATAAAAGATCATATCCTTCAGCCGCAGTTAATTCATTATTTTCTATTTTATGTAAAACTGTTGCATGTTTCATCATTTTCACCACCAATATTATTGATTATATTAAGGCAAAACTTAATTTTGTTAATTCCTACCTTAATATTATTAAATAAAACAGTGATTGCCAAGAAAATAAGTAAAAAAGATTAAAATAATTAATATCATAATTAAAAATATCAATTTTATCATTAATTATCTTGATAAAATTGATATTTAGTTTATTCTTCATTTTTTTTAATCGCGTTAATCCTTTCAGCAATTGGTGGGTGAGAATAAGTTAACTTAACGTATAACGGATGTGGCGTTAAATTAGAAAAATTTTCTTTAGCTAAAACTTTTAAAGCATTTTCCATATGGACCCTAGAAAAATGCTTGGCAGCAAAGTTATCGGCTTGATATTCATGCTTTCGAGAAATCCCTGACATAATTAAGCGAACAATAATTGAGATTGGGGAAAGTAATACAGAAAAAATAATCAAGGCAAAAGCAAAGTTTACAGAAGAGAAGCCAAACGCCATACTAATTTCAGGAACTTTTAATATCGCTAATAAAACCCCTAAGTAAATCGAAATAACAAGAATCGATTGAATCATCCCAGAAATAATGTGTTTATATTTACTATGGCCAATTTCATGCGCTAAAACTGCGACAATCTCATCCTTAGACATTTTTTCGATTAATGTATCATATAATACAACTTGCTTCAATTTTCCAAATCCACTGAAATAAGCATTTAATTTCGTCGATCTTTTAGAAGCATCAATCACCCTAATTTTATTTACTTCATAGCCAACGCTTTTCGCAAACGCTTCGATTTTTAGTTTTAATTCCTCATCTTCTAAAGGACGTAACTTATTAAAAAGTGGAACAATTAATTTAACATAAAATAAATTAATAAAAACTAAAATAAAAATAATAGTAAGCCAAGCATATAAATAAAACATTGCCCCTGCGTTATAATATAAAACACTCAATAAGTAAACAAAACCCCCGCCAAAGATAATTGTTAAGAGTAAGCTTTTAATTTTATCAATGATAAAAGTCTTTTTAGTTGTTTTGTTAAAGCCATATCTTTCTTCAATAGAAAAATCACTATAGTAAGAAAAGCCAAGATTAATAATAAAGCCAATAATAAAGTAAAGGCCTAAAAAGATTAAAGTTTGGAGATGAATATTGCTAGTTACATTACTCGCAACCCTTTCAAAATATAAAAATACTCCTGCAAATAAGTAAAGTAACATTACTGCCAGATTAACAAAAGAAATAATTAAATCAAGGCGAAAATTCTCCATTGTATATGCTAACCATTTACGGTATTCAGTTTCTTCATAAACATCTTCAACTACTTTCGGAAGTGGGGCATTCCGATGTTTATAATTTAAACTTGATAACCATAACTCAAAACTAAAGGAAAGCGTAATTAAAATGATAATTGCTGCAAAAATAAAATTTTCCATTTTGGTCCTCCTAACTCCTTTTATTTTAACATAAGCAGTGTAAAACTAGAAGCGTAATCTTCTTCTTAGTTCCCAAGATTGACAAAGATTAACGGAATTGTTATGCTTAAAGTGACAATGTTGTCATAGGAGGTGAGACTAATCCCAACAAAAACATTTTTTAATTTAAGTTCCGCTAAACAAGAAAGAATTATCACCGCTGCTTTAGAAGAATTTTCAAAACGCTGTTTTGATCAAGCTAAACTATCAAACATCATTCGCAACGCCAATATCCCAAGAGGGAGTTTTTATCAGTATTTTGATAATAAAAAAGATCTTTATCTTTATCTCTTTAAAATTATTGGCGATAAAAAAGTTGAGTATCTAAAAGAATTATTATCTAATAAAGCAGAAATACCTTTTTTAGAACTCTTTAAAATACTTTATGCTCAAGGAATAAAGTTTGCCATTGATCATCCTCAATATATGGGAATCTATAAATTGTTCATTAGTACAAAAGGACCAATTTATGATGAGTTAATGGGAGAAGGTTATCAACAAACTAAGGCATATTACATTAATTATATTAAAGCTGATAAAGCAAAAGGAATTATTAGAAAAGATGTTGATGCAGAGACGCTCGCTGATTTAGTTATTAATTTAACTACTAATATCGCTTTAACTGAGTTAGAAATGAATGAAAATATTGATTATAATAACCTTTTAATTAAAATTAATAAGGTTATTGACATCTTTAAGAAAGGCATTGAATAGGTGATAAAATGTTTAAAGTAGAAAACTTAAAATATAAATACCCAAATAATCAAGAAACAACAATCAAAGGCATTAACTTTGAAATTGCTAAAGGTGAAATTTTTGGGTTTTTAGGTCCTAGTGGAGCTGGGAAAAGTACAATCCAAATGATTATGATTAAGATTCTTGAAAACTTTGAAGGAAAAATTCATTATAATGGTAAAGATATTACTAAATTTAACAATGAGTTTTATGAAGAAATTGGGGTTAGTTTTGAAATGCCAATTCACTTCACTAAAATGACAGCTATGGAAAATATTAACTTTTTTGCTACCCTATATAAAAAGAAAGGCGATATAGAAGCCTTAATGAAACGCGTTGGCCTATGGGAAGACAAAGACAAACTAGTTGGTGAATATTCTAAAGGAATGAAAATTAGATTAAACATTGTTAGAGCGTTATTGAATCAACCAAACATGTTGTTTTTAGATGAACCAACTAACGGGCTAGATCCAGTGAATGCCATGATCTTAAAAGAAATGATTTTAGAATTTAGAGATAATGGCGGGACTGTTTTTATTACTTCGCATATTATGAGTGATATTGATCAATTATGTGATAGAGTTGCTTTTATTGTTGAAGGGGAAATAATTGAAATAGATTCTCCAAGAAACTTAAAAATCAAATATGGTAAAAGAACAATGACTCTTGAATATAAGGAAAATAATGAAACAGTAAAAGTAGAATTTCCGCTAGACGGAATTGGAAAAAATAAAGAATTTATTAACCTTTTACAAACTAAAGAAATTGAAACATTACATAGTGGCGAAACAACTCTAGAAGATATTTTTATAAAAGTCACTGGAGTTAAACTTAAAAATGAATAGTCGTTTTAAAATTCTTGTAAAAGGTGAATTATCTCGTTTAAACAAATATAACATGACTTTTATTAGTATCCTTGTAGCTTTTGTATGGGGAGTTATGCTTTATTTTGTAAATGCTAACTTTTTAGGAACATTACTCCCCATAGTTATTTTAATTGATGCAACGTTAATGTCATTAATGTATGTTGGCGCCGTAATGTATTTTGAAAAGAGTGAATCAACTATTTCAACAATGTTAGTAACTCCTGTAACAAATGGTGAATTATTATTATCTAAATTAGTAGCCAACACAATTCATAACGTCTTTTCATCAGCTTTATTGATTGCTGTTTTTGTAATTATTAAAGATGTTCAAGTAAACTATCTATTGCTTTTCTTAGGAATCTTAGTTGTTACTGCATCTCATACTTTACTGGGAATGGTGATGGCTTATTTTACAAAAGATTTCACCGGGTTATTAATGATTATCATGACTTTTTCAATGATTATGATGACGCCTTATATCTTGTTAATGCTAGAAATTATTAGTGGTGATTTTTGGGAGACTTTCCTTTTACTAAATCCGATTCAATCTGGTAGTGAAGTCATTAACGCTGGGTTTACTGGTGTTATAATTACTTATAAATACTATTTAAGTTTAGGATACTTAGTTTTTGGTAGTATTTTATTATACCAGTTTTATGCCTTACCTAAATTCCAAAACTACGCCGTTAAACAAAGCGGGGTGTAAAGATGATTAAAACAGTTATAAAAGGAGAATTAAGAAATATTGCTCGTGATAAAATGTATTTATTTTTAGCCATTTATCCATTTATTTTTGGCTATGTAGGTTATCTTCTTGTTAATTATGTTGATGCCCATGTCGCTCCAACTAGTTTAGCCCCAGAAATCATTGTAATGTTTTTAATTTTAATGACTTCATATATGTTTGGTGCAATCATGGGTTTCACCTTACTAGATGATAAAGATGATAAAGTTTTAATCGCTTTAAAAGTTACCCCTATCTCCGTTAAATATTACGTTAGTATCAAAGTTGTTTTAAGTTTTGTTTTCGCATTACTCGCAACAATCATTTTCATTATATTTACTGATTTTTTACCAACTGCTTCATTATGGCAAATTATTTTAATCACGATTGCCTCAGCTATGCAAGCACCAGGCGTTACCTTAATAGTTAATGCCTTTGCTAGAAATAAAGTAGAAGGCTTTGTCATTATGAAAATATCAGGAATGATTTTAATATTACCAATGGTTGCCTTTTATGTTCTTAACTGGCAAGAAGTCTTTTTAGGAATCGCTCCAGGATTTTATTCAGCAAGAATGATTCAAATGATTTTACTCCCAAATTTAGAATACAACTTCACTTTTGTCATCTATTTTATAATTGGGATGCTTTATAACATTGTTTTACTTTATTTATTATCAAAATTATATTTTAAAAAAGCTAACATCTAAATGGATAAAATGGAAATCAGTGGTCAAAATAAATTATTTAAGATTCACTATGCTTGCTTTTAACAATTACTAGATCCCCATTTCTTTATAACGATATAAAAGTCCAAACATTAATTAAAATAATGACAAAAAGGGCTTTGACATTTTCTTCTTTGTTTAGACATTCGTTGTTTTAACAGTCGGGATTTTAATTGTTACTTTAATAGAAAAATAGCTGGAAATTTTATTTCCAGCTATTTTTTTATTCTTCTATGTAAAAATATAAAACGACATTATCTAACTTGTAATTTGATTGTTTAAAGGCACTTTCATTAGTAAAAACAAATTCCTTTTCAAATTCTAGTTCTACCATAATATAATCGAAACTGGGAATGGTTGTTAAAATATCAAACCCAGCTCCAGCAATATATAAGTCTTTTTCTTCGTCTGAATAAATATCAAACTCCATATATTCTACATAACGATCTGAATCGTAGCCATTGGTAATATAGACATCAATTATAAAGTTGTCTCCTTCATAACGAGCATTTTCATAAACAATCGAAATTGCATTTGGCTCAATATAAATATCTTGAGTACACCCCGTTAAAAAAGTTAATGAAAATGTCAGTACTAATAATAATAGTTTTTTCATTGTTGATCCCCCTACTTTTATAAAGTTGTTTTAATTTCAATAATAATATCTCTTAATTCCGCAGCTCTTTCAAAGTCAAGTTTTCCTGCTGCGCTACGCATTTCTTTATTTAATTCCTTTAAAACTGTTTCTTTTTCTTTTTTAGTCATTTCACTAACATTTTTACTACCTTCATCAATTTCTAATTTAACTGAAATAGAAGCTCTGATTTCTTTAGAAATTGTTTTTGGCGTAATCTTATGAAGTTGATTATATTCTTCTTGAATTTTTCTTCTTCGGTTAGTTTCATCAATGGCATATTGCATTGCCTCAGTTATTTTATCGCCATACATTATAACCAACCCATCAACATTTCTAGCTGCCCGTCCAATTGTTTGAACTAAACTTCTAGAACTTCTTAAGAACCCTGGTTTATCCGCATCTAAAATACAGATTAAACTCACTTCTGGAATATCTAACCCTTCTCTTAAAAGATTAATTCCCACTAAAACATCATATATTCCTAGCCGTAATTCTCTAATTATTTCTGTTCTTTCTAAAGTTTTAATTTCAGAATGAAGATAAGTTACTTTAATCCCTATTTCTTTTAAATAAGCAGTTAAATCTTCACTCATTTTAATCGTTAAAGTAGTAATTAATGTTCTTTGGTTTTTGGCAATTCTTTTTAAGATTTCTTCAACTATATTATCAATTTGTCCTTTTTTAGGACGAACTTCAAGAAGGGGATCTAACAAGCCAGTAGGCCGAATAATTTGTTCTACAATATAAGGAGTTTTTTCAAGCTCATAGTCGCCTGGAGTAGCACTTAAATAAATTACTTGATGAATTTTTTGATTAAATTCATCATAATTTAAAGGGCGGTTATCTAAAGCACTTGGTAATCTAAAGCCATAATCAACTAAAGTAGTTTTTCTGGCTCTATCACCATTATACATTCCTCTAACTTGTGGTAACGTAACATGGGATTCATCGACAATTAATAAATAATCATCACCAAAAAAATCCATTAAAGTTGAAGGAGTTTCTCCTTCTTCTCTTAATGATAAATGCCGAGAATAATTTTCAACTCCAGCACATGATCCCATTTCTTTTAACATTTCAAGATCATATTTTGTTCGTTGAGAAATCCGTTGTGCTTCGAGTAATTGGCCGTTATCTTTATAATATTTAATTCTTTCTTCAAGTTCTATTTCAATTCTTTTTATTCCTTCTTCAAGCTTATCTTTATTAGTTACAAATTGCGTAGCAGGGTAAATTGCTAAAACGGAATATTCTTCAATTACTTCGCCAGTAACAATATCGAATTTTCTAATTCTTTCAATTTCATCATCAAAGAGTTCTACTCTAATCCCCATCGTTTTAGAATACGTTGGTAAAATTTCAATAACGTCTCCTCTAACTCTGAAAGTTCCGCGATTAAAATCAAAATCATTCCGAGTAAACAACATATCAACTAATTTAGTTAATAAGTTATTTCTTCCATATTCTTCACCGACTCTTAAAACAAGCATCGAATTTTTATAATCTTCTGGATCACCAATTCCATAAATACAAGAAACGCTCGCAACAACAATAACGTCTTTTCTTTCTAATAAAGACATTGTTGCGCTATGACGTAATTCGTCAATTTCCGCATTAGTTTGGGCGTCTTTTTCAATAAATAAGTCACGGGAAGGGACGTATGCTTCAGGTTGATAATAATCATAATATGAAATAAAGTATTCAACGCGATTATTTGGAAATGATTCTTTTAATTCACTATAAAGTTGTCCTGCTAAGGTTTTATTATGCGCTAAAACAAGGGTGGGTTTATTTACTTGGTTAATGACATTACTAATCGTAAATGTTTTCCCTGTTCCTGTTGCACCAAGTAAAACTTGTTCTTTAACATTATTCTTAATGTTATTTACTAAATAGTTAATTGCGTTAATTTGGTCTCCCATCGGTAAATAGTTAGAGACTAACTTAAATTTATCCAAAAAATCACCACCCGTTTGTTATTGTCTATTATATTTTAACACAACATATAATTTAAATCATTATTATGATAAGATATATATGGTGGTTAGATGAAAACATTATTAATAAGTATTAACGCAAAATATATTCATACTAATAACGCTGTTCGCCTTTTAAAGGCAAACAGTGATTTTGATGTCGATATTTTTGAATATACGATTAAAGATAGTTTAGATAAAATAATTAAAGATATTAATAGTTATCATCCTGATGTTTTAGGGTTTAGTATTTATATTTGGAACATCAATATTATTAAAAAAATCTTGAAAGAATTAGCTCTAAAAGGCTCTAACATTATAATTGGCGGGCCAGAAGTTAGTTATGAATCAAGTGATTTTTTACTTAACTATCCTGTAGATTTCATCATTAAAGGAGAAGGAGAAATTGCCTTTAATGCTCTTCTTCACGCGCTAAATAGTAAAAGTAATTATCAAAATATTTCTAATTTAATCTTCTTAAAAAATAATAAAATTACTCATACCCCCCTCCTGGAAATAGCTGATTTAGATAAATTAAAATTACCTTACTTTTTCAAAGAAGATATTCCTCATATCCCAAATAAAATTTCATATATAGAAACAAGTAGAGGGTGTCCTTTTAAATGCAGTTACTGTTTGTCTTCCTTAGAAAAAAAGGTGAGATTTTTCAATATGGATAAAGTAAAAGAAGTCATCTTATACTTAATGCACCATGGTAGTAAAACAATTAAATTTTTAGACCGAACATTTAACGCTAATAAAAAAACATTAGAATTATTTGCTTTTATCATTAAAAACAATAATCACCAAACCGTTTTCCAATTTGAAATAACTGGAGATATTTTAGATCGAAAAATCATTGATTATTTAAATGAAAATGCTCCAAAAGGGCTATTCCGTTTTGAAATAGGAATTCAATCAACAAATGAAGAGACTAATTTATTAGTAGATCGTTTCCAAAATAACGAAAAATTATTTAAAAATATTTTATTAATTCAAGAAGGGGGAATAATTGATCTTCATTTAGATTTAATCGCCGGCCTTCCAAAAGAAGATTTAACTTCTTTTAAAAAGACTTTTAATGAAGTTTACAATCTTGGTGCAAAGGAACTTCAACTTGGCTTTTTAAAAATGTTGAAGGGAACTAAAATAAGAAGAGAAGCCGCTAAATATAATTATCTTTATAATCTTGAAGCTCCATATGAAATTATTTCTAATGATTCCCTTAGTGTCGCAGATACTAAGGAAATCCATTTAGTTGAACACATGTTAGATCTTTATCATAATAAAGGCTATTTTGGTAAAAATCTGCATCAATACATTTTAGTTACAAATGACCCTTATCATTTTTTTAAAACAATCGGGGAGTTCTACTTACAAAACAGTTATCCTTTTAGAGGTTACCAAATTGAAGATGTATACCGAAGGCTATTTGATTTTATAAAAAAAGAAGCAATAATCTTTAACTTAAAAAAAGATTATTTACTCCGTTCAAAAATTAAGCCCAAAATCTTTTGGGAAAACAATATTGAAAAAGCAAAGAAAAGAAAACTTTATGAGGAAATTGCAAAAAGAAATAAGCTAACAATTAATACTTTATACAAACATGCTGTAATTATTAATTATCAAACTAGTTACTTTATTGTTTTATACCATGATTTCAAAAATTACTATTTTAACTTTTAAATTAAATTAAAACAAAAGTCAGGCTCATTTGAGACTGACTTTTGTTTATCTATTTTAAGTATCTTAGTACAGATCCTTTAAAAATTTATTCCACTCTTAATGCTTCAACTGGGTTCTTTTTAGCTGCAATTCTTGCTGGGATAAAGCCTCCAATGAAAGTTAAGATTGTTGAAATAATAACTAAAGCAATTAAATGGAGACCGTTTACCTTAGCCACTCCAGCTAACGCTTCATCAAGCTTAATAACAATAATATTAATTGGGAAAGTTAACAAGAAAGTAATTGCTACTCCTAAGATTCCTGCGAAAGCACCAATAATAATACTTTCAGCGTTGAAGACTCTACTAATATCTTTTTTACGACCACCTAGTGATCTAATTATTCCGATTTCTTTTGTTCTCTCTAACACACTAATATAAATAATTATTCCAATCATTACACTGGAAACTACTAATGATATTGAAGCAAACGCTGTTAAAATAATTGAAATCATATCAATGATTGAACCCATCGTATCCCCAATTGCTTCAGCTAAATCTAATTCTTCTATTTGATCATCTTCATCTAAGTTAAGGTTATATTCATCAATATAATCTTTAATCGCTGCTTTGTTATCAACACTATCTGTATAAATATTAATAACTCTTGGGATTGTATTATTACATCCTAAGAAAGATAAAATATTGAATTTTTGATCTTCTGTTAGATTTTCACCCGTTAAAACTGATTTGTCTGAAATATTTTGAGCAGCACAAATATCTGAATTCATATTTAAATTAATTAATTCTTTTTCTAAACTATATAAATAATAAATTCCATTATCTCCACCAAGGCTAACTGAACCATCAACTAATTTTACAATTCCTGTAATTGTTAATTCTACTCCATTATCTAATACCGTATCCAAATCAGCTAACTGCGGAATAAACAAGTTTCCTGATTGAACAAAATAATCTTGATTTCTTGCAACATATAGGTTTAATCCTAAAATATCATCATAATTAATCTTTGCTTCTGAATCAAGTCCCAAAGTTTCAATAACGTCTTTATCAACAATATTACCATCTTTTACAAGTAATGTAACTTCATATGGATTTTGAGGAAAGTCACCAGCTAATACTTCATAATATTGATCCAATTCATTATCTGGTGTTATATAACTAGTAAAATTAATATCACTATTATCAATCGGTTTACTGACATCACTAGTTTCAATTAATAATAAAGGGGAATAGCCATAATTATATTGAACAGTAGTGTAAATAGCATCATCCATTTGATTTAAGTAATTAACCAAATCAGTTGTAATAATATTAATGTGAGTATAATCTTCTGGATCATTAACAATAATCTCAGTTCCGTCACCAAAATCAGGTCCAGAATCTTCTTGAGCAATTTTTTGTGGACCAATCATCATTGGTTCACCTTCAGTAATAATAATAGGTAACCCCACTAACTGATCGCTTTCTAAATCATCTAAGATTCCTGAAAAGCCATTACTAATTGATAAAACTAAGCCAACCCCAATAATTCCAATACTTGAAGCTAACGCAGTAATAATTGTTCGAAACTTTTTTGTTCTTAAATTATTAAAGGATAACTTTAATGCTGTCCAAAAACTCATTGCTGTTTTATTAGCAACATACCCGCTTTCTTCTTCATTTTCATGATACTCATGACTGTCTTCGATGATTTTTCCATCAAGTAATTTAATCGTTCTTGAGGCATACTCTTCAGCATATTTAGCTTCATGAGTAACCATAATAACTAATTTATCTTTTGAAATTTCTTTAATTAAATCTAAAATTTCTCGAGCGGTTTTACTATCTAAGGCTCCTGTTGGTTCATCCGCTAACATAATATCAGGATTATTTACTAATGCTCGAGCAATTGCTACACGTTGTTTTTCTCCACCAGATAATAAGGTTGGGTTTTTATCAATGTGTGATGCTAACCCTACCTTTTCTAGTACTTCAAGCGCTCTTTTTCTTCTTTCAATTTTGTTAACACCAGATAATGTTAATCCGAGTTCAACATTATCTAAAACGCTTAAATGACTAATTAAATTGTAACTTTGAAAAATAAATCCAACACTATTATTACGGTAAGCATCCCAATCTCTTTCAGTAAACAATTTAGTAGAAGTACCATTAATGACTAAGTCCCCTTCACTATAACGATCTAACCCACCAATAATATTTAAAGTAGTTGTTTTTCCACAACCACTATGCCCTAAAATAGCAACAAATTCACCTTTTCTAAACTTTAATGAAATATCATCTAAAGCTCTAAAGGTTCCTTCTCCTACTTGATAATCTTTACTAATATTTTTTAATTCTAACATTTTTTTACCTCGCAACAATCTCTATTATTCTTCTTTAAATGACTAACTAGCTATTTTTAAAATTGCTTTATACATCTCGTTTACTAACTCCTCAATAGGAATATCAAGTTTACTATTTGAATAACGAAAAACTGCACCAACAATTAAACTTGAAAAAATGATATTAGTACTTGGATTTTGGTTATTAAGAACTAGTTTTTCTTGAATCCCTTTTTGAAAAATCAAAGCAAACCGTTTGCCAATAATCATCCTAGTATCTTCCATCTTCTTTTTTAAATCGTCCCGAATCGACATAGGCATACGATGCATGAAGTCTTTTGAAAAAATTTGATAAACCATTCTACTTTTTTTAGAAACTTCCAATATTTTAGAAAGTTGAGTCTTGAAAGCCTCTTCAAAACCCATTTCATCGATATCTCCAATATTAATAATTTCGTCAATACTATCATTAGATATTTTTAATAATGCTTCTTTAAAAACATCATCTTTTGTATTGAAATACTCATATATAGTACTTTTACCGATATCAACAATTTTCGCGATTTGCGAAATTGTTAAGTCCGTCGAAAAACCTTCTTCTTTAAATTTGGCAATTACTGCTGCTAATATTTCATCTTTTCTAGCCAATTAAATCGTCACCTTTCATTAAATCCTAAGTTATTAATATCAGAATCTATCTTTAATAAATAACATTAAAGTTTAACAATTATATAATAACCACCGACCGAATGGTCGGTCGGTGGTTATAGAATATCATTAAAATATTAATAAGTCAAGCCTTAAGTCGGTTTTAATAAAATAAATAAACATTAATATTAAAACCATTTCCATCAGCGTTTTTTCTTTGGCTTAATTAAGATATTTACAACCTTTTCAAAGCGTAGCCAGTCATCATTCAAAGTATTTAACTTATTAATCCCCAATTTAGTTATTTTAAAATATTTTCTAGTTGGACCTTGTTTTGAAGCTTTTAAATACGTTTCACAATAGCCTTCATTTGTTAGTTTCCTTAAAATTGGATAAATAGTGCTCTCGCTAATCCCCATTTTTCTATTTACTGTTTGATATATATCATATCCATATGTGTCTTTATCATTAATTTTACTTAATACAACTAATTCCAAAATTCCTTTTTTTAACTGCGCACCCATCAAATCACTCCTATTTAATATCTAGTAGTATATTATATATAGTATCATAACTATTCTCTTAAAACAACTAATTCCAAATAAATAGCCTTACAATGTAAGGCTATTTAATATCTTCAATTCTGAAAAAGTTTGTCGGTGATCCTATCGGAAATCCTCCTGTTAAAATTATTCGACATCCTTCACCACAATTATATTCTTCTTTTGCAAGATGAATAGTTTTATTAATTAAAGTTTCTGTATCATGACCTAAATCAAATACTCTAGCTTCAACTCCACAATTCAGAGCTAAACTACGGGCTATTTTCCCATTCGGTGTTAAAGCTACGATTTTACTATTTGGTCTAAATTTAGAAATAAGACGCGCTGTATTCCCACTAACTGTAGGTGCAATAATGATTTCAACATCACTTTGCATAGTTGTATAAGCAACACTTAAGGCTATTGATGTCTCAATATTTCCCTCAGCACTCTTTTCTTTATTAGCTCTTTTTATTAATGCAGCACGATTAACTAATGATTCAATTTTATGAGAAATGTGTCCCATTACTTCAACAGCTTCCACTGGATAGAGACCAATCGCACTTTCCCCACTTAACATAATTGCGTCGGTTCCATCGTAAATAGCGTTAGCGACATCACTAACTTCAGCACGAGTTGGCCGTGGATGGTTAATCATTGATTCAAGCATTTGAGTAGCTGTAACACTGATTTTACCCTTGTTATGGCATCTTTCAATAATGTATTTTTGAATTACTGGAACATCTTCAGCTGGTACTTCTACCCCTAAATCACCACGAGCAATCATTATTCCATCAGATACATCAATAATTGCGTCAATGTTTTCAACGCCTTCTTTATTTTCAATCTTCGAAATGATTTGGATATCTTCATTATGATGTTTTTTCATAATATCTTTAATTTCTAATACATCACTTGCTCTTCTTACAAAAGAAGCAGCTATGAAATCAACTTCATTTTCACAAGCCCAAATAATATCACTTCTATCTTTTTCTGAAATGAAATCAAGCTGTAATTTTACCCCTGGAACGTTAATTCCTCTTCTGTTTTTAATAGTATGAGTATTATCAGCAGTTGTAATGATAAGCTGCTTTTCTTTATCAACTTTTTTAACTGTTAGCCCTAAATAACCATCATCAACTAATATTTTTTCATCAATTTTAATATCTTCATATAGTTTTGGATAAGAAATGCTAAAATGTTGCTCATCTCCAACAACTTCTTGCATGTGAACAACAACTTCGCTACCCTTTAAAATCGTTACTTTCCCATTAACAAATGAATGGGTTCTTATTTCTGGGCCTTTTGTATCTAATAATGCGGCAACATTAGTATTTAACTCCTCATTTAAAGTACGCAAGGTGTTTAATCTTACTAAGTGTTTTTCTTGATTTTCATGGGAAAAATTCATTCTCATAACATCCATTCCTGCATTTATTAATTTTCTCATCACATTAACATCATTACTTGCAGGGCCAATAGTACATATTATTTTAGTTTGGTTAAAAATTTCCATAAAATCACTCCTCAGTGTTTCCTATTTAGATTATAGCACAAAAACATCAACATTATAATGATATAAAGCTTATAATTTATGAATTTTCCTAATGATTAATTGAAGATTACTATTTCTTTCTTCAATTCCTACCATAAATAAATAAACTGCGTTCTTTTCAATAATCTGTTCATATTGTTTATAAGTAGCAGTAAATAAAACTCCATCTAATTTATTAAACTCATCTTGGACACTAATAAAGGCCATATCAGTCCCTTTTTTAGTCTTGATTTTTTTAATTGATGAGATCATACCAACAATTCTTACTTCACTTCCAATCAATTTTTTAGTAATTGTTGATGGTTTATATAGATGATGTTTATTAATATAATCTTCGTATTCTAGTAACGGATTCATCACTAAATTAAACCCTAAAACCTTTTTCTCGTTTTCTTCTAAAACAGCATA
>Ga0164318_10000608_pt1 | contig 28465 bp, 28 predicted proteins | sample GuaBasSedimGuay9_FD_113734 | JGI IMG/M metagenome (GOLD analysis project Ga0164318, IMG submission 113734) | Subseafloor sediment microbial communities from Guaymas Basin, Gulf of California, Mexico - Guay9, Core 4571-4, 0-3 cm | ecosystem: Environmental > Aquatic > Marine > Hydrothermal vents...
CGAAACAAAGCGCGTGAAATACATTTGAGAATTGATTCATTGAAAACAGTTCAATGTGACATTAAACCAATAAATTGGTCAAACAAAGCGGCCACATCATGGGGCCCTGGACTGGCCTCTGGATGCCCTTGAAAACTAAATGCGGGTTTATCGGTTCGTCGTATGCCTTGCAAAGAGCCATCAAATAAAGAACGATGTGTCGCTTGCACCGTAGCGGGTAAACTGGTTTCATCAATTGCAAAGCCATGATTTTGACTCGTAATCATCACACGCCCCGTCGCTAAGTCTTGAACCGGATGATTAGCGCCATGATGACCAAATTTCATTTTAAGCGTTTTAGCACCACAGGCTAAACCCAATAATTGATGGCCTAAACAAATCCCAAAAGTGGGTATTTGAGCATCAACAATTTCGCGAATCGCTTCAATCGCATAATCACACGGTTCTGGATCCCCAGGGCCATTCGATAAAAACACGCCATTTGGTTTCTCTTTAAGCACGTCACTGGCAGACGTTTGCGCTGGCACCACAGTGACACGACAACCGCGTTCAACCAATAATCGCAATATATTGTGTTTAACGCCAAAATCGTAAGCGACGATATGCCATTGTTGTGGTGGCGGTGTTTGGGCAGCATCCGTATTGAGAAACCAAGCGCCTTTATCCCACTCGTAAGCCTGTTGCGTAGACACCTCTTTCGCCAAATCCATACCTTGCAAACCAGCAAAGGCCTTAGCGGCGGCAATAGCCGCCTCAGCGTCAATCTGATCTGGGGCTGCGGCCACTAAACATCCATTTTGAGCCCCCTTTTCGCGCAAAATGCGCGTTAAACGTCGCGTATCAATACCAGCAATACTGACAACTTCATGTCGTTGTAAATAAGTCTCAAGAGAGCCCTCTGATCGCCAATTACTGTCCAACAAGGGCAAATCACGAATCACTAATCCTGCTGCAAAAACAGTTTGTGATTCTTCATCTTGTGTATTAATACCCACATTTCCTATATGGGGATAAGTTAAAGTCACAACTTGTTGACAATAAGACGGATCAGTTAAAATTTCTTGGTAGCCCGTCATAGCGGTATTAAAAACCACCTCACCAACACGTTGACCAGCAACACCAATTGACTGGCCATAAAATAAACTACCGTCTGCTAAAGCTAATAAGGCCGCGTGTTTCAAAATAAATAGTCCCCATGTTATCAGTTATCAATGTTGACTTCAGTTATAGATTATACATGACTTGTGTGAGTGGCTTCGGTTCGATTTTGCCACTTCAATACACGGAAATACACGGAAATATTCTGTGCTTTCTGTGTCATTCCGTGGCTATTTTGATGATTGATTTCCCGATGCGTCGTTTTTGCGCGCAAAAACGGGTTAAGTGGAATTGATAATTGATAATTGATAATTAATAAAATAATTGATAACGGATAAAAATTAGGCTACACTAGACAATAAGGAGTTGGTTGGGCAGTCGCTGTATTGTTAACACAATATAGAGGAAAGTCCGGGCTTCATAGGGCAGGGTGCCAGGTAACGCCTGGGAGGCGTGAGCCTACGGAAAGTGCCACAGAAAATATACCGCTTTTTTCAGTGAACAATGTGCCGTTATCAGTGAATTGTTTGACTTAGGTTTGCTGGTAGCGCGTTACGGGTAACTGGGCGAAGTAAGGGTGAAAAGGTGTCGGTAAGAGCGCACCGCGTTGGTGGTAACATCAATGGCAGGGTAAACCCCACCTGAAGCAAGACCAAATAATGGAATTGTATTTAATTATACAGATGTGGTCCGCATCGTTCCAGGGTAGGTCGCAAGAGGTGCTTGGTGACAAGCATCCCAGATGAATGGCTGCTACATGGGTTCGCCTATTCCTATACGGGAGAAGTGGGCTCGTGAACAGAACCCGGCTTATAGACTAACTCCTTTTATCCTATTTAATGTTAAATAAAATTCTAATTGTTTTTGCTTACACAACACAGAGTTCACTGAGGAACACAGAGTTTCACAGAGCAAACAACAGTAAACATACCAACAATGGGCAATCAGTCGTGTTGTCCTTATTTTTGTAGGGGCAAGTCGTAGCGAAAGTCCTTGTGTAAAGTATTCCCTTTAACTACCCAATGCCAATAACCGAAAGTCACTGTAAAATCTTCTATGCCAACTCGAAATGAATTAAAAGAACTTGCTAAACTTCGACTAGAAGAAGCAGAAACCCTGTTTGATGCCGGTTTATATGATGGTGCAGTTTACGTCTGTGGTTATGTCATTGAATTTGCATTAAAGGCAAGAATTTGTAAACTATTGGACACGGATGAATATCCATCCACTGGAAAATTTAAGTCCATTTATGCGGTTCATGATTTTGAGCAACTCCTCGTATTATCGGGGCTGAAAAAAAAGAGCAGTTTGGCTCATGTTGATTTGCATACCAACTGGTCTCTAATAATACCTTGGTCTCCAGAAATGAGATATAAACCCAAAGGCTCAATTTCAAAAGACGAAGCTGAACAAATCCTTAATGCAATACGTGATAAACCTAATGGAGTCTATCGATGGATCATGAAATATTGGTAAAAGAGTTTTGTCAAATAACCAAAATTCTCAATAAAGAAAAAGGGCCTATTTCATTGTTGATGCTTAAAGCTTTTGATGCACAAATGAACGATTGGAATTTAATTGTCAGTGCGCCAGCTTATGATAATTTAATGTTGAAAACTGCCCTGACTGATTTAGTCACGAGGTTTAATAAACACCTGAGTCAAACTATCTCAGAACAAATCATACGTTCAACTATCCTAAAAACCACTGATCCTTTTGTCAAGGAAATCAATCAAGTATTCAAAGTGACCCATACCGTTAAATATGTTTATTCATCTGTCATATCAGGTATTTATCTTGAAAAAGCGATTATTTTTGAGTCTCATTCTATTAAGAATGCGTAGGTGGGAGGGTAAAAAGAATTGGAGGGCTTGGGTCAAGGAATGAGGAGAATCGGGCATCCCCCCTCAAAGGAGGGGGTTAAACCCGAAGGGATTGAATGTGAATAACCTTAAGGAAAGGGGAAAAAACGCTTAGAACGTATGTCTTATTCCCAACGTGAAGAGGTTTTCATCACGGTAATCGTTGTCGCTGTCAGTTTGACGGTAACCGCCATAAACATGGGTGCGCTTGCCAAAATGGTACTTGGCACCGAGGGACCAACTTAAGGCATCTTCATCCATCGGCTTACCATCTGGGCCATCGATTTTATTGGCATTTTTGATATCAGAAAGATAACCAGCAACCCAAGCACCGACACTGATATTACCTTTCGTGAAATCAAGAGAACCTAAGATGTATTTACCCCCGTCTGGGTTATTGTCAAAAGTGCCCATTTCAGCATCTTCGTACTGCAAGCCCAGTTTCACCATCGGGCCGAGGTTAAATACACCACCCACTTTCCAGTTAGCGAGACCTTCGTCCACCTCGGTTGTTGTCTCTTCCCGAACTTTGTCAGTGAGATCCGTTGCATCTTCACCCACTTTGTCAGCAATATCATCAATCGTTTCACTAATCGTGTCAGCGGCATCATCAACCGCATCGGTAATCGGGTTTGTCGCATCCTTCAAATCTGTGTAAGAAGCTGCCAACCAGACAGAAAACTTGTTGGGCATCGTATATTTAAATTCAAGTAGTCCTGCGCCATCCATCGCAGAACCATCATCAACAATACCCTGCATTCGGGCAGAAAATCCACCAAAGTTCACACCGAGCTCAAGAGAACCTTCTACGAAACCCTCATTCGTTAACCCCATGTCTCCACCACGAGTCGCGGCTGAACTGTTAACAACGTATTTATATCTGTCTTGAGGTTCAGGCAATTCAGTGCCGCCTGTCAATGTTGTAGCAGTGCTTGGGTCAACAACACGAAGCACCTGGTTGTATGCGCCACCACTCATACCCCCACCCGTGCCAGTCGATTGCAGAGATGTAAAAGCCCACGGTTCAATGAGTGCCCGAGAAGACTTGTATGCCCCTTCAAGGGTACCATAACGAAAATGGAAATTACTGCCTTTCAAACCTATCCAAGCTTGTTCACCGATTATTGAGTCGGAACCGAAGTTACCAGAAGTATTGAAACCCATATCATAACGCGCTTCCGCTTTCAGCGTATTGCTCAGTTTTTCATCCAAATCAAAGCGTATGTGGTTAGGCCCTTCGTTAAAAATGCTACCCAAAGAATCGTTGGTGAACATTTGACGATCGTCTGTCTCAAATGACTGTTTATCCCGATAGGCAGCAGCATCCTTCTTACCATCCGCAACTTCTGAATTGACAGCCTCTGCTTGAATGAGCCCCGAAACTCTGACATCAGCGTGGCTTGCCACAGGGGCCGCCAACGCTGCGGCCACGGCCAAAGTAAGTATTTTTCGATTCATGAAAGTGTCTCCGTTATGCTCGCTTTAAATTTAAATAATTAAATAAACTAATTGCTGCCTTTTCAATTAAAAAAGACAGCAATTGAAAATAATTCTTATGTTGTGTTATGAATCTTCACTTTTCGATTTTTAATAAACCTGATAATAGTGAGGATTGAGGTTTTCAATAGAGGTGCGAACATTAACGCAAATTAAATAAAAATGCAACACTTGTTGTAAAAAAAAAACATTATCTTGGCCTGTGGTAGATATACAACACTCTAACGAATGGGTAATGGGGAATAGGGGATGGCAAATTTAATGGGATGCCATTAATCACTTATTGTCGTATTATAAAATTAGGAATCACTAATTATTAATTATAAAATAAGAAATTCACAATGCTTTATTTTTTGGCAACCCCAGGTTGCACCTGGGGCTATTCACATTCAACCCCTACGGGGTTGTGCTTTTTAAGATTTTTTTGATCGATTTGCTTTTGTAGTCCATCCAATCGCGAAAGCTTTTAAAAGTTTAAATTGTGCCCGCGTGCAGTATAGTTTCGCTGTACTACGCATCGAAAAAGTTTTTGCGTGAAAAATGAACATTCTCTTCACAATTCAGGCCCTTATTTACGAAACCACTGCCCTTCTTCATTTTGATACCACCATCCTGCTGAAGCCTGTTCTTGCCAACGTTGAGCAAAGGTTTTGCGAATCTCGTCTTCCCATTTTGGATGGCCATTTGCTAACGCGATTTCACGGTACAAGGCAAGACGATCTTCATTGGCTTCGGTGATCCTGCGATTAACCTGTTTACGAGAATCCAAAGGGATAATGGTTGGTTCGCGCATAGCAATCAAAGCATCATGGCTTAAACCGATTGCACCATTGTCGTAAAACGGCTTCAGTTTTTTATGCTTTTCTCTCATTGAAGCCATTCGCGTTTGAATAGCGGGTGCAGACATATCCAATTCCAGTGATTCAGCATCAGCATCCGTAGTGACTTCGTTAACCACATGATCGGCCGCTTGTTCAGGGCCAACCTTTTTTTCAGTCGTTGCAGGAAAAGTCACTTCAACCGTTACACAGGCATTCAAAAACAGGATAACAGCTACAAAAATGAGGGAAATTCGTAAAATGAACATAGTGTTTTTCCTTATGAATATCAGTAGCTCAAAAAAACGTATTAAAAACAAGATCATATCAATAAATCTTGAAGGCCCAATTTTCGTTATAAATTTATTTTCGCGAAGGTGCCTTTTCGTTCCAAATTTATTTTAGCAAAGGTATTTTCGTTCCGATGTGATTGAGCACAACCCCGTAGGGTTGAATGTGAAACTTCGTTGCCGAGCGTAGCGAGATCATAGCCCCAGGTGCAACCTCAATGCCACCTTCGCCTTCGCCTGGGCGAACACGCAGGTTCGCCCCTACAACCCCTGAATACGTGGGGTTTGGTAGGGGCATACCACCGCGAAAGCCCTTAACGAAGGTGGCATTGAGGTGCAACCTGGGGTTGCCAAAAAATTATAAAAGTTAATATTTAGCCCTTATTCAAAATTCAACAACAGGCTCCCCCGTCTTACCCGCAATAGCGAGTCTTTTCAAACGGTTGCGTAGCTCATTCACATCAACAGAGTGCGTGTGCCCAATCACATCAAGATGCGGTACCCCTTTGCCTTTAATAATATAGTAACCCTTCTCTGCTGGTAGAACCCCTCTCATTTGGCAAATCCCCTCTTTCAAGTGACAGCCCCAACCGATTCCTTCATAATGAAAATTATTAAACATATTCAACACACCATACGAAAGCGCCTTGACAGCGATACTGTCTAAGCCCGCAAGCGTTTTGACGGCCTGATGGCTAATGATATGTGGCTTATGATCATCTTTTGGCGTACCAAAATAGAGATCAAATGACACCGGCTGCCAATTCATTAATAGCAAATCGTGTATATAACCCGACAACTGGCCTTGAATTTCACCCAATTCAATCACATCCGTAGCACTTTTCAAATTCAGTTGATTGACATCAACATCCGCTTTCAATACCGGCCGTTGTCCAACCAAATCATCCATACTCAACGTATTAACAACAATATCACCCTCAAAAACGCCAATTCTGATTTTGTCATTGATTTCTAAATGATTATTGCGATAACTGACTGACGGCATATCCAACGACAATTGTCCAGTCAAAGGCGGGCCCGCTATCGCAGCACTTAAGGCCGACAGAGAAATCGGCACTAACTTCGCGCCCAATTGCAAAGCCATCTGCTCATCGCCTATATTGTCCAAATTCAATTGTTCAATCCGTATCGCGCCATCCAAAAGCGGTTGATGCCAAGGCTTTAACAACTTAACTTGCTTAGCACCTAAACCGAGATCGAAGCGACTCGCACTCAATTCAATTTTAGATTTAGATTCAGGCTTAGGCGCAATATAACCATAATCCCAACCCAGATGGCTTGGCAAAAGCTCAGGTTGATTATGCCATTCGATTTTACCGTTGAATCCACCCAAACCAAAACGTTGTTCCGAATCCTCCACATTAATATTAATGAACTCAGCCACCGCATGTTGCTTATCTTTCAGCCACGAAAACGAAGCCTTGATCGCGCCACTGGTGTCTAACGCCTTCACTTTCGTCTCATCATCGAATAAACCTTGCACATAATGCGTATACAAAGGTTTTAATGGCGTTTTATCCAACAGCACAGAAAGCGCATTCACCGAAACATTATCACCCAAACCAATATCGCCACTGCTTTTAACCGTTATCACATCCGTATGCGTATAAGCCAATTCATGTAGCTCCAAACGATCAGGCTGCCATACCAAATCAACCGACACCGTGATCGGCTGCTTCTTAGTGATTGTCAAATAAAGCGGATCAATCAACAGTTCAGCCTTTTTGAGTGTCACCGCGCCTTGCACACCAAATTTTTGCACCGTCTTCTTATCAGACTGTTGCGGCTTACTGCCTTCCCCAGATGGCTCTGATTGAGAAACGGGTGGATTTAAATTCTCAGATTGAGAAGCGGGTGGATTTAAATTTTTCGCTTGAAACGCGATTTTAATCGCTATATTTTCCCCAGCCTGTGTACCCGTCTGATTAGCCAAAAAACTCAAATCGCTGATCTGCCCCTCTATAGAAGCTTCACGCAAATCACTACTATCACCCGAAGCCTGAACTTTTAAACTCAAATTCCCCCCCAACTTCAAATGCTCAGGCAACTCAACAAACTTCCCAATTTTCGCCAATAATTGTTCAAAATCAAGCGTATTCACATTCAGTTGCGCCTGCCAACCCGTTGGAGCCGACTTCGCCCGCAAAGCGATATTGCCCCCCGCTAAAGCCATATCATCCACACTCAAATAGAGATATTGCGGATCGCTGGTATAAGTAAAAGACAAATCAATGGTAGGCTGATCCAATAAACCCCCACCAAGATGTAATTTAGCATCAGGACAAAAAATTTGTTTAGCACTATACACCGTATGATCACAAGTCAACTTAATGTTTTTTAACGGTTTTTTTAAATTGACCAGTGTCAAACGAGCGACTTCCAATGTCAATGCCATTTGATTATCGCTTAACCACTGCACCTGTGCAACAATCTCATCGGCCTCCCATCCGCTACCGCTTGTTGAACCAAACTTCAGCGTCATGTTATCAAGCGCAAAGACATAAAACGGACTACACGCTATTAATACAAATAACCATTTCATAGTACATCAATTATCAGTTGTAGGGTGGGTAACGTGCTTGCCCACCAATTCGGCACCCATTTTACTTCAAAAGTTAGGGGATTTTATATCTATGTAGGGTGGGTTCGCGCCAAAAGTTTTGCGCGCAAAACTTTTGGCGCGAAACGTGTTTTTGTTGCCCACCGGTTCGCCTACGGATTTATAAAACAATTGAATCAAATGGATTTTTAAAACACACGCTTACTCTTAAAAAGGGTTAATCACCCTTGTCAGCGCCACCTTCACCATATAAAAAAATGCCCCCAACGCCCCTATCCAAGCTATAACACGAATCGTTTTCGTTTTTCCGCGTTTAAGCGCGATAGTGCCTATAATAATATAAACCAACAAAGCCACAAATTTCACTGTCAACCAAGTTTCTACCCCCGGATATTGATGAAGCATGATCACTAAAGTAATACCACTGGCAAGCAACACACTATCAATGAAATGAGGCACAATTTTAACCCATCGCCGCTGCAACAAAGGGCTATCTAATATCATCCATAAGCCGCGTGCAGAAAATGAAATAAAAGTCAAAACGACACAAGAAAGATGAATATTTTTAATCGTTAAATACCAATCAAGCATATTGTTTCTCTATGTAGGGTGGGATGATGCCCAGCGTCTCAACGAGCGATCCCACCATCCTTGCTGATTGCGCCGATTTATTTGATCAACGCTGATTTGAAAAATAGAATGCTGATTGTGCTGATTATGGCCTGATTTACGCAGATAAATCAATCATTTCAACATCAATTTGACGACTACACTTATCGTTATTTCAAAAAATTGCCCAAATACTCATCCTTTTCACTAGCCCCCCAGGTGCTATCAAACGGTTCAAATTTAAATCGGTATAATGTCTATTGTAGGGCTCCTTACGTGTTTATGTTGCCCACCATTTAATGTAGGGCTCCTTACGTGTTTATGTTGTCCACCATTTAATGTAGGGCTCCTTACGGGTTTTTGTTGCCCACCATTTATCTTAAAAAAAGACTTGTTCAGTCGCAGAGCGCGAAATCTGCATCGATTATACTTTCTTGATCAAACTAGGTTGTTTTGCCGGCCTTAAGTAATTGGGTATTCAGTTGGCGGGCAAAATCGCTGTCTTTGCGTGAATAGGAGATAAATACTTCAGTGCCAGCTTGGCCTGCCGTTTCGCTGGCCGTGATTAATGCTTTATGCAGTGGGGGGTTGATCGCGTTTTTCGTTGTGCTGTAACCAAGTTTTGGCGTTTTCTAAATTATGGCTCCGCAACAAAAACGTCGATTGGTGTTCTTCGGCAGCCCATTTTAGGCCCCGCGCCAGCAACACTTATGCCATTCGTAATATTCGTGATCATGTTGCAAAATCACTAGAATTTCATCGAGGCCTGTTTCGCGATGATTTTCTGTAAAATCAATGTATTGCAAAGCACGCAGCCCTTCTGGAATCTCAGAATCTGGGATCGACATGATTAATAATGGGATGACGCGCTTGTTGTATTGCAACGCATAAGCTAACTCGCGCTGACAATGTTCGGATGTGACAGAATTTTGTGAGATGAAGAAAATGAAATTATCGGCATTTTCGATACCGATTTTGATCGCTTGTTGGTAATCGGTGCCTTTTTGGATATCGCGATCGTGCGTCCAAACGGTTTTCGCATAGCGCGACAATGATCCAAGTAAAGCGTTGCGAATGATTTTATCGGCGGTGCTCGCACAGATAAAGATTTCTTTGGCATCCAACCGATCTATTTTACCGAGTAACGCATGAGAACGATCTAACACATCTTGCGTCGTGCGAATATTTTGGTTAGGCAAATTATAAAACTGATAAAACCTCAGCATCATCTGCTGATTGCTATCCGACAACGGTTGCGAAACGGTGTTGTAAATCACCCTTTGATTGATCGGAATAACCCGTTTGCCAAGCAAGCATGCATATTCCAACTCAAGCAAACAATAGGGAGAAGTCATGCAGCGCGAGGCTGGGGTGGTGAAAAGGAGGTTCCAATGAACCTCTCAAATTGATCCCGTTTTTATTCCTACGTTATAACTTATTGTTTTTAAAGTGATTAAAACTAAGGAATAAAAATAGGATCACAGATTAACGAGAAAATGAAGCTCCTTTTCACCACCCCAGCGCGAGGCCATGACATATTTAAGCTTTCGCTAACGAATGTTTAGCCTCCTTGCTGGGCGCTTGTTTTTCATATCGCCTGTTTTTCAGTATCATATTGATGCCAGTTTAAGTCTTTTAGGTTAGCGAGAAAAGGAATTGAACCATACCGCCCATTGAGATAACCTTTTCTGATATCTATAATCTGAGGTGCTTTAAAATCACTCAACGGATAGATATCGGTACAGCCCTGTTTATCTTTTTCTACAAACCAAATTTCATCGGCTCTAAAAATAGTGTGATCTAATAAACTTGATTCATGAGTGGTAAAAATGAGCTGACCATTGGTTTGCTGATCTTGTGAAAACTTTTCAACTAAGGCTTTGATTAATAAGGGATGAATGCTTCTTTCTATTTCGTCTATCACAAAAACCTTGTTTTGACTCACAACACTGTTGAATACGGGAATAAAATCTAATAACCGGATAGTGCCATCTGATTCTTCATCTAAATCAAATTCGGCGATGACACCTTCTCTTCCGATGTGTTTTAGTTTAAGTTGTTTAATTAGAACCTCTTCGTTTTCTTTCACTAAAATGATTTCATCACCCTTCCCGCTATTTTTCAGGCCTATCATTTTTTGTGGCGAATCCTCAATGTTTTTGAGTAGTTCATCTAATTCCGTGTCTTCACCCGCTTTGAGCTTTTTGCGTTCGGATTTGATTCCTTGAATGCCGGTATTAAAAGAAAGCATGATCTCTTCTGCGTATTGTCTAAAGGTTTTATCAATATCAATTTGATGTGCGAGCGCAATGGGTTTGGCTTCGGGCATGACAATTTGAAGTGTTTCTTCAAACCAATTCAATGCGGTGCCAATATCGGCTAGAAAAGGATTGTCAAGGGTGGTTAAAAGCTTTAAGATAGGTTTGTTAGCTTTGCTTAAACTTTTTTCAATCACCTTTTTTAATACCCGATTCTCTTTGTCTGATTCAAATTCGTCTGAGAATTTGAGAAGCGTTTTTTTATCTTTATCCGTTTTCCGTTCAAAAATCAGTTTATCTGCCTGTTTTCCTAAACCGGATTCATACAATTCTTCTGTGAAGATGATACCGTTATTGATTTCGATAGCATAATAAAATGATTGGGTATTTTGAAAAAATTCAACGCTCAGAATTTGACTGAATTGATTATCAGGTTTTGACAGTTTAAATTGCTTCTCACTAAAACTTTTTGGCAGAACTTCATTTAAAATCATCTCTTTCAATAAAAACAAGGACTTAATGAGATTTGATTTACCCGCGCCATTGGCACCATAAACCGAAGACATTTTTAACAGTTCAAAGCCTTCCTTAATATTATATTTATGATGGCTTAAATTTTTATATTGTGAGCCGCATGTTAAATTCTTTCTCTGCTCCAAAAGAAAAGAGATTGTTGACGACAAATCGTATTAGCATGGTGTGTCTCTTTTTTAGGTTTCAACGATTTTCGCAAAATATGGAACGAAAATTGTGCCTACGCAAAATCAATTTGCAACGACAATCGGGCCATCGCAAAATCAATTTGCAACGACAATCATGTACTGACAGAAAATCTGGAAACGTTATATTCGGGTAGAAACAATATTGTTATATTTTAAATTTTAATCCTACCCCATATGCTGACTAACCTGATAATCATTGATTGGGATGAATCTGCACCTCTCCATCAGGAAAATGTGCAATGATGTCCAATTGTCCGCCCATCGCTTCTATATAACAACGTAATGTTCTCAAGACTCTATCGGTATTTTGTTCTAATTGAGAAAGGTATTTGGGTTCAATGTGTAGGCGGCTTGCTAATTGTTCTTGAGAAATCTGTCGAGCTTGTCGAATTGCATGAATAGGCAAATAAGACTCTTGATCGGTTTTCTCAGTTAATCTTCTTTCTACTTCTAAAAGAGAAGGCGGTAGTTCACCTTCAAAAGGCTTTTTTTCGTTTTCCTCATTAGCTTTTCCCTCTAAATAATGAGACAAATAGTGTTCATCGGCCATATCGAAGGGCTTTTTGGCAATCTCCATCAAAGCCTCATAAGAGGAAAATAATTCCGTTTCTTCTTCTTTTGTAAGTGGGGAAAAATCAGTCTTCATAGGAAACCTCTTTTATACAATAATGTTTTGGGTAATGTTTGGCCGTTTTAAAGATAAATCCATGTCGTTCATAAATTTTTACCAAATGTTTCAATGGTTTAATCAAGACTAAATGTCGTTTTCCAAGTGCTTTGGCGTATGCCATTCCCGTTTTAAGCGTGATTGTTATAATTTTACCCTCTAACGGATGTTGAAACGGTGAACTTTGCCAAATATAGATAGCATTATGTGTTGTGCCCTTTGACGGTTTACCTATTGCTAAGGCACACAAAATATTCTTGCTCCAAATAGCAACCTCAAATCTATTGGGAACTTTAGACATTTCTCGTTGAGTTTTTATCCAATTCCAATATAACTCTTCTTCAGTAAAATGTTTCCGTTCTGCTAAGCTTGGATACCATTCTTTTTGCCAAATTTTCAAGGCATTAGTCGTTATGGGAGTGAGTTGAATGTTTTTTTGAAATTTTTCCATTAATTCTGTTTCGACTTTTTGAAAGACTTTATTTCTAATTTGATTATATTTATATTCCGCTTCCTGATAGTTCAAACTAGACTCCTCACACTTTTAAGCCTGTCATGACTGATGAAACATCTAATCCATGCAGGCTAGGCGACTATCCAAGCCATTCCATTCCATCAAGAAAGAATAGTGGGTTGTTCGTGGCTTTGCAAAGTGTTTTATATATTCATGATTAAAATTATGTGTATTTTTGAGCTTTGGATGTGACTGAAAATGATAAAATGCGGATATAACTGATTAAACGGATTGACACTGATTTGATTAAGGAACGTGCATGAAATAAAATCGCCATTACAAATTAGCGATTCCCTTGTCATTACTGTATTGAGAACAAGTTGACTAAGTTATTTTATGCGCGTTCCTAATCAGCGTAAATCATGATAATCAGCGTCATCAGCGTTCTATCAAAAAATCATCCATTTCAATTTTTGATTGGGTAAGTGTAGGTTGTTTCTTGAAAAAGGGGGTTGACTAAAAAAAGGAATATCGTTGTGCCAAAAAGACATCATTCACAATAATTAATTTCTGAAATTTGATGAAAATGATATCCGTTGGTGATTAACTCTTTGATTTGGAAAGCACCTATTGAGACAATCTTAGTAATACAAAAAGGCAGTGATCCACCCTGCTATCCATCCTACATTCTCTATTCATCTTTAGATTGCATTTGTTTGGCTTGCAAATCATTTAATATTTGGGTTGGGGTTACTGCATTTATCGGTGACAATTGATAATCTTCGAGATTTCTAGTCACAATCACATCGGCACCACACGCTAATGCTGCGGCACATTGGAGCGCATCTTCAAAATCTTTCATGGGCAAATTTGCGGCATACAAAACTTCAGTATTGGAAGTCGGGACGATTTGTATAAACTGACATCATTCCAGAATGAAGTTTTTAGCTTCTTCTTTAGAACTTGCCTTAGAAAAAATGTAAAAAAGGTTGCTTATTGAATGCCAAGCAATAAAACCGGTGTTGGGATGGGCTTCAAGATAATTAAGTAATTTACTTGAAGCATGATAGAAAGGTTCACGTTCTAAACCAACATCTAACAGTATATCGCAGTCCACGAAAATGTTTTTCATAATTTGTAACGCTCCACTAAATATTCCAAACGCAAATCCGGTTCGGCATTATTTTTAGCTTGAGTTATTCCTTTAAATTTTCCCCGCCACCGTTCAGAGAATGTTTTTGGTTTGTTAATATCAGAGGAATTGAGTGGCTGTAAAAAGATAAGCACATCCAATTCTGTGTTGGGGAGGGCGGTGGGTATGTTCAATTGCAAATTGCCATCTGCACCTACACGGGAACGTAATGTAATGTTTTGCATAAATTGATTTTCCTTAAAGTTGAATCAGAATTGACCACAATGTGTTGTCTAAATGGGCATCAGCGTCGGGTGGCTAGAACTGCCCACAAACTTGGGGTTGCCAAAAAATATATTTCTAATATAGATGTTCAGAAAAATAATTTACTTCGTTTCAGACGCACGGGGGCAACCACAAGGGTTGCCCCTACAGGCATTGTGAAATTATTTAAATGAAAAGCTATAACAAATTCAACTCGTGTCCATTGACTAATTGCCAATTTTTCGGGTTCTAAACTCAGCAAAACAGCTTCAACCTGGGAACTGGTTACTTCTGTATTTAGGTATGATAAAACGGGTCTCAAAATAAAACATTAGTAACCCTCATCACGCATTTGACGAATAATGTCTACACTGGGGGTTTTTGCCATGGGTAGCGTTGCACGAAAGGCGGCCGTTGATTGTAAAGATTTTAGTGGTTTTTTTAGCGCAGATAAGCGGATAATGGGCTCACCTAAACGGGTAAGGGTGATGTCTTCTCACATTTCAACTCTCCTGAGCATGTGATCAAGTTGTGATTCAAATTCATTCACACTGATATTAAGCATTATTATCACCTTAAATTGATTTTGATATTTTGAACGGGTTTAAGATTAGCGTCTGAAAATGCTAAAGAACTTTTTGATATCGACTATTTATTAATTTAAAAATGATAAAAAAACAGAAGCTTGATTTGAGTGATTAAACAATCAGTGTAAATCATGACAAGAGGCAAAATCAGCGTTCTATCATGATTGGGGGAATGTAGATTGGATTTGGTTATGATTGATTTGGGTGGGTTGAATGCTTACATCAACCCACCAAATCATGATGCGACTACTTCGCTGCTATTTATTAGAGTTTATACCGATTTAAAGTAACTCATTGAGTTATAAAATAATAAAACGAATAAAATCAAGCCTTTAAATTTAATCGGTATAATGTCTTTTTCATTTCATCCTTCAAAAACCAAAAACAAGCTTCATCAGTCACTATTTTTATAATTTGATTTGCTGTTTCGTAAAATCTGTTGGTTTGTTCCTCTATAGTTTTTGAACCAACAAAAACATCTAGCATTGGTTTTCGTATGTGTATGGGATGCCATTTGTTCTTATTCTTAACTTCATTATCATCTAAGTGATGATAAAATTCCCAGCCATTATTTAAGTCTGTGATTTTTTTTGACACGATTTTCACAAATTCAATATAGTGGCGATTTGAGGGGTATTGACTATGTAGATTACTACCAAAATCTAATATCAAACAAAAATCAGGCCCCTTAGCTGCGTTTATTGGTTTTGTACAATGATCTTTTCCATCTAATAGTATGCCGACAAATATTCCTGGTGTCCACGAATTCAACAAATCTAAACCCATCCTTCCCCATCTTTCTCCATAGGCTAATCCCCTTTTTTCGTTTACAACAGATAACTTAAAGTCCTGTTTGATATTTTTTGACCAATCTTCATTCTCCACACGTTTTATCAGATTACCTATGTTTTGTTTGAGATCAATTGAAGCATAATAATATAAGATTGATTTATGTGATATGGGTGCAGGAGGCCCCATCCCCTCACTTTTTAATAGCCTCAAAAAATCTCCAAAAATGAATGGAGAATCACTATTGTTATCTAACCATGCAGAGATTAGCTTATATATATCGCTCCAGCATAAAGCTAAATCTGGATTCTGAGCATGTTGATACTTAGTCGCTGTAATAAGCACTATTTTACTCTCATCAAAATTTTTGCTGGCATAATCTTTGTAATTTTTTAACTGGTTTTCGTGAAGAGAACTCCAGGCCTTATTCTCAAATACAATAGCTGTGTTATTGGATCGGCAAACCATATCAGGGAAAACACCATCAAAGTTGTATTGGGTTCTCCACTCACAATCTTTGCCTTTCATTCCTTGTATTTGCATTTTAGATGAAATGTCATCAATAAAGAATTCACTGAAATCAGGGTGATTGTTTAGAATCCATGCAAAGGCTTCCGTGATAAAGTTCTCTAATGGATCTTTATTCTCTCGTGGGCGATATTTTCTTAATGATTCAAGTAAACCTGTTTCCATTTTATTTATCCAGAAATTAACTCAAGTTTTTTATTATCAATGAGTTAAATTTAATTTTTAAAGTTTGGAGATGAGTAAAAATGATAAAACGCAGATTTGACTGATTAAACTGATTAACACTGATCGATCTTATTAATCAGCGTCAATCATGACAATCAGTGTCATCAACGTTCTATAGAAATTCATGTTTTGGTGAATTGATTAGCGTAAATCCCAATCGGGTACGGGCCTACTTGGAATACCCTCTAAAATAGCACTGACTTGATTTTTGAGTTCTGGCAATGATTTTTGTGATAATTTAGACTCCAGAGAGTTAATCATTTCTAGTTGTGTGAGTTGGATGGTTAGTAAATAATTTATTAATTGATTGATTGAGATACCTTGGTGTTTAGCTTGCTGTTCTAATCTTTGTTGTAATTCCATTGGCATGGTAATTGTTGTGATAACTTGAGAATTATTCATCGTCTTTTCTCCATAATCGGCAGAATGCCTTTGGCGTAATTATTTGAAAGTGAAAGGCTTTCAGTTCTCCACTGATAAAATCCTTAATGTTTGAAGTAATTAAATAATGACTTTGACTGGTAAAGGCACATTCACAAATCAGATTATCTTTTTCATCAAATAGATTGGGCCTCAACAAAAAATAAACGGCATGTTTTTTAGCCAATAATGCCAGTAAATCTAAAATATTTTCTATGTTCTTAATGGACAAGTGTATTTTCGCTAAAATTTCCGGTCGGGTAAGCACATCATAGTATTCAAAATAGACAGATGGCGTGAGTGCTAACTGGATTTTTTCTTCTAATACCAGTCGCAAAATATAATGAGAGGCACCTAAATTGCTCATAAGTGCTGCAACTAATACATTAGTATCCATTGTGATAATTTTTATCATAATTCTTCAGACTGCGCTTAAATAAAACATTAGTAACCCTCATCACGCATTTGGCAAAAAAATAACGCAAAAGACGCAAAAGACGCAAAAGAATGCAAAATAGATTTATCTATGCATCGAATGCGTCTTTTGGGTTTATTTTACGCAAAACGTTTGCGTGAAAACCGGTTTTTAGTAACGGCCAAAAGCTCATTTATGAACACTTTATTTTGAACAAAAATATCATGGTGGGCAGTACATCAACCCACCATAGTGCAACTCAGACTTACTTCGCTGCAATTTCCTCTAACTTCGTGGCCCTAATAACCTGTCCATCTAAGGCGGCTTCTTTGGCGCTTTGCCCATAAGCGACGCTCATCAAGGTGCTGTAATACACTGAGGGGATATTGAACTTGGTTCCATACTTTTTGTTGATCTGTTCTTGATAAACCTCTGTGTTCATTTGGCACACTGGGCAGGGCGTGACGATCATATCGGCTCCGCCGTCATAAGCTGCTTCGATAATGTCTTTCACTAAAGCTTGGCTTTTTTCAGGCTCTGAAAACATCAACGCGCCACCGCAACAGGAGACTTTCTTGTCGTAGTTTTCTACCGCTTCCGCGCCCATGGCTTCGATCATTTTGTCCAAGTAGACGGGGTTTTCAAAGGATTCTCCGTCAATACCAAAAGGGCGGTTCGTTTGACAACCGACATAACCGGCTATCTTGATCCCTTCTAATGGCTTTTTGACATGCTTTTTCATCTCGTCATAGCCGATGTCTTCAATCAGCACTTCTACCATGTGGCGAACTTTCTTCTCACCTTTGAAGGTTAAACCGGCTTCTTTTAAGGCTTCATTCGTTTCGGCCATCAATTGCTTGTCGTGCTTTAAACGTTCATCAGCTTCACGAGTCGCTAACCAACACGCGGCACAAGTGGCAACCACATCTTGATTCGGATGATGTTCTTCAGATAAGGCGATGTTACGCGCTGATAAGGTTAATCGGGGCAATTCACCGCCGCCGGCGTAGCCGATAGAGGCGGAGCAGCAATTCCAATCTGGTATCTCGTTCAGTTTAATGCCCAATATGTCGCAAATCGCTTGCGTTGAACGAAATTGGTTGGAAGAAGAAGCCCCTTTTTGTGAGGAACAGCCTGGATAAAAGGAATATTCTTTAGGCATAATCTATCAGTCTCCTAATTAGACGTTTTGGAATTTGGCCGTTTTCGCTTCTTCAATTTCACGGGCTTTTTTCAAGGCTGCCTGCAAGCCTTTGCTGTCTTTGCAGCTATGTCCACTAAAAAATTCAAATGGATTCATGCGCTTAGTCTTCAACATGCCCAAACCAACCTTTTGCATTTTCAGGGAAGTTTTAATCCCGTTGACAAAACCGTTCATGAAATACAAGCTTAATCCCAATCTCAGCTCATTGACACGGCCTGTTTTATACAGGTTATCCCAAAATTTTTGGGCAAATTTTTGAGTTTGTTGGTTCTTGGGAACCAGCCCAAGTTTACTGGCATAGTGCGCCAATCCGTGCATGATATGGGTAATCGGTAATTCGCGTGGGCAACGTGCGATGCAGTTATAACAAGATGTACACATCCACATAGAACTTGAACCCAGTACTTCTTCACGCTTGTTGGCACGGATCATCATAAAGATTTCTTGTGGGGGATGATCCCAATGGGGCCCAAGTGGACAGGAACCGCTGCATACGCCACATTGCATACACATGCGAACCCATTGCCCTGCCTCCACATTCTCTTCGACTTCACGCAGAAAGCTATTGCGATACCTCAGCGTCATTGTATTATCACTCATTGGAAGCTCCTGATTTCTAATAGACAAAGGGCAACCACAAGGGATTGCCCCTACAGGCGAATTATTGTAGGGGCAATCCCTTGTGGTTGCCCCATTCCAACCTCAGATTAAAACTTGAATGGACTCATGCCAATTTTTTCGATGGTGGCTGCCATGTCATTAATGATTTGAGGCACTCTTTGAATGTCGGTAATGGCTATTTCGTGAGTCTGTACCCGTTCCGGTTCCAGTTGCATTTGTTTCAACGTGTCATCAATTTTGGACATGCGTTCGTGTGCCATTTCCGAGCCTTTCACAAAATGGCACTGATAATTCTCGCCTTTTTGACAGCCCATCAGAATGATACCGTCATAGCCATTATTCAAGGCATCGGTGATCCAAATGGTGTTGACGGAGCCAAGGCAACGCACTGGCACAATACGCACATACGCGCTGTATTCAAGCCGGTTCATGCCTGCCATATCTAGCGCAGGATAAGCGTCGTTTTCGCAAGCCAGTAGCAAAATGCGCGGTTTCTCATCAAATTCATCAGGAACATCAACCGCTTTAAGGGCTTGTCCAACAGTATCCACTGAGTAATTATCAAAGGAAATCACGCGCACTGGACAGGCCCCCATACAGGTGCCACAGCGCCGACAACGGGATTCATTAAATAGCGGATAACCTTGTTCATCTTCGTTAATCGCGCCAAAGGGGCATTCGACGGTGCAGCGTTTACATTGAGTACAGCCTTCTTTGCGAAAACGCGGAAAACTTAAATCCCCTGAACGGGGATGGGCGGCGCGTCCAAGTGCGGCATTTTCAATGGCCTGAATGGCTTTCAAGGCGGCACCTGTCGCGTCTTCTGTTGATTGCCCCATATCCATTGGGCGACGCACTGGCCCTGCAGAATAAATACCGGTGCGGCGCGTCTCATAAGGGAAACAGATAAAATGCGAATCGGTGAAGCCGTGTACCAATTGTGGCATGTCGCGGCCTTGGCGATAATCCAAATTTAAAACGGATTGTTTTTGAAGCGCTGCGACAGCTTCTGCATTTTCGTCTACAGCGACTTCAATATCAACACCAGAATTGGGCACCATACCCGTTGCTAAAACGACTAAATCCGTTTCAAAAATTATTTCATCATTTAAAATAAGGTCTTTAATTTTAACGCTTAAATTACCGCCATTAGACACGACTTCGCTGGCAACACCTTTGGTGAAGGTGATCCCTTTATCTTGACCATTGCGATAAAAATCCTCACCGCCAGCACCTGGCATACGCATTTCTGTGTACAGTACCATAGCATCGACATCAGCATTAGCGTCTTTAAAATACATCGCTTGTTTGACGCTCGTCATGCAGCAATGGCCTGAACAATAGGACAAATGGCCTTCTTTTTCACTGCGTTGTCCAGCGCATTGAATAAACACCACGCTTTTGACTTCTTTACCATCCGAAGGCCGTTTGATCGCACCGCCATTGGCTTGCTTGGCTAACGCTTCTAAGCCAAGTTGATCTACCACATCGGGCGTTTTGCCGTAGGCCAATTCGGGTAATTTCGTCGCATCGTAAGGTTTAAAACCACTGGCTTGAATGATTGAGCCAAAGTTTTCAGTAACATTGGCACCCCCCTCAGTGGTAATCTCAGCACTAAAGCGCCCAGGGGCACCACTGGTTTGACTCACTAAAGCATTGAGATGCGTCGTGATTTTATCATTGCCTTCGACTTGCTTAATCAGATCCGCAATACCACTATCTTGTGGTGAGACAAACGGGGCACGATTAGGAATACGTTTATACAATTGTGCAGCCATACCCCCTAATGCAGACGATTTTTCGACAATCGTAGCCGAATAACCCGCTTTAGCGACTTCAAGTGCAGCAGTTAAACCTGTAAAGCCCCCACCAACGACAAGTACATGAGCTGTTCGCCCCTGTTCTGCGCTTTCGGCCGGCACATTCATAAATTTGACTTCGGCGCAAGCCATACGGATATAGTCATCGGCCATTTCTTGCGTCGTTTCTTGCGCGTCATCATTGTCAGGCCGCACCCAAATCACGCCTTCACGCAAATTAGCACGAGACAGCGCAATGTCATCAAAGTTAAAGGCATCCGTTTTAGCCCGTCTGGAACAGGCCGCAATGACGACGTGATTGACTTCACCCGCATCAATATCAGCCTGAATCATCTTCACGCCGTCACTGTTGCACAGAAAATCGTGTTGTTTAGCAAAACCGACTTTACCCTCGCGTTTCGCCACCTTTTCCAATTGAGCGATATCGAGGCGTTCACCGATGCCACAGCCTTTGCAAATATAAGCCCCTAATTTTTTATCTGCCATTTTGTTTAACCTCCCTCCGTTGTGGCAACTTGATTAACGACTTGAATAGCCCGTAATGCACTGGCCGTTGCACTTTGCACAGCACGGTTCACATCCAAAGCATCAGTCGCGACACCGGCACCAAACATGCCCCCATTACTGGGATCATTTTCAATAAACCCATGTTCATTGACGGCCATTTTCACGCCCAACTGATTGAAATCCACACTCGGCTCCATCCCAATCGCCAAAACCACTAATTCATGCGGCGTGCTATAACGGTTATAGCCCTCCGTATCCACACCATTCAAAATCGGATTACCCGTGGCTTTGTCTAAGGTAACATTGGCCACCTTGGATTTGATGAAATTGACCGTACTATCGGCCTTAGCTTTATGGTACAGATCCTCAAAACGGTCAATGGCACGAATGTCTATATAATAAATAGTAGACTTGCCATCATCGCCGTATTGTTCACGCACATAAGTAGTTTGTTTCAACGAAGCCGTGCAGCAAATCCGAGAACAGTGTTTCAAGTAATTGTGATCACGCGAACCTGCGCATTGGATAAAGGCAATATCTTTAGCCTCTTTGCCATCAGACGGGCGCAAGATTTTACCCCCCGTCGGCCCCATGGGATCCAACAGACGTTCAAATTCAACGCTGGTAATGACATTGGGAATCCGATCATAAGCGTAGGGCTGAATTTTGTTCGCATCATAAGGCTTCCAGCCCGTAGCCCAAATGATAGCACCCACATTAAGCGTCAGGTTTTCCTCAGCCATATCCATATCAATGGCTTCATATTGACAAGCGGCTTTCGCCTTATCCACATCGGCCGTGCCGATGAGACGCGGATCGATGATATAACGTTGTGGATAGGCCATAAAAAAGGGTAAATAAGCTCCCTTACGTTTTTTCAAGCCGTAATGATATTCATCATCAAATTCCGTTTCGACGGCCGCAGTACAGGCCCCACAAGCGGTACAATTGTCATTAACATAACGCGGCGCGTGCTTAATATCCACACTATAATTACCGGTATCGCCCGTCACACTGGTGACTTCGGCCAGCGTCATAACGCGCACTCTTTTATTCGCCTTAATGCGACGCAAATTAATTTCCATGCCACAAGTGGGGTAGCACATTTTAGGAAAATATTTATACAATTGAGACACACGCCCCCCAAGAGACGGATTTTTTTCAATTAAAATCACATCCTTGCCACATTCAGCGGCCTCCAACGCAGCGGTCATCCCGCTAATTCCCCCGCCCACGACTAAAATAGTCTGGTTGGTTGCAACGACATCAGTCATGCGATTCCTCCACAATTTTTAAGACATCTAACCTAGATATATTAGCATAGTCTGAAATACTTTTAGATATCCCAATACAATTTTTTTTATAGAAACGATATAGTACAACGAATTGGCCAATAAATTTTGCCACGGAAAAACACGGAAAAACACTTCAATATTCCGTGCTTTCTGTGTCATTCCGTGGCTAATATCCCAATTCAAAATTCTCAATTACCCAATTCCCATTGTTTGAACACATCCATTGGTTTGGAGAGACTACCATATTCTTGAACAGTGAACTACAATCGTTTTTATATGCAAAAATCGTTTTTAATCATTGGTGCCGGCCCGGCTGGACTAACGGCCGCACACGAATTACTCAAATACAATAAAAAGCCCATCGTGCTAGAGCAATGTCAGCACGTTGGCGGAATTTCTCGTACAGAAATTTACAAGGGCTACCGCTTTGATATTGGGGGCCATCGTTTTTATACCAAAAATCAAGAAATCAATAAGTTGTGGCACGATATGCTAGGCCCCGCGTTTGGCACTGTGAAACGATTATCGCGTATTTACTATAATCAGCACTACTTTCACTATCCACTCAAGCTGGGTAATACACTGAAAAACTTGGGTTTTGTTGAAAGTGCGCGGATACTGATCAGCTATCTTTTGGTCAAATTATGGCCTTGCCATGAAGAAACCACATTTGAACACTGGGTGATCAATCGCTTTGGGCATCGCCTTTATGACACTTTTTTTAAAGTATACACTGAAAAAGTGTGGGGTATTCCATGTGATCAAATTCAGGCAGAATGGGCCGCACAACGCATCAAAGGATTATCGTTTAAATCAGTTATAATGAATGCGTTGGGTAATGGTACACAGAACGCGCATACGCTGATTGATGAATTTCATTATCCGATATTGGGGCCGGGCATGATGTGGGAAGCTTTTCAAACTCAAATTCAGCAAGCGGGAGGCCAAGTACAGCTTGGTACGCGAGCAAAACGCATACGACATGAAGCTCATAGAATCAAGCACGTTATCGCCCATAATGGTACAGAAACGATTGAATTGCCGGTAGAACAACTCATTTCCACTTTACCAATCAGTGAATTAATAAAACAACTTGATCCCGCACCACCCTTTGAAGTCTTGCAAGCCGCTCATGGACTTAAATACAGGGCATTTGTTCTAGTTGGATTAATTCTTGACAAAGCCGATATTTTTCCTGACAACTGGATTTACATTCACGAACCGTCTGTCAAAGTGGGGCGGATTCAGAACTTTAAAAATTGGAGCGCGGATATGGTAGCGGATCCCAATAAAACCAGTTTGGGAATGGAATATTTTTGTGATGAAGGCGATGAAATTTGGACGCAATCAGACGAAAAACTGATTGCTTTGGCAATGCAAGAAGTCTGTCAACTGGGTTTTATCTGCACAGACAAAATAGAAGCGGGTTATGTCATTAGGCAGCCCAAGGCTTATCCCGTTTACGATGCCCAGTACCAAAAACATCTACAAATCATCCAAGATTTCTTAACACCGTTTGACAATCTCCAAACGATTGGTCGCAATGGGATGCACCGCTACAATAATATGGATCATTCAATGCTGATGGGGCTGTTGGCCGCTAGAAATATCATGGGCGAAAAAAACGACTTGTGGCGGGAAAATACGGATCAAGCTTACTATGAAGACATGGAAAAATAATTTTTCTTTTTAATTCTGATATACTGACAAATTGATAAATAATGAATGCAGAAAATAACTGAATCCCATGAACGAAGTAATCGACTTGGAAGATGGCATTCTTGATGAGGAGAGGAGAAAGATGCCTTCAAAGAAACATAGCATGACACAAACCAGTTTAACCGTGCTATTTGGCAATGATGATAGGTTCACAACCTTTGTTGAATTGAGTTTAGATGCCACCTCAATCAATTTGAGTCAATTTGCCCTTAAGGCTAAAGACGAGTTGATACCCGATATATGTGCCTATTTTGAACCACCACCCACTGATGATAAGCTGGGCAGTGATGAAGTGCGCGTCACCCAAATTCCTGACTTGGCAGTCGAAGTGTTGTCACCTAGCCAAACACTGAATGAGCTGCTTAATAAAATGGAAGCTTTCTTTGCGCTTGGGGTTAAATCGTGTTGGTTGGCAATGCCCTCTTTAGAGGTGGTTCGCGTTTTTTCTCAACCCTTGCGCTATAAGGATTTTAATATCAATGATATAGAAGTCATTGATGATGTTATGGACATTCGACTACCCATTCATAAAGTCTTTAAATGGCGTTCCAAAGAGATTCAGAAAGCTTAGGAGCAAAAAATAATTATGTTACAAGACAAATTAATGAGCTTAACCGTCAAAAACTTTCGCTCATTAGCCAATGTATCAATTAATACAGAGTGCTTGACAGTACTATTTGGGCCTAACGGTGCGGGCAAATCTGCTTTCTTAGAGGCACTGTGGTTTGTGCGAGATTGTAGCATTCGGGGAGTCGATATTGCTTCTTCTGATAGAGGGCATGGCATTGGTTTACTTTGGGAAGGTGCAGAAGATGGCGATCTGATCTCCATTGCTATTGAAACACCAGCGACACGCTATGAAATTCTCTTTGGATATTCATCTGGCCGGATAGAAACTTTTGTTGGAGAAAAATTATTTTCAAAAACACTAGAAAAAGTCTTGATTGACAGAAAAGTAGGCAGCGATAAGGCCATATTGAACATCGCAAGCTCCGTTACTTCGCCTCAAGATTTTCAAGAAATCAAACCAAGCGGAAAAAGGATCGAGCCAGAAAAACCTAGCTTAACTCGATATATTGATTTTTTAAATCTGATGGGTGCTGGTACACACGAAGTTGCCGGTTTGGATAAACTCTTACGTGGTATCCGTTATTATCATGCACGATCCGCCAACTTTTATAAATTACGCACATTAGGTTCGGAAAGTCATTATGAAACAAGGCTTTATGGACGTTGTGAAAATCTCTGGTCAATCTTCGTGATAAGCAAGTACTTGATACACGTTATGATACAATTATGGGTTTTATGAAAGAAAGTTTTCCTTCTTTTAAGACACTGATCACTGAACAAACCGGGCTGAATAGTGTTTATGCCAGTTTTATAGACAAATATCGACGCAAACCAATACAAGCGTCTGGTATTTCTGATGGTCAATTACAAATGCTCATTCAACTCACAGCCTTGTTTTCTGAACAAGACAATAGCTTGATTTTATTGGATGAACCCGATTTATCCTTACACCCTTGGGCATTGTCGGTACTCGCTAAAGCGATAGAAACGGCAACCAAGGAATTTCATAAGCAAGTTGTTATTGCCACTCATTCTCCAGTGCTTATGAGCCAATTTGAACCAGAATATCTTTTAGCGGTAGAACTTGATGACAGTGGGCAAACTGTTATGAAAAGAGTGAGTGAAATTGAAGATGTCCAAGATTTGCTGGAAGATTACGCAACCGGTTCCTTGTATATGGCTGAAATGATTGCCCCGCAGAGTGAGCGATGATTTTTTTTTAATCAGCGCAAATCATGATAATCAGCGCAATCAGCGTTCTATTTGTTTTTAGATTTGAAAAAGTACTCATTTTTCGTTTAACTCCTGTTGACCACTCAAATCTATTTTAGAGAAAGTCTCAAAAGCATTCTGGCGCAAAGCCGAAATGATTGGATTATTTTATAATTAAAATGTATTCGCATATGTCTCAAATACAATCCTTCTCAATCATTATCCCAACATACAATCGTCCGTAGGAATTAGCACAGTGCTTACAAGCTTTATTAGCGCGTCAGCATTATCCGCATTTTGAAGTCATTGTTGTGGATGAGGGTAGCCAAACGCCACTGTGTGTTGATAATTTTCACAGTCAACTTGACATTACCCTGCTCACACAACAAAATGTCGGCCCAGCAGCAGCCCGCAACACTGGCGTGGCACAAGCAAAAGGTAGAGGGCGCATTCCCAAAAAAAGGTCATTATCAATTTCGGTTGAGTACTTTGGCCGAGTACACTTCAATCTCGCCTACGCAAAATAAATTTTGCACTCCAGTCGCCGAAACGCAAAATAAATTTTGCACTCCAGTCGCCGAGACGCAAAATAAATTTTGCACTCCAGTCGCCGAGACGCAAAATAAATTTTGCACTCCAGTCGCCGAGACGCAAAATAAATTTTGCACTCCAGTCGCCGAGACGCAGATTGATCAATGACCCTTTTTTTAGAAATGCGCCCAAAGGTAGATTTCTCGAATTACACTTTAACTGATTTCTTTGCCCCAGTTTTTGCGCGCAAAAACTTTTGCGTGGAACTGATAACTGAATGAAAACCATCTCATTCAATGTTATAATACAAAGGTGTTTCAATGATCAGTAAGCAAAAGGTTTTTGTTCAGGCATTATCAATACATAACTAAGAAGGAAAACGAATTCCATGAATCATTTAGCCATCAAAAGTTTTCAAGTCAACAATTTCAAAGCCATTCGGGAGAGTGGCACAGTTGAACTGACGCCCTTAACGGTTTTTATCGGCAATAACGGTTCTGGCAAAAGTAGCTTTATTGAAGGTTTAGAAACTTATCAAACCATTATTAAACACGGTTTGGATGTTGCTATGAATCGTTGGCGGGGATTTGAACATGTTCGCAATCGGATGAATCGACACGAGTTAAAAACATTGGGTAGTACTCTCTTTGAGACGAATCCGATGGCATTTGAAATGCGCCGGCAAATCGGAACAACGACATTTCGTTCCACTATGTCTGTCACACTTGGAAAAGAAAGTGAACTCTTTATTCAGAATGAAAAACTGTTTTTTGGCAAAAAATTGATAATAGAACGTAATGACAAAAATTTAATTGATTTCCCCGAATTTAATACGCACTCCTCAACCACTAAAAATGGTATTTCAGTCTTGTCAGACACACTGGCTGCCGCATGGGCCGCATTACCACAGCATTTACCAGATGTCGCGAAGAAACCTGTCATGCTGACAAAGTGGTTAGAAATTATCACTAGTAATGATCAGTTTTGGCAGAATCTTTCTTGGCAATTTATTACATTAAGTCCAGACAATATGGGTAAACCCATACAACAACAAAGGATTTATGGTGAAATACAGCTTAATAAAGAGGGTTCCAACATTGCGGAATACTTATCAAGTATCCGTCATTTAAGCCAATCTGCATTTGATGGGATATTAGAAACATTACAATATGTACTGCCGTATGCTAAAGATTTACAAGCGGTTTTGATTTCAGAACTAGAACGCGCTGTGTATCTGGAATTGACTGAAGGCGAATGCCAAATTGCGGGTTGGTTGTTGTCCACCGGTACTTTGCGAATTATTGCTCTTCTCGCATTATTGCGGCATCCCAAACCACCCCCCTTGATTGTCATTGAAGAAATTGAAAATGGTTTAGATCCACGTACTATTCATTTGATAGTAGAAGAAATACGCAATGTAGTCGAATCTGGCAAAACTCAGATTATTGCGACAACTCATTCGCCCTTTTTTTTGGATTTACTGCTTTTAGAACATATTGTATTAGTAGAACGTGACGACAGTGGACAACCGACATTCACACGTCCAGCCTCCCAAAAAGAATTGGAAATTTGGGCGGAACGTTTTACGCCAGGAGAACTTTACACAATGGGTAGATTAACTAGTGCAGGATCGCTCCAATCCCAAGACCAACCAGCCAACAGCTTTTCACGCCAAAGATTTTGCGCGCAAAATCTTTTTCACGCTAAAGTTTCGCGGAGCGAAACTTTAGCGTGAAAGCGTGAAAGCAGTTGTCTAAAAGCTCAAGTCAC
>Ga0164318_10000609_pt1 | contig 28439 bp, 28 predicted proteins | sample GuaBasSedimGuay9_FD_113734 | JGI IMG/M metagenome (GOLD analysis project Ga0164318, IMG submission 113734) | Subseafloor sediment microbial communities from Guaymas Basin, Gulf of California, Mexico - Guay9, Core 4571-4, 0-3 cm | ecosystem: Environmental > Aquatic > Marine > Hydrothermal vents...
GGTTCCGCCAAGCTGGTTGCTCCGCTGTTTGAGTATGGGGAAAAGAGTAAACACCCACTCCATATCTTTTGCTATTTCAGCCTTGTCCGAACGGAGAAAAGCTCCCATTTCGAGGTTTTCCCGTGCAGACATCCGTGGAAATATTTGTCGACCCTCAGGCGTCTGTGCAACGCCCCTAGCGGCGACCTGTTCTGGTCGAAGGTCATGAATAGGCTGACCGTCAAACAAAATTGTTCCCTTAGCTGCGGGCTGCACGCCGAAAATCGTGAGGAGAGTTGTTGATTTACCAGCCCCGTTCGCACCAATCAAACACGCAACACCACCACGGGGAATGGACAGGCTGATACCCTTCAATGCATGGATGTTCCCATAATAGGTATGGATACCATCCAGACGCAGAATAGCGCGCTCGCTTTCCATGTTTTCACTCACCGGCTGGACCCGGTTTTTCTGCATGCAGTTCTCTCTTTCTCCTGGATGCCGGAATGAGTCCCTCCGGCCGCAAAACCATCATGATAGCCATAGCCAAACCAAAGGCAAGCATCCTGTATGCCTGGAGTTCACGAAATACTTCGGGAACGGCTATCAATACCACTCCTGCCAGGATAATACCGGGGATGCTCCCCACCCCTCCCAGTACCACAATACATAGGACAATACACGACTCCATAAAAATAAAAAAATTCGGGTTAGTATAACTCAGTTTAGCCGCAAAAAAAGCCCCGCCTACTGAAGCAAACGCTGCACCCATGGCATAGGCAAGAAGTTTCAGCCAGGTGGTAGGGACACCCGACAATTCCGCGGCAACCTCGTCTTCCCTAATGGCAACCCACGCCCGCCCGATTCGAGACTTGTCAAGCCTGTTCACGGCAATAATTGTCAGTACTGCAATAATAAATATGAGGTAGTAGAGGACCGGGAGTGACTTTAGCTTGAAGACCGCCCACGTGAGGCCGCCGTCCCCGAATGAAGGGTAGTAAAGCATGGGTTTCTGCATCCCCAGCAGGCCGTTAGGGCCATGGGTGAGTTTATCCCAGTTATTAAGAACCAGCCGTATGATCTCACCAAAACCCATGGTTACAATGGCAAGGTAATCACCACGCATTTTGAGTGTGGGGTAACCTATAATGCATCCCAAAACAGCGCCCAGCCCAACACCTATGGGCAAACAGGCCCAGAAGGATAAACCGAAATGGAGGTTGAGCAGTGAATAGGTGTAGGCCCCTACAGCATAAAAAGCTATATAACCCAGGTCCAGCAGGCCGGCCAAGCCAACCACAATGTTCAGACCCAGGCCGAGGACCACATAAATAAGGCAGGTAATGCCCACATCAATCATATAGTTGTTGGCCAGCAGGGGGAAAATCATCACGGCAAGGGCCAGAACGGAAAAAGAGTATTTCCTGTTAAAGCTCTTGATTTTACTGGAACCGCCCCCGGACAAGGATGAAACCGTCGATGCGAATTTCACGTATCCACTGGTGCCACGCAGGGTTTTTACCATTAAGGCGATCGCCAAGATCCCCACGAATACACCCCACACGCCGAAGGCCCTTGCGGCGTGAAAAGTCGCGGTGGGAAAGCCTACCATCGGCAGGATAAGAATGCCGAGAAACACCGTGTATACGAAAAATTTTTTGACGTCGCTCTTGGCCATTTTATACTCTCGTCTCCGCTACATCTTCGCCCAGGATACCACTCGGCTTGAGATAGAGGACAAGGATAAGCACAATAAAGGTGGTCACATCTTTCCATTCACTCGGCAGGAATGCCGACCACAGCACTTCCACGCCTCCTATGATCATTCCCCCGAGCATGGCGCCGGGGATCGAACCAATACCGCCAAGTATGGCCGCCGCAAATGCCTTGATCATGTAAATGAACCCCATATCAAAACGGACAGACCCGTAGTAGAGTCCAACCATGACACCGGCTGCCGCCCCGAGTGCAGGACCTATGATGAAAGTAAGTCGAATAGTCTTATCAATATCAATCCCGCACATCCTGGCCATGGTCCTGTTCTGGGCAGTCGCGCGCATTGCTTTCCCGAGCTTAGTCCCTTTGACAAAAGCATAAAGAGCAACCATAAGCGCAATAGAAAGAATGATGATAAATATCTGGCCATACGTTATCCTGGCATCGAAAATGGTAACGCCCCTTATGCTGAGGAGTTGTGGATAGGCCCGGTCTGAAACTCCTTGGCTGAGCATCATCCCGTTTGACAAAAATATTGACATACCAAGCGCACTCAGGATAGCAGCGAGCCGCGAGGCATTCCTGAGCGGTTTATACGCCACATGCTCTATTGCTACACCCAGCACAGCAACATAGGCCATGGCCAGGCCGAAAGCGAGAATCATGGTCAGTATGAAGTGGCTTTCCACAAAACCGAACTTCTGCAAAAGAACCAGTACAATGATCCCTATGAAGGCACCGGAAGTAAACAATTCACCATGAGCAAAGTTGATCAGCTCGATAATGCCATACACCATGGTATAGCCCAGGGCAATAAGCGCATAGATGCTGCCAAGAAAAATGGCATTGATCAATTGCTGTACGAGGAAAGATTGTGTATCCATAAGCCTTTCCGCCGCCTCGCTAGGAAGGTCCGTGAGAAAAGCGGGCTAGAGGTTTTCTCAACCCCCTTTCAAGGAATAAAGAAGGGAACACGGCTGGTCAACACCACCCCTGCTCCCGGCTGCTCTTTAGAAATACTTTCCGGTCAATGGGTTCCAGTAGGGGACGAATTTTCCGCCCTTGACTACCCAAATGATGTGTGCCAGTTTCCGATCACCTTTCTCGTCAAACTTGACATCACCGCTTACCATACCCGTCCAGGTTGTTCCACGAAGGGCTTTCACTACTGCGTCTGTTTTCGTTGTGCCGGCCTTTTTAATAGCCTTCAACAACACCATAGCAGCGTCATACGCATAGTATCCGTAGGATCCGATCTTATCCACATGCCACATTGCCTTATATGTTTTCTCAAAATCCTTTCGTTCCTTGGTCTCTGGCGCCTTCGCAAAGGTCAGATAGACCCCCTCTGTGGCTTTTCCTCCCACTTCGAGGAATTTTGGATGAAAGACGGCATCTTCGGAGATGAGTTTTGATTTGATGCCTAGGGCCTGCATCTGCCTGACCATCAGCGATCCTTCCGGTTGGTAGACACTCATATAAATGACATCAGGATTGATCCTCTTGAGTTTTGTCAAAACAGCGGTAAAGTCTTTATCACCCGGAGTAATATGCTCCAAGGCTACAATTTTGACCTTTCCGTTCTCCTTGGCAAACTTCGTGATATTTTCAGTGAGACCGACGGTGTATGTCTGCCGGTCATCAATGAGGGCCAACGTTTTGGCCTTCAGTCCGTCTTCCAGGAATCTCACTGTCGACCACGCCTGCACGTCGTCGCGGGGGCACATTCTGAAAATCTGTTTGTAGCCCCGTGCCGTAACATCTGTGTGAGTAGAAGCCGGTGTAATCTGTACAATATTCGCCTCATGGAGCGGTACGGAAGCGGGAATGGTCGCCGATGAGCAATAGGCTCCGACCACCCCAACGACACCGCTGTTGATCAGTTTGTTTGCAGCCATAGTAGCCTTCCCACCATCACAGGCACTGTCACCCGGAAGCACCTCAATCTTGTCATACCCCGGTATCCCGCCGGCCTTCTCAAAAACCGCCACAGCAGTTTTTACGCCCTGGAGTATGTCAGTTCCGTCCTGTGCGTAGGGTCCCGTAAGAGGACTCAATGTGCCTATCTTCAAGGTTTTCCCGAACGCCATTCCGCTCACTCCTGCAACCAATGCCAAACACAACAAGAAAACTCCAATCTTTTTCATCTCTCTCCTCCTTTTCATTGTTGACAAAACGGCATCTTCTTTGCCGACACCAAACAGTGAAACAACAGGAACCGGTTAATCGTCGAGCCCGCTTCCCAGATAGGCCTCAATAACCTTCTCGTTCTTCTGGATCTCCGCGGGAGGTCCTTCGGCGATTTTCTGCCCATGATCCAGGACCGCTATAATTTCAGAAATGCCCATGACCAGTTTCATATCATGTTCAACCAGGAATATGGTAAGCCCCGTATCGCGAAGCTTGCGAATAAGTTCCATCAACTCGACCGTTTCCATAGGATTCATTCCCGCGGCAGGTTCATCCAACAGGAGAATTTCGGGCCCGGTGGCCAAAGCCCTGGCGATTTCCAGTCGGCGCTGATCGCCATAGGGAAGGCTCCCCGCATACTCATTGTGGGCTTCAGCCAAACCAAGATATTCAAGTATACCCATGGATTTATCAACTATTACGCGTTCCTCCCGGGTTTCAAATCGCGTTTTCAGAAGAGCTCTTACTGCCCCACTCTTTGTACGGCAGTGCATACCGACCTGCACGTTTTCCAGGACGGTCATGGACTTGAAAAGGCGAATGTTCTGAAATGTTCTGGCGATACCCTGAGAGATAATACGGTTGCTTTTCAGATGGTTGAGCTTCTTGCCCTTAAAAGAAATCGACCCCTTGTTCGGCGGATAAACTCCGGTAATCATATTGAAAACGGTTGTTTTCCCAGCACCGTTGGGACCAATAAGACTGACAATCTTTCCCTTGGGGATATTCATGGTCAAGTCTTCAACTGCATGCAACCCCCCAAACCATTTTGAAACGTTTTCCAGAACAAGTGCATCAGTCATATGATACCAGGATATTACTATGGTTAAGAAGCCATTATGGCATCAAGCCAGTGACTCGATAAAAAGAAAGGTCATGCTTACTTACTTTGCCGCGGTGTCCTTGTCAAGGATTTTTTCAGCCCATCCGAGAATCCGTTCCCCTGAAACCCTTTAAAAATCAACGAAAAATACCGTTAGACATCAAACTTATACTTGGCAATCCCTCCCATGGCGTATAAGGCCATCCAAGCTGCCACATGGCTTGAGATGTTGTTCGAATCCATCAGGGGATACACCTCCACAAAATCAAACCCAGCAATGCCCGCAGACGCAAAACGATACAGCAAAAGAGAAAGTTCGAAAGTACTCAGTCCACACGGATCAGGCGGCCCTCCAGGATTATATGCAATATCGAGTATGTCACTGCACACGGTTACATAGACTGCCTCAGTTCCATCTCCAACGGTCTCCAGGGTTTTTTCTACCGTATAATCTAAACCGTTGGCTTTAATATCGAAACTAGTCAGGATTGTCGCCCCTTTGTCGTTTGCCGTCTCGAATTGTTTCTTATTATTCCTTGGTCCTCTGATACCCAAATGGACAATATTTTTCGGGTCAACATTTTCTATCTCATATATTCTGTGCAACGGTGAACAGCGTGCGTACTCTTCATCACCATAACGATTGATGTTGTCCAGATGGGCATCCAGGTGAATAACCCCCACCTTCCCTTCAGTATGTTCGGCAAGGGCTCTCACGATCGGCACAGCTATGGAATGATCTCCGCCAAAGGTAATTGGGACAGCCCCTCCGGAAATGATATCTTCGGCCCTCCCCTTTATCCTGGAAAGGGTCTTACCTATATCGCCGGGAACAGATTCTGCATCGCCATAATCACCGACACGCAAGAAATCAAACACATCGAACCCGAACTCCGGCAGAAATCCGCCGTATCTCGCGCTTGCATTCCTGACGGCCTTGGGTGCAAGTTCGCATCCGGTAAACGAACCCCAAGTTACAATCCCTTCCCAGGGAGCACCCATAACTGCTGCATCATACCCGCTCATCTCCTCTTTGTTTCGAATGAGGGGCAACCCCAGGAATGTCGGAGTTCCGCTGTAGATCTCCGGATATGTTCGCCCCGGATCAAATGTCTTTGGTTTGCTTTCCATCAAAATCCACTCCTTTTCTGAATGATTTTTCACGCTCAAATGCGTGAATACTCGATTCCCAGCCCTGATTTCTCACCAATAATCTACTGTCACGGCGGAGAAACCCGGGCTAGTGGACCATTACTTTGCTGAGGAGTTTTCCGACTCTGTTCAGGCTTTCCAGGCTGTCCGCGGGAAGAAAGTAGTCGATATAGGGAAAAGCGATCCGCATGCCCTGGCACACGGGCCGGTAATCAGGGTCACCGGCAAGAGGATTCAGCCAGATTACGCTGTGCGCCTGCCTGCTTATGGCCGCCATCTCCCGTCTCAGGAGTTCCTTGCCGCCCAGGTCCCATCCGTCGCTCATAACTACGACCACTGTTCTCTTGTTGAGAAGCTGTGATCCGTGTGCCTGATTGAACTGGTGGAGGGAATAGCCAATCCTAGTGCCCCCCGACCAGTCAGGAACCTCCTCGGAAATACGTTCAAGTGCTTTTTCAATGCTGAGATGCTGGATGAACGGCGTTACACGGGAAAGGGTAGTGGAAAAGACAAATACTTCGGCTCTTGGACCTACGCCCCGCAGGCCCAGCAGGAACGGCATCACAAACCGGGCATAGCGGTCCATTGACCCGCTGACATCGGCCAGGATAACCAAGCGTTTCAAACGCTTCCTTTTCTCCCTGAAAAAGAGTTCCAGGGGCAGGCCGCCCCCCTTGAGACTCTTTCGCATGACCCGGCGAAAATCCATATTCCCTTGTTTCCTGGATTTTTTCAACCGCCGGGAAAGGGTGAGATGAAAAGGCACCATCATTTTTTTCAGGGCAAGCTGTGCAACCTTGAGGTCCCTTGGATCCAGGTGAAAGAGATCCTTTTTCTCTATCCGTGATATGGGACTGTAAGTAATACCCTCCAGTTGGCCTTTCTCTCCCTCTTCCGCATCAATACTTGCCTCGGGCCCGCCTTCGGTCTGCACCTGCTCAAGCGGACCTTTTTCTCGTTCACATACCCGGTCTGCAGGAAGCGATTGTTCATCCTCCCGGGGCTCTTCTTTTTCCACCTTGAAGAATTCTTCAAACAGATCTCTGAATTGCGCCCATTCAATATCGCTGGAAACAAAATTCACCCGGAGGACGTGAAAAAAGTCCATCCGATTCCAGACTGGGATCTTCTGGAGGCTTCTCAGGGAATCCAGGATGCTGCTCTGAAATACCTTGTAGCCGCGAGACTTCAGGAAGCCCGCAAATTCCGCAACCTGCCCGGCAATCCCGGGAGGCACAACTTCACCCGGTTGAAGAGAGGTATTGGGAACGTTCCTCACCATTGCTCCAAATCTCTTCCTTGAATTTTTTGATATCTTCCTGGTATTTCAGAATACACCCGATGGTCGCATCCACGATCTCCTCTTCCAGGTAGGAATGGTGCATGGTCATCAGGGCCTGGGCCCAATCCAGTGTCTCGGAGACGCCAGGCTTTTTAAGAAAATCCACCCGCCGGATTTTCTGCATGAACGCCGTCACCTGCTGAGCGAAAGCTTCTTCAATATCGGGTATCCGCGTCTTGATGATCCGGTATTCCTTTTCAAAAGAAGGATAGTCGATCCAATGGTAGAGACAGCGGCGTTTCAGCGCATCGTGGACATCCCGGGTCCGGTTGGAGGTCACTACCACCATGGGACGCTTGCCGGCCCGCAGAGTCCCGATTTCGGGAATAGTGATCTGGAAATCTGACAGCACTTCCAGAAGGAACGCCTCGAACTCCTCGTCTGACCGGTCGATCTCATCGATGAGCAGGACAGGTGCCTTTTCATCCGCACTCATGATTGCCTCCAGGAGTGGCCGCTTTATCAGGAATTCAGGGCTGTATATGGCGCGTTCAATCTCTTCTTTCCCCTTTTTCTGTTGTTCTTCTATGCGGATATGCAGGAGCTGTTTCGGATAATTCCATTCGTAGAGCGCGGTAGTTGCGTCCAGACCCTCATAACACTGAAGCCGTATCAGCGATGTCTGAAAAAGACGGGCCATGACAAGGGCCACTTCGGTTTTTCCAACGCCTGGTTCACCCTCGAGAAAAATAGGCTTTTCAAGGCGATGTGCCAGGAAAAGAACGGTCGCAAGCGCCCTGTCCGCAATGTAATGGGCCTCTGCCAGCTCCCGAGCCACCTGATCAATTGAATCAAAATGATTTCTCAATACTCGCTTCCCCCTCATTGAAAATGATGAGCCGTTGTGCTATAAACCCGCAACAGAATAGGAGAGTGGCACATCCAAGCTCAAAATACTATTACTCTGAAGCCATCATGACACAGCAAAACAAAAAAGAAAAGACCCTCCCAGCAATTGAGGCTAAACTTGCCCGTTTGGAGGAGATTGCCCTTGAACGGGGCATTCAGGTACACTATGACCGCCTTGAAGCGGCCGGACTCAAGCTAAAGGGGGGAATATGCACGGTGAGAGGGGAACGCCATCTTTTCATAGATCGGCGAAAATCCATTGCTGAAAAGATCGGTCTCCTTGAGGACTACCTGGGAGGCCCTCCTGTAAGTGTCAGCATGGAGGATGCTTTTCATCGCACCCGCCATCCGCGTACGGGCAGGTAGCCAAACTGCAGCCGCATCCCTTTCTCTCGCCGGTGAAAACTCGATAAAGGGCCAGGCCTGAAAAAAAAGCTGCAATGGCCACGATGCCCCACACAATAATAGATTCTATGCTGTTCATAAGTATCTCCTGCACTCCATGTTCGGGCGAATCTCATTACTTTTAATATAAGGATGATACCCAGAATTGCCGAAAAAATTTTCCACGCCACATGATTCAAATCGTCTCTTGAGGAGCAACCCATTCATCCCTCTTCTCAAAATGTCCAGCCGCTTTTCCGCCATTATTTTCGTTTTGGCCTTCCTGGTGACAGAAATACCCGGTGCGGCACGCACGCCAATTCCCTGCATGCGAAAAATCCCAACAAGTGCGGGACTTTTAGTCATGGGCGGAGGAGGAAACATCCTGGCAGCACAACACGCAAGAGACAGATTTGTTCCCGCATCCACCCTGAAAATCCTCACCGCCCTCACCGCCCTCCATTGCCTGGGCCCCGGATACCGGTTCAGGACCGAGTTTTTCCTCACTCCTGCCCATGACCTGCTGGTAAAAGGGTACGGCGACCCCTTTCTCATATCAGAGGTCTGGCAAGACATTGCTGATCACGTTGCAAAAAAACTCCATTTCTTCAAGAATCTTCTCCTTGATGACACCTTTTTTGCCGCTGGCATCACCATTCCCGGTCAGGGCCTTTCCACGAACCCCTATGATGCACCCCCGGGGGCGCTCTGTGCTAATTTCAACACGGTCTTTTTTAGCAGGGACGCCCAGGGACATATTCTTTCGGCTGAACCCCAGACCCCCATGATTCCTTTTGCACGGAAAAAAATAATGGGGCTTGGGGAAAAAAGCGGGCGCTATACCTTTTCCCACGACCGAGGGCAGGCCCTCCTTTATGCGGGCGAACTTTTTTCGTTTTTCCTGGAAAAAAGAGGGGTATTGAGAAAGGGGGGCATTGGTCCCGGCCTTCGTCAGTCCCAGGACAGACTCATTTACACTTATTACTCAAAATTCACGCTTGAGGACGTCATCAAGGAAATGTTTGCATTTTCAAACAACTTCGTGGCAAACCAACTCCTTCTTTCCATGGGAGCAGCGGATTACGGATCACCGGCAACCGTTCGAAAGGGACTTGGCACCCTTTTGCACTACGCCCGAAACAACCTGGGCCTGAAAAACCTTGCAATAGTAGAAGGCTCGGGCATTTCCAGGAAAAACCGCATTTCTCCTGAAGACATGCTCAAGGTACTCCAGCGGTTCCACCCTTATCGCCATCTTCTGCCACGGGAAGGTCCGTTTTTTTACAAGACAGGAACGCTCAAAGGAATCAGGACCCGCGCGGGATACATTGAAAAGAAGAATGGCAAAAAGGGATATATTGTGCTTTTTTTGAAAAGCGACCATCCGAACGCGGATGATCTCATGCGTTGTCTCGAAAGGCTTTTTTGAAATGGTTTACTTTTTGAAAAGCGCTTCCAAGGCCTTTCTGGCCTCTACTTTTTTATTGATGTTTCCTCTCGTGGCACCCCTGGGAACAAAGTAATCACAGAAGTTTGACCGTTCCTTGTCCACAACCCGATCTGCCGAAACCTCCCTGCATTCATTATATGCGTGCGGGTCATAAAACTTACATTGCAGACAGCATTTCAACGGTCTTCCGCAATGAGGGCAGTCTTCCTGCCGCCCTATTTTCTCACTCGTTTCAATCTCACCTTTACAGAAAAAACAATGCATCGTTTTTTTTCCTCCGATCCTGATATGTGATGACAATAATAAAAGTTTCGGCTATCATATTCTTATGCGTTCCGACGAACTGAATTACACCATTGTAGACCATACCGCCGATTTCGGTCTCCGCATCCGGGGGGAGACTCTCGAACGGCTCTTTGAAAACGCCGCCCAAGCTATGCTGAACGTCATGATCAAGACATCGGCTAAACAGCCGTCACAGACAGTTCCTGTCCGCCTGGACGGCAGGGACCGGGAAGATCTCCTGGTCCGGTGGCTGGGAGAAATCCTCTACTGGTTCCAGGGGGAAAAAACGGTGACAACACATGCCAGGATTTTTTCACTTTCGCCCGAACATCTGGAAGCAAGCCTTCATACTGTTCCCTATGATCCTGCTCAACATGAAATACTTTGTGAAATAAAGGCAGTCACCTACCATCAGGTCAAAATAGATCAACGTCCTGATAATGTTTGGGAAGCAAATGTCATTTTTGACGTCTGATTCCTTATGCAAGAGGTACACCACATGGACATTCACCTGGAAAGGATAGATTCCTGCCGTTGGATTATCCCGAAAACCGGGAAGATGCGCGTTCCCGGGCTTATCTTCTCAAACGAACACCTGTTGAAAGACATCCAAAATGATCAGAGTCTCCTGCAGGTTTGCAACGTGGCCGCCATGCCGGGCATCGTCGGATATTCCCTTGCCATGCCCGATATGCACTGGGGCTACGGATTCCCTATCGGAGGTGTGGCTGCATTCGACGCTGATGACGGCGTCATCTCGCCCGGCGGTGTCGGATACGACATCAACTGCGGTTGCCGTCTCATGACCACTTCACTACGGGCACCCGATATGACTGGCCTCATGCCCGCCCTGGTATCGGAGCTTTTCAAAAACATCCCCACCGGCCTTGGATCAAGAAGCTCGGTTCATCTTTCAAAAAAGGACCAGGACAGGGTTGCCGTTGAAGGGGCTGCCTGGGCCGTCAAGAACGGGTATGGGGAACCCGAAGACCTGGACCGGACAGAAGACAGGGGAACCATGCCTGGAGCAGACCCTCTGGTCGTGAGCGAGCGGGCCCGGAAGCGGGGCATCGATCAGCTGGGGACCCTTGGTTCCGGTAATCACTTTCTTGAAATACAGGTCGTCGATGCCATATACGATTCGAAAAAAGCCAAGAGTTTCGGACTCTTTGAAGGTCAGGTGACAATATTTATCCACTCGGGATCCCGCGGGTACGGCCATCAGATATGTGATGACTTCCTTAAAGAAATGGGGACCAAAATCCCGGCGGATTCTTTGCAATTACTTGACCGCCAGCTTATCTGCGCTCCCATTTCATCCGACCTCGGGCGCCGGTATATCTCGGGTATGGCCTGCGCCGCAAACTATGCCTGGGCGAACCGCCAGATACTCATGCATTGGACTAAAGAGGTCTTTCTTCGCGCCCTCAGAATAAGCCCGGCGGAACTTGGCATGCATTTACTCTACGATGTTTGCCACAATATCGCGAAACGGGAAACGCATACAGTGAACAACGAGAAAAAAACGCTCTATGTCCACCGCAAGGGAGCCACCCGCGCCTTCCCTCCGGGACATCCCCTCCTTCCCGACGTCTATCGTTCCAGCGGCCAGCCAGTACTGATTCCGGGCGATATGGGCACGTTCTCTTATGTGCTTGCCGGAGCTGAAGCAGCTATGGAGCAGAGCTTCGGCTCCAGCTGCCACGGGGCAGGTCGGGTTCTGAGCCGATCAAAGGCTGTCAAAATGTCAAAAGGTCGATCCATTCATCGTGAATTGGAGGACAAAGGAATTTTTGTTCAATCCCGGGGCAAAAAGACACTCAAAGAGGAAATGCCAGATGCCTACAAAGATGTTTCCCAGGTAGTGGGGGTAGTCCACGATGCCGGATTGGCAACAAAGGTCGCCCGTCTGAGGCCACTGGGCGTTATTAAGGGATGATGCATGAATATCCTGTTCCGGCAAAAACAAAATCCTGAGTTCTAATTTTAGCAATTCCGATTCTCCCCGTCAATAAAAAATGAGCGAGCCTGAATATTTCGACTCAAGGGGACCCATTGTTCTGAATGGATACAAGCCAGTGATTAACCTCCTCCTCTTATGATCCCATCACCTTTGGAGTGTCGAGGCATCAGGAATAAACGGCAAAATTTCTTGCCTTATGTTACACGATAGATTACATATACGGCGCAGCAGGCAAAGACATAGCCAAGACTATTTGGAGTTCTTAAAAACGAATATCGAATATCGAACAAAGAATGTGGAATTATGAAGTTTAGTTTCGACATTCGTTATTTCTTACATGTGATCGCAAGAGAACCTTCGATGGAAATGCTGGATTTCGGCTTCCGCCGGAATGACGCAAAAGTGGATTTTGCCCTCGATAGAAAGGAATTTTTCGCGGAGCACTAAACTTCAAAAAGGAGCTGAAAAATGTCGTATGAATTGAGTGAAGAACAGATCATGCTCAAAGAGACGGTTTCTCGTATTGCAAAGGAGCAGGTCGCTCCTGGTGCGGAACAGAGAGACGAGGAAGAGAAATTCCCATGGGACATGGTGGATGTCCTCCGGGAGAACGGGCTCTTCGGTGCTGATTTCCCGGAAAAGTACAGGGGCTCTGAGATGGGCCTCTTTTCGTTGTGCCTGGCCATCGAGGAAATTGCCAAGGTCTGCGCCTCCACCGCTGTGATTCTCCTCGTCCATGAGCTGGGCTCCACACCCATTTTTCTGGCAGGAAACGAGGAACAAAAGGATAGATATTTTCCCAAGCTGGCAACGGGGGAGAATCTTATCGCCTTCGGGCTGACAGAACCCAATGCCGGCTCGGACGTTTCCGGATTGCGGACGAAGGCAGTGAAGGACGGCGACTCCTATGTTCTGAACGGCACGAAGATATTCATTTCTCATGCCGATGTGGCGGATGTTATCTGTATTGGCGCACGGACGAACCCCGATGTCCCCGGACAAAAGGGGACCAGTGTTTTCATCGTGGACAAGGGAACCCCCGGCCTGAGCATCGGAAAAAAAGAGAGGAAAATGGGCCTCCGGGCTTCTTCCACAGTTGAGGTGATCCTGGAGGATGTGCGGGTGCCGACCGCCAACCTCCTGGGAAGCGAAAATGCGGGATTTCCCATTGTCATGAAGACTCTGGATATCACCAGGATACCTGTCGCGGCCCAGGCCGTCGGTATAGGCCAGGGTGCCCTCGATTATGCCTTGCAGTATACAAAAGAACGTGTCCAGTTTGGGAAACCCCTGTTCTCCTTCCAGGGCCTCCAGTGGATGCTCGCCGATATGACTACCCAGCTTGAAGCTGCCCGCCAAGTAACCTACAAAGCGGCTTCTCTCTTTGAAAAACAGCCGAAAAATATGGAAAGGCTGTCCAAGGACCTTGTTCGATACTCGGCCATGGCAAAACTCCTTGCCGCTGAAACGGCAATGAAGGTGACAACAGACGCTGTCCAGCTCCTGGGAGGATACGGCTTTGTAAAAGACTACCCGGTGGAGAGAATGATGCGTGACGCCAAGATCACGCAAATCTACGAAGGGACCAGCCAGATTCAAAAAATAGTGATTTCCTATACACTCTAGCAGAGGCACAAGGCATAAGGCGGTAAAAGAGAAGGTCGAAGGCGTAAGGCGGAAGAACTCGATGGAAAAAAACGATATTGCATCAATCATACTGGCTGCCGGCAGGGGAAGTCGGATGAAGGGATTTGAGGGAAACAAGACTCTCCTGCCCCTGGTTCCGGAAGGGTCACCCTACCAAGGCCGGGTACCAATACTTTCCCATATCCTTCGCAGCCTCCCGCCCGGCCAAAAAGCCGTCGTCGTTCACCACGACCAGGAAGCGGTGAGAAGAGAAACTGCCGGTTTAAACATTACTTACGCTTACCAGCCGGTACTCAACGGCACGGGCGGTGCTTTACTGGCCGCCCTGGATTTTCTCCGGCAAATCACGCACGAAAATGTCATCCTGACAATGGGGGATGTCCCTCTTGTCTTGCCCGAAACATACGTGCGCATGGCGGATCAGCTCAAAGAGGACTCCATGGTGGTCCTGGGTTTCGAACCGGCTGACAGAAAGCAGTATGGTGTCCTGGAAACCAGGGGAAGGCAGGTCAGCCGTATCATTGAATGGAAATACTGGAAAGATCTTGCGACTGAAATCCGGGACTCCCTGCGAGTTTGCAACTCGGGCATTTATGCCGCCAAGAGAGAAATACTTCTCCACTACCTTGACAGGCTGGCCTCCAGTCCGCACTTGGTTCAAAAAGAAATAGACGGCAGATGGAACGAGGTGGCGGAATTCTTTATCACTGATTTGGTGGAGTATATGTATAAGGACGGGGTCCCTGCCGGATACATGCTCGCCGAAGATGAATACGAGGTAATGGGCGTGGACGACCTCTCCGCCTTGGAAACAGCCCAGCGAATTTACCGGGAACGTTTTCTCTGATTCCCGGTTGTCCCAGAAAGGATGTGCTTGAGTTTCTCTAGGTCATTTCTGTGGCCCAGGGCGATCAGGGTATCCCCTTGCTCCATCCTGGTCTGAGAGGAGGGATTAAAAATCATCTCTCCCCCGCTCTTTCTGATGGCAACGATGATGATATTCAGGTCCTGCCTGATGCCCGATTCCATTAGATTCACCCCGGCCAGGCGCGAACCCTCCCGAACCGGCAGCTCCTCCATCTCCAGCGCTATATTCTTATCATGGACGGTCAATTCCAGAAAGTCTGTCACCGCCGGTTTCGCAATGGTATGGGCCATCCTCTGCCCACCGATCACATACGGCAGAAAAACACGGTTTGCACCGGCGCGCATAAACTTTTTTTGGTTCTTTTCATCGTCGGTTCTGGTGATAATAAAGAGGTCCGGGTTGAGCCCCCGCGCGGTCATGGTAATAAAAAGGTTGTCCGCATCTGACGACACCACAGACACAAGGCCCTTGGCCCGCTCGATACGGCCCTCCAGGAGGACCTCCTCATTTGTTGCATCATCCAGGATGTAAGGAATTCCCGCTTCTTCGAGCTGAGTTTTTGCCTCGTCACCAGTGTCAATAACCAGAACAGGTATGTTGCTGGAAATGAGCTCCTGGCAGATGGTTTTTCCGATACGCCCGTAACCGCAGATGATGTAGTGATCTTTCATGGATCTCTTCTTCAGTCCCAATTTACGCCTCCCCAGAATCTTGGTCATCTGAAATACGACCATGGTCTGGGCCACCAGACCCAGGATGTAGGCAACAATGCCGATACCGATGAAGATGAGCAGTATGGTAAAAATATGGCCGGGTTGTGACAGCGGACGGATTTCAGCGAATCCGACCGTGGTAATGGTGATGACGGTCATGTAGAGAGCGTCCAGGATGTCCCATTTTTCGATAACCATGTATCCAAAGGTCCCAAAACAGAGGATGGCCGCCAGTAGACCGATCCCTCTTGCCACATACCTGGGACTCAAATGAGATTGTCTGGAGTCAAACCCTCTTGGAACCAAAGGACGCTCTCATTTCACCGGGGAGGAGCTGACCGCCTCCACCGTGAATTCACTCAGGTTCTCCGGGAGTTTTTCGAAAACAATGGTGAAGGGGATGGATCCATCAGGGGGTATATCAGCGTTTTTCCCGTCCCTGCCCAGCCTGTTTTTCATGAACTTTTCGAGTTCCGGCAGAGTCATTTTGTTGAGTTCATTTTTTGTAAAACTGTTCCCGGCATACGCGAGTTTTTCCCGTACCACTTTCCCCTTGTCATTCAGAATTGTCCCCTTGATGAGGATAAATCTGCGGTGTTTGGAATACCCATTTGTTACGATACCTTTAATGACAAAAAGGCGCCCTGCCTTCTTAGCCTTCACAAAAGCCCCCGTGACCGCCTTGAAGGAGAGTCTTCTGACGCCCTTGTCAAGCACGGCGCTCTTCTCAACCGGCTTCAGGGAAGATAGAAAATCAGGGAGGTACTGGGGCGCCCAGTAGACCATCGCCGCTAAACCTCCAACCAGGAGTAAGAGGACAATCAAAACAATCACCAGGATTCTTGACAAGCCTGATTTTTTCCTGGGCTGTGAGGTGATCTCCATCTCCGGCTCATAGGTCTCTTCAAAAGGTTCCTCTTCCTCCACTTCTTCTTCAGGCTCAAGGCCCACCGCGTCTTCATCAAGCTCTTCTTCCGTGACTCCGATTTCCTTTTCTGAATATTCATAAGGAGTTGCCTCCTCTTCTTCCAAAGATTCTTCAAGAATCTGGTCGAAGGCGGTCTCATCATCTCCAGGAGTTTCTTCTGCCTCTTCAACCGCCAAAGGTGAAGAATCGAGGGTAATCGTTTCCTCGAATTCCTGCTCAGCAGTGGAGGTAAGCGGGGGGTACGCCAGGAAAACGTGCTTGCAGATGGAACATCTGACCTTGGATCCTTCCCTGGCGAGCAGGCTTTCATCAAGACGAAATGTTGTCTGGCAATTCTCGCATGTTATGTTCATAGCTCCTCTCCTCCTGGAAAACCATCTCTCTTCCTAATGCACGCCCGCAGACGCGGGCCTCCCAATTCCTACACTGCACAGGCGGAACCGAAAGTCACGGCTTGAGCACGTAGATTTCCGCCAGATTCCGATACTCCTCATTATAATCAAGTCCGTAGCCCACTACAAAACCGCTCTCGATGGTAAATCCCACATAATCCATGGGAACCTCTTTCTGCCTTCTCTCCACCTTGTTCATGAGCGCACAGACCTTCACAGATGCCGGGTCTTTTTCTTTCATCCGGTTTAAAATGAAGGCAATGGTAATACCCGTATCAACAATGTCTTCCACAAGTACAATATGCCGCCCCCTGACGGGTTTCTCCACATCCTTGCTGATCCGGATTTCCCCGCTCGAAGTCATCCGGGATCCATAACTCGCAGCTCTTATGAAATCAATCTTCACGGGAATGCTGATAGCCCGCATAAGATCGGCAAAGAAGAATACGACCCCGTTCAGCACCCCTACGAAGAGAGGATCTTTGCCGGCATAATCAGACGCTATCTGTTCTCCGAGTTCCTTTACCCGTTCACGAATGCGGCCCTTGGGAAACAGGAGTTCTTTTTCCAACATTGCCTCAACCTATATTCAGCTTTCAGTGCCGGCACTGAGCCTTTAGCCCTTGAAATGGAAAGCATCATAAGTCTGCCAACTGGCAGCCCGCTGCTAAATGCCGGTTGCTGTTATTCATATCAGGAAATCTTCTCGCCGCAATGGTTGCAATAGGTTGCTCCGGGAAGCGTTTCTTTGCCGCATTGGGGGCAAATTCCCCCGCCCTTTTCCACCTTCGCCCCGCACACCATGCAGAATTTGGCCTCCACCGGGAGGTCGGCACCGCACTGGAGACAACGATTCACTACCACCAATTGCTGTCCGCACATGGGACAGAATCTCGCACTTGCATCTACCGTGCTGTGGCATTTCGGGCATGTCACCTGGTTTTGCCGGTCAGCGCTGCTCATGGCCTGCTGGAGCATGGAAGGCATCATCATCCCCAGGCCGGCACCCAGACCCAGGCCCATGCCGGTTCCGGCCCCGCCTTCTCCGCCTGCTCCTCCCTGCTGAGCAGCATCACCCATGGCCTTTGCGGCTTTGAACTTCATGAAATTATCAAGGTCGCCAACCGCCATGAGGCCGCTCTTCTCATCGATCAATTTCTGCACGTCCGCCGGCGGGGTGATGGAATTGATATAAAGATCTTCCAGCCGCATACCGAACTTTCCGAAATCTTCCTGCACTCTTGCTTTTAAAGCAGTCCCCAACTCATCATAATATTGCGGCAAATTGAAGATGGTGTCCAGCATTTCTCCAATCATATCATTGAAACGCGAAACGATCACCTGCCGCATATAATCGCCGATGCTTTCCGTATCGTACTGTCCTTGCGTTCCCACCAATGTGTTAATGAAAAGGAGGGGCTGCATAATTCGTATGGCATAAACGCCGAATGCCCTCAGGCGGACGAGGCCCAGTTCACCATCCCTGAAAGCCACCGGATCCTTTGTCCCCCATTTCATATTAGGGAAGCTCTTGAGGTTTACAAAATAGACCTCCGCTCGAAACGGGCTCTTGAATCCAAAAGGGAGACTCAGGGCTCTTGTCAGGATAGGGAGATTCAAAGTGGAAAGAGTGTGTCTCCCCGGGCCAAGCAAATCGAGTCCCTTCCCGTCTCTGAAAAAGACCGCAGCCTGGTTTTCGCGGACGATCACCTGCGCGCCAAACTTGATGTCTGCAGACCCCTTCTCCGGAACGCGGTGCACCATCTCCTGGCCGCTTTCATCAAACCACTCCATCACTTCCACAAACACCATAACAACTCCTTCTTGAGTATCCTGCCAACAAATCAGAGATTAAAAGGGACAGAAATCGTCTTTAACGTACCACATTTGAGCTTTGACATTTGTCATTTCCTGCTTGTCCGGTTCATTTCTTCAGGAAAGTTTCCCGTTCTTCCAATCGCCTTTCCAGGTCAACAAGCATTTCCTGCACACGACTCTTCTTCCCTTCCCCTGGAGTCTCACGCACCTCGGTCATCCCTGTGACGACATCTTCAATTTCCTTTACCAGCTCTGTTAGGGCCTTATCATGGGCATAGAGACGATCAAGAGCTTCTTCATCCACAGGGCTGTGGGAAAACAGGGGTGCATAACCCCGCGAGGCAAAGTCCAGCATCCGGGACAGCTTCTCAAGCTGCCTGCTTATATCCTCCACCCCCTGAATGTGTTTAATAGCGCCTTTCTTGGCGAGGTCAGTCTTTAACCACTCGGTCCTGCCAAGCAATTGATCAAGTCTTGCGCTGAGCTCCATCCTCAGGGTCTTGTCCGTTTCTCGGATGGCCTCCCTGTCCTGGTACGATCCTATCCCGGGAAGAATTCTCGCTGCCTTCTTCAAGGCCTGACCCACATCTTCTTTTTTCATTATTACCTGTCTCCTTGCCTGCCGCCCCGCTGCAGCGCTGTCCGGCTTCTTTCTCTCCTGTCTCAGGGTTCCACACCATTCTTGGATTCCCCGTCTGCACTGCCCGGGAAAAAGACCCGGAAGGTAGTGCCACCCGAATTGAGGCAGTCATCCTGGGTATTGCAAAAATCGCACCATTGAATGTTGCCGGGGCATTGGTCGCTGTCCCGGGGAATATACACGCATCGGGTTGAAACCATGTCTATTTTGAATCCATACCGTTCAGAAAAAATCTTCATCCGCAACAGGTCCGATCCTTTTCCACCTGCGTTAAAATCGTAGGGCCGCCTTGATGAATAGTCCAGAGTCTCCTGGGTCGCAAAAAAACCTTCAAAAATGCGTCTCTGGTTTTCAGGCGTGATCCCGACGCCATAATCCATGACCGTCAATTCCGCACCGCGCCCCCTTTTCCTGACCGATATCTCAATCTTTCCGCCGTCAGGGGTATTTTCCACACCGTTTTTGAGCAAACCTTCCACAACTTTCCGCGCCGTGCTCTTCGGAATTCTGACGGATGGTACTTCTTCGTATTGTTCTCCTACTGACAGCGTGCGATGGGAAAAAAGCGGTCTGATCTCTTTGAGTACATGGGGCACAAATTCCTGCAAGCGAATCTCATCCGGATGCTCTTCCTTGGGGCCGAATATTTCGTCAATCCTTTTTCTCACGAGTTCCACCGCATTCCCTTCACCCACCTGCTCCGCGATAAGGGACTGCAGTTCATCAGCGCATTCATCCAGAAGCCATGAGAGCATCTGGTGGCTCTTGTACTCCTTTTCCCTCATGATGTCTTCCACCTGGTACTGCATTTCCAGGATGCGCTCCAGGTTTCGCTCCGCCCGATTGATGGTCGGGGACCATGTCTCCCTCGGAACAGAGGAAAGTTTCTTGGTAAGGATATTGAGAGACGCACTCAAAACCGCCAAAGGAGTCTTGAGTTCGTGGGAAAGGTGATTGATGACACGGTCCTTTGCCCGGTTCAGGCTGGTCACTTCCTGGTAAGCCTCTTTCAGCTCCTTGGCAAACCGGGCATTTTCTATGGAAAGGGCAACCGTCCCGGCGAGCATACTCAGGAGTTCGACGTCAGTCTGGTCAAACTGCCCGCTCTTCTTGTTGATAGCGCACAGGACCCCGATAGTCCGGTCCTTACTTTTCAGTGGGACATCCAGGAGACTGGCGGTCTTGAAGCCTGCCTCCCGGTCAACCACTGTATCGTAGTCGGGATCATCCGCCGGGGACATCACTATCTCCGGTTCTCCGGTCTTCAGGACCCTACCCGCGATGCCGTTTTCAGCGGGGAAGCGAATCTGTTTTACCCTTTTTTCAGTTGCAGAATCGTCGTGTGCCGCACCCTCAAAGTAGAATTCGTGGCGCTCTTCATCAAGGAGGATGACCAGCGCCCCTTCCGTTCCAAGGAGATCTTTCGCCTCTTCACTTATATAATCAAGAAGGCCTTCTAGATCAGGGTGCTCTGGCAGGGCCATACTGATTCGCAGCATGGCATCGTTATTTCTCTGGATACGCTTTTCCTGGGTGATATCACGCAGGATCACAATTTCCCCGGACGGCTCATCATCAGATTCTGAATAAACCGCTGCACGCATAACAACATCAAGAATGCGGCCGTCCTTTGTGAGGCGCTTTGTTTCATGACGAAGAATTACTTTCTCTTCAAAAAGCCGCCTGATATTGGCGCTCGTCTCTTCCTCCAAACCGGGCGGCACATATGGGATATTCTTCCTTTCCAGCTCTTCTAGCGTCCACCCGAAAATATCCGTAAATGCGGGATTGAGATAGGAAACAAGGCCATCCAGGGTAAAAACTACAATAGGGTATGGCACGAAATCCAGGAGCGTTCGATAGCGGTGTTCAGATTTCCGCAGTTCTTCCTGGGCCTTGAAACGCTCGGTGATATCTCGGGCAATCCCCCTGAAACCGATCTTTTTCCCTTCCTGATTGGTGATAAGATTGGCGGAGAGTTCAATGTACCGAATGTTGCCTTCTTTATCAATGATGGGCCAGAGCAGATTGGAAATCCCCTGTCCAGTTTCATAAATCCTGTTAAAGGTCTTGAAGGCTTTTTGCCCATGTTCTTTATCCATAAACTTGGCAAAATTCTGAAACTGGATTTCCTCCCTTGAGTACCCGAAGATTGTGCACAGCGAGTTATTGAAATAGAGAAAATTGCCATGAATGTCCACTTCATAGACACCTTCCCCGATGTTCTCGATGAAAGCCCTGTAACGCTCGCTGGAAAGCCTGGCACAGGCGACCATCATCTGCGAATCTTCTGAGGACTCCTCATCAGGTTCTCCTGCAGGAGCGCGATCCTGCAACCCTCTCTTTACCTCACCTGTTTCGTTCTTTTTCATAGCGAAAGACTTTCTTGACCGTAAAGGTGAAAAACTGAGTAGTTGTGAATCAGCACAACCGGTATGAGTGGCAGGCGGATGCCAATTAATTTTGTACATCCTGTAAATCCGGTCAAACATACCTATGATTTAAATTACTGGACTTTACACGCCTTTTCTATATAGTATATAGGAGTTATTGTCATTATATTTTTCGTGAGGAGTCAGCGGAAACACGCCAACCCGGAGGCTGACCGCAAAAAGACATGAAAAAGACAACAAAAATACCAAAGGCAACCATAACCAGGCTCTCGCTATACTACCGGCAACTAGAACTCCTTGAATTCGACGGATACCGCCTCGTCTCTTCCGAGAAACTGGCGTGGCTCTGTCAGGTCAATCCTGCCCAGGTACGAAAGGACCTTGGTTACTTCGGGGAGTTCGGCATCCGTGGCGTCGGGTACGATGTGCGCGACCTCCAGGCTGAAATAAAAAAAATATTGGCCGTAAATCGTGACTGGAACCTGGCTATCGTTGGTATCGGCAAACTGGGTTCGGCTATCCTGCAGCATCAAAACCTCTACATCAGGGGATTTAGATGTGTTGCGGCCTTTGACACTGATCCCAGAAAAATCGGAAAAATAAGCCCTGCAGGGATTGAAATTAGGGACATAGAGGAACTTGAGGAAACCGTGAGGGACCTCAACATAGAAATCGGGGTCATTACTACCCCGGCATCCGCTGCCCAGGGCATTGCCGACCGATTCAGGAGGGCCCACATCAATGCAATCCTGAATTTCTCCCCTGCCAGGATCAGCGTTCCGGAGTGTTGTCTGGTTGAAAACATCGATTTTACCGTCACCCTGGACATGCTGACGTATAAACTCGGTCATGATTTGGTGCCACAATATACGTCCTGAACTGCCGGCATTTTCGGAGGGACAAAAAATGAAAAAGAGTTTTTTCTCAATTTTGTGTGCGATGGCATTTTTTCCCCTTTTCTTTCATTTGGCATTGGCCCAGGACGTCAAAAAGCCCAGACTGGTTTTAAAGACACCCATTTTTGACGTGGGAGAAGTGGATGAAGGGAAAGTCATCAAACATACCTTTACCGTATACAACAGGGGCGATACCACACTCCAAATCAAGAATGTGAGGCCCGGGTGAGGCTGCAGTGTCGCCCATTTTGATCGGGCGATCCCTCCCGGTGGTGAGGGAAACATAACACTCAGCGTTCGGACCAGTGGATATCAGGGAAAAGTTCACAAGAGCGCCAGGATTATCAGCAATGATCCAGTAAACAAATATGCCCAGGTGGCTATAAAGGCCTTTGTGAAGGTTCCCATCCGTGTTTCTACGCGATACGTTTATCTGTTCGGACCCGCCGATCGAAAAATCACGCGTGTTGTCAATATCAGCGCAGGACTCACAAAACCGCTGAAAATAATACCCAAATCATTTGACCTTGCAGACAGAATTTCTTATTCCATCAAAGAGACAGAGCAAGGACGGCACTATCTGGTCCGGCTGTCCAGTATCCCGGGAACTGCCGGAAGGTTTCACGGTGTGCTGAAACTCAAGACCAACTATCCTGAAAAGCCTGAAATAACCATTTATATCAGGGGACGCTTCGAGAAAAAGCGTGCCGGGCTGCCGGTCGGCAACGCCGGCTAGCGTGCAGCCGGGTTCTACTAAGACGTGTCATTGAAATCAAAAAATGGTTCCATGCAACCTGGAGAAAATGGGCCCACGGTGGATATATTCACCGACGGCGCCTGCTTTGGCAATCCTGGCCCCGGGGGGTATGCAGCTATCCTGAAATTCGGGGACAGGGAAAAGGAGATTTCAGGATACGTGCCGCACACCACCAATAATCGCATGGAATTAACCGCTGTTATTGAAGCACTGCGAATGCTTAAGAAACCATGCAGCGTCAGAGTTATTACCGACTCCAACTATGTGGTAAAAGGCATGACCGAGTGGCTGGGCGGCTGGATCAGGAAAAACTGGGTCAACTCCCGGAAACAGCCCGTACTGAACAGGGATCTCTGGGAACAGCTCGCGGCATTGGCCAACAGCCATTCCATTGCATGGAAATGGGTCAAAGGGCATCACGGCCATCCCCAAAATGAACGCTGTGATGAATTGGCGAAAAATGCCATTGAGGAAGGCCTGGCCCAACAGGATAGTCCAGGCAATCATGAAAAAGTGGAGTGAGACATGAAGTGCCCCAAGTGCGGATACATGAGTTTCGATTTCAATGAAACATGCCCCAAATGCCAGAGAAACATTGTCTCTGAGCGGGAAAAGATGAACCATCTTTCCTTCATGCCGGAGCCCCCGTTTCTCCTGGCTACTCTGCTGGCTCAGACCGGAGATTCCCAGGTGGGCATGGAACTCAGCGAATCAGCGATCGTTGCCGGTTCCCAGGAACCCATGTCTCCCGTCGAAGAAACGTCCGCCGTTGACATAGAGCTGGAAACAGCCAGCCCCTTTGGTATTGATTCTGAGGAGGCACCCTCCATGGATATTGGTCTGGATGAAATTCCTCCTGAAGAACCCGTTCAGGAAGAAGCCCCGCTTCCCATCGAAAATCTTGAATTTGAAAGGGAACAAGAACCACCTGTTGAGGATGAACTGGTAGAAGTATCCACAGGTACGTACGCTTCCCCTCTCGACGAAGAGACACTTTCCCTGGAGTTGGAAGACCTCCTGGAGGCTGATAAGGAATCGGAATCGGTGGAGCAACAAAAAGAGCCTGATGATGAGGCCCTGACCGTGGAAATGGATACCCTTGAGCCCATGAAGCAGGAGAGCTTCCCCGAAGTAGAAGAGCCCTCTGAGGGTGAAGAACCAGAAGAGATCTTTGATTCTCTTGATCTTGGAGAAATAGAATCGGTTGAGGACGCATCGCCGCCAGATGAGGACATCTCCCTGGAACCTCCGGTTGCTCAACCATTGCCCATACCGGCGGAGCCCGATGAACTTTTTTCACCGGAAGATCTCAAGGGATACAAAATCGGGCAATTCAACATCCTCACCCCATCGAGTCGCTCAAGCAAGGAGAAAGGGAAAACTCCCGCAGGTGAAGCCGGATCAAACACTCCCCCTGGAGCAGAAGGGGTGTGGGATGAAATCACCAAGGACCTGGAAGACCTTGAATTTGATATTGATGATTCCTGATCCATCGATTTTCAAGGGCAGGCATAAATTTGGCTTGACCTGTCCCTGCTGAATAACTATAATCGCCCTCACATCAGCCGAGATAGCTCAGTCGGTAGAGCAGGGGACTGAAAATCCCCGTGTCCACAGTTCGATTCTGTGTCTCGGCACCAGAAACACCAAGGGCTTGCAGCAATAAACTGCAAGCCCTTTTTTTGAGTATTGGAGACGAAAACAGGTTATTTTCTTGTCCAGGTGGTGGTCCGCCCGAGGAGAGAAAACCCGATAAAGCCTCTGAATTTTAGGTCTTCACCCTCCATCCAGGCCTTGCACTTGTACGTTTTGCCCTTTTCCGGGTCATAGATCTTGCCGCCCCCCCACTTGTTAGGGCCCTTGTACTGAAGCCCTTTGAGAATCTCCAGGCCAACAATCTTCCGGCTCCTCAGGGATTTGTCCGGATTCTTGTCATCCACTTTTTCCTTCCCATCCTTAAAGGGTTCCTTGAGCCAAACAATCTTGCCGCAGTAAGCATCTCCGCAATGGTATACTTCCACAACTGACTTCCCATTTTCAGTCAGCCATTTTCCGAGGATGGTATCCCCGTCCGTATTTGCCGCGTACACGTTCACCCCAAATGCGAACAACAATCCCACAAACAACAAAACCAGTTTTTTCATGATCAACCTCCTCCTTCCTTTTCGCTCTTTTTCCTTTGAGCTTTCTCTTCTCTCCTCACATCCGCATGGGGAGGAACATTCTGAGGTATGTGAATGGGTTGGAGAATACCGACCGGTAGGTCTTCCTGCCGAAAATGATATCAGTCATGGTTTCGCACATCTGCTGGCCGCAGACACGGAAAAGGAACGTCCTGATTTTCGAATGATCATATGCCAGCCGCGAAACTAACCAGCCCCATCTCAGGTCCTTGACAATTTTTTCCCGCAGTACATCTTCATAATATGCCTCGACCCTGTCAGGTCTGAACCCGCCCTTTTCCAGCGCAACCGCGGCGATTTGTCCACTCTCGATGGCCGCGGAGATCCCTTCACCGGTTATGGGATCAACCAGGCCGGCCGCGTCTCCCACCAGGAGAGAGCGCCCTCTGACAAACCCATCGCGCCTGGGCCTGGCCGGGATTACGAATCCTCTTTTTGGGAAAACCACAGCGTTTTCCATCCCAAGGTATCGGAGGTACCTATCCAGGGTATTCTCAAGATGAATGCTTCCCTTCCGCATCTGCCCTACCCCTATGGATAGGTGGTTCTTTTTCGGGAATACCCATCCATACCCTTTCGGAACAATACCGAAATCAAAACGAACGACCCCATCATAGAAACGAAGCTGCTCAGGCGCAACATCCACTTCAGTTTCAAGTGCCGACACAAGATATACCGGGCCATCAAAGCCTGCCTTTCGGGCTACGACACTCAGCGCACCGTCAGCACCCACCAGGAAACAAGATGAAAATGTTCCTCTGGAAGTAAAAATATCAAATCCATCTTCCTTTTCGGAAAAATCCAAGACCCTGCATTCGGGAACAACGTGAGCACCCGCCTGTTCAGCAGCACGAACAAGCGCGAAATCAAACCTTTCCCGCATGGTTGTGGAGACAATAGGTTGCTCCCTCTTGAGAACGAAATGGAGCCCCTGATCGACTATGTTCACTTGCGCCCGACTGCAATGTTTCTCGATAACGCTCGTTGCCTGCTCGGGTAATCCGCGCAGCACTCTTGGGATGATCCCCCCCGCGCAGATCTTTACCCGTGGAAGTTTTTCTTTTTCGAACAGAATAACCCTGAACCCCTGCTGTGCGAGATATCTCGCAGCGGTAGCACCGCCCGGACCGGCCCCGGCAACGGCAACATCAAATGTTTCCCGAGCTTTCTGGGTTCCCATGGCGACAGAAACATAATGGATTTCGCCGCAAAAGTAAAGCTGCCAAGCACAGCAACCCGGTTTTCTCAATGTCCCCCCTTTTCCCTGCTCCTTATTATCTTCTTGATTTTCCAATTTACTCTGACATATGAAAGGTACACGGCTGTCCTCACAAGAAAAGCCCTTCTGACAATACTATGTAAATAATTACCACTATTTATATTCATTCTACCTACAAAGATGGAGAGAGGAAAAAGCAGTTTTTCTTAAACAACTTTCAGTTCTTTTAACTTACTTAAATAACAAAGAAATATACGTCATTCCACTTTTTTCTCTTTTTGGCCCCGATGTTGCTTAACCTTGATCATACGCGGGTCAAAGGCTTTCGGCCCGCTCATTACACATCATCCGAGGAGAAAATTATGAAACAGCATCCCATCAAGCCCGTACTCTTATTCTTTTTCTGTGTCCTCATCGTATCCTTGCTTGCCGCTCCGGCCGTTCGGGCAAAAGTCCAGGCGGAAAAAATGGCCTTTGCGCCCGATGTGGTGGAAGAAAGGGTGGATTGCCTCGTCACCTACCTGAAACAGAATAAAGATATTGAGGTCCCTGATGATTTTAAGTCCGCTTCAGGTCTGGAGGAGGAAATCTCCCGGATTGGCGGACCCGGTATCGTGGTGGAGGCCGCGGATGCCGAGCGGGCTTTGAACAAGGCCGCCAAGGAATTGCTGAGCAAATTGTTACAGCAGTTGGGAGAAAACAACCCGTATAGAGACATTGTTGTTGCCCTGCTTCAGAGTGTTGATGAACTGCCGGAAGGGTTCTGCCAGCCGGAGGCCTATGAAACCGGAAAGGATCTCCTGGTCACCGGACTTGATACCTATGATGACCGAGAAAAATATAGAGATGCACCTTTTCCCGAAATACCTTTTCAGTATCCTTCCCCGCCAATCCCTCCTATACCCCCCATACCGGACAATTTTAATTTCATCTATTATGGTAAAGGATATTTCCTTCCCACAGCTGTTACTGATGAGCAGAACGGCATCCTTTTTCTGTCCAACGATTCATTTCATTGGAATGGCTCTTATTCCGGGAATACCCTTGGGGGCCTTGACGCCTACCCTCCTTTTATTGCGCCGCTCTGGATTATATCACATGATTCTGGGCAGCCTTTTGAAGCCGACGAACGGGGAAACCTTCCCCAGATCGATCAGGTCTTCAGTCGACCAAAAGTCAGTAGTACTCCCTCTTTTTACCGGTACGCTTATTATGCCGAAGAAAATGCGCTAACAGCTCCTTTTTCATCAACTCTCTACACGAATCCTGAAAGCGATGAGAGCGACTGGATCCTCTTCAGCTATGGAAATGTACAACTGCTGTATGACCAGTATGAGGCCTTTGTGGGCCTGGTACCGGGAAACGGGAGTGAAAACCATCCTGGGCCCGGGCAGCTACGAGACTTAGCCCCTGTTGACCTTTCAGAGAAATCGGGGGAAAGGGTTTATGGTGAAACCACAGACTATCTGTGGATTTATGAAACGTTTGAAAAAAATGACACCTCCAGCAAACAAGAATTCGACCTGGCAGACCATTTCCTCATCTTCAGGCCCGACGGCGACAACAAGTACACGGTGACCGCAGGAACACGCAAGATGGCTGTGGATTCACTGGGACTGGATGGACAAAAAACAAGCCTGGATACGGCAATCATTAACTTGAGAGACCCAGACCTCCTGGCGAAGGTTGACAGGGAAGATTTCGTGCCCGGTCTCTGGTTGCAGTCCACTCCAAATAACAACGAGGTCTTCCCCGGAATTGAGAATTGGCCCATCACGTGGGACTACAAGTACAAATATGGACTCCAGACGGTCGGAATGATAAAGGAAAGAGTTGTGAGCGATCAAAAAAC
>Ga0164318_10000610_pt1 | contig 28434 bp, 21 predicted proteins | sample GuaBasSedimGuay9_FD_113734 | JGI IMG/M metagenome (GOLD analysis project Ga0164318, IMG submission 113734) | Subseafloor sediment microbial communities from Guaymas Basin, Gulf of California, Mexico - Guay9, Core 4571-4, 0-3 cm | ecosystem: Environmental > Aquatic > Marine > Hydrothermal vents...
GGACGAGATGGAAAGCGTGTCGATTGGAGAAGAATAGCAGCGCTATTTGACGACAATCGGCGCGCTTTGCAACCGTTCGTGTGGTGTCTAATGCCGATGTTGTATTTTCGGTCATGCTCCTAGTTCCCCGCTTCCGGAAGATTTTCCGGTGCCTGTTCCGGTCTGAGGTCTCTTTCAGGCACAAGTTCATCAGACAGTTCCGGTGTCCAGGGCTCCAGAAAGGATGTGTTTCCCTGCATATAAAACAGGTACCCGTTTCTTCCCTGGAAAATCCCGTGAAGGTGTTGCTCATCTTCCTGCGTAGTCTGGTGAGCGCAGAAAACAATATCTCCAGCAAGGAGAGGATCGTTGGCCAGAAGACCACTCATGATATTGGGATACCCGTGTTCGCTGGCCTCCATGAACACCACAGCTGGAACCTCTGCCTCCCGTCTGGCAATATCAATGGGTCGGGAATCTATCGACTGCCACGGCCCGCTCCTCAGCATGATGCCGTCAGGAATGTAAACAACCAATGTACAGACAATGTACAGTCCGGCAATTATCAGAGATGCCCTTCTGCCCCATTTTTTAACGATCACCGAAAAACCGGCGGCTGTGAGAAGTGCAAAAGCCGGAAGGGTTGTGTAGTAGTGTCTGGGACCGTAGTCAACAGCCGCTGCGTAGTGGATGAACATAAACGGCACGATCATGAGAATTGAAAGGTAGAGAGGCCATGTTTTCTTCAGCACTTTTGTGTCAAGAATCACAGCGGCAGCAGGAATAAGCGACAGGAAGGGCCAGCCAAGAAGAATAGTGCTGCCTGTGCCTGCCTGTTTAACGATATTCACCAAACCTCTAAGTGGAGTATGGGCGTGGTCTCCGTATTCGGGATACCATGCCTTGTTCTCTCCAAAGCCCATGAGTCCTCCACCCCTCGCAAGATTGTAGGCGGGGGACAACGGATCACCTGTATAGAAGTTGTTTGTGAGCAGAAAGAATCCCACAGGGATAGCGGCACCTGCAGCAGCTCTTAGAAGAACCGGAACCGCCCCTTTACCCAGTTTTACAAACAGAACTGTAACGATTGTGATAGACCACGGTATTACAGGATATGGTTTTGTGTTAAGGGCAAGCCCAAGGAGGAATCCGGCTGCAAGCTGAAACAGCACTCCTTTTTCCTGAACCCCTCTCACAAGCGAGTACAGTGCCCAGGTAACAAAAAGCAGATTTGTGTTGTGGGCCATGTGACTGGAACTCATAAAAAGAAAGTACGGAGAAAGTGCCATTACAGAAACACTGAGCCTGGCTGTGTTTTCTCCTGCGAGCCTTCTTATCAGTAGAAAGGCTCCCAGAAGGGATAGAATTGATTCAAAAGACCCCATAAGGTACGAAACACCTGCTGCTGTAAACGGTGCCATGAGAATGGCATGCATAGGTGTATACATCACGAACCAGCGACCGTCTCTGAAGATAAAATGCCTGAACGGGAACAGATCTCGGGGACTGCTTACCTCGGGTACAGGTGCCGCTGCATGCCCGGAGGCAAATATCCTGCTCTGGAACAGATAGGCGGCTTCATCTCCCCCCTTGGGGATTCCCTGAAGAGGACCGGTGGCCATGAACACAGTGAACAAAACAACAAACACGAAAACGCAGCAAAGAAACGCAGCTGTAGACAGCGATTTCGCTGCAGAAAGAACTCTGTCCACAGGATCCCGCTTAAGCTTTGCCACAGCTGCAGACAGAGCAGCCACCGCAGGTACCAGAACAAGCAGCTGAACAGCTTTGTCTGCAGGTCCCTCAAGCCTGAAATCAGAGCTGGCATACAATGCAAACCCGACAAGAAGAACCAGCCCGGCAACGGCAGACAGATACTTTTTCATCAGTATCTTCTTCCGAAAAAATATGAAACAGCAGCTGCTGCAGCTGCAGGTGCAATCAACAGAAGGTCAGGAACTATGAAAAGGCATGCCTTGGCGCCGCGGAAACCGCCGTCATGAACAGCATGATATTTGAAAGAAGCCTGACCGGCTGCAGTAACCAGCAGTCCTGTCAGTGAGACAAAAATCCCTGGTCCCCATCCTGCCGCCCACAACACAAGACCGACAACAAACACCCATGAGAAGGCAGCACCGGAGATCATTGGAATCATCTCTCTGAAACCTGCCACACTTATCGATGGTGCGCCTCTGGATCTGTCTCTGCGCAGTATGTAGAGTGCTTTCGCCTTCATCATGTTCCATTCGTAGCGGAACAACTCGACTGTGGTGTATTCGCGGAGATGAAATACCTCTATTTCAGGGGCAATTACAATTTTCCCCCCGCCGGCCCACAGCCTCTCGGAAAAATCCGCGTCTTCTATGGTTGCCCCGGCAATGTTCTCATCGAACCCCCCGAGCGTTTTGAAAACATCGGTTCTCACCGCAAAAAAGAATGTTCCGCAGCCTTTGATGTAGGGTCCGCGAATTCTTCTTGTAAATGTGTGAAAATAGTAGTAATTTTTGTAGAAGGTAGCTGCCGATTTTCCCACAGCATCCCTGCTGTAAACTGCCTGCACAGCCTGTACACCCTGTGCTCTGTTTTCCAGCATCTTCCGCCATCCCTCTGGAGCTATGGCATCAGCATCAACAAACAGAATCCAGTCGGTTCCGGCAAGAAATCCGCCGGTATTGCGTGTTCCCGCGGCACCTGGTCTGCCGGAACTGGGCACTGTTTCGACACCCAGGTCATAGAGAACAGAAACAGATTTATCAGTTGAGCGGTCATCCACCGCAAGAATTGTGTCTCCAGAAAGAAGCTCCTTCTGCAGAGGCAGAAATACCCTGTTCAGGGTGGTAGAATTGTTGTGTACAGGTACGACTACAGTAACATTCATAAAAGACAGGAGCTTGTCCGGGAATAGATATTGAGTAGTAGCGCCTCACGGACGAGATGGAAAGCGTGTCGACTGGAGAAGAATAGCAGCGCTATCTGACGATAATCGGCGCACTTTGCAGCCGTTCGTGTGGTGTCTAATGCCGGTGTTGTATTTTCGGTCAAGCTCCTAGCCCTTCGGTTTAACCAGCTTGTCTATCTGCTCTCCAACCATTTGAAGAAGACTCCACGCCCCATGGAACATCGCCCTGAGCTGAAATGGAGACATGAGGTTTTTCAGCCTGTAGGCAACAAAGGCCGGGCGAAGAAAGTACCGGATATAGGCAAGTCTTCTCAGCTCCATAATATCATCAGCCGTCATACTGAAGGGAACAAAACAGGGCCTGTCAAGAAGCATGCCCTGATCGTCAAGACTTTCAGACATTTTCCCGAACTTACCCTGCATCACACCTTTGTAAAGGGGAGTTCCCGGGAACGGAGTAATTGGGAAAAACTCCACTGTAAAGCTTCCAAGTTCCTTTGCGAAATCGATGGTTTGAATACCCTCTTCAAATGTTTCTCCCGGTATTCCGAAGATATAGGTTGTGTGTGTCTTTATCCCGACGCTGTGGGTAAGTTTTACTGCGAGTCTTATTCTGTCTATGGTTTCAAACTTCAGCAGGGTATCAAGGTTTTTCTGTACACCGCTTTCAACACCATAGTTAATGCACCAGCAGCCGGCGGCTTTCATAGCTCTCAGCAGTCTTTTGTCTACAGAGTCGGCTCTGCACGATACCCACCATCTGACATTCACATTCCGGGTTATCATCTCTTCGCAGAATCTGTAAACATGTTCATGGTCGTAAGTGAAGTGCTCATCCCAGAACTTGATTTCTCTTACTCCGTAGTTCTTTACATAACTTTCAATTTCATCCACAATTTTCACAGGATCTCTCAGGCGTATGTGCCTGCCGTACATCTTGTAGCAGTATATACACGAACCATCGCATCCTCTGCTGGCCAGCATCTGCATTGCGGGAACGGTGGAAACCTGTTCAAAGCTGGGCCAGTAGCGTTCTATCTCGCACAGTTCAACAGCAGGGAAAGGTAGAGTATCAAGATCCTGAATCATAGGCCTTTTCCCGGTGTTCACCACCTCGCCCTGATCATTCCGGTACAGTAATCCGGAAATACCGCTGATGTCTTTTCCTTCAGCGACAGCATCGATCAGTTCCCCTGTGGTGATCTCACCCTCACCGGTAACGATAACATCAAGAGCCGGACACTCTGCCATAAGCCTGTCCGGCATTGCCGTAGCTCCGTGACCACCGATAAAGCTGAATATCTCCGGATTGTCTGTTTTTACATCGGTGATAAATGTAGCCGCCTGTTCCCACAGAAGGCTGATCACATACACACCCACAGCTTCCGCTTTGAAATCACTGACCATTTGTCGCATGGTTTCATTGGTGTAGAAAAAGCCTTCCAGAAACTTCACCTGGTGTCCTCGATCACGGAGAACTGCGGCAATGTATTGAAGCCCGGGAGTTGGCCAGCAGCCACTGATGCCCCGGGTGTCTTTCGCTCTGATGTCGTCAGGTCCCCATGGGGGAACAACAAGTGCTATCCTCAACCGGTACCCCTTCCTGTAGAAGTGGGAATATGCAGGCTGGGTCAAGCTCACTGCAAGACGCAGTCCGCCTGGAGGTTTCTCCAGGCGGATTTCGCCGGTACCTTTTACTCAGGAATGAACACCAGGTCGTCTCCGTCAATGTCTATTCTGACGGTGCTGCCTTCAGAGATTTCACCTTTAAGAATGGCTTCGGCCAGCCGGTTCTGAACCTCCCTCTGAACAACTCTCTTGAGAGGCCTTGCACCGTAGGCCGGATCGTATCCCAGTTCGGCAAGCAGATCGAGTGCAGAGTCGGATGCGGATAAAGAGAGGTCCTGACTGGACAGTATTGCATTGAGCTTCTCGATCTGAATAGCCACAATACCGCGGATCTGCTCCCTGGTGAGTGAGTGGAAAACAATAACCTCATCTATCCGGTTAAGAAATTCCGGACGGAATTTTGCTTCAAGCTCCTTTGTCGCTCTTCTCTTTCTTTCTTCCGGATCAAGGTCTCTGCCGATGGTTCCTATCCAGTCACTACCCAGATTTGATGTCATAATCAGCACCGAGTTCCGAAAGTCCACCGTTCTGCCCTGTCCGTCTGTAAGTCTTCCATCATCAAGTATCTGAAGAAAAACATTGAATACATCCGAATGGGCTTTCTCTATCTCGTCAAACAGAACAACAGAGTAGGGTTTTCTTCTGATGGCCTCGGTAAGGTAACCGCCTTCATCGTAACCAACATAGCCTGGAGGGGCTCCTATCAGCCTGGATACTGAGTGTTTTTCCATGAACTCACTCATATCTACTCTTATCATTGCTTCCGGACTGTCAAACAGGAAGTCTGCCAGACTCTTGGCAAGCTCGGTCTTACCAACTCCCGTGGGACCCATAAAGATAAAGCTTCCGAGTGGCTGGTTTGGATTCTGCACTCCTGCCCTTGCTCTGCGTATGGCTCTGGACACAGCACCGATTGCCTCATCCTGCCCCACAACACTTTTTTTAAGTCCCTCTTCCATGTGGAGAAGTCTCTCCCGTTCACCTTCAAGCATTCTTGAAACAGGTATACCTGTCCATCTGGAAACAACTGCAGCAATCTGTTCAGCTGTTATCTCTTCTGTAAGCATAGCTCCATTTTTCTGCAGAACAGCCAGTTCCTTTCTTGCGTCTTCAAGTTCCTCTGCAACAGTTCTGAGGTCTCCGTACCTGATCCGCGCAACTTCAGAGAGATCACCCTTTCTCTCTGCCTTCTTTTCCTGAATTCGAAGGTCATCCAGCTTTCTGGAAAGCTCACGGGTTTTGTTTATGGCCTGCCTTTCGTTCTTCCACCTGACCTCCAGAGCAGAGTACTCCTCTTTGAGATCGGCTATCTCTTTTTTCAGCTCACTCAGTTTGCTCTTTGAAGCCCTGTCACGATCCCTTTTAAGACCTTCACGGGCAATCTCAAGCCTGGTGATCTGTCTCTTGAGAGCATCAACTTCCGCAGGCATACTGTCTATCTCAATTCGAAGACGGCTTGCTGCTTCATCAACAAGATCTATTGCCTTGTCAGGAAGAAATCTGTCTGAAATGTATCTGTCACTGAGGGTGGCGGCGGCAATAAGAGCCGGGTCCTGTATATGGATCCCGTGGTGTACCTCATACTTTTCCCTGATACCTCTCAGAATGTTTACAGTGTCCTCCACAGAAGGCGGTTCAACCTGAACAGGCTGGAACCGTCTTTCAAGTGCCGCGTCTTTCTCTATGTACTTTCTGTATTCGTCCAGTGTTGTCGCGCCGATACAATGAAGCTCTCCCCTTGCCAGGGCGGGTTTAAGCATGTTTGCAGCATCCACTGCCCCCTGGGCCGCACCAGCGCCCACAAGGGTATGCATCTCATCTATAAACAGAATCACCCTGCCATCGCTGGCTGATATCTCCGAAAGAACAGCTTTGAGCCTTTCTTCAAACTCACCGCGGAACTTTGCTCCCGCTATAAGCGAACCCATATCCAGAGCCAGAAGACTCTTGTCCTTCAGATTCTCCGGGACATCCCCCTCTGCTATTCTCCCTGCAAGTCCTTCAGCTATAGCTGTTTTGCCTACACCGGGCTCTCCGATAAGAACGGGGTTGTTCTTTCTCCTCCTGCACAGGATCTGCATCGTACGCATTATCTCATCGTCTCTCCCTATTACAGGATCAAGTTTCTGCTGCCTGGCCAGGGCTGTCAGATCTCTTGTGTACTTCTTAAGAGCTTCGTAACTGTCCTCAGCATTCTCGCTTGTCACCCTTGAGGAACCTCTTACTTCCGAAAGAGCCTCTAGAAAATTCTGCTGTGTAATGCCCACTCTCTGGAGAAGCTCCGATGTCTGCCCGCCATTGGACAGAATACCCAGAAACAGATGCTCGCTTGCAACAAAATCATCTTTCATTCCCTCAGATGCCTTCTCTGCCGCCTTAAGAACATTCACAGACAACCTTGACATAGCAGGCTGAGCCCCACCGGAAGACCGTGGAAGATCGCCGAGAGCGTTTCCAACGGCATCTGTAATAGTGGTAAGTGATACACCCAGGCGGCTCATCACCCCGGGTATGGTTCCGGAATCATCTTGAACCAGCGCCGAAAGAAAGTGCAGAGGGGTAACCTCTGGATTGCCTGCAGACGACGCCATGTTAACCGCCTCTGTAACCGCTTCCCTGGCTTTGATTGTAAGTTTTTCAAGTGTCATGTTTTCCTCCTTTTACCCAGTGTATTAGCAAAAGCTCGGCCATGAAAATATACTTTTTACATCCTTTATCTATATATAAATATACTTCCGTAGCACTCTGACGAAAATACTGTGCCGAAATGACACGTTACTTACAAGTTTTTCCTGGGAAATGCACAAGACTGAAACTCTCTCTTTACCATCGATTTCATTTGTGGTAGCTTTCAGTCGTAGGTAACACGAAATTCAACGAAACCCGGAGGTAGAAATGGCCAACATTGGAGTAATTGGGCTGGGTTACTGGGGTCCAAATCTTCTAAGAAACATCGTTGCCAACAGAAGAAGCGACACTATTGTAATATGTGACAAAGACCCGGGGCGGTTAAACAGGATTTCCGAAAGATTTCCCTCCTGTAGAAAGACACTCAATGCTGAGGACATTTTCAATGACCCCGATATTGACGGAGTGATAATTGCAACAAGCGTTTCCGCCCATTACTCGCTGGCAATGGCAGCTATGAAGGCTGGAAAACATGTCTTTGTTGAAAAACCCTTTGCTGAAGATACGGAAAAAGCAGAGGAAATGGTTCAGTACGCGGAGAACAACAGCCTGGTGACAATGGTTGGCCATACTTTTCTGTTCTCCCCTCCAGTTCTGAAGATCAAACAGATACTGGACAGTAAAGAACTGGGAGACATAAGGTTCATAACCAGCAACAGAGTCAATCTCGGACTGCATCAGAAGGATGTTTCTGTTATCTGGGACCTTGCACCCCACGACTTCTCAATGCTTTTTTACTGGCTGGATGAGGAACCCGACTTTGTAGAGGCTTTCGGTCACGATTACGTTCTCAAGGGAATACCGGATGTGGCTTTCATCAACCTTGGCTTCCCCAGCGGAGCCACTGCAAATGTTCAGGTTGCCTGGCTTGCACCGTCGAAACTGCGTAAAACCGTGATTGTGGGAAGCAGAAAGATGCTTATCTACGATGACACTGAACCCTACGAGAAAATCAAAATTTTTGATAAGGGAGTTGACATACTTGAACCGGAAACATTCGGTGAGTACCAGCTCTCCTACAGAACCGGCGACATTGTCAGCCCCAGAATTGATTCATTTGAACCACTGCATTCAGAAATGGAAGAGTTCCTCAGATGCATTGAGACAGGAAGCACACCGAGAACTTCAGGACGAAGCGGAATGGGTGTGGTTAAAGCACTGGAAGCAGCAGACCGGAGCCTGCGTGCAAAGCTGAATCGTTAGAGTGACATGAAGCAGCCGCCAAAAGTTCTGCTGAAATTTCTTGGTGTTTCACTGGAAAAGGGTCTACCGCTTTCAATTGACTTTGCAGTACTTGCAGGAACAATGGCAGCTCTTCTCGGGGATAAAGATTCTGCCGCGAAGACCCTTTCTCTTTATGCCGCCGGGCTGATGTCTCCCCCTGTGGGAAAAGTTGTTGCGGGATTTGATATGTCTCCCGCAACTTCCCGGGAGGGCAGGGCAGCCACAGGGTATATTTCCGATGAGCTGGATGCTCCTCCAGGAATGACCGTTCGGGGATGCATCAATCTGGCTGCCACTGGAAACGGAAAGAGTAGAAAAGAAACCGCAGAACTTACAGACCAGCTTCTGAACTGGCTTGAACTCAACACACTTGCCGGCACAGCCGTAGAAAACCTCTCATCCTCAGATATTCAGAGAACCTCACTTGCAATAGCCATGGCAAACTCACCGATTCTGCTGGTTGTGGACTGCCCTGTTCACGACTCGCTTCACGCAAAACTCAAAACCTTTTCGGAGGTGGGGAATACTGTAATTTTCAGAGCTTCTTCTCTGGGACAGATACCCTACGGCGTAGAACGCATAGCTCTGTGTGATAAAAACGGAATCAGCAGGATAGTAAGACACTCGGAACTGGCTGCTATCTCACTTGGCGGGGCAGAAATCACCGTTTCCTTCTACCCGTCTCTTCCCCGGAAACAGCTTGAAAACATTAAGGGAATAAGAAACCTTGTTCACACTGATGGCCTGTACAAGTTCACACATTCAGACACCATACACGCAATAACCCAGATCATGCTCACTGCCAGGGCCAATTCCAGGGCTGTTGTAGAACTGCATCTGGCCCCAATACCTCCAGGAAACCTGCTGAAGATGTTCGACCCAACGGACGGTTCCACTCCACCAGTCGACCTTTTTGATACAGAAGAAGGGTTCTGACATTGCAGATTATCATCTTCACAGCAGGAATGATGTGGAAAAGGGCAGTAAAAATGAAGAGCAGACTGTGGCTGGCCGGGCTTGCTGCAGTAAGTATTCTTATCATCACCCCGCCAGAAAAAACAGCAACGGAATTCGTGTCTCTGTTTGTTCTGCTTCCTGTGGTTTTCCTGCAGACAGGATGGAGTGACTCCAGGGAAAGAAAGGGGATTATGACACTGATCAACAGAGGCGGAACAACCGGTATGGTTCGTTTTGCTGAGTGGTCTTTCCCTGCTCTGGGTGCTGTAACTGTTTCATCAGTATTGGCGTTCGCCGCTGCACCGCCGCCGTGGCAGTTCTGGGTTGTACTGCCCCTGACAGCTGTTTCAATATCTCTTGTCTACCTTACTACCGAACAGCACCTCAAGTTTGCCGGAAGGACAGTATTCATCATACTCTGGCTCCTGCAGCTGTCACAGCCGGCGCACACAAAAAAACTGCTCGATCTGGTACTGTTTACAGATTATCCTGCCGCAGTTCTCCTGGCCAGTCCAGACGCAGGAACTCACCATCCCGACAGTTTTGTACTGGCTTCACTGATACTTGTGTTCCTGGCTGCGGGTACCAGAGCGCTGGTTCGCCGGAGAAACAGCTGAAAGCCACTCTTCAAGCTTTGCCAGAGCTCTTTCTGCAAGCATTTCTCTCCTGACCCGCCTCCCACCTGAAACCTTCTTCTTCATGGGAGGAAAAAGACCGTAGTTGATGTTTGAAGGCTGGTAGTTCTCCGCAGAGCTTTCCGCAGGATACCGCAGTACGGCACCAAGAGCTGTTTCGGCAGGGGGCAGTATTTCTAGACCGCTCATTAGTTTTCCAGCCAGAAACCCTGAAGCTATCGACTCTATGTAGCCTTCTATACCGGTTATCTGACCGGCAAACATGATTCTTTTATCAGTATCAAACCGCATTCTGTCATCGAGCAGTGCCGGACCGTTGATAAAAGTATTTCTGTGCATGGATCCCAGACGGATGAACTCTGCGTTTTCAAGACCGGGTATCATTCTGAATATTCTTTTCTGTTCAGAATAGGTCAGTTTTGTCTGAAACCCCACCAGGTTCCATGCCGTTCCAGCCCTGTTCTCCATTCTCAGCTGCACAACTGCAAAATAATTCTGTCCGGTTACCGGGTGAACCAGCCCTACAGGTTTCATGGGACCGAAGGCAAGAGACATATCTCCGCTGTCTGCGATTGCCTCAACAGGCATACATCCCTGGAAATGGATTTCTTTTTCAAAGCTGCGGGCAGACACCCTGTCGGCACTCTTCAGCTCGTGAATAAAACTGAAATACTCTTCCTCTGTAAAAGGGCAGTTCAGGTAGTCCGCCTGTTCCCCTTTTTCGTAACGGTTCTGAAAAAAAGCACGATCCATGTTTATGGACTGGAAATCAACCACTGGAGCTATGGCATCGTAAAAGTAAAGAGATTCTTTCCCTGTAAGCCCGGCAATGGCATCTGCCAGTGCCGCAGAGGCAAGGGGACCTGCTGCAATAATCACCGGCCCTGTGGGAATCTCCGTTATCTCCTCCTCCTTCTGCAGTATCAGTTTGTGCTCATCAAGCATTCCCTTAACAGTTCTGCTGAACTCATCTCTGTCAACTGCCAGAGCTCCTCCGGCGGGAACACGGCAGCTGTCTGCCGCTTTCATTAAAAAGGAACCGCTTCTTCGGAGTTCCTCTTTCAAAAGCCCAGGAGCATTTCTGAGGAGATCAGAGCGCAGAGAATTGGAACACACCAGCTCCGCCGGCATACCTGTTTTGTGGGCGGGAGTCTGCATGCCCGGTCTCATCTCGCACAGAACCACCTCAACACCTGCGTCGGCAAGCTGAAGAGCAGCCTCACACCCTGCAAGCCCTGCACCTACAACTGTAACTTTCAAAAACACCTCCTCACAGCGAACCAGTGCAAATCTACTGAATTACATCCGGTAAAGCCTCTTGTCTGTCTCATTCCGAATGAGGCTGAAGAAACCGCAATGATTAATCCTAATTCCCTACCTCTTTTGTTGGAATTTATTCTGCGATTCACTATTGTTCCTCTGAGAGGAGAATCAAATGTGCGGATTCAGTGGCTATGTATCAGGGTCACTTGGAAAAGATCATGGCACTGCAGTTTTGCAGACAATGGGAAATCTACAGAAGCACAGAGGACCTGACGATTCGGCAGTTCTTGTCCGGAACAGAGTGGGGATAGGGTTTGTAAGGCTTTCCATTCTTGACCTGACCACAGGTATGCAGCCAATTGTTTCCCCGGCAGACAAAACGGCAATTGCCTGTAACGGCGAGATATACAACTACATCGAACTGAAAGGTGAGCTTCCATCTCAAAACTACAATACCTCAGGAGATATGGAAGTTGCACTTAATGCCTACAGACACATGGGAGAACAGTTTCCCAACAGTCTGAACGGTATGTTCGCAGGTGTCATTCATGACCCGGCAAAAAACAAACTCATTCTGTTTCGTGACAGATTCGGGATCAAACCCGTTTATTACACGGAAACACAGAATGGTTTCTTCTTTGCAAGTGAAGTTAAGCCCCTTCTGGAAGTACCCGGGTTCAGTCGCGAATTCAACAGGTCTCTTCTGCCTGTATTTTTTACCTACAGATACATTCCAGGTGAACAGACCATGTTCAGAAATGTATTCAAACTGCCTCCCGCATGCATTCTTGTTCTTGACACGGAGACAGGAAGATTTGAGACAAAGAGATACTGGGAATGGAAATTCCCGAGAAAACAGCGGAGTATTTCTCTGCAGGATGCTTCAACAGAATTCCACCGTCTTTTCACAGACGCCGTTCAAATCAGACTTCGAAGTGATGTGGAAGTTGGAAGCTTTGTTTCAGGAGGAATTGATTCTTCTGCTGTTGCAGCAGTTGCTGCCATGCACAGGCCATCCATAAAACTCTTCACAATCGGCTTCGGTGAAAGCAGGTACGATGAGACAGATGATGTTGAAGAATTCCTGTCCCTCACTGGAGACCGGTTCAGCAGAGCTGAATGGGTAAAGCAAGACTGTGTAAGCGATCAGCTTGCAGAACTGCCCGGAATAATCAGGTCTATCGAAGAACCTGTCTCCCTGGGCACCATGGTTCCAACCGATCAGGTAAGCTCCCTGGCCGGACACAGGTTGAAGGTGGTTCTGTCCGGTGAGGGTGCCGATGAGATATTTGCTGGCTACAGAAAATTTCTTGTTGAGGCTGCGGCACTGGAGTTTTCCCATGCTGCTACTGGAGAACAGAAAAGGCTGCTGACTCTGGTCCCGGAACTGGCTTCAAGACTTAACACCACAGGGGAAGATCATATCACGAAACACATTGCATCAGAAAAGCTTTTCGGAGATGCGGAAACTGCAGAGCTCCTCGGACTTGTCAATTATCCTGGAGTCAATATGACTTCAATTCTTCCACCATCGGTTACCTCCGGGATGAATCCAATATCGGCAATGCAGGCAATCGAAGTTCAATCGAGACTGCCGGACTATGTAAATCTTCGTCTGGACAAGCTGAGTATGAGACACAGCCTTGAAACAAGAACTCCGTTTCTGGATTACAGACTCGCCGAGTTCTCGGCTTCACTGCCTGTAAATCTTAAAGTCAACCTGAAAACTGGTCAGGAAAAGTACATCTGCCGTGAATCGTTCAGACGCTGCGGAATACTGCCAGACGGTGTTTCCGTTCGTCCTAAAAAACCGTTCACCATACCTGTTGCAGACTGGTTTTCAAAAATGGATTCACTTCCTGACTTCATAACAGAGATCATACTTGGGGGTGAAGTGGAAAGACAGGGTATTCTGAACGGGGAAACTGTAAGAAAACTGGCGCTTGAGGTAACAGGAGCAGGAGTGGGACCGGAAACCATGGTCTCAGCAGGTGATCAGATATTCTCAATTGTTGTTTTTTCTCTGTGGTACAGAGAATTCATGGAAGGATCGGTTTGAGATACTGCGATGATTTTCGTTCTCTTGTACAGAGAAGAACAGCAGGCAGAGATAAAAGGGAATTCGGTTTTGAGTATGAGCTGATAGCAGAGGAGCCCCTTTCAAAGCATGATTTCCAAAGGGTTAAAAACTCTCTGGGCTTTCTCGGCTTCAATGAGAAAAATGGGAAAATTATCTGTGCTGAAGGTATGTACATTACCTTTGAACCCGGCGGTCAGCTGGAATTCAGCAGCCCTCCCCTTGGGGAGAACTCGACCATGGAATTCGATAACCTTCTGAAGATCATAACCAGAACAGTGACAGGTATAAGAAATTCCACATCTGTAAACTATATTCCGGTACCCTATATACCCCACCGGGCAGATGCACCTATGGTTCTCGAAGCAAGAAGATACCATGATCTGCATTCACTTCTGGGAACGATCAGTGACAGAGGGAGAGAAATGATGAAGGGAACTGCAGCAATTCATCTCCACGCTTCACTGACCTGCTTTGACGAATTGCTGAAACTGTGGACATTGATGTGTATTCTCAGTAGCAGGAACGGATTTGCCATGGGACAGCAGAGGAGAGACATCTGGAACAGAACAGATCCGTCACGATGCGGTCTCCGGTGCAGCAGGTCGAATGAGATCGTCTCTTCCGAAGTACTGTTTGAAAAACTTGTCTGCTTTGCTCTCCGGGCGCTGGAGCTTCAAACAGGTATACCGTTTGGAAGTATCCGTCCAATACCGTCATTCGAAGATTTTTTAGGGCACTTCACTACAATATTCACAGATGTAAGACTGAACACAAAGGGAATGACCCTTGAGTTGCGTACCCTGGATTCACGCCCCCTCAACCAGTTCAGAAGCACCTGGAGTACATTTCTAAATCAGGTACAGAGCGTTATGGATGACAGCATCTGATTTCGATTATGATTGACACTAATCATTCAACGGGAGAACTAATATGGAAGAAAAATCAAGAGACTTTATCAGGGAGATAATTGACGCTGATCTTGCTGCCGGCAAACACACGGAGATTGTCACCAGGTTCCCCCCTGAGCCCAACGGATATCTGCACATCGGCCATGCAAAATCCATTTTTACCAATTTCGGTATCGCAGAGGAATATGGCGGAAGGTGCAACCTGCGATTTGACGATACCAACCCTGTAAAAGAAGATAGGGAATACGTTGAAGCCATAAAAAACGACGTGAGATGGCTCGGATTTACCTGGAGCAGCCTCCACTTTGCTTCAGATTACTTTGAACGGATGTACCTTCTTGCAGAACAACTGATTACAATGGGTCTGGCTTACGTGTGCGACCTTTCTTCAGAGGAAGTAAGAACATACAGAGGCACACTTACAGAACCTGGCAGGAACAGTCCGTACAGAGAAAGAACTGTAGAGGAGAACCTTGACCTTTTCCGCAGAATGAAGGCTGGAGAATTTCCAGAAGGAACCCGCACTCTGAGGGCAAAAATCGACATGACCAGCCCGACAATGTGCCTCAGAGACCCGGCTATGTACAGAATACTGCACAAAACACACCACCGTACCGGGAACAGCTGGTGTATATACCCTATGTACGACTTTGCCCACTGCCTTGAAGACTCAACAGAAGGCATTACACACAGCCTGTGTACCCTTGAATTTGAGGTGAACCGCCCACTCTACGACTGGTATCTTGAAAAGCTGGATATCTTTCGTTCCAGACAGATTGAATTCGCCAGACTGAATCTCAGCTACACCGTTGTGAGCAAGCGCTATCTCAGAAGACTGGTTGAAGAACACTATGTAAGCGGGTGGGATGATCCTAGAATGCCAACCCTCAGCGGGCTTCGCCGCAGAGGAGTTCCAGCCTCGGCAATAAACAACTTCTGCTCTGTTATCGGTCTGGCCAAAAGAAACAGCACTGTGGACATCGCACTGCTGGAACACAGTATCAGAGAAGAGCTGAACAAAACAGCCCCCAGGGTCATGTCTGTTCTCAACCCTGTGAAACTTGTGATAGAAAACTATCCAGAGGACAGAACTGAATACTTTGATTACGTGGTGAACCCGGAAGACGATTCCGCAGGTACCCGCTCTACGCCATTCACAGGAGAACTCTACATTGAACGGGAAGACTTCATGGAAAACCCTCCGAAAAAGTTTTTCAGAATGGCACCTGGCAGGGAAGTAAGACTGCGTTACGCATACCTGGTAACCTGCACCGGAGTTACAAAAAACGATGCCGGCGATATTACAGAAATCAGATGTACCTACGACCCGGAATCAAAAGGCGGGAATGCCCCTGACGGAAGAAGGGTAAGGGGAACGCTTCACTGGGTATCTGCACACCACAGCTTTCCGGCAGAGGTAAGGCTTTACGACCGGCTTTTCAACATTGAAAACCCCATGGACACTGAAGATGGAGAAGATTTCACATCTGCTCTTAATCCCGATTCCCTGAACACCGCGGGACACTGCATGGTGGAAAACCATATGCAGAACAGAGAACCTGGATATACCTGTCAGTTTGAGCGAAAGGGTTACTTCTGTATTGATCCGGACTCTACTCCGGAAAAGATGGTTTTCAACAGAACTATTACCCTGAGAGACTCGTGGGCAAAGTTAAGAGGTAAAAGAAAGTAACAGAAGTTAAAACGCAGATGAATGTCAGTTCCAGGTTTCTACGCGGTTTCTCCCTCCGTTCTTCGCTGCATACAATGCCTGATCGGCCTGATGGTAAAACTCTTTGGGCGAAATTCCTGACTGGTATTCTGCAACCCCCAGACTTACGGTACAGGCAATCCAGTCTGTTGCAGACTGGAGTTCTATTGTTTTTCTGATCTTCTCTGCCAGCTGAAACGCACCACTGATCTCTGTTTCCGGGCAGACTACGGCAAATTCGTCTCCCCCTGTTCTGAAAACCAAATCTGTTTCCCGAACTGTACTTTTTATCTCCTGAGCAAGTTCAACCAGAACCCTGTCACCGGCTCCGTGGCCTCTGGTATCGTTGATGTGTTTGAATTTATCCACATCGAACAGTATCAGAGAGAGTTTCGAGCTGTACCTGGTACTTCTTGCAATTTCAGATCGAATCATGCTGTCGTAGGCTCTTCTGTTGAGGAGATCGGTGACGGAGTCATGGGATGACTCGAACTCCAGTTTCTTCCGCACATACAGGACAACATGAACAATAACCAGAATAGCGGTCAGCGCATTTAGTATGAGAATTCTGTAGAAGTGATTGAATTCCCCTACTTTCCATTCTGTAGCAGACTGCGCTGCAAAAACAACAGAATCTGCCGCGAACCAGCATACTTCACTTTCAGCTACTATTTCAAGTTCAAGTCGTCTTGAGGGAGTTTGTCTGAATTCCACTAACAGTGTTTCCAGAATATTCCACTTCTCTCTCAGCTCCACGATTCCATGATATACAGCCTCACGGACTCCGCTGTGCCTGTTCCCGCCGCCTTCAGAAATAAAATGATCGAACAACCCGTTGATGTCGTTGAATATTACATAGGGAGATTCAGGCGAATCGGAAAGAACCAGTTTGGTTACCCTCTGTATGGAGCCTCTGATAGTTCCGGTTTCGTTGATGATCTTTGCGTCGTACTTCAGGTTCGAAACTGTTGTATAAACGTAGTAAGCCATAACAAAACCAAGGCAAAACAAAACAAGAGAAAGCCCGATCAGGTACGTCGATGGCCTTTTGTACTGTAGCAAAAGAACTCCTTACACAGAGCTGCATATATTCAATACTACATGCTGACAGTGAAAACAAACAACAGCTGACAGTACTTTTCCTTTTCTTTCTCTGCCAGCGCTGCTGCAACCACTGTTGATTGATAGTCTGTATTTATAATATTGCTTTATGCTCTGGAATGAAAAATGCTTATTTTATGTTATGATACGAGCATTCACAGAGGGGGTGCGAGACAATGCTTCCAGGAACACAGCCGGTGACTTAATGAACATGCGGACAAATGGAACCGGAATTGACCCTCTTACAGGTCTTAACGACAGATCAGCACTGCCGGGTCTAAGCCGGCAATTTTCTGCAAGGGAACATCCATGGTCTCTTGTAATGCTGGATATAGACCACTTCAAGCTTGTGAATGATATATACGGTCATCTTGCTGGAGATGACCTGCTTTCACATGTAGGTCAGACTATAAGATACAATCTGAAGAGAGGCGATCAGGCGCTGAGATTCGGCGGTGATGAATTCATTGTAATTCTTCCGGATACCAGTGGAGACAATGCTCTGGACCTTGCTCAGCGGCTTCTTTTCGAACTGCGGAAGAGAGAATTCCCCGGCGGGCTGAAAGTCAGCGTTTCAATGGGTATTGCCCAGAGTAAATCAGATGATGCTGATCTTTCAAACCTTATCTCTATGGCAGATCAGGCCCTGTACCACGCGAAGGAGACCGGAAGAGGCCGGTTTGTTCTGGCAGATGACCTGGAATTCCTGAAAAACGTGGAGCCCGATTTTTCACACATGGTGGGAAGAAGAGACGAACTCCATCAGCTCCGTGAGCTGGTGAACGAGGCAATTGAGGATTCAGCCAGATTCTGTTTACTCACCGGTTTCATCGGTACAGGAAAAACCAAGCTTCTTGAAGAACTTCTCAACTATTCTCAGTTCAAAAGCATCCCGACATTCACAACAGAGTCTCATCCCGTTTTTCAGGAATACAGTTTCCTTGTAATCAACACCATCAGGAAAGCTCTGGAACATCTTACCGAGAACCAGCTTTACAATCTTAAAAATACTGTAAAAGCAGTAGAGCACTCTACAGCTGAACAACTTTCAGAGTTCAGCTTCACAGCGAAACAAAGAACAGTGGCGGCAACTCCCGAGGAAGAAAAAGCCAGATACCGGCGGGATCTGGGTCTGATTCTGAAAGAAATTTCCAGGATTACCCCCTTTTCCATTGTTCTGGATAATCTGCACTGGGCTTCAGCAAGAAGTATCCAGTTTGCTTCAGAAGTTATTTCCACAGTACCTGATGCAAATATCCTGTACATTGCAGTCAGCAGGAATCAGAACATCTTCAGATATCTGAAACCGGTCTGGACAAGCGTTCCCTCGAAGAGAATTCACCTCGAGCCTCTTACTCAGCCTGATGTAAGAACTATGGTATTTTTCGCGATGAAAACACCAGCAATTCCAGATGAGGTACAGAACTATCTGATGAGACAGAGCGGCGGCAACGCTCTGTTCCTGAGAAAACTGATAAGCTGGGGGTTAAAACTCGGATATCTGAGTGTAGGGAAGGGAGAAGTCTGCGTATGGAAAGAACCGGAAGAGGAAGAACTTCCCGGCGACATTACCCCTGTTATAGAGATAATGCTAGAGAGTTGCAGCGAAGATGAACTTGCTATTCTTAAGAGGGCAGCATTGGCAGGAGAACTTCTCGACCTTAAGCTGCTGTGCGAACTGACATCAAAAGACGAGTATACGCTTGCAGAAACTCTGGATCGGCTTGTGGATCTGGGACTGCTGAAAGACGATGGAAGGAGATACACCTTTTCTTACGGAGTTATGAAAAGTCTCTTGATTTCCAGAATTTCTCCCTCTCTCAGACAGTTGCTTCACGAGAAAACGGCCAGCTTCCTGGCATCTGGTAAATACCCGGAAGAAAACAGTGTTATCACGGAAACAGCCCGTCACTTCTGTAACAGTCGGAACAATGATAAAGCACTTGAATACGCTGAAAAAGCTGCCAGAGCAACATTCGCCTGGGGACTTCACTCTGATTCCATACACTGGTATCAGGAATACCTGAACAGGGTTTCTCCGGATACTGCCGACCCGGAAACCTATCTCAAAGCTCATATCAACACCGGTATACTCTACTCCATCACCGGCAAAGCAGATCTGGCTGAGAAATATCTGGTAAAAGCCATCTCACTTGCCAGCGATCCGATGGATATGTGTGCCATATATCACAGACTGGGGAGAAACTACAAACGCAAAAGCGATTATCCCAGTGCTTTACACTATTTCAACAAGACTATTTCAGTTGGAAATGAAGCATCTGAGCTCAATGGATTTTGCATAAACAACATGGCCGGTGCTCTTCTTGAAACCTCGTTCATCAATCTGCTCCAGAACAAGCAGAACGATGCCAGGGAAAATCTAAAAACGGTAAGAGAGCTTCTGGACAGGCATACAGATGGAATTGATAAATCTCTTGAAGGAATGTATTTTGCCCGACTGGCAGACATAGAGACCGAGACAGGCTCCTGGAAAACTGCTCTTGAAGAATACGAAAAGGCTCTTGAAATCTGTGTCCGTGAAAAAGATACACAAGGCGAAGCTCTGATTCTGAACAACATGCACGATCTCTACACACAGAGCGGCGACTATAATACAATGCTGAACAGCCTGAAACAGACAATAAAACTCAACGGTCAGCTGGGGGATCAGCTGGGACTCGCCATTGGATACTACAATCTTGCTGAAACCTACACACACCTCAACATGTTGGATCTTGCAAAAAGATACTTCCAGATGTACATCGAACTTAACAGTAGAATAGAGAACCGGCTTGGCATGGCCTATGGTCAACTGGGTCTTGGAAAGCTGGCCATGGTAAAAAGCAGGGGCAGCAGAGCTGCAGAGTATTTTCTGAACGCATCTCAGATATTCGGGGAACTAAGCTGTATTGAAATGCAGCAAAGTGCAGAGTTGAACATGGCAAAGGCTCATCTGGCAATGGGAGATTACCGAAAGAGCAGAGAAATTCTGGCCGATATAAGAGATGAAGATTCCAGCACCTCTAACAGAAGTCTGCTTATGCACCTGCAGGGTGTATTGCTGGGCCTTACTAAAGATGATCCGGAAAGCACTCATCGAGCTACTGAAATGATAAAACAATCCATAACCATGGTGGAGAACGCAAGCCCGGATGAGATTGTTTTCATGCACTGGAACCTGTTCAGAGCTCTTGAAAAAGAGGACAGACATGAAGAAGCCATCGACGTGCTGAGAGAAACTCTGGATCTGCTGCAGTCAAATCTTTCCAGAATAGAATCACAGTCTATAAGAAAAAGTATCCTCTCCAGATCCGATCTGGAATCATTCTTTGAAGTGTGCCGCGAGAGGGGAATTGCTTCTCCCCTGCTGAACAGTTAATTTCGGTACCTGAATACAAGTTACATTTACACCGGGGGGAGGCGCATGAGCAGCAGGTTTTCTCGCAAAGACAGATTCAGATACGCATTCGACACAATGATGTCCCGGGGTACCGCAGGCCTCATTATCTGGCTGGGAATGCTTTCTGCAGTGCTTATTCTGATTTTCTCCACTATTGTCCTTTTAACGGGAATTGCACCTGAAAATCAAAGTTTTCCCACACTGCTCTGGATGAGCCTCATGAGAACCATGGATCCGGGAACCATCGGTGGTGACCAGGGAGGAGCGGGGTTTCTTCTAAGCATGCTTCTTGTAACCTTCAGTGGTATTTTTATCTTCAGCACGCTTATAGGTATACTTACAACCGGGCTCGAAGCCCGTCTTGAATCGTTAAGGAAAGGCCGATCCAGGGTTGTGGAAACAGGTCATACTGTAATCCTGGGCTGGTCACAGCAGGTTTTCACTATCATTTCGGAACTCTCTATTGCAAATGAGAACCAGAAGAATCCCTGCGTTGCTATTATGGCAGACAAAGACAAAATTGAGATGGAAGACGAGATACGAAACAAGGTTCCAGACACTGCCAACACAAGAGTGGTCTGCAGAACAGGCAAACCTGTTGAACCAGGTGATCTTGAACTCATGAGCCTTCATACTTCAAAATCCATAATTATTCTTTCATCGGATTCAGACAACCCCGACCCTGAGGTAATCAAGATCATGCTGGCAATTAACACCAGTTCCAAACTGAGAGAAAACCCGGTTCACATGGTCGCCCTGATCAACAACCCGGATAACATCCAGGTTGCAAAGATAGTCGGCGGGGATCAGGCCGAGGTAATACTTGCAGGAGATATTATCGCCAGAATGGTTGCGCAGACATGCCTTCAATCCGGTCTTTCGGTAATCTATCAGGAACTGCTGGATTACGATGGAGACGAGATCTATTTTCAGGAAGAGCCGCTGCTTACGGGGATATCTTACAGGGAAGCGCTCCTCAGGTATGAGACGAGCAGTGTGATCGGCCTGAAAGCTGAAGGAAAACAGCCGGTTCTTAACCCTCCTATGAATACAGTAATCAAAGAAGGCGACTCAATTATCGCAGTGTCGGAAGACGACGATACAGTTGTTCTCTCCGGAAAAACCGCAGTCAATACAGACATGGAATCAATCTTTCATGCTGCATATGAATCCGGTGAACCAGACAGAATTATCATGCTCGGATGGAACTGGAGGGCATCTATTATCATCAAAGAACTCTCCAGCTACCTGCCTGCAGGCTCCAGCCTCACTCTGGTTGCAGACCACAGCCTGTGCAGTCCCGAACCGCCTGTAGATCTCAGGAATCTCACAGTAACATCCATGCAGGGAGACACTTCCGACCGCAGACTTCTTGAGAATCTCTCCATTCAGCAGTACAACCACATAATTCTTCTCAGCTACTCCGACAGTCTTGATGTTCAATCAGCCGATGCCCTTACTTTGATGACTCTGCTGCACATCAGAGATATTGCGGATAAGCTCGGAAGCCACTTTTCTCTTATCAGCGAAATGCGTGATGTCCGCAACAGAAATCTTGCAGAAATATCCGGAGCAGATGACTACATAGTCAGTGACCAGCTTCTGAGCCTGCTGCTTACGCAGATATCAGAGAACAAAGATCTCAGCTCTCTGTTCTGGGACCTGTTTGATCCTGAAGGCTCGGAAATTTATCTGAAACCCGCACGAAGGTATGTGTCCTGTGCCAAACCTGTGAACTTCTACACCGTGGTCACAAGCGCCTCAGAGCTCGGCGAGACTGCAATCGGATACAGAATAAACGCCCACAGAAGCAATCCCGACAGGGGCTATGGTGTGGTGGTTAATCCCGATAAGAGCGAGAAAGTCATGTACTCAAAAGAAGATATGATAATTGTGCTTGCCGAAGACTGAGAAAGACCGGGTTACTCGTTGATGACTCTTCTTGCCGCAAAGTACCGTCTTGCGTAATTCGATTGTGTTATTTCTGTAATGACCACACCTCTGTCCTGCCAGGAGGAACAGTGTATAAACTCACCATCACCGATATAGATGCCTGTGTGAGTGGGGTTGTGAAAAATAAGCAGATCCCCCGGCTGAAGGCTGTCTCTGCTCACTGCAACACCCATCTCTCCTATTGCAGTAACTGTTCTCGGCAGACTGACCCCGTTGTCGTTAAAAACTCTGTATGCCAGCCCGCTGCAGTCAAAACCGTTCTCATCAGTTCCCCCGTAAACGTAGGGAACACCAAGGTAGGAAATGGCCTGGGCAATTATTGAATCAACAACACTCGATGAGTCAGCTCCAGCAGCAAAAGAATCATCGGTCTGAGGAACAGAGACAAGAACAACTGCCAGAATAACTGTAATACCCATACTGTACCTTTCTCTGTGAGTGATACTCTGTATACTCGGATACAGCTGTTTTGTTCGCACCTGCACAATGCGGCAGTGAACAACCGGCTCACAAAAGAACCAGTCTTCCGTTTACTGCTCCTGTTCAAGAACCTCCAGAACTTTCAGTGCTTCTGCACTGTCTTCCTCGCTGACCATCAGTTTCACACCATTCTTCAGTATAGGAGAGAGTCCCATGAGCTGACCACCACAGTCGTCAGCTGATATAATCGATTGAATTCCCTGTTCCTGAAGAAGCTCACTGGACATCTCCGCCTCGTACCTGCTGCTGTATGTGCCAACAACTTTCATTTCACTCATATCTCTCCTCACAGAATCAAAACATTCCTGCGCTGCGAATATTCCTGAGAAAAAAGGGTTCCCGGAACTTACTCCAGGAACCTCTTTTCGAGTCAGATAATAAAATCTTCGGCTGACCTGATGGATGCTATGGTTTCAGCCAGAAGCTTCACCACATTTTCAACATCATCGAGGGAAACAACCTCCACTGGTGTGTGCATATACCGGTTTGGAATGCTTACAAGAGCAGTGGCCACGCCACCTCTTGACAACTGAAGGGCATTCGCGTCAGTGCCTGTTCCCCGGCTCTCAGCGACTATTTTGTATGGAATACTGTTGTCTTCCGCTGTCTTCACAAGAAGCTCAAACAGTCGAGGATTTATGTTTGGCCCCCTTGCAATAACAGCTCCGTCACCCAGCTTTATGTCCCCGAACAGGTCCTTGTCTATACCCGGTATATCTGATGAATGTGTAACATCAACCGCAAAAGCTATCTGTGGATTCACATTGTAGGAACTGGTGATGGCTCCTCGGAGACCGATCTCCTCCTGAACAGTCGCAACGGAAGTTACCTTATGGACAAGATCATTTTTTCCTGCAAGAAGTCTCAGGGCTTCAATAACTGCGAATGACCCAACTCTGTTATCGAATCCGCGTGCTACGTAAATTGATTTCCTGAGCTTTTTGAACCCGACAGCTATTGTGGCAACGTCTCCTATGGCTACAATCTTCGCTGCTTCCTTGCGGTTCTTCGCACCTATATCTATCCACAAGTCTTTTATTTCAGAGACCTTTTTCCTCTCGTCCGGTTTTAGAAGGTGTATGGCCTTCCTGCCCAGTACACCAAACACCGGTCCTTTCTTCGTGTGAACGTACACTCTCTGACCAACTATTACATGAGGATCCACACCACCTACAGGAGCTATTTTCAGATATCCACTCTCTGTGATGGACTTTACCATCAGTCCAATTTCATCTATATGGCCGGACATGTAAACGGAGACTTTGCCACCTGGATTAAGGGTCGCATAGGAGTTACCATGGTAGTCTCCCTTGACTTCATGGCTGAATTCCCCTGCATAATCCCGCCATATGGCAGAAACCGAGTTCTCATAACCGGATGGGCTGGCTTCCCCAAGAAGCCTGCCAAGAAAATCTTTTGAGACCTTTTTCAAAATAACTCCTTCCAATCGAATATTTAACAAAATGTCTGAAAAACGATCAGTCCCTTAAGCTGGCCCCGTAGTCATCAGCAAACATAAGTGACTCTATTCCCGTTCATGCACAAGGCTAAGTCATTTCAGCCATATGTCTTTTCCCGGATACCATCAATATCGATTCCAGCTGCCTGACTCTTTCACCTTAAAAGATCTCTAAATATCAATCCGCGTCTCCACCCAGAATCACTTTAACTGCACCAAATGTGTTCTGCTCAAGGCTTTGAGTTCCCTCGAGCACCATGTAGGGAATCCAGTCTGAAACCAACCCTGTCGGGCCTCCACCAGTACCGGGATAAAACTTATTATAAACACATCTGGCCGTCCCTGTATTCCACCCGTAGTTACCGCACCAGCAACTGCCGTCTGGATAGTAAAAATCAATGAGTAGATTGTCTACTCCATTGTAAAAGAAGGGGGTATCAAGCTCCAGCACAAGCTCTGTCGTAACGGTTCCGTCTGTTAGAAAAAGGGAATCCAGATAAAATACTTCCACCAGGGACCCCGGCAGATAGTTTTCACTGAATGTTTCTGAAAGAATATCATTTTCCACATTAGCCATGCTCAGAGAAATTTCCTTAGCATAGGAAGCCATCATGTCTGAGGGAAGTTCAAGGGTAATGCTACTGATTCCGAACGCGGTTTCAATGTCTTCCTGCAATACTACCACCTGGCAGTGCTGAGCATCTCCTCAACATGAAAAGGGAGTGGTAACAGCGGTCTGCATTGTACCGATTTCCACGGTGGAAGCAACAGCGGCGCAAACCATAATTCCGGAGACAAGAATGTATCTCATTATTCGAACCTTTCATTTAGATAGAAACACACGTTACATCAAATATAATTATTATTCACACCTCCCGTTACATTCAGGGGCTCCGTCTGTCAATGTGGTGTATCAGCAGCAACATATTCAGGTGCTGTTCCTTAAATCTCTATTAACTGTTCTGTTTCCTTTTGGCGAACATACTCCTGACTATTTTCTGAAACAGCTTTTCATTATATAGCAGGCAGGTTTGCTGGAACTGCAACTGTTTCTGATAATACGCCCGGTTTGGTACGATAGATCTGCCAGGAGGGATCTATACAGCCAAACTCAGCGATGTAATTACAACAGCACAGTCGTTATTAAACAAGCAGGAATCAAGGAGGATCAAATGAGGTTATTACTTACTTTTTCAGTGTTTCTGGTCTCAACAGCGTCAGCAGTTTCTGTTGGTTTTTTCAATACCACAGTTCCGGCATACTCAAATGAATATATATTTCAACTTGAAACCGATGAAAGTATCTATATGCTTACTGTCGGTCAAAAACTTGGAACATCTCTCAACTTTGAGGTTAATTTTGGATGGGAATCTGAGGTGTATTCAGAAGATGCAACAAGTCCGTTTCCCAGCTATTTCAATAAAACAGTTCAGGCCTACGGGTTGGGTGCATTCTACAGAATAGCAGGCAATGACTGTGTATCTCTTTCTCTTGGAGCAAGATTTATCTATAGCGACATAGAATTTGAGCAGGAAAACGGGTCTGATAAGCTTGAGACTTCAGCCAGAATATTCTCTCCTCTTGCAAGAATCGACCTGAGTATTCCCGGAGTACAGAACCTTTTTGTGCATACACAGTTCGGAATAAATTACAGAAAGGTTGAATCCACAATAATTGAAGCTAACAACACCGACTATGGATATGAAAGAACAGACTTCAGAGTGACTGCACCGAATAATATACTTGCTGGAATCTACTACCAGTTCTAGAACTTCAGCAGACGCAATTCAGTAGTAATACAGTTACTCCTGTGTCCGCAGCTGTCTGCTGTATTTGATAGTACATTGTTTCCAGCCTCTTGAGAAGTATGCCGCAGGAAAGCCCTGTTCCATACAGGGAACAGCTTACGTCAGTGATTCAGGTTTACACAAAGTACGGTTACTCTGGACCGGGATGTATCTTGCTGTTGAGTTCCTTCACGAGTAATCCTGTCAGTAGTTTACCTGCGATATTTAACTGTCATAGTAAGGGATAGTACTATGCGGAACAGCCATTTTTATCTGCAGATAGTTTCAATTCAGAAGCCATCCTATGAAAAATATGTCGCCCCGCGTTCTTCCCTGGGTACACTTGCCCTGCTGTTTGTAATTTGCAGCCCTGCACTTTCCGGTTCCGTAACCCAGACCGACTGGTCGGGTGGTTCCGGTGTGGAGGGACCTGCACTGGATCTTGGCACTTCATACTATATGGACACCAGTGTAAACTCGTCGGTATCTGGTGAACTGAGTGCCGGACGTGCAGATCTTCGCTACTGGGTGGACCATTATGTGTCTTTTCCTGGAAATGCTTTCCCGGTTGACCTGGACGGCGACGGCGATATGGACGCCGCAGGGGCAGCCTTTGAAGGTTCAGATATCTTCGTGTGGGAAAACATTGATGGAAGTGGAGATTCATGGACCCGCTACCTGGTGGACGATGACTTTGGTCATCCGGATGGAATGGACTGGGGAGATGTTGACGGAGATGGAGATCCGGATCTTCTGGGAGGAAGTTATCTTGACAATGAACTTACCTGGTGGGAAAATCCAGGGAGTTTCAGCGGGAACTGGGTAGAGCACCTTATCACCGGATCATTCGTGCAGTGCCGGGATGTGGACGCTGAAGATATAGACAATGATGGAGATCCGGACCTGTTAGCGGTAACCAGTTATCAGACCAGAATAACCTGGTGGGAGAACAACGCCGGAGTATTCTCTGAACATTTAATCTCCTCCACCTTTGATCCCGGCTCCTGCATTGCCACCGACATTAACGGTGACGGAGAACCAGATGTTGTCGTGGCTTCAGACAACATGGATCAGATCGTGTGGTATGAGAACCTGGGTAGCGGATCAGCATGGACCGGTCGGATTCTTCAGGATTCGATTCAGCCCACCTCTCTGGCTGCAGAAGATATAGATGGAGATGGTGACACAGATATTCTATCCGGCTCCTGGCACACAAACACTATTGAATGGTACGAGAATACCGGTGTATTTTCCGAACTGTGGCCGCTTCACACTGTAACAGATGTTTTTCCGGATGTGTTTGATATTGCCGCAGGAGACTACGACACTGACGGGGACATGGATATAGCAGGATCTGCTATCTTCTCTACTGATTTTATGTGGTATGAGAACACAGACAATTCCGGTTTGAACTGGACCAGCCATCTGCTGGAAGCAGAATATGCAGGTTATCATGTAGCTGCAGGGGACTTCAATACTGATGGTCGTACCGATATAATCTCGGGCGGCTACCTCTCAACACAACTCTGCTGGTGGGATATCGGCTCCCTGACAGGTTTCCTGGAGTCAAGTATTCTCGACATACAGGCGCAGGCTGAATGGGACAGTCTTCTATGGAATGCCACGGAACCAGATGGCACAGATGTATCGTTCCAGGTCCGTGCCTCGAATAACCCATCAGAAATGGGAGCGTGGTCAGACACCCTTTCAGCCCCCTGCAGTCTGACAGGAATTCTCCAGCAGGGACACCAGTATGTCCAGTACCGCGCATTGCTGTCAGCGTCTCCTGGCGGAGCCGATCCCACACTTGAAGAAGTATCAATTTCCTGGAATGTTACAGGAATCGAAGACACTGAAACCCGGCTGAATGCTGATGCCCCATCGATTCTACAGATTTCCCGGAATCCGACTGCCTTCCCTGTTATAACCTACATACCTTCCAGCACGGAAACCATTGAACTTGCTGTTTATGATGTCTCTGGACGACGTGTAGCCGGGGAAACGGGCAAGCCGGGTGATGGAGTTCGTCAACTTCTTATTGGAGAGCTGCCATCCGGAATCTATGTGTGCCGTCTCACATCCGGAAGCAACAATGATTCTTTAAGGTTTGTAATCATAAACTGACCAGATACCTGTAAATTATATTGCTTCAGGTTATTCTTCCAAGTAACTTAAAATTTAACATGTTGCCCCGTCAAGAGATGCGTTTTCCTGGTTTTGATCCGGAATCATCTTGAAACCCATCTCAGCAACCCTTCTTTTCAGGTTTTTCAATACTCGA
>Ga0164318_10000611_pt1 | contig 28419 bp, 21 predicted proteins | sample GuaBasSedimGuay9_FD_113734 | JGI IMG/M metagenome (GOLD analysis project Ga0164318, IMG submission 113734) | Subseafloor sediment microbial communities from Guaymas Basin, Gulf of California, Mexico - Guay9, Core 4571-4, 0-3 cm | ecosystem: Environmental > Aquatic > Marine > Hydrothermal vents...
ATACAATACAGCTATCAATTAAAACTCATGAGAAAGCACACAGCACAATTTCTTTTATCGGAACATTCATCAGTGAAATCAAAGGACTCATTGCACAGGCAAAGGCTTTTTCAAAACAAATATTACTGTCTCAAAGCCCACGAAGTATTACAGAAGTGGAAGGGATTAAGTTGGAATCATTATCAGAGGAAGAAATATTTGATCTTTATAAAGAGGTTGCTTATGAAAACATTTCATATGTAACTGATGAAAAAATAGAAGATGTATTTAACCATTCAAGGCGTGTTCGTGATATTGCAGTGATCATAGCAAGAAAGATAGGAATGGATGAGCATGCAATTCATACATTAAATAATATTTGCTTAGTTCATGACATTGGCAAATTAGCAGAAGAGGAATTATTTGACACTATTAATCAAGAAGGTGAGTTAGACCCATGGGAAAAAAAGGTTGTTAACCACCATGCATGGTACAGTATAGAAGTTTTGCAAGATAAAGGCATAATCCTTACGCCTCGTGAATTGATAACTATCTTGTATCACCATAATTTAGGGGGCATGATAGAAATTACTGACTTCAGAGAGTATTTTACATATTATCGGTTTCCACAAATACTGGTTTTTGCAGATCATTTTGATGCCGAATATGATTATAGCCGGCCGTATAAAAATTCTTTTAAGCCGTTGCTAAAAACCTTGGAAGAAATTAAAGCTAAATTCGGCAATGCGATCGATGAAAAAACATATATGATTGTTGAGGAATTAATAAAAAAACGAGATAAAACATTTTTTAATATTATCGACGAAGCTAGTAATCATATTTTAGATGAGGAATCAGATGTTAATTCAAGGCCTTTAAACAGCGTTGGTGCAGCTAGTATTGACGATGAAAACGTGAAAGGGACTTCATCAAAATTTACAGATACAGATGATACTAGTGGGTCATATATTAATTCACGTCGTGCTCAATTGCACGAGATGTTGCATAGATTTCTTTATAGTGATATTGATTACAAACCTCGTGATTTGAAGGGTGAGGAACTTTTTGATCATATTGAAGTTGAGTATTTTGTTAATTATTGGGCAGAACGAATCCAAAGGGAAACCAATATGTATATTTATGATGTTCCGGAAGAAACTTTAAAGGTTTATTTAGATAATTATTTAGACTGGTTGCTAAGTATACAAAGGTTAGCTCAGAGGCATATAGATGAAAATGAGCTTGATCCGTTTGACATCTTTCTGAATCTTCAAGAGACTGAAGAGGCTAAGAAAGTAATTTCCCAAAGGTTAGATTTTTTTATTACAAGCTATCCGGATAGAAATAACTGGCCAGTTGTAACCATTAATGATTTTAATAAAAGTCATTCACAGTTGAGCGATATATTAGAACAAAATACCGACCTTGAGATTGCTTACAAGCGGACATTGGCAAGATATTATTACGAACTTAATAAAACAGGAAAAAGACTTAAAAGAGAGCTTAAAAACAGAATTAAGACAGAGTCGAATGTTATTAAGTCGATTATTGTTTCGTTTCATAATAGTAATGTTGATATGAATAATGAAAGCCTAGACTGGTTATTAGATATTCATGAAAATCATGTTTATGAAAATATAGAATGGGAAGAATTGTATAAAAAATATGGCGACCGCACTAAAGAAAACTATGTTCATCATGGTACAAATTATAATATTTTACGCATCATAGCCAACGAAATTAATTTAGGTCCGGATGATGTTTTCTATGACCTTGGAAGTGGATTCGGTCGTTTCCTTTTCTATCTTGCCTTGATTAATAAAAAGGGTAAACTTAAGGGTATTGAATTAGTTCCTGAGGAGGTTAATGAGGCTAATAGGATAAAAGATGCTTTGAGATTAGAGAATGTTGAATTTATTCAGGGAAATGTACGTGATGAAGATTTTAGTGACGGAACCGTTTTCTTTTTATATCACCCGTTTGAAGAAAAAACGTTAGACATAGTCATACAGAAACTAAAAAATATTTCCATTAAGAAAAAAATTAAAATAATATCATGGGGAAATTGTTCTAATGAGTTTAGTAAACAGAGTGATTGGTTAAAACCAGCACGATATATTCAATCTACTAAGTCACATATACGTGATATTGCAATATTTGAATCAAAAGAGGAAAAACTTGAGCAAAACACAGATATTTTTGAGACGGTTGATGAGTTGCAGGTTAAAGATGGAAGTGATTATTTAAGTGATTCTCAGCAAATAGGAAAGGAAGCAGAGGTAAGGGATTGGTCATTAGAATTCCAGAAAAAGGATCAGAAAGCATCAGTTGGTGTGTATCAGCCAAAGTCTAGGAGAAAATTGGGAGACCTACAATTGTCGAGGAACAGAAAAATAAATCCTATAAAAGAAGTACAAAAAGAAATTTCAAAAGTAAAATTTAAAAATGATGAACATAGAAACCTTATTCATGAAATAATTCGGCTTTTTGAACATTCACCGCCTAAGGTCAAACCATATCTTTATACTTTTAAAACTATTATAAAAGATCTAATCGGATTTGCTTTTCCTCAAATCCGTTTTACCTATCTTGAGAAAAAATACAAAAGCCTTCCACGCGGATTCATTTCTTTACATGAAGATTTAAGAAATAACCCCATTGCACTTTTTCATGAACTTTCTCACTACTTTATTGACATTCGCAGTAAAAGGAAAGGTAAAGGATTATTAGAACTAAGTTGTATAAATAGAAAGGGAAGCCTATACATATTGGTGAAGGGACGGGAAACATTTCATCAGCAGTTCAGGGAATTAGGTAAGGTTAAGCTTTCAAAAGAGACACTTGCCATGGCAGCTAAATGGGGTAAGAAAGGATCTTCACCGCATTATATTTTACGGGCATTGCAGAGAGAAATTTTTGGCAAAGATGATATTAATTTATCTGAAGACATAAAAAAGAAGAAACAATTGAGTGGCTCTTCTTTGAAAGATGATTATTTTCAAGAATCCAAGACAATCTTTGAAGAAATAACAAAGAGTGAAAAAAAGTTTAAGGAAAAACTGGCTCCAAAATTAAAAGAAAAAACTATTGAAGAAATTGGACTTGAGCATGTGGTTGAATTGTGTGAATCTTCAAAGATAAAAATACGCTCCCCTAAAGTTGTATTGCAAGAGTTAAAAAGTCAAATTGAATTGCTCAAGAGAATGCGAATAGAGTCTAAGCAGGAAGAACGTGAAATGATTGAGGCACAAATAACGCGAGGAGAGGAAGCACTTATATTAGGAGTAGATGATGAGGAAATACGAAACAAACTTGATCTTGGGTACGTGATTACGGTTGAAGTGAATGGGGAACGATATAATTATTGTGATATAAAAAGATATGATAATGGCATTTTTGTTTTAGATACTTTTGTTGAAAAAAGTAAAACGTTTCAGGAAATACCCATTGATTTGTCTGATGCTAAGGTGTGGCTTGAGCTTGGTTTGCAGGCCGAAATGACACAAATTGATTTGCAAATAGAGGCTTTGGAAGAGATAGTAGCAAAACTTGAGAATGGAGAGACGACGACCGGAATAGATACCTTAGATTATATGTTAGGTTTAGCAGTGCCTGAAGTAAGTCCAACTAATATTGACGATGGTAATCCATTGACATTTATAGAAAGAGTAAAATTTGGGCTAGTACACGGTCCTGCTAGTACTGGTAAAACAACATTATTAGTTCAAGCTATTAAAAACATTACAATGAAACAAAATATGCCTGTTGTTGTTTTAGCACCTCAACATCCTATTGTCGATGAGATTACAATTAGGGCAGATAAAGAAAAAATACCACTATTGCGTTGCGGTACTCAGTTTCACAAAATGAGAACAAGGGTAAAGTTAACTAATTGTGCTCATTGCGGCATAGGAAATAAAATTTTCAAGAAACGATACAGTGAATATGCAGGAAGAGGGTTTTTGCTATCAGGCACTGTTATTGGAGGAGCTCTTGAGCCTCTTATGAATATGTTATCTAATCCTGAAAAATATCCGCTTTCAAATAAACAAAAACGAAATTTTGTTATGATTGTGGAAGAAGCTGCACTTATAAATTATCCAGAACTCTTGACCGCAGTATATAGACTTAAGCCAAAACGTTTAATTCTCGTCGGCGACCATAAACAATTTTCTCCTTATAAACTATCGGCAAAATATAAAGAAAGAAAACAATACCGGAGAATAATAAAAGGTTTTAAGAGGTCTATTTTGAGAAGATACGAAACAAGTTCTTTTAAAGATTTAATAAAGAGGCCGTTTAGCAGAATGCGTATTTTAATAAATTATCGTAATCATTGGCTTATTGTAAGATTAGCTCAGTTTTTCTACCGGGGATTTAGACTCCATAGTATGAGCGAAAAGCTTGGAGATACAGCGGAGCGGGATACATTAGAGATAGTTGATACATCCCAGTGGTCTCGTCAATCATATCAAAATTTTGATTTTGATGCTGAGAGTTATTTTAATAAAACGGAAGCGCGGTTAATTATTGTAAAAATAAAGGAATTTTTTAAAAAAATATCGAAAGATGGCAGTCAATATACAGCCAAGGATATTATGATTATAACCCCATATAACGGACAAATTCGATATATCAAAAAACTGATTGATGAAATAGATGATAAGGAAATATCTTTTGATGATAAGAAAGTACTTAAAGAAAACGTGATTACTTCTCTTGCTTCACAGTCAAGAGAAAATAGGGTGGTATTGGTATCATTAGTGAGAAGCTCTGATAAAAAGAAGAAAAAGGTTGTGCATTATAAAAACAACATCACTTCACCATTTATGGATGATGAGCCTATTGTAAATGATCCCTCATTACTTTTGGTAACAATAACCAGGGCAAAAGAAAAACTATTTATTGTAGGTAATAGAGAAACGTTAGAAGACCTTACAAAAGAATCAAAGAGTTTTATTGCAAGGAACATGTATTCGTGGTTATTTGCTTTTCTTTCAAAAAAGAAGTCTTATATGGTAAGTGAAATAACGAAACTCATAAAAGATGCAGATACGGAAGATGATGCTGAAGTTGCATTAACCGGTAATGGGTTAGAGAAGTTATATGTTGGTAATGTGCATGATCATGTAAAGACAATAAAGTCTAAGTTAAATCTTCCGCATCCACTTGATGTAAAAGACAACGTTATTATTATTGGCGAAGGGACTAATACGGTTTTCTTATCAAAGAGGATACATCATAATAAAATAGTTTGGGCTTTTAAATTTAAGGATAGAAGAAAGATAGCTCTTTTATTAAGTATTGTGCTACGGGAGGATGCCCAGGCGCGTAAGAAAAAAAATTCCAAACTTGTGAAAATGTTTTTTGATGTTGGTAAGAAGTACCCAAAGGAGGATATGTATGGGCTAAGACCTGGAGGGGGTATGAAGCGTGAAGATAAACAATTGTTTGAAAGTCTTAAGAAATATTTCATAAAACATTTTGATGATAATACTGCACATAGATTAGCATTTACACTTGCACGTATGAAGCCTGGTTCTCTTGAGATTCTTTATGTGGTCGGGCTTATTAATAAAAAAGATCTGGATGTTTTAATTAATAAAGAACATGAGAAAATAAATAAGATAAGTAATTCTTGTATATCAAAATTTGAAAAGCTTGTGGAGTCATATAAAAACAGTTCTTTAAATAAAAAGCACAAAGAGCAAATGATGTGGCGTCTTATTCCACTTAGAGTCATAGATTTTATTGCTGCTGAGTGTGATACTACGCCAAAAAATATAACAACAATCATAATAGAACATCCAGATTCACCTCTTTGGCTTCTTAAAGCAGCAGAAATCGTTGATAAGATAAAAGATAAGGTGGGGGGACTAAGCGTTGCATGGCGTATTGTTATGAGGCAGAAACTAAAGAATGTTGATAAATATGTTAGACAGTTTGTGAAAAAGGTTAATGAGACAAAAGATATATTTGGAGGGGAACACAAAGCTCGCAAGAGGATAGTAAATGTTGGTTTAGATAAGATAGACGAGTTAGTTAAAGAAATTGAGTTGAAGAAAAAAAGTGCGGCAGATGCAAAGGCAGTTGATATATCAAAGAAAAATAAATGGAAATCAGAACAAGGATCAGGCCGAATAACGCCACAAGTAGCGATTGTATGTGCCGGGTTGGTAGGGTTGATTACTTATCTTTTAGTAAAGAACTTAGATATGAACGTTTATCATGCTCTTTTCATCAGTTCAGCTTCATTAATTGGAGGCATACTTTGTATAGTAACGACAAAAGTAATGATAAATTATATTCAGGGTTTAAAGGCTGAAAAAGTGTCTGTTGCGGCTTCTTCCTCAACAAAAACTGCTGATGGGTGGCATTGTGAAATTTTTGTACAGTACCAACATTTATGTCCGGGTTTAATAGCTGATATTTTGGGAACTATGAAAAAAACAGCCAACGTTGTTTTCATTGAAAGAATTATTAAAGAAGATACTCGGATTTATAATGTAGGTATTAACGTAAAAAAGAAAGCTCAAATAGAAAAAATCCTAAAACGTATCCGAAAAATTAATGATTTTAGCGATAAGGAATTTGAAGAAATGAAAGAAAGACAGACATGGATACTTGAATTTGATATTGAGGACATTCCCGGACAGCTTTATAGAGTCGCACGTACTTTAGGGAATGAAAAGATAAGAATTTCTTCATTCCTGACTGCTAGTGTTCCTCCTAAGAAGGGTAAAAAGATTCATGAGATATTCGAAATTGAAATAGCAAGTCGTATACCATTATCTTCAGAGGAAATTTATAAAAAAGTAAGTACTGCTCTACGTTCTAATGTAATTTTAGATTTTGGCGAACAAGAGAATGATCTTTTAGTTGAAGGTAATCTTATTGATAGAGTGATGGAAGAGCTATTGTATGAATTAAGTGAACTTGGCATTGTATTAACTGAAAATGAGAGAGAGCTACTTGCAAAAGCATTAAATATAATAGGAGAAAAAGATATAAGTAGAGCACGAAAAGACGGAAAAAGCCCGTTTATCAGCCACCACGTAGCAATAGTAAAAATTTTAGCCCAAGAGTGCGGAGTGCGAGATGCTAGTTTGTTTTTAATAGCATTGTTACATGATTCGATTGAAGATGGGCAGGTTTCTTATGAAGAATTAATAGATATGTTTGGGATTGATACAGCTGACGTTGTGGATCTTCTTACCCGTGTAGGCTATAAATTTAAACCTGGTGTTGAAAAAGATTATCTGAGCCGCATACTCGGGTGTCTTTATAATAAAGACAGTGCGGGAAAAATTAAAAATAGTATTGTGGAAAAGGGGACTAAAGCTATACTTGTTAAATTAGCCGACAGAACCCATAATTTGCGTACTCTTGATGGACTAAAAGAAAATGCCAGAAGAAATCAATATTTTTCAACCTTAGATATTTTTATACCAGAGTTCGTAAATAAAATTGATATTAAAAAATTAGATAAAAAATTTAAAAAAGAAATTGAAGAAGCCATTGAGACATTACATAAGCAAATTCTTAAAGCGGGGAGAGACTTCGGATTTTTGAACGATAAGAATGTTATAAATTTGGAAGAAGTACAACTTTATACAATGTCTATAGACGGGACATTAAGGGGATTGCAAGGGATAGACCGTTATCAAAAGGTTATCGATGAAATAGCAGTGAAATTTACTGATATTACAAATGTAAGACAGTGGTATAGCGACATGTTCAGCAAAACATCTGATGATATGGGACAATGTAAAGATGATTATTTACAAAAGATTTATAAGTTTTTACTCAAAGCACATAATCCAAAAGAGTGGAGCATACCCTCAGAGTGGAGTCCTTCCATAGAATTTCATGAAAGTCAGTATATGCTTACCCTCTCAAATATGTCTGCTAAAGAGCTTATAAGAGAATACGATATTTTAAGCGACATAAAAGGAAAGATTTATTTGCCACAGTACGGGTTGTGGGATATAGACGATATTGTAGGAAAAATTACTGCTCAAATAAATGCGTTTGAGAATTTAAGAGCACAAACTGAAATATTTAAGAAACTATATGGCGACGAAGGTTCTACGGCAGCGTTAAATTTTAAATTCAAATTAGTAGCAGAAAAGAAGAGATTCTTACTACTGCGTGAATGGGTATACCGCCATTGGAATAAGGAGCTAAAGCTAAAGTCGCATTTACTTTTTGATTTATCGGAGGAAGACGGAGTACAGAAGTCGGAAGTCAGAGGTCAGAAAAAAGATAGAACAGATTTATTGGATTATAATAATGATATAGAGAGGGCAGTAAGGCAATTAATACAGGATATAGGTAGTGATTATACCATTGATTTTGGTGATGTGTATGGATTTATGAATAAAGAGAGTTGGAAATTTAAGAAGAATATAACGTTTGAAGAGCAAAAAGATAGGTTTTTTGAAAAGCTTTTTACATATATTGAGCGCAACTTAAGTTTACAAGCTATGATGGATGAAAGTTTGAATAATGCATATGATGCTATTGGTTCGGTATATGATAAAAGATTGCTACCAAAAGGACCTCCTGAAGGATATAGAGGAACAATTAAGGTATCTTTTGCTTTTGATACTATTAATCAGGAGAAAAGATTAATTATAACCATAGCTGATAATGGGCTTGGCATATATGCGGCTGATAATATTCAAAAGAAAGAGTCTCCACATGTTTATATCGGAAGGAGTAATAAAGGTAAATTGGCCATGGATTTGAATAAGTCTGTAATAGGTGCCGATTGGACTCTTACGCGTGAGACTCCACGGGACATATTTTACGGAGATAAGAAGACAAAAATGGTTATTTCAATTCCTCTTAAAAATTTACGAGCTAGACTTACTCAATCAAGAGATGAGGAGGGGAAATTATATATACAAGGCTTACCGGTTATTTTCCATAGAAATGTTTTAAAAGAAATGCGTGAAAGATATAAGAAAATACTTGAATATGTTCTTGATGATTTGATGAACGATTATTATGGTTTTTTTAGCGAATTTAAATACAGGGATGGGAAGATAGTTATAACTAAGGAAGGTGAAAAAATTGATCGCAAATTTGATGCACTAATCAGTGTTCCTGAAAATATACTTAAGGAGTGTTTGGAAAACAAAGAAAAAATAAATGAGTTAAAAGAATATATACTTCCCTTTGCATTAAGTAGAGAAAAAATTTCAATGTATACCACTATAGACGAAGCTGTAGAGGAGTTGAAAAAACAGTTTATTTTAAAATGGCCAGGTAATGATACCCCATTTGATTTTAATAATAATGTAATGGTTCATCTATATTTAGAGGAACTTTATTGGACGTGGATGTATAAAATGACTTCATCAGATAATTCTGAAGGAAAGTCGGCAGAGGAACATGCGAAAGAGTTATTATTCGAAGCGATGCAGCAGATTCATGAATTTGTTACATACGAGGATGTTAAACGAATATCAAGTTATTTTTTAAAAGTTAAGGAAAAAAATCCTGATTTATTATGGAACATTTTTTTGCAACCTTTGGCTTATATTAAAAATTTTATTGAAAGACAGCATTTTAATTCTCAATTATGCAATGAAACATACAGTGCAATTGATCGTACTATAGAAGAAATTACGGGAAGTAAAAATGGTATTGAGGAGTTTAATCGAGTGGAAAGGGACATTCGACGTATTCTTGAAACACATATTGATGCTAGTCCCTTTATTATTTGCATTGATAAAGTACTAAGGGAGAGTCGAGGATATGAACTTATTAAAAACGTGCTTGGTAAGGAAGAGGCTAAAAGAAATATCACTTTCACTATTGTTGATGAAACAAATATAGATAATGCAAATCTACTCCTTGCTTTTGAAGACTCTGAGATTACACAAAAACATAGTAATGTGTATGCCTTTTCTAAAGACTTTAAAACTTTTACGGGCGATCTTTTTCTTTTAAGCATTTTCTTTGATTGTCTATTGGCAAGGGGATTAAAGGGGAGAGGATTTCAGGTATCAAGCTTTGATTGGGTCGGGGAAATTGGTACAGTTCATTTTCATAAGGAATTCCTAACCAGCTTTAATAAAACACTATTAGAATATATACAAGATCGCCTAATTATTCAAGTTGCCGCATAAGTGGTGTCTGATGCCAATTTGTTTGACACTATCAGAGCCCTCTGTTATAATTCATGCTTTAAATCATGCGTCTGCCTAGGGTTTACTTGCCTCCAGATGCCTTTATAAAAGGGATAAAAAGATGGATATTAATTGGTCAGAACGGTTACAAAAGCTTCCGCCATATCTTTTTGCGGAGATTGATAAACTAAAAAGAAAAACACGAGAGCAAGGCCATCAGGTAATTGATTTGGGTGTAGGCGACCCGGATTTACCCACACCAGAATTTATTATAGATGAACTTTATGCACAAGCTAAAGTGCAGGCAAATCAAAGATATGCACTCGACCAGGGCATTCCGCAATTGCGTAATGAAATACAGCGTTGGCTTACGGAAAGATTTAATATTGAAGTGGATAGCGTATGTGAAATACTTCCTACTATTGGTTCTAAAGAGGCAATAGCACATTTTCCATTAGCAATAATAAATTCCGGAGACTTGGCTTTAGTTCCTGATCCATGTTATCCCCCTTATAAGTCTGGCGTTTTATTTGCTAATGGCCGAGTAGAAATCATGCCATTATTAAATGAAAATTCGTTTTTGCCTGATTTTAGTAAGATTTCTGAAGATTCATTGAGAAGGGCAAAGATAATGTATTTGAATTATCCTAATAATCCAACATCTGCATGTGCTCCAAAGGAGTTTTATGAAGATGCTATAAAACTTGCAAAGAAATATAATATTATTATTTGCAGTGACTTAGCCTATAGTGAGATATCATTTGATGGGTATAGACCGGTTAGTATTTTAGAAGTAAAGGGAGCCAAGGATGTTTCAATAGAATTTCATTCCTTATCAAAAACTTATAATATGACCGGCTGGCGTATTGGTTTTGCATATGGAAATAAAGAACTCATAAAGATGTTATCAAAGGTAAAAGAAAATATTGATTCTGGGATCTTTCAAGCAATTCAATATGCAGGTCTAAAAGCTCTTAGGGAAGGGGCTTCCTCTATAAAGAAAAATCTTTTTATTTATGAACAGCGTCGCGATATGCTTGTTCAGGGGCTAAAATCTTTAGGATATGAAGTGGAGGTACCAAAGGCTACATTTTATTTGTGGATAGCTGTACCAAAAGGATATACTTCGGCTGAATTTTGTATGAAACTCTTACGCGAAGCCCATTTAGTTGTTACCCCAGGTAATGGTTTTGGTTCGTCCGGGGAAGGCTATTTCCGAATTGCATTAACTATTGATTCAAAACAGTTGCCGATAGTAATTGAGCGGTTGAGGAAAATTAGTTTATAATTTTTTATAAATGATTTACGATTTATATTATAAAACGGAATTATGCCTTGCGTTTTTTTAGGATTAGGTTCAAATATTGGCAATAAAGAAAAAAATTTACAAACAGCGATTGCTTTGATTGCGGACATTCCTGATTGCAAAATAATTGCGATTTCACCATGCTATGAGACCTCACCAGTCGGAGGATATCCGCAAGATGATTTTTTAAATCAAGTCATTGAAGTCACAACAGCGTTATCACCCCTTAAGTTATTAGAACACCTTGTCGAGATTGAGCAATTATTTGGAAGAACACATTCCGAACGTAATGCACCACGTAGGCTTGATATCGACGTTTTATTGTTTGATAATGCAATTATACACAATGATACGCTAACAATCCCCCATCCACGGATGCACGAGCGACTCTTTGTGTTAATTCCACTTGCAGATATTGCTGCTGATGTGATTCATCCTATAGTGAATAAAACAATATGTAATATAAGGGATGATGTTATAAAAAAAGTGGGAGAATTACAGCGCATAAAATTGAAATCGTAACACCCTATTATAAAGATTTTGGATGATTACGGTTAGTTTCAGATGGTTGTGGATAGTTAATTTTAGTAACCCTCCGTAACAAGCCATAACTTTTCGAAACCTTCCGTAACTGTTTAATTATGAAAGTTATTAAATCAATATCAAAATTAAGGAAAGAGTTACAAAAAGGGCGTGACAAAAAAGAGACTATCGGTTTTGTCCCAACCATGGGATATTTTCATAAGGGGCACTTAAGCCTTATACGCTGTGCAAGGAGAGAGAACGATATTGTAGTTGTTAGTATATTTGTGAATCCTATTCAATTCGGTCCACACGAAGATTACAAGAGATATCCGCGTAATTTAAGGCGTGATGCATTACTTGCACGTGAGGAAAAGGTAGATTATATATTTTGTCCTAATGTCAATACAATGTATCAGTCTCCGCATCATACTTTTGTTAATGTTGAAAAAATTACGGATATATTGTGCGGTTTGTGCCGGCCTGGACATTTCAAAGGTGTGACTACGGTTGTATCTAAGTTATTACACATTGTGCAGCCTGATAACGCATACTTTGGACAAAAAGATTACCAGCAATTTGTTGTTATAAAGAAGATGGTTGAAGAATTGAATATTCCTGTGAAAATAAAGCTATGTTCAATCGTTCGTGAGCATGACGGTCTGGCAATGAGTTCACGAAATGTGTATTTAAAACCAAAAGAGCGTATAAGAGCTTTAGCATTATATGCCTCACTTTGTAGAGCCAGACATTTAATAAAACATGGTGAACGCAATCCGCAAAAAGTTATTACAGAGATGAAAAAAATACTTGAGAAAAATTTTAATAAAATTGATTACATTGCCATTCTTAACCCTGATGGTTTTGACAGTATTAAACGTTTGCGAGGTAAAATATTTATTGGAGTTGCGGTTTATATCGGGAAAATAAGGTTGATTGATAATATTATTTTGAAAGTTAAATAAATAGGAGTGAGGAAATGTTAGTTACAGTTTTAAAATCTAAGATACATCGTGCTACGGTTACTGATAGCCAATTAGATTATGAAGGAAGTATAACCATCGATTCAGAACTTATAAAAAGAGCAAATTTGTTAATAGGAGAAAAAGTATTGGTTGTCAATCTAGCAAATGGATTACGTGTTGAAACTTATGTTATTGAGGGGAATCCCGGATCTGGTACAATTTGTTTAAACGGCGCTGCTGCGCATCGGTTTTCTGTAGGTGATAAAGTTATAATTATGTCATTTGTACATTTAAGCCCTGAGGAAGCACAAACTTTTAGACCTACACGTATAAAAGTTGATGGAAAGAATAAAGTTGTTTCTTAAATAACAAAAGGTGTTTGGAAAATAGGAAATATAAATGGAACCACAGAGTACACGGAGAATTTTTAATATATTTAAAGAAAAATCTCTGTGTTCTCCAGACAAATATCTTTTTAAATAGATAACTGAGAAAACGATAGGTTTTTTTACAAATTTATAATTTCTCAGTGTTCTCTGTGGTATTTTTATAATATTAAAAAATACAAGAGGTTGCCAATGACTATAAATAAAGAAGATAAGAGAATTTACAGCGATGAACAATATAAGAAAAAAGTAACGGCGAAGATTAAAGAACTTCAAAAAAAGCGTAATGCCATAATATTAGCCCATAATTATCAGCGTGACGAAATACAGGACATAGCCGATATACGTGGTGATTCTCTTGCTCTTGCTCGGGCTGCAATAGATATAAAGCAAGAAACAATTATATTTTGCGGCGTTCTTTTTATGGCAGAGAGTGCAGCTATATTAAATCCTGATAAACTGGTTTTACTTCCTGTTAAGGAAGCAGGGTGTCCATTGGCTGAAATGGCCACTCTTGATAAGTTACATCTTTATCGTAAACAGTATCCAGACGCAGCTGTGGTATGTTATGTAAATTCTCCGGCTTATATTAAAGCTGAGTGTGATATATGTTGTACATCAAGTAATGCAATTAAAGTGGTCAAGAGCCTTTCAAACAAACAGGTTGTTTTTTTGCCTGATAGAAATCTTGCAAGGTATGTTGCCCAGAATGTACCTGAAAAGGAAATTATTATATGGCCGGGATTTTGTATTACTCATATGAGAGTCAAAGAAGAAGAGGTATTAAAAGCGAAGCAAGAACATCCAGACGCTGAACTTGTTGCGCATCCTGAGTGTGAACCCGAAGTGCTTCAGCACGCTGATTGTGTTACAAGTACGGGTGGTATGTTTTCATATATTAAGTCTTCCCCTAAAAAGAAATTCATTATCGCAACTGAAAAGGGCATGTTATATGGACTTGGTAAGGAAAATCCTGGAAAAGAGTTTTTCCTTCCTTCAGAATATTTAATATGTGCAAATATGAAACTAACAACTTTAGGATGGGTGCTTCATTCTTTAGAAAATTTAGTATATGAAGTAACAGTAGATAAAGAGATTAGAGAGAAAGCCCGTCTTTCCCTTGATAGGATGTTGGCAGTAAAGTAGAAGTGTCTGGATTAAAAGATATTGTGTATTTTTTTATCATATTAGTCTTTTGTTTTTATTAGCTATATGATAGATAGTGTTAAAAATAACATGAAAACTCAAATTTCAAATACTACAAAACCCAAAATAAATCCAAAAATTCAAATTCAAAGAAAGCTGTTTAAATGTGCTTATTTTGGATTTTTGATTTTAGATTTATTTGGTAATATTTGTGGTGTTTGGATTTTGAAATTATAGATTTTGACAATACGAAATAATAGTTTGGGAGTTATTATGAAACAAATCAAAGTTGGTATTATTGGTTGTGGAACAATAGGCAGTAATCTTGCTATTAAAATTCAAAAAAGTAAAGAACTACCGGCTAAAGTTTGCTATATTGCTGATTTAGATAAAGCAAAGGCTCGTTTATTAAAGAAAAAAATATCCCCCCGTAAACATAAATATTCAGACTGCCGTATTTCTACAATTGAAGAATTAATTAAAAAAAGTGATTTTGTAATCGAGGCAGCTTCAGCTAGTATTTCATTTAAAGTAGCTTCTTCATGCCTTAAAAACAATAAAGATGTTTTGGTTATGAGCATTGGCGGTCTTGTAAAAGGAATAAAAACTCTTAAGAATTTAGGTAAAAAATCTAAAGGAATGTTGTATCTCCCTTCTGGGGCTTTGTGCGGTATTGATGGTATATTAGCTGCCAGTGGCAGCAGTATACGGAGTGTTTCACTAACGACACGTAAGCCTATTGCAGGACTTCGTGGTGCGCCATATTTTTCCCACAAGAAATTAGATATCGATAAAATAAAAAAAGAGACGGTTGTATTTTGTGGCAATGCTGAGGAAGCTATTAAATATTTCCCTAAAAATGTTAATGTTGCTGCCCTCTTAAGTCTTGCTAGTTTAGGTATTAAAAGGACAAAAGTTAAGATTGTCACCTCTCCGCATTATACCCGAAATATGCACCAGGTTATTGCCGAAGGTTCTTTTGGCCGTATCCAGACTATAACCGAGAATGTTCCTTCACCCACAAACCCCAAAACAAGTTATCTTGCGATTCTTGCTGCAGAGGCTTTACTTAAGAAAATTTTCAATCGTATTAAAATTGGAACATAAACTATGCAAAGCGCAGAGCGCAAAGCGCAAAGAGTACAAAATATTCAACACTTTTTTACTACGCGTCATGCGCTATTCTCTATGCGCTATGCTTTGTTATAAACAAGGTTATGGACTATATAAACATCAAAGGTGCCCGTGAGCATAATTTAAAAAATATTAACCTTCGTATTCCACGAAATAGTTTTATTGTTATTACAGGACCTTCAGGTTCTGGTAAATCTTCCTTGGCATTTGACACAATTTATAATGAAGGTCAACGAAGGTATCTTGAAAGCCTTTCTTCATATGCCCGCCAGTTTATAACAAAAATGCAGAAAGCGGATGTTGATTACATTTCTGGACTTTCACCTACTATTTCAATAGAGCAGCGCCAGATAAGTAAAAACCCTCGTTCTACAGTAGGCACAGTAACTGAAATTTATGATTTTTTAAGGCTTCTGTACTCTAAGGTCGGAGATTCTTTTTGTTATAAATGCGGTAGAAAAATAGGTAGCCAAAGCCGTAACGAAATTTTTGTCGACGTTATGAAACGTTTGAGAAATTTTCCTGTTTCTATTTATGCTCCTTTAATAAAGGGGAGAAAAGGAGAATTTAAAAATATAATTCAGTCTGTAAAGAAAAAAGGATTTACCAAGATTCGCGTTGACGGAAATGTATTCAATTTGGGCACTGATAAATCCGGTCTTATCCCGATATTTAAAAAAACAAAACGTCACGATATTGATATTGTTGTTGATCGTGTTTTAGTTGAGAAGAGGGGAGAGAAGCGTATTTATGATTCTATATCAACCGCTCTAAAAATGGGAAATGGCGTTTGCAGTATTCAGAATGAAAAGACAAAAAAAGAATCGGTATTTTCAGAAAAGATGAGCTGTTCTCACTGTAATATCAGTTACAGCGAGTTAACCCCTAATATGTTTTCTTTTAATAGTCCTTATGGTGCATGTACTCATTGCCATGGCTTGGGAAAGGTATCTAAGATACTATCAACTTTGGTTATTAAGGATTCCAGTAAGCCTTTACTAAAAGGGGCATTAAATAAAGAGATTTTCTTTTTGTATAATAAATATTTTATTGAAGACTTAGTAATGGAACTTGTTAGATATTATAAATTTAGTATCAATACTCCGTATTGTGATTTATCTGATGAAGTTAAAGATGCTTTTTTTTGGGGAAATGATGATGTCTGTGGGTTGCTTGATGAATTAAGGGAACAAATGAATAAAGTATCTTCGGAAAATATTAAAAACAAGTTACGTAAATTTATACATGAAGATATTTGCCCGCAATGTAATGGTACTCGTCTCAGGCCGGAGATTATGGGTGTAAAAATTAACAATGTAAATATTACTGAATTATGTACTCTTCCTATAAGGAAGGTTAATGATTTTTTTTCATCCTTACGTTTGGTCTCCTCAAAAAATCAAATAGCCGAATCCATATTAAAAGAAATAAGAGAACGATTGACTTTTTTAGTTAATATAGGGGTTGATTACCTGAGCTTGGACAGACCTGTTTCCACCTTAGGTGGCGGTGAACTACAAAGGATAAAGTTAGGTTCACAGATAGGCATAGGTCTTTCCGGTGTATTATATATTTTAGACGAACCTACTATTGGGCTTCATCCTCGTGACAATCATAAATTGCTTCAAGCACTTATAAAATTACGTGATCTTAATAATACCATTATTGTTGTTGAGCATGACGAGGAGACAATACGCAGAGCAGATTATATAATTGATCTAGGTCCTGGTGCCGGTAATGAAGGTGGGGCTATTATGGGGCGGGGAGCTATTAAATCATTTTTAAAATATAAACGGTCTCTTACTGGAAAGTACCTGCGGCATGAAGTAAAAATACAAATCCCCAAGAAACGTAAATCATATAAAGGTGTGGAATGCATAATAATAAAAAAAGCATCGGAACATAATTTAAAAAATATTGATGTGAAAATACCTTTAGGCCTATTTACATGTATTACCGGAGTCTCCGGATCAGGGAAAAGTACTTTGATTCATGATACTTTGTATCCGGCATTGCATAATAAACGGTGGAAAACTGATTATAAAGTTGGAGCACATAGTCTTATTAATGGTGATGAGAAAATAGATAAAATAATTGAGATTGACCAATCTCCTATTGGACGAACTCCACGTTCCAATCCTGCTACCTATGTAGATATATTTGTGCATATACGTAAATTGTTTGCATCTATGAGTGAAGCAAGAATTCGGGGGTTTTCTCAGAGCCGTTTTAGTTTTAACTTAAAAGGTGGAAGATGTGAGGTGTGCCAGGGAGCAGGATTTCAAAAATTGGAAATGAGTTTTTTGCCTGATGTATATGTAGTATGCGATATTTGCAGAGGTAAAAGATATAATGAACAAACTCTTGATGTTAGATATAAGGGCAAAAATATTAGTGAAGTACTTGATATGTCCGTTCATGAAGCATTGGATTTTTTTTCACCCTTTCCTTTGATTCGAGAAAAACTTGAAATTATGGATAAAGTAGGGTTGTCTTATTTGAAATTGGGACAGCCTTCAACTACCTTATCAGGAGGAGAAGCTCAAAGGGTAAAAATTGCTGCTGAACTTTCTAAAAAATCTACTGGAAAGACACTTTATCTGCTTGATGAGCCTACAACCGGCCTACATTTTCATGATATTAACAATTTGATGAATGCCCTCTTGAGCTTACGTGATAATGGAAATACTATAGTTGTTATTGAGCATAACTTGGATGTTATTAAAATTGCTGATTATATAATTGATCTCGGACCTGAGGGGGGTGAAGCAGGAGGGGAAGTTGTTGGATATGGAACACCAGAGGATATTTCACGTATAAAACATTCTTATACTGGTAGATATCTTAAAAAAGTACTCTTTTAATTTTTTAAGAAAATATCCACGCCTGCTTTTATGGAAATTTGAAAAATATTAGTTATAGGTAATTATTATTGAATTATGGTAATTATAATGTGGGAAAAATTATTTGCACACTCAAATTTTATCTGTTATAGTAAATCAAAATAAAGTGGTTAAGGATTGCCTTTTAAGCATAATAATTTTGTTTTTCAAGTAAAATCGGTATGAATTTAGATGAGGTAATATGGGTATAGTGACCATAATAACTAAAGGTGGTTTTTTAGTTTATTTAATTCTTTTATGTTCAATATTTGCTTTAAGTAGTTTTATTGAACGTTTGATTAAGCTGCACAGTTCCACTATAAATACTGATGTATTTTTAAAAGAAGTGGAACAGTTGGTAATTGAGGATAACATTTCCGAAGCTTGTAATTTATGTGAACGTTTTAATTCACCTGTTTCACGTGTTGTTAAAGCCGGCCTTACTCATTTAGATATGACTCGAGAGAAATTAACAGTTTATTTAGAGGAAGCGGCATTACATGAATTCCCTAATTTAGAGGCAGGATTAAGTATATTATCAACTGTTGCCCATATAGCCCCTCTTTTAGGTTTATTAGGAACCGTTAATGGAATGATTAAAGCTTTTCAGGTTATTCAAGAGAAGTCTCAAGCTACTGGTTTAGCATCACCTGGAGACCTCGCTCAGGGAATTTGGATGGCACTTATTACTACGGCATTGGGACTTGCCGTTGCTATTCCTACAGTTGTAGCATATAATTATGTATTCCATAGAGTTCAAACGATAAAACACGATATGGAAAAAGCTGCAACAAAAGTTTTATCATTTGTTTCATAGAAACATACGGATAGCGATGGATTTAACATATGAATTATTGCAGATATATTTATAATCTGTTTTGAAAAATCTATGCTAAACGGTGTAAACAATAGAATATGAAATTCCATTATGATATAAAAAGAGCTCATTTGCGGCCTGACATAACTCCTCTTATTGATGTTGTTTTTTTATTGATTATATTTTTTATGCTTGCCTCACGTTTTGTTTATTCCACTAATATAAAAGTTAATTTACCTCATGCCCATACAGCAAAAGCGTCAAGTAGAAATCTAGTCACTATAACAATTAATGAACAGAGTGATTTATTTTTTGACGATAAAGCTATAGATTTTAGTGACTTGAATAAAATATTTAAATCTATGAAAAAAGGTAAGATATCTATTGTTGCTGATAAAGAGGCTCCTTTCGGGACTGTTATTAAAGTATGGGATTATGCACGAAGACATAATATTCAAGAAATTGATATTCGTACTAAGGCGGATTAATGTATGTAATTGTTTGAAATTTTATTATACAAGGAGGTAGAAATGATAACTGAAATTGGTATTACTGCTGGGGAAATTTGGCGTGTTTTAGATAAAAAGTCACCTACAATATTAAAGGAAGTTTTAAAGGAGATTGATGCACCTAAGGATTTAATATTGATGAGTCTTGGATGGCTGGCACGCGAAGGACACGTAAATGTGGTTAAAAGTGAGACTGATTACGAAGTAAAACTCCAGTAAAAACTTTAATTTAATATATTTTCCTCTCACATGCAAAAATTATATTGATAAATATATGAATTATATTATGGTATTTGCAACATTTTCTAATATTGATGAAGCACGCAAGATATCAAAAATATTACTTGATGATAAAGTAGTTGCATGTACTAATCTAATACAAGGAGTTTCATCCCATTTTTGGTGGCGTGGTAGCATTAATAATGCAAAAGAGACTTTATTAATTGCTAAAACTGAACAAACGTGTTTTAATCGTGTTGAATCAATTATAAAAAAAATTCATTCTTATGAAGTTCCTGAAATAATAGCAGTGCCAATATTACAAGGACATGAGCCTTATTTCAAATGGATTAGCGAATCTGTAAAAGAAGAGGCGGAACCACACAGATAAAAAATAACTCTATTTATTATATAAGAATAGAACAATATTATATGAAGGAATTATATGCCGATATATGAATATCAAGCAAAAGAAGGACCGGTAAAAATAGTAAAGGGAACTATTGAGGCTGATAATGAGTCTTCTGCTGTAGCACATCTTTCGGCCCGTGGGATCGTTCCTCTTTCGATTAACCTTTTGAATAAGAGTAGTTCTAATAGAAAGAGTTTTTTCTTTAAATTTAAAAAGATAAGCGTTAAAGATATTTATACTTTTACTTACCAATTAGTTGAGTTATTGGCCTCAGGGCTTCAGCTTCATAAGTCATTAGATACTATTGTTGAACAAATTGAGCATGATTCATTAAAAGATATTTTAGTTGATATAAAAAAGAATGTGAGAGAGGGAATGAGCTTTTCTGAAAGTTTGGCTATTCATACGAAAATATTCGGTTCCTTTTATGTTAATATGGTTAGGGCAGGGGAAGCTAGCGGGAATCTTGAGAGTATATTAACCCAACTTGCTCAGGTTTATGAAAAAGAATACGATTTTAGGAGCCGAATAAAACAGGCTTTTGCATACCCAATACTAATTGCTTTATGTGGTATTGGGACGGTTGTAGCAATTCTTACCTTTGTTATTCCTAGATTAGAAATGATGTATAGTGATTTGGGAAAAGGCTTACCGTTCATTACAGTTATTGTTATACAAACAAGCATGTTTCTTAATAAATTTTGGTGGGTTTTAGGAATTATAATAGTTTTGATATACATAATTATCAATCGGCAGATAAGTGGAGGAAGATTGAGCAGTGTATTTTTCGATAAAATAATTATTAAAATACCCCTGTGGGGCCGTCTTATTCAAAAGGAAGAGATAACACGTTTTGTTCGTAGTTTAGGATTACTTTTTGGAAGCGGAGTTTCGATTTTAGAATCGTTAGATGTGGCAAGAAACATTCTGCGTAGCAGTAGCTTAAAAGAAGACATAAGGGATATTCGAGAACAGGTTGAGAAGGGTACTACCTTACATGAAGCTATGAGAAATAAGAGTAATTTTCCTCCATTTCTTATTAGTATAGTTACGACAGGCGAAGAGACCGGCTCGTTAGATAGGTCACTTATGCGTATAGCTCATGCATATGAGAAAGACATTGATGGTTATATAAAAGTTATAACAACTTTAATAGAGCCTGTATTAGTACTAATAATTGGTTCGGTTGTAGGCATAATTGTTATTAGCATGTTGTTACCTATATTTCAAATTAATGTTTTTGTTCAATGAATTAATTGGTAGTATTGACAATAGACTCAAAATAATTAAATTAGAGCTTTCTGTTTTTATATTTACGGAAAATAGAGAAAAAGTTTCTATTTGTAATAATATATATGTAAATTGGAGAACAATATGAAAAAAAGCTTGGCTATTTTAGGATTTTTCCAGCCTTTTTTGACTACTAAAGGTAAAGAAAGAGCTGGGTTTATCCCGCCCTTTCTGACTACTAAGGGAATAGAAAGGGCGGGATTTACCCTGATTGAAATTTTATTAGTAGTCATTATCATTGGTATTTTAGCCGGATTAGTTGTACCCAACATTGTCGGTAGAGGAGAAGAAGCTCGCCGGCAGGCGGCAGTAGCAGATATTAATGGCGGTCTTGCCGCTGCTCTTGATTTATATGAACTTGATAATGGAAAATATCCTGAGAAGATAGAAGATTTAGTGCAGGATCCGGGAACAGTTAAAAATTGGCGAGGGCCTTATGTAAAAAAGGGAATACCTAAAGACCCATGGGCCAATCCTTACCTTTATAAATTTCCTGGAGTTCATAATTCATCAACATATGATTTAAGTTCTTCTGGACCTGATGGTCAAGAAGGAACATCGGATGATGTGACGAATTGGAATACTGCTTCTTAGCTATTATGATATCAAAGAAAAATTCACGCCGTTTAAGAAATTCACCTGGAGAAAAAAGGTTATCATTCCATGGCAGCAATAAGAAAGCAACTTAGGAAACGCTCTCTAAAGGGGTTTATCCCGTTAGAGAACTGTATTAAAAAGAGTTTTAAATTAGAGATGTACTAGCAGGTGATCATTTATGGCAGTATTAAGAAAGAAATTTAGGAAATGCTCTCTAACGGGGTTTACCTTAATAGAAATATTGCTCGTTTTAGTTTTATTGAGCATTTTTGTAGGACTTGTTATTCCACGTGTGGGTATTCTTTTTTTTGATTATGAATTTCATAGTACGGCAAATAAAATAGAGAAACTAATCCGTTTCGCATCTTATAGTGCAATTCTCAATAAAAATATTTATCGTTTAAATATTGATAGAACAGCAAAGAGTTTTTCTTTATCACAAAAGAAAACTGTTAATGGTAATAGTGAATTTGAAAATGTTTCGGGTAAAGCGGGTTCAACACTTTTTTTACCACAAAGGGTAGATTTATCAAACATTACTGCAGATGAAATTTATTTTTTCCCGGATGGTTCCTCAACGGCTTCTACCATTACAATTAAACACAGCAATGACAATACGGTTTCGTTTGTTCTTAAGGGATTTATTCATGGATTTAAAGTTATGTATGAAGAATAAGCCATTTATAAATATATGAAAAGATATAAGTTACCTTTTAAATTAATGGATAAAAAAGGGATTTTACTATTCGAAGTTTTATTATCTATACTTGTTTTATCAATTGGCATAACAACTACACTTCAGGCCTTCCAGCATATTATTTCCGTAACAAAACGGTCACGGGATTATTTTGAAGCTCGTTTAATAACATCCGATATTATGTTTAATTTATTTGCTATGCCTGAGTTGGCGGAAGAGGAAATAATAACAGGGCGAAAAGAAGAGTTTAAAAATGATAATATTACACTAAGCGATAAATATTATGTTATGTGTGAGGCTGAAGATATATTACCTCTTAATAAGGATGAGGATGAAGAACTTTTATTAGATGAAGAGAGTATAATGAGCTTTAAGAAAGTTTCAACCGAAATATATAAAAAAGATGATATGGTAATAAATTTTAATTCTTTCCATGTAATGAAAAAAAATGATGAATATTAGATATTTCATATATAAACAGGATTTTATAAAATTAAATAGAAAAGGAAGGGCTGAGTTTACCCCACCCTTTTTGACACTTAATGGTCGAAAAAGGGTGGGATTTATCCCGTTAGAGTACGGTATTAAAAAAGTTTTGGGTAAGGAATATAAGAGGTTATCATTCTATGGAGGTAATAATGAAACAATTTAGGGAACGCTCTCTAACGGGATTTACTCTCATTGAATTAATCCTTGCTGTCAGTCTTTTTTTTATCGTAAGCGCAAGTTTATTTCTTTCAATGAGGAGCGGGCTTCTTCTGTATAAACGTAGTGACGAAGGCCTTACATTATCACATGAAATTCAATATTTTTTAAACAAGCTTTCGTATGAACTTCGAAATTCATTTCATTATTCTTCAATACCTTTTGAAGGAAATGAAGAAAGGTTATCATTCCCAAGTATTCTTGTTACCTATGATGAAGATAAAGTATTTACTGATATTTATAATATTGAGTACAATTTCAAGGCTCGAACTTTGATGAGAAAATCCAATTGTTTATCACGTAAGGATGATAAGGACAAGAAAGATAAAATTTTGTATCCTTTATTGAAGAATATCTCTTTTAGTTTTGGATTCTTGGATGAGGGAGAGAAAACAGTCATTTGGAAGGAAGAATGGCCTTCAGAGCTTGAGGGATTGATTCCAAAAGCGGTAGGGATTAACTTGGTTGTCACTTTTTTTGATAAAGATATGAAATTTGGGGTTGATAAAAAAATAAATAAGAAAATTTGGATTCCGCAAGGAGAATGGGGAAGTGAAGATATATTGTAAGTATTTTATGGAAAAGATTGTAGAGAATTATTTAGACTATAATCAAGGTATCATTATTGTTAAAACCTTAGAATATCTAACAGGTGAGATAAGGAAGAAGTGAATAAGAAAAGAAAAGATATTTATTTTCTCCCCTTTAATCTTTTATCAATGAGGAGTGGCTCTATTCTCATTGTTTCTTTATGGATTTTAACCATTTTTGTTGTTTTAGTTTTATCTTTAGGGTATAGAAGTAATATAGAGGCGAAATTATCTTTACGTGAGCAGGAATATTTTCAGGCTGAGCAGCTTCTATTTTCTGGAGTTAATTTTGCTTATTATTATATTGTTTCAGATGAAGATACTTCCGTTGATAGTAAATTTGATACATGGTATAATCACATCGAATTTTCTGACGATGTATGGGAGAGTAACGACCTATCGATAAATATTTTTGATGAAGAAAGCAAGATAAATATTAATCAAGCTAACGATAAAACTCTTAGATATCTCTTTGAATATATTGATGAAGAAATACACGAATTAAATGCTCCTGTTGAAGATATAGTCGAAGCAATACTTTTATGGAGAGGTGAAGAAGCTCTTAAGGATAAGCATAAAGGGGCATCTGATGTTAAGAGTGAACCATTTGATTCAATTTATGAATTGTTATTAGTTAAAGATATTAACTATTATGATTTTACCATTATAAAGGATTATCTTACTGTTTGCTCTAATGATAAAAATTTTTTAAAAATTAATCCTAATACAGCTTCCGAGGCAGCTTTATATGCTGTAATTTTTAGTTTGGCTGGTGATGAGCGTCACAAAAAAGATATTTTTGAGAAGCTGGTTGCTTTTAGGACGAGTGCAGAAAAATTATTAGGGTCAGAAATTGAGGAGGAAGAGGAACTTCCCTATTTTACTTCCAATGATTTATCGCCATATAATTTCCTAAATCGTATAGGTGTCTCTAGTGATGTTTTAAGCGTTTCATTAGCATTGCAGTTTATAAGGCATTTAACTGTTGATTCTAAAAATTTTTATGTCACAGTAACGGCATTTAGTGATGATAATTTACCCTTACGGAGTGTTCGTGCTGTTTTAGTACCTTCAGAAAGTAAAACAGGCAGTCTTGATAAAGAAAATGAACTGAAAATCTTTTCATGGTTTGAAGCTAATTAAGTTTTAATCTTAAATAGAAGATATGATGAAAAAAAGCGAAACATTTTTAGGAATTTGGTGGTCTGGGAGTTTCCTCAAAATCATTGAAGGCACCTTTATAGATACAATTAGGCAAATTGAAATTATTGATATCATTAAAATTGAAGGGCTTAGCGACAACGATATTAAAGAGAAAGTTAAAAGTGTTTCAAAAAAAGGTAGACACTATTCTAAGATAGTATTATTTGTTTCACGGCGAAATGTTATAGAACGCTTTATAGAGATTCCTTCAGTTAAGAAAGATGAAATACAAAACATGATCTCACTCCAGCTTGAACATCATTTTCCTTATTCTATTAATGAAATGTATTATGATTTTGTTTCTTTTCATTCAGAAAAAAATGGATATTCTAATATTGCATTAACAGCAATAAGCAAAAATGAATGTGATAAAATGCTGGGCCTTTTATCATCAGTAGGGATAAATGTTGATCTCATTAGCGTATCTACATGGGGAATTATTTCTGCATATAAAAATTCTTCCCTTTGTAACAGTTCTGGTAAAAATTATGTTTTACTAGTTGATTCTGATTTTAATCAAAGTGAAGTTGTCCTTATGTACGGAGAGCGTGTGATTTATACTCGCAGTATTGCTCATGAGGCAAAATTTATGGATCCCTCTTTGCAATCATCTTTTTTTGAGCATTTAATGAATGAACTAAATCATACGCTGGATACAGTAAAACAAGAAAATAATTTTACAAGTCTAAATAGTGTTATTTTAGGACCAACGTTATCGTCACTATCAGCTCGGTTTAAAAAGTATTTTTCAAAAGATACGGCTATAGTTAACATAGAAGATTATTATAAGATAACTATTTTAGGAAACCGCGATAATATAAGAAAAGATAATCTAAGCATTTTACCCTTTTATGCTCTATCACAACTATATAATTTCCCCGTTGTTGATTTGCTGCCGTCTGAATTAAAAGCAAAAAGTAGATTGCGTGAGTCGGCACCTGAAAGGTTACGTGCTATCGTTATTTTTGTTATATTCTTTTTTATCATAGGTGTGGGAATTATTTTCCATTTTCAGAGTCGATATCGATATCTTAGGAATTTTGAACAAAAACTTAATGAAATTGATCCTGAAGCCAAAAAGGTATCCGGTGTGATAAAAAAAATAAGAGTAATCGACGAGGTTAAACAGGGAAAAATTATTCCTCTTGAGTTGTTAGCAGAGCTTTATCGAATCATTCCTTCCAAAGTTTATATTACTATTCTTGAATATGATGTTACTGAAGGTGTCAATATACGTGGATTTGCTGTTAATATAACCCAAGTTTCTGATTTATTACTTATATTACAGAAATCATTGTATTTTAGCAAAGCAGAAATTAAATTTGCCAAACAGAAAGTAATCAAAGGACAAGAAGGAGTTGATTTTGAGATTTTTTGTCCTTATTTTACAGTAAGAGAGTAAAAAAGATGGCAAGTAAAATTAAGATAACACGACTAAGTAGTATATTAATTCTTTTTATTGTGCTCCTTTTAGGATATTTTTTAATTTTGAATCCGTTATTGAGCCATTGGAAGGATCTCAATCGACGTATAGAGGTGGTTAGACTGCAATATTTACGTAATTCAAGCACTGTTAGCAATTTTAATGATTACGTGAATCATTATAAGGAATTTGAATCGATTTCTACTCAAAATAAAAAGGATGAGGAGGAAGTTGCTTTTTTTCTAAAAGAAATCGAAACTTTTGTAAACGGACTCAATATTAACATAAACGATATTAAGCCATTACCAGATGAGGAAGAAAGTCAGGCACATATTTTTTTAATTGATGTTGAAATGGAAAGTTCTATTATTGATTTTATGGAATTTTTACATAAGATTGCTTCTTCGAAGAATTTAATTAGGATAGAGAAAATGTCACTAATAACTAAAGGCCAGAGAGGGCATAAACTTACTATAAAACTTATAATTTCCAAGACATTTTTAGTTTAGCTCCAAACTTGCCCCCCCAATTTCTATATTTAGATTCCTGATGTCATAATAAAAAAATAATATTTTGTATTTTTTGCAGTCGTATTTTTTAAATTTCTAAATATACTTACTGACAAACTCATAAGTTAATTTAGCATAATAATTTATTATATAGTATTTCTGTGTTTATTAAGTGCAAAAATAATTATTGGATTTATAAAAGATTTAAATCCTTGGAGGACTAGTTGCGCAGAGTACTTGTGCTGTAGATGACGATGAATTTTTTAAAGAATGAGGTAAGGATGCATCGAAATAGATCGAGTGTTTCTTTTTTAAAAGATAATCTTTTTTATTGATTATAGCAGTAATCTCACCTTCTATTACGAAATAAAATCGTTCAGTACCTCTATCTAGTTTGTCAGTTACTGTTTCACTTGAGGGTGAAACAGTATATAAAGTGGGAATAATTTTTTTCTGTGAGGTGCTGGTGGTAAGTACTTCTAATTGAATATTGTCGTTTAATATAGTTATGTTTTCTTGTTTTGGTTCAACATGGGTAATTTGAGAGTAACGTGTATCGAGATCCTCATATAATTCCGCAAGGCTGACACCTAACGCTTCTGATATTTTTTGATGAGATTCAACCGTACCTGTCATTATGCCGGTTTCTATTCGGGAAAGGGAAGCTTGAGCAACACCCGTCATTTTTGCTAATTCTACTAATGTAATTTTTTTACTCTTTCTTATTTCTTTAATTTTTTTTCCAACCTTATCCATAAACAATTCTCCATTTGGTATATGAAAAGAATATCTTTTTATATCGGATTTTAATTATAGCAATAAAAAAATTGTATAACAATGAAAATATAGAAAAAAAGTTTATATTTTTAATAGAAAAATAGTAATTATTTAGCCGATTGAGCAGGAGTTAGAATAATACTGTTTTTTGAGGTATTTTCCGGTGAGCAAGATAAGCGAATCTAAATGACTCAAATAGATTTCGATCTTGA
>Ga0164318_10000612_pt1 | contig 28412 bp, 28 predicted proteins | sample GuaBasSedimGuay9_FD_113734 | JGI IMG/M metagenome (GOLD analysis project Ga0164318, IMG submission 113734) | Subseafloor sediment microbial communities from Guaymas Basin, Gulf of California, Mexico - Guay9, Core 4571-4, 0-3 cm | ecosystem: Environmental > Aquatic > Marine > Hydrothermal vents...
ACAAATTAAAGAACAAATAGAACCTAAAAAAGAAACTACTAAAGTTGAAAATTCTAAAAAAGAAGAACAAATTAAAGAACAAATAGAACCTAAAAAAGAAACTACTAAAGTTGAAATAACTATTAATGATTTCACGAATACTGATATTTTATTAGCAAAAGAAAATATATCATCTGCAGGAAAAGTAGATAGCATAAAATTGATAGGTAGAAAAATAGGAAAGGTTAAGACAACATTTTTCTTTAGAAAAGAAGCGTTAAAAGAAATGCTGAATATTTTTATGATAAATAATAAATTAGAAATTGCCTCTATTGATGATGCAATAAGTTCTCTAGGATTTGTAGATCAAGAATTGTATTTTTCTCAAATAAAAGGTATAAACAATCCAGTGTATAAAACGGCAATGCTTTCTATTTCTTTGGATAAAGTAGAAGCAGACAAAATAGCTTTTAATCCAAGATACACAAATGGATTTGATATCGCAAGCATAGAAACGGCTTTAAATAGTTGTGAAAATGAAAATGTGAGAGAAGAGTTGGAAAGAAAACTTAACTTGATAATAGATAATAAGATTAAGGAGTTGGAATAAATGAGTAGCCAACAAGATATCAGAAAAAGACAAACAAAAGAAATACTATCATTATTAGATGATGATGTACTACTATTAGAAGATGGAAAGATAGATAATACACCAGAAAGTAATATAGATATAAAGAGAGGGTGTTTTGTAGGATTAGGAAGAAGTCTCACGAAACAGAATGCAAAACTTCGCAGATTATATATTCCCTGGAAAGAAGCACACTCACATACACTCACCACAGGAACAACTAGACAAGGAAAAACTAGAGGAATGATAACCTCTATAAGACAGCAAATAACAAAAAATGAGAATGTAATAATAGGAGAGCCAAAAGGTTCTGTAGGAAATGAGATAATGTCGTATGCGTTGCAATATGCTATAGAAGCAGGGAGAGTAGAAAATTTAAAATATCTTTCTCCGTTTTTTCCAGAACAATCAATAAAAGTGAATTTTATATTTGGCTATAGAAATGAACAAATAGCTTCATTAATAGAAAGTATAATTGAAGGAAATGACCCTTTTTATGCAAAAATTGCAAAAACCATAGTTAATACTTCATCTCTAGGTTTGCAATTTTGTGAGGAATACGATAAAACACTTAATCCTTATGACTTAATAATTATGGAAAAACTTGAGTATTTTAAAGAAATTAAAACTTCTACAGATAGACTTAATAAATTAATATGGAGAGAAGACTTCCAAGACAAAAAACATGGATTACACCTTGATGTAATAACATCCCTAAAAGCAGGTGTAACAGAAAAAGAAAAGATACTTATTGATGAAGCATGGGCAAGGACCACTCGAAGATATCAAGAGCGAGGAATAGAAGATGTTATCCCACTAAGGACATTTATAAGATTTAGAGACTTTGCACAATTTGAGAATTTAGAAAAATTAGCAATTCTAAAAGATTTTGTAGAAAAGAGATATGAATTAATCAAGGATGATAGTGGAGCAAATAGAGAACTTGTATTATTAGGAAGAGAAGCTCTAAGTGAAATGGAAAGAATTATAATGAAACCACCAGACTATTTTGCAAAAGTAGCCACAACATATTCAGGAATAATGAGTGACCTTATAACTGGTGATGTAGGTAGGGTTTTAAATGACAGTAGAATAAATCCACTGACAGATGATATAGGAAGTGATGATGATGAAAAAGGCATTATATTAATAATGCAATTCTTTCCACTTATATATAAGAGTACTGCTGATGCTTTAGGAAAAATAGTATTTTCATATGTGAGTATAATGTCTGGGTACGTAGGTGCTTCTGGAAAACCTATGAAGAAGAGGCTAAATTTAAATATTGATGAAGCAGGTTCAGTCCTAACTTCAGTTGCCACTGAACTTGCAAATAAAGGTGGAGGATTGGGATTTAGCTTATGGCTTTATACTCAATCACTGGCAGATATTGAAGATACTTTAGGTCCAGAGAAAGCAAGGATATTATTAGATAATTTAAATAATAGAATCGTATATAAAGGAAATGACTCAATATCAGCAGAAGTTATCTCTAAATTAATTGGAACTGTGAAGCGTACTCAGACAGTATCTACAGGAACAGATAAAAGAGATACGAGAATGGCAACTACTGTAAATGATGTAGATATTGCACCTGTTGATGTACTTACTAGAATAAATCAAAGAAGATTTATTTTAAAAACTCTAAATGATGTGTATATTGTAGCAGCAGCAATTCAGAAAGATACAATTTTTAAAGTAGAAATGCCTGCAGCTTCTCTTGGTGAACTCTCTAGGATAAATCAGAAAAAGAAAGATGATGCAAAAGCATCTATAATATAAAGGAAAAGATATGCTCGGTTTTTATGATAGTGTTTCAAAAGTAAACTATAATGTTTCTCTCAATAAAGATAAAGATTTATTTAAACTTTCTATAATAACAGATATTGGAAATATATATAAAAGTTCTGACAATAAAACAGTGTTGAGTCCTCCATACAAAATAGATATGGAAATGAATATATTAGAGATAATAGAAATAAGCTCTTATTTAATAGAAGGATGTAGCCAATATTTAAATCCTACAAATGAAGTCGATAATTATAATGTTAGTAGACTTGAGTTAAAAAGAGGAAATTATATTCTAGCATTTAAAAAAGTCTTCAAAAAAGGTAGAAAAATAATATTAGATATATATAAAGATGAGAAGTTGATTATTTCTTTAGGTTTGGGGAAGAATAAAATATTCTTTTTTCTTAAATTATTTAAGAGTACATTTAAGGATTCTCAAATAGAAGATTTTACTTCAACATGCAAAGATAAGAATAGTTGGGTCTTTAATATAGTTAAAAAAGATAAGTATGTAGGGATCAATAATATATGGCTTCAAGAAAAAGAGAAGCAGGAAATAAGATTCTTAATAGAAACATTAATTTTTGATCACAGAATAAAAGACACTGTAAAAGCATTTTCTTACAGACAAATAGCATTACTTGTTGCAGAAGAACATAAAGAGGTTATTTTAGGATTAAGAAATATAACAAAAAAAGATGAGAAGCCTATATTCTTTGAAATAAATGCACTAGTGATGGCATCATTTTATTATGCCTACAAGGATATATAATATGGAACAAGTTACATTAAAATTAGAAAATAGTTGGGTGAAACTTTTACAAATACCAAGATGTAAATATGACCCAAAAAAGAAAATAGGGTGCATTGTTCTAGAGATAGAGCAGGAACATAACAAGAACTACATCCCTAACTATAAAGGTAAGCCTTGTAATCCATTAAGTAAAGTAAATTTAGATTTAAAAACAAATTGGCAATATATATTTTCAGCAATTTGTGAGATATATACTCATTGTGAGAATATAAAAAATCCGAAATTCCCAGATGCAGAAAGATTCTTTAATATATGGAAAATCCAAAATACTTCAATGTCCAGAGTTGAATCATTTTCACTAGTATTGTCAGTTGACAACAAAGAGGATAGTGAAGCATTTATCACACTAAGTATAATTAAAGAGGGAAGAATACCTGAGAAAATGGATATAAGATTTACAAAAAGACAAACTTCATTATTTATACATAATATTATTGCCATTTGTGGAAAGCTAGATAATTTTATCTCTTACCTTCCTCATGAAACAAATAAGGATAAGTTTCTAATACTAAAAAAGGATAAGAAATTTGAAACAGCTCTGTTGGAAAATATTGTAAATAAAGAAAGCAAGAAAAATAACATGAGTACCTCAGACTTATATATGTTGACAATCTCTGCAGAACACAGATTAAAGTATGGAATATGGTTAAAATTCCAAGGTGAAAATGTATCTATAGATAAAGATGGGTTTTTAACCACTCTCTATGAAGAAATAAATCTAGAAGCTACAAATAAAATGTGTAACGGTTCATTTTCTGCAATAGCACTAGTTTCGCTAAAGCAAATTATAGAGGAGCAATAGAATGGCAAAAAAAGCAGTTAAAGGAAGAGGGGTGGAGCTAAGTAGTGATAAAATAGCAAACCTAAATACTAATGAGACAGCAAGAAGTATATTTTTCCATCAATTAGGTAAAAAAAGTAAGTTTAAAGAACTCACAGATGAGGAGATTGATGAAATATTAATAGCAGCTAGCCCTGCAATAGGAATTAAGAGAAGTCTTTTGTCTAACGCATACTCGGTTTCTTTATTATTTAGTAGAGGAAAAAGAGAAGTAGAGTCTATAAGATCAGAATTTACAATAAGAGAAAATATGTTTGGACAAGTTGGAAAAAGTGATGAAAAAGGACTTAATAAATTCCAGAGAAACTTTCTTAAAGATAGTTTAGTATTGGGATACCACACTAGTAAAGTAACTTATCATAAAATAAGAATGCTAGTTAATAGTCTGAGGGTAATAAGAGAAACAGACAATAAGTTTTTTAAAGATAAAGGAATAAATCTTTTATCTATCATGAAAAGAGTGGAAAGAACTGAATATAGTGAGTATATAGATGGTAGTAATATAGACACCTTTGCAAAAGTTAGACTAGATTCACTTAGGAATAAAGTTACATTTAGTATGGATGTAGCGAAAGACATAATCTTTAGATTTAAAAGAGGTGCTGCAAGAAGAAGATTAAAAAACAGTAAGTATGTATATAAAGATTCTAGCACAAGCACAAACAATGAAGTAAATATAGAAGAGATATAAGATGCAGCAATATACAGATGAATACAGAAGTAAATTATTAGCAGAAACAGGAGTTGCTTTCAATAGTATGGCAGTGATTGAAAAACTAAAACAAGGAGTTAATAGAAATGATGTTGTACCTCAAGAAAATAAACATAATAGAAAAAAAAGAGATAATGAACAAATAGATTATATCTCTAAAATACTATTTGACTATTGCTATAAAGATTACTTCTGGGAAGAAGTTATAGAATTAATACTAGATGACATGCAAATATATAAATTTGTTAAAATATCTTCAGTTAATTATTTACAAACTTTCAGAATCCCAGAAATGACAAGGTGTTATTCAGAAGTAACACTTCTGGAGCATACATACAATATTGTGAAACAGTTCGTTATAGCAAAAGATATACCATTTGTTTCTAGGTTTAATCCATTTATTGTTTTATTGTGCTGTGTATTACATGATTATGGAAAATGCTTTGAAATAAAAAAGATGGTTTCATATAAGGCAACTTCTAGGGATTTACCAAAGCATGAGGAATATAGTGGACTTTATGTAGAAAAAATTGCCAATATGATATATGAGAAATATGGAAGAAAATTAAACACCGATGAATATTATGTCACACACTTTCAGAATTTGAAAACAATAAGAACAGTAGTGGAAAATCATCACGCAAAAGAAATGCAGTCAGACTCATTAGAATATGTAGTAAGTAAGTTAGATCAAGCAACTAGAAAAAGTGAGTGGGAAAATTACATAGAGAATGGTAGCAAAGAGAAGATAGAAAAAACAGAAACAAATGCACAATCAAAACTAGAATTTAAGGAATAGTAATGGAAGAAGATTATGACAAAGTAGAATTAAATGAAAAGATAGCAACTTTTTACAGAAAAGTAAGTGAAGCAATGCTAGAAGGTGAAGAGTTAGTAAAGATTTCAATGCTTACAATATTTGCAAAAGAAAACCTTTTTATGTATGGACCACCAGGGGCAGGAAAGACATATATATTAAAATTTATAAATTTAGCTTTTCCAGAAATGCAACATTTCAAAACCACAATGAGTGAATTTAGACAGTATGATGATATATATGGTGAGAAAATAACAGGGGATGATGGATTAACAGTAAGAGCAATAGATAAGAAATTACCTACTGCAAATAGTGCATTTTTGGATGAAATTTGGAAAGGGCCAGATGCAATTCTTAATACATTACTTGATGTAGCATTAGATAAGAAATTTGAGAACGGAGTGGAAATTATTGATGTACCACTATATTTTATATTTTCTGCTTCTAATGAGTTCCCAAGGTCTTACTTTCTAAAAGCACTTTTTGATAGATTCCCAATAAGAATACCTGTATTAAATGTAAAACAAGAAGAAAATATAATGAGATTAATAGATTCTGATCTAAAAAAACTAGATGAGGTACCTCAGTTTAAAATGAGTGATATAGACAACACTCTATTGCATGCGAAAGAAGTAAAGAATTCTGACAGCTTCAAAAATATGTTTATTTCATTTAAAAAGAAAATAGAAAAAAAATTAAATTTAAAAGATGGAAAAGAAGAAGAAGCAAAAAGATTTCAAATATCAAACAGAACAATTGTTAAATTTGGTGATATATGTAGAATAAGTGCATATTTAAATTTAAGAGAAGAAACGGATATATCAGAACTTATCCTAGGGAAGTACATATTCTGGAGTAATATGGTAGAAAGAAAAGAAGTTTGGAAAATTATGGATATTGTTGTTTTTGGAGATCTTAATAGTTTTATTGAAACACTAGATGAGGACTTCGTTGAATTCAAAAAAATAGAAAGTAGATACAAATCACACTATAAAACAACAGTAGAATATTTAATAAAGTTATCTACAGAAAAGAAATATCTAGAAGCTAGAATAGGAATAGAAGAGTTAATAAAAGATGCAAAAGAAACATTCAGAGTGTTGGATAAAAAACACCAAGAATTAGAAGAAAAATGTAAAATAGAAAAGGCAATAGAGGAAAATGTTTTTATTGATGTAAAGACAATACCATATAGAATAAAAGAAGTGGAAATTAAAAAAGAAGTATTATCTTCTATGGATGGTGCAGTAGAGCAAATTGTATATGACGGAACATATTATGATAAATTATCAAAATACTTAAAAGAAATAACTACTATAATAGAAGATGCTAATAAATTTCTTACAGATAGTTTTGATTACTTTGACTATGAGCACAATATTGAGGAGAAAACTTGATAGTAGAACAAACGCTAAAAGATAGAATATGTGCATTTTTCAGAAATAACTCTTATAAACTATGGTGGAAATGTAGAGATAAAAGAGGTGATGCAATATATCAGAGTAATATTGACAGAATAAAAGAACTTGAAGACATTAATAGTACTAGTGAATATTATGAGTTTGTTGTGAATCAAGTAAAGCTTCTGGAAACAGGTGAGTATGATAAGGCACATGAAGAGTGCAAGAGAGTATTAGAAAAATTCAAAAAAGGAAATGAAGATGGCTAGTTTAAGTTTAAAGAAAAATGTAACAATAGGAGTATTGGACGATGATACAAACATACAGCAGGAAATCACAAATATATTGGAATTAGTTAATGTGGAACACGAAGATGAAATTGCACTTAATATTTTTTGTTATGAAAATATAGATGAGGTAAATAATAGTAAAAATTCTTACGATATGTTCATCGTAGATTATCAGTTACGTGATAATGATAATAGAAATGGAATTGATTTTATTAAAGCACACTCTTTGGAGCATACCAACTGTCACTACATATTATTAAGTGGGTCTATGGAATTGATGCAGAAAATAGAAGTTAGAAAAATGGAAAATGCTCAGTCTCTTAAAAAAAGTAATATTGGAATGTTGTCGATGATGATGAAGGACTTTATAGAGGAAGAATACAATAGTTAACGTGTAAACTTGACAGAGTAGGATATTTTAGCTAAAATAAACGCATAATATTAACATAATATTAAAAGGTTAAAAATAAATGAAATTACTAATACTATTTGCAATAACAATACAGTCACTATTCGCAGGAACTCCTGATGCAATGCCAGGCTTTTGGGTTTATACATATGGAGATGCAGCAGCTTATGAAGTAGCATTTAACTTTATTGCTAGTTTGAGACACGAAGGTGATTATGTCGATTTAATGCAGATAGCTTTCATCGTGGGTGCTACATGGACACTACTAATAAAAAGTTTTTCAAAAGAATTTCTAGTATATATGGTTTCAGGAACAGCAGTAGTAACACTAATTTTTGGAAATGTATCAACAGTAAATGTTGTTAATGTAAAAGCTTTTCACTCAGGAAACATTACTCCGTCAAGCTATGCAAGAATAGATAATGTTCCATACCTTTTTGCGATGGTAGCAAGTGGTTTTTCTACAATAGGATATAATTCTGCCAAGTGGGTAGAAGCAGGGTTTTCCTCATTTGGGGCGGTGTCAGAAGTAAGTTTTCTAAAGAGTGGCGTTAATGGACTATATACATATCATGCTGCACTAGATAAATTAACAATAAGTGAAATGGGAGTACATGGTAAGGAATTTACAAAAAAATATAACGGTTACGCAAGAAGTTGTATCATGGAACTCGCACTAGAATATCAGCCAAAAAAAGTGCGAGATTATTTAAGAGTTACGCAAAATCCTTTTGATGACTTGTCTCCTTCTAAAGTCAGAGAGGCTACAGGAATAGATTTAGCTAGCGAAAAAATATACTATGAAAACCAAGAGATGACATGTCAGGAATTGTATGATATGTCAAAAGATGATTTTGAGAGCATAAAATCATCAAATGAAATAGAGAAGAAAGTGATCGATAAGTATAGGCATTCTCTAGTTGATGCTTCTAAAACACTAGGTGCCACAGTTGGACTACTAACAAAAGCAGAACAAGGTGGGAATAGTGTAACGAATCTTCAAGATTATGTTCTTCATATGGGAATGATGAAGAGATTGCAAGCAGAATTTCAAGGATATGCGACAGGAGTAGATTCAGACGCATCATTAAGCGGTGCATTTGGTTCAGGATTAGCAACTGCAAATATGTACGCGATGGGACAAGTAAATGCTTCATTTTTTGCAGGTACTATGCCTGCTATGCAATCTGTTATAAGAATTGTTATGTATATTGCTTTTCCTTTTGTTTTGGCTATGGCATTAGCTGCAGGTACTTGGGCAATCTTTAAAAATTATATAATGAGTATATTGTGGATAGAAATGTGGCCTCTTTCATATTCTATATTAAGTTATTTTGTAAATAAAAATGCTTCCACTGGAGCATTAGATAAATTAGTAGCCTATGGGCAGAAAAGTACAGACCCTTTAACTTATTTAACTATGGAAAATGTTCCTGATATTTATCAGTCAATAGCCATGGAAGGTGCGATAGCAGCTAACATGTATATGTTAGTACCAGTAATCTCTACATTTTTCTTTGCTGCTAGCTATTCTGCTTTTGCTCAAGTATCTTCACAAGTAATGGGAAGATTTTCTCAAGCAGGAAGTCTGGATGCACAAAACCGAGAACAGTTAAAAATGGATAGTACTGAACTCTTAAAGAATAATATGGGAGATGTAGACACATCAAATGCAGGATGGAATGATATGGCTTACAAAGGAGAATTAGGATCAAATGTATCAACGCTAACATCACAAATAGCAAATATAGATGGAGGATATAGAGGGATTGTAGATAGGACAATAGGAGAAACAGCAGAGAAAATAGCAGGCGGTGAAGGGGCATTTAGTAATTTAAATGAACATGGTCAATCAGGATTAAACACTGCGGCAGTGCAACAACATCTGCAAAAAACATCACAATCAATAAGTGATAGCGGAGCACTGCAGAATGCTTATGAGAACAGTTCAACTAGTGGTTCCAAAGAAGATTACAGAAAAGAACTAACAGGAATGGATGCAGGACTTAACATGTCTTCAGAAGCATCAACACTAGCACAGCATAAAGAAACAGCAGAAGATTTAAATATAAGTACTAGCAAACTTATGCAAAACATTGCAGCAGGTGATGCAAAATCACAAATGGGAATAGGATTAGGTAATACAGCATTTGCGAACAGTACAAGTGTGGAAGATATGGCATCAGGAGAAAAGACAGGAAAAGAAATATCACTTGGAAAAAATGAAGCATTTGAGAATGTGATGAAAGAAAACGGTGTCCCAACAAGAGAAGGAGCACGAAGGCTTGCAGAATATGAAGCAGCAGCAAAAGTAGGTGGTGTCGGTCAAAAAATAGCTATGGCAGAAAAATTAACTGGACTACAAAACAATGAAGCAGTCGTGAAGATGGAAGAAGAAAAAGCGGCAATAATGACTCATGTAGATGCCGATGGAAATACTCGTAATACTTTCTGGAAAAATGATAAAGATGGAAATACAACAATAGTAAGAGAGGAGAAAATATCTATAGACTCAGACCTTGGGAAGATTGCAGAAGATATTAATGAAGATGGTAAAACAGTTAACTTTGAATCTAATGCGAATTATAAAGAGTTTAAAGTAACAAAATGGGACCAAACTTATGAAGCAGTAGGCACAGTGAGTTCCGCAAACAGAATAGTTGACGAGGCTGCAGGGTTAAGCAGGGAAGAGGCAAAGACAAAAGCAATGATTTCCGATATAGGTAATAATGCTAGCATAAGACAAGGTGTGACTTTTGCAGCAACCAGTGCAGGTACAGGTGCCTATATCCTAACTAAGTAATTTTAGCAGGCTAAAGTTACTTTATTTTAAATACATTTCTAAAAAATGCCCTTAATGCCAAGCCGCTTATCGCATAATTAAGAAGCATAATAAGTGTTCCGAATAACAATATTAACCAAAACCGCATAGAATTACTCTCGTCATTACCCAAAACTTTTATTTGATTCTCCGCAGGGGTTAGTTTTGCTATATTAGTTGTTGCAACATTCTTATTGTCAACTTTTATTCTATCTCTTTTTATTTGTTTTTCAAATTTTGAAACAAAAACCTCATTATTGTCGGCACACAAGCTTAAATTAATAAACAAAACTATTAGTATTAACTTTTTCATTTTTTATCCTTTATTCATTTTTTATACTTTTATTATAACACACATTAATATTAAAACCCAGAAAATAAGATTTTTATTAATAAATAAGTAATATTATGTTAATATTATGTTAATATTATGATTGAGAGAGGAAAATATGAAAATTTTTATAACTTTATTGTTTGCTTTTGTATCACTGTATGCTGAGTTGTATAATAATGTACATCAGAATTATAAGAAATCGGATGCAGAAAGAGGGTATTACTTTTACGCAGATAATAAGAAAAATAAAAAGAAAGAGTATCAGCCAGAGATAATTAATGGAAAATTAGTAATTAAAAAAGATAAAAGAGAAATCCCAAATCTTTTAAGATTAATTGCTAGTGAAATAAAAAAAACTAACAAAAGAATTAATGATGTAGAAAAAGAACTACTATTAATAAAATATTATATTAATCCAAATGCTCCAAAAGAAATAATGTGTGAAGATGGAAAAAAAGGTATGTCAAATTCAAGACCTGCTTGTTTTGATATGCCAGTAATCACAGAAGGTAGAAATATGCCTGCACTAGCAGCTTTTATGAAAAATAGGACACTGGAAAATGCAAAAAACTATTTAGGAGTACAGGCTAAACTATTTAACGCAGCTACAGAAATGGGATATGCTTTAAATTTTGCACAATTAGAAGGTGGTTCTTCGGTAAATCCAACAGATGGCTACAGTCCTTTCCCAATTGGAGGAAGTACTGATGTGAAATATATTAAGAAAAAGACATTAGAATTAATAAAGAAAAATAAAGAAAAGATTGGAACCGCTATATTTATTGGAAAAACCCCATCATTAGAAAAGGAATGGGGGTTTAATAAATTAGGATATATGAGCTACCACAAGCTAGGTGAATTAAATGCTATATATGTATTTATAAATAAAGAAACAAAAGATTTTTACGATAATTTTTATGATAATTTTAATGATGAAGAAATTAAAAAAGCATACAAAAATGCAAGCAAGAAAATAGATAGTAAATTATTTGAAAAATATAACATAAAGATAACGCCAACTGCCAGAGCATTTTATGTAGACAAAAACAAAACAAAATCTATGAATATTTCTCAAGGAATGGTAAGCATGGACGGCATAGTGGATGGATACAGAAGGTTTTTTATATTTGAGAAAATCTTTAAACCTACAGATTTTAGCGTAGAAAAGATATGGGAGCAAAAATAATGAATATAATTAAAAAAATAATATCAGTAAATTTAGTATTGGTTTTACTAGCAGGAAATAGCAGTATGCTATCGGCCAAAGATTTTTTAGATAGGGATATATTTTACAACTCTACAGACGGTGCCACGGCAGTAGATCCTTCATCGGGAGCCAAGTATATCTCTTCAGGTTCTGGGTATCTAAGATTTAAAAGAACAGGTGGTGGAGTCCCATGGTTCGCAGTAGGGGCTCCAGGAATGAGAGCAAACTGTTCTGGATTCGACTATAATCTTGGATTCATAACAATGATCGATTTTGATGAGTTAGGAGAGCAACTAAAACAGGCAGGAAGTAGTTTCGTTTGGGGATTACTTATGGGCTTGGCTTATAGTATGCCCGCACTTAAGCAAGTGTTAGATGATATAAATGACTGGATTCAAGGGATTCAAGGAATGCTCAAAGATTCATGTGCTGCAGGGATGAAAATTACGTCATCACTACCAGGTTCTCCACTTAAAGTACTAGATGGAGCAATAGAAAAAAATATTGGTAAATCATTGGCATATAAACAAGAGCACCAACTTCCTAATGTGTTTGAATATTTATTAGAGAATGCACCAAAATTACCAAAGAAAGAAATATCAGCCCTAGGCGCAAGAATTGTAAATGACATAATAGTAGTATCTCAGGATTCGGTAAATATTTTCCTGAGCGGGACAATAACCAGAGGAATGGAACAAGGTGTGATTTTTGCAGATATAAGTCCAGGCGCAAACTTTTCTATAAAAGAAGTAGCATTAGAAAACGCAGGTTTTAGCGATTCAACTCTTCTTGCAACATATATTCTACTTGCTAATGTATCACACAAAGAAGTTACTCCTAGTGCTACAGCTTTCATAAAGAAATATACAAGTCAAGTGCCTAAAGAAGAACAAATGAAAGATAATCTGGAATGGATAAAAAATGGTACAAATGAAGATGGTAAAATAAAAGTGCCATTTATATCTTCTTCAAAAGAATTGAGTGAGGGCACTGACTTATTTAAATTCATTATCAATGGTAAACCAAGTGCTGATAGCAAAAAGATAATACCATTTTCTAATAAAGCTGAGTATAAATTATTACTCGTGAAGTACAAAGTAAAGTCTTCTAGTGGAACAAGTGAAAGAAAAATAGTATTATTTACAAATGGTGATTCAACAAAGAAAATAAAATTCTTTGAAGATTGGGATGGGATACTCACACAATCTAAAAGTCTTTATGCAGGAGTTAGTGCAGCTACTTACGCAAATTCTAGAGGCGTGGAGTATAGTGGTCCAAATCTTACAACACTCAAAATGGCAGCAATTGATCCTGATACTATAAAGTCGGTAAGACACATGACGATACTCACTAAAAACTCTTCTACAGGGCAAGTTAGCGAGAATCTAAAGAATGGTGGAACAGAAGTTCTTAGAACATACATAGGGGTTATAGCCACTAAAAATGCCATAGAATATGTTAAGCAGATAATAACTGCAGTTAAATATAATATTGGGGATTATTCTATCAGTCTACAGGAAGGAATTACTATTGACGAGAAGAGTGAAGCAAAGCCATCATCTCTAGTAGGTCACATGGAGATGAAGAATGAAGCAGAAGAATTAGCAAAATTATTTAAATCTTTAGAGGCATACAAGAGAGAAGTCCTTGACTCGAAACTTGTTTCTCTTTCAGAAAAAGCAGAAAGAATAGAAAAAGATGGTTTGTCAAAAAAAGTTACATTAGAGACATTGCAAGATGCTAATAAATAAAATAATATTTATACTATCACTCGCTTATTTATCACTAAGTGGAAGCGAGTTGATAGAATTAGACAGTAAGACAAAGCAATTATTAAAGACTGCGCTAAGTCAAAATAATTCTTTCGCTATAAGCTACATTACCGCAACAGCTCATAGGGCAGGGGATGAGAAGAATGGATATGAGAAAAATACTCAGAAAGCATACTATTACTATGAAAAAAGCGGAAAAAAACTTGCTACATCCCTTTATAGCATAGGAGAAATGTATCTATCTGGAGAATTGAAGCCAGATAGCAACTCTACTAATAAAAATACTGCTATATATTGGTTTAAAAAAGCTACTAATTGTATTGATTGTATTGATCATAAAATAGTTAACCCTTTAGCTTCTACCGCAATAGGAGGCATCTACTTAACTGAAAAGAAGATACCGCTTGCTTATGCGTACTTAAAAAAAGGTGCAGAACTAGGGGCAGCAGAAGCACAGTTTACCCTAGCTTTTTTATTGGCAGACAAAGAAAGTGGTATCCAGGACTTTAATATGGCAGACAGATGGATTAATATTGCATATAATAACCCAAAACTAACCACAGAGAAGAAGAGAATTATAGAAGAATGGGCAACTACTGGAGAGCACTTAAAAGAAAAAGCATGTAGTTCTAAAAAAGGGAAGCAGTTATGAAATATTTATTATTTTCTATGATTTTTGTCACACTTGCCTTTACTAGAGATCCACTTCCTTACTCTGATGATATAAATGAAGATAATTTGAAAAAACTTGATTGTGTATTTAAAAAGTCAATGGAAGATTCGCATGGAATGAAGGTTTTAAAAGATAGAGATTTACTAGAAACTAAAATAATACAAAAGTTGATTAATAAAGTTCTAAAAGAACCAGAGGCAATGCTATATAAAGCTCTCGTGTTGGATTATCTTTATTCAGACAAAAGTGCAGGAAAATACTACAAGAAAACGATCAAACTCTTAGATAAAAAACTTGAAAAAAAACCAATAATTGTATCATCTTCTAAAAAAGGTAAATATGGAAAAATTGAAGAATTGCTAAGGATAACAAAAATCAATTATTCTTACTATAAAGATAGAAGCAAAAAGCTATATAAGCGAAATGCTAAAAAGAAATTCTATAAGAATATATTGAAAAAGAATGAAAGTAAGAATTTAGAGGCACTATCTGTATTTATATCCAGAAGCGCTCAATTGCCTACTTTTCTAAAGACAAGTCTGAAAAGTGATGAGAATTCAATCAAAGATTATACTAAGGATTACAATGAGTGTAAATAGAAAAAACAGAATTTTTAATAAGCTACAATCTTGTAGTGATGATATTAGCAAATATATTATAACTCTAAGCCCTAAGACATTGTTGAATTATAAGTCGGATTTAATATGGGCAATAAAAAAAATATTTAAAAATAATCCTGCAGAAATAAAAAACAATATAAATAAGGTAAGTGCGAGACTGTCTAAATTCCAAGAGTCAGGAGAATTATCTAAAGAACAATTAGTAATTTTCAGTACGAAGTTTACAGAATTAACTAAACAAATAAATGATATGCCAAAAGAGTTTATATCAATGAAGGATATTAATCTTCTTTGGACAATGTTTTTAAGCCCTCTGAGTTTTAATGACGTGAAGGTGATAAGGAGCGGTGATATCAAAATTGAATATTACGAAAAAAATGATAAAAATATTGCAAATATTACTTTTGAGAAAGATAATAAAGTAACAGCTTTTCAGATTGTTGGTTTCAATAACACAATTAAAAAACTACAGGATATTCTGTTTGATGATAATTTAAAGAAATATATAATGAGAGATACTGCGTATATAAACAACTTATATATTAAAAACCATTTCAAGGGGGAAATAGGAGTAGGAAATTTTAGTTATAGAGAAATTGGTGTTGCTATGCAAGAAGTTAAAATTATAAAAGAAGGATGACAATGAAAAAGATTAAAAATATATTAATGATGCTATTTATTAGTACATTTATGATTACGCCAGCTTATGCTGAAGATGATGAAGTTTTTACAGAATTTAAAGAACTTATTATTACATTCATGCAGGGAGACCTAGGTATGATATTTGCTATTATGATGATTATAGGTGGAGTATTGGCTCTAGCTTACGGAGATTCAAAAAGTGCGATAAGATCGGTGTTTGTAGTAATTGCGTTGGGTGGTATCGTATGGATAGCAACAACAACATTTCAAATAGGACAAGGACTAGGTAACTAGTATGATAAAGAGAAGTAATGCGAAGCAATAACTACACCAGTACATTTTTTAGGTATTTAGATGCTCCTCCTATGATTTTGATATTTGAAGCAGACACTGTTTTGTTTGCAGGAGTCTCTATGGTAGCTCAAATGATAATAGCATTACTTCTGCTTGAGAATAGTAGTCAATATATAGTGGTAATATTTGCAATTTCTGCAATCGCAGGAGTTGGATATAGTAAATATAAGAAAAATAAGCCGAGAGGCTATGCAAATCAGAAACTTTATAAGTTAGGATTCTTGCATCCATTTACTATGCCAAATATTGGAAAAAGAAAAATTAGAAAAAAATTTACAGAAAAGTTCAGAGTACTTCCTTATGGGTTTAGTACTAGATTTAAAGGATAATTATGAAAGATGAAAATAATATAACAACAAATTATGGAATGATTGAGGGTATATTTATTAAATACTATTCTTATTTTGATGGAAAGTTTATATCAAAACTTAAGAATCTAGAATTAGCAACTAAGATAATGATAATTATACTTGCAATAAATTCTATAATTATTGGATTTTTGACAATCGCTGTTATTACGCTTTCTTTAAATAAAGTGGTTCAATTTGAAATAACAAATAATACTCAAGCAGGAGTTTACTGGATTACTCCAAATGATGCAAGTGAAGATTATTTTAAAATGATAGCACAATCTCACATAGGGAGAAACACTAATTTTTCTTTTCTTAATATAGAAGATAAAGTAAACGACTTATTAAAATATGTAGATAAATCAACATATATTAATTCCAAGGCATTGTTGCAAGAGGATTTAAATTTTATTGTAGCAAATAATATATCTCAAACATTTACTCCTGACAACTGGGAAGTTAAAAAGAAAGGAAGAGGTAGAGCTATAGTTATTGTGACAGGTAATGTAAATAAGACAGTAGGTAATATACAAACATTGAAAAATGTGGAATATCAATATGAAATTGAGTTAATTGTTGATAATTATATTGCCTATGTTAAATATTTCATTCCGCTTTGTACGGATACTGGAGTGCAAATGGATAACAAATCTAAAGCTAAAAGAGAGAGAAAGAGAATAAAAAATGAAAAAAGATTAGAAGATAGATCTTGGAAAAGTGAGGTTAAGTAAATGAAAACAGTACTTTTAAACCTTTTGGTAGTTTCGTTAATATATGCACAAAATACGTTTGTGCTAAATGGTGATGACTTCGAGTTAGATGTACAGGTGAATACTCCAATATTATTAAACTTCCCTTTCAAAGTGAGTGACTCTAAGCAATATTGTGGAGAAGAAGAGTGTATTGCTGAAAAAAATAGAAATACTATTATGATTACTTTGTATAAACTTCCTGCTACTATAATTGCTTTTGGTGAAGAAGAAGATGATGCCGTATATATAAACTTTATTTCAAGTGAATTAAAAAAGAAAAAGAGTGTATTTAACTTTAGGGATGCAGTTAATACAAATCCAAGCGAAGAAGAAAATAGTGATTCTATAGATTCTCTGATTGTGTCTGTTTTTTCTAAGATAAATTCTAATGGAGATATTAATCTTCCAAAAAGTTGGATTCAAAGAAAATATAAAAAGTCAAAAAAGATATTCAAAAATAAGAAGCTATCGGAAATATCATTTGAAAAAGTTGACAAATATTGTAGTTCTACTCATTGTGTAATAAAATATAATATAAAAAATATAAATAAGAATCCTGTGGATATAAGAAATATAAGACAACTTTTCGTAATGAAAAATAAAATTGCGAACAGTTTTGATGAGAATATTTTACTTCCTGGAGAGCATACATACTCTTATTACCTTTTAAAGAAGGAAAAATAAAATGGCAACTACACTAGAAGGAAAAAACTTTAAAAGGAAAAAACTTTTAATGATTATAGTGGGAGGAGTTTTGATTTTGTATATATTTGCAAAAGTTATAGGATTCTGGTCTCAAGCAAATGAAAGAGCAAAAAATAAGAAAAAAATAAAAGCAGAAAAGATTATAGTAGTAAGAGATCCTGCAACAATAAATACAGATCAAATAGCAGCAATTGATGGGCAATTTAAAAATCTCAGTTCTGAAATAAAAAAACAACATGAAGCTACAATGTCTAAGATAAACAAACTTAATGAAGATATAGAACTGGAAATAATAAGTAAAAAAACTAAAGAAGAACAATACAATAAAAGATTTAAAAAAGTAGAAAATGCTGCGGAACTTACTAATTCTCGGATAGGGAGCACGATAAATAAAGTCGGGCAAATGAAAGATAAATACGACAAGTCTATAAATAATTTAAAAACAGCAGGGAAAAAGAAGACACTTGTAAAAGTAATAGGATTAGAACTCCCACCTCTTCCGACTTCTATTACTGGCCAAAAAGAAAATAATGCATCTACTATAATTTTTGGAGAAGATAATCCAGATGTTGAAATATCAACAGAAGAAGGAGAGGAAAAAGTTTCAAGAATACTGTCAACACCCATTAAGAGTATGAATGATTCCGCTCTTGCAGTTCTCGCAGAAGGTATACAGGAAGGTATGGAAGCAGGTGCTGCCAGTCCAATAGAGCCACCCCAAGTAGAGCCTCCTAAGATATATAGTATGTATTTGGGGAGAGTAAAAGCAATTACACTAAACGGAGCAGACGCACCTACAGGAGCTGAAGGAGATGCTCGTCCCTATCCAATAATGCTAAAAATTGATGGTGTGTTAAAAGAAGGAAATTCATACTTTCAGGACTTTAAGGGGTGTAATGTTCTTGGTTCTATACGCGGACACCTGCAAGATGAAAGAGCACATATTATGCTATCTAAGATTTCTTGTGTGACAGATGGAGGAAGAAAAGTACTTAAGGGAAATATTAATGGATGGGTAATAGGAGAAGATGGAAAAGTTGGACTACCAGGAAGGGTAGTAGAAAAGTCAACAAAAATAATAGGTAAAGCACTAATGAGTGGGTTTGCAGATGGTATCGCTCAAGCATTTACTAATGCTCCTGCCATAATGACTCCAGGAGGAGAAACTACTGCTCAAGGTGGAAGTAGCTCTATGGTATCTGGAGTGGCAGGAGGAGGAGGAAGTGCCTTTAAAATACTCGCAGAACATTATATACAAATGGCAAAAGATATCTACCCTATAGTAGAAGTAAAGGCAGGAAGAAAAGTTGAATTAATAATAAAAGATACGGTAGTGCTAGAAGAAGTTGAAAGAAATGCAGTGTTTATTAGCGAGTTTGGTGATAATAAGAAAGAAGTTTCAGAGAATACTGCAACTATGGTATTAAATTAAAAAAGGATATAAGATGAAGATAATAAATATAATAGCGACTATTTTGATTACACTCTTTTTTAATGGGTGTTTATCAGTATGGAATGATAATCCATCTTGTCAAATAGAGAATTTACCTAAAGCAGGTGTTTGCAGAAGTATGGATTATGTTGACGAAAATAGTGAAAGACTAGATGAGTTGTCATATAAAAATAACAATGTACAGATAGAGGGAGAGTGTGAGTAATATGAAAACAATAATAAGTATAATTTTATTTGGATTAATGATGGTAGGATGCGCGAGTAAGCCTGCCCCTAAAAAAGTAGAAATAGTTAAAAAAATAGAAAATATAGAAGAGAATCCTAGAATATATAGAGGTAACTTTAAAATAAAATATTCAGCAAAAAGAGTAGTTTATGCAGATCCTTATCTTATGCCTGACGGAACACTTATCAGTGAAAGAACAATAGAGATTTTACCTAATCATCCTTCATGGACAAATGTAAAAGCAGGGTTTAAAAATAAAAAACTTAAGAAATATTTCAAAGATAAAGAAGAAGAAATAAAAAAAGGAGAGAAATAAAATGAGAAATTTAATTTTAGTAGTATTTTTACTGAGCAATATTAATGCAGGAGATTGGATAGAAAAAAATAGATACGAAAAGTTATTTAATTATTTATACCAAGACTTAGTTGCTGCTCAAGAAAACATAAAATTACAAGAACAAAGAATAATCATTCTTGAAAACATGAGTATAATAAAAGATACGGAAAATATGGAAGTAGATATAATAAAAAAAGGTATTCCAGAGACAAAAGAAGTTGAACAAAAAATAAGTAAAAGTCTTGCTGATTATATAAAAGAAAAGTACAAGCAAGAAGAAGATAATGAATAGTGATTTTCTTACTCAAGAAGAACTCCAGTCTTTTTTAGAAAGAGAAAGTGTTAGTGATTTTTTATTACCTGTGGAGTGTATCGTAAAAGAAGACATACACTTCTACACACTGCAAAATGGTTTCAGGGGTTTTGCTTTTGAAGTTCATCCTGGAGCATATGCAGGAAGTCAAGAATTTGATAATATCTTAAATATATTTTCCAAAGAACTGCCACCAGGAAGTGCCATACAAATACTTCATGCTCCTTCTAAAAATGTAGATAATATATTAGAAATGTACAAAAATGGTCATCAAGATGTAGGAAAGATAAACTCTCCAGAGAGTATTAAGTTTTTAATTGATGAGAATTGTGAATGGATTAAAGATGCTAGAGATTCTTCTTTATTTGGAAAAGGTAAGCAGAAATTTATATCAAGAATTTTTAATAATGTAATATCTATAATGATTCCAGAATATGATAAAAACGGTCATTTTATTATTGATAAAAGAGTATTGGAATATGCGATAGCAATAAGAAGCTCATTAAGCAATCTGTCTCCAATATCTCTGTCTGCTGATAGGTATTCATCTATAATAAGTGAGATTTTAAACCCTGCATCTTCTAATGGGTGGAATACAGAAGTTAATGACTGTATCCCAATAAATAAACAAATAATTCCTTCTTCTACTGAATATAATTTAGAAGATAGCCCAGAGTTTATTAAAATTAAGTCACAAAGAGATGGTGATTATTACTATACAGTATTAACTAACCATACTTTCCCAAGAAGTCTTACTATAGATGCAGCACAATCATTATTTATGGATACTAGTGGAATTAGTGAAAAGGAATTCTTCCACTATCCATATTCTATATGTTTGAATATTTCTATTGAAGATAAAGAAGAGGCTAAGGATGCTGCGATAATGGTAGCTAACGCTAATCAGTTTCAAATGAATAATGTTGGCCCTATGCTGAAAAAATTTAATCCCGAACTTGAACATATTGCTGCCGAAAATGAACAATTAGTGCAATTGCTAACAGTACAAAATGAATCAATATTAAAGTCACAATGGACATTAATGATGGGAGCTCCTAGTGAGTATGAGTTGAAAAATAATATAGACAGCGTATTAACACAATTTGAAAATTTTGGATGGAAATTACAACAGGAGACAGAAATACCATTCATGTTTATGTTATATTCTCTTCCTTTTCAATTTGATGAAAGATTTAAGAAGTACGCAAAGACATTTAGTACTACTCTGAAAAATAATAATGCTTGTTTGGCCCCATTGTATTCTGATTCCAGAGGAACTGGACACCCTGCTACCTCATACTTAACGCATGATAGAAATGGAGGGCTACAATTCTTTGATAATTTTGACCCTTCTGTTCCAGGAAATAATATAGTAATTGCGGCACCATCTAGATCAGGAAAGTCTTTTTTTATAAATGGATACTTTTCGGCATCTCTTGCTGTTGGAAGAAAAATAGTTTTTGTGGAACTTCACGATACTATGTCTGATTATGCTAATGCTATAGGAGAGGAATATTATTCATTTAATGAAAATACAAGGATATCTTTAAACTTCTTTACAGATGCAAAAATAGGTGCTAATGATAAAGAATTACATCCTGACGCACTATATACTATTATTCCTCTAGTTGGGTTAATGATGAATAAAAAACTTATGTCAGCAACCGAAGATATAGGTAACACTGAAAATGCGGTACTTAGCGCATATATAGAGGGTGCTGTAAAAGCCACTTTCTCAATTAAAGGAAGAGAGTCTACTATGGAAGATGTTTATCATGAGCTAGGGCTAATGGATAAACAAAACTTTAAAAATCACAAAGAAGGTGAAGGACTAACAGATAGAAGACTTACTGATGCTCTTAAATCACTAGAGCCTTTCTGTATAGAGGGTGGTTCATATTACCATTTCTTTAATAGTAAAAAGACAATATCATTTGAAGGAAATAGTTTCACAGGCATAGGGCTAGCAGGATTAGAAGGTAAAGGAAATCTTACATCAATAGTACTGCTCGCATTATCTCAAGCAGTAGTTAACGATTTCTATAATCCAGAAATTGCTCATATCCAGAAAATCTTTACTGTGGATGAGGCATGGAGTGTATTAGACAATCCTATAATGGCAGCATTTATGAATAAAGTATGGAGAACAGTAAATAAGTACAATGGGTGTGGTATAGCAATTTCTCAAGATATAGACCAATATTTTCAGGAGAACAATCCTGAATTATCTGCTTTATATACTAATTCACCATATAAAATATTTTTCAGACATTCTGATCCAAATATTATAGATAGGCACGCAGAAAAGAAATATATAAATACAAACCCACTTTTTCTTCATCAATTCAAGAGTCTAAAAAGAAAAGGAACGCTTTATTCTGAGTTTATAGTTGATACTGAATTAGGATTTTATGTAGGAAGAGTAATAGCAAATAAATATGAATTTAATCTTTATAGTAATAGAGATGGTTCTCCTGAAGTATATCAATTAATGAAAGAATTTGAGTTTTCTAAACCTCAAGCATCATGGGTGTTAAACTTTTTATGGAAGCATTCATGTGAATTAGAAGTTGCTATTGAAGCACTTGCAATTATAGAAGGGGATATACAAGAAAAATATGCATCAAAAGAATACAAAAATTTATTTATTAAAAATATAAAAAAACAAGAAGATGAAGTTCAAATAGAGGTAGAAGAAGTAATTGGACTGACTAATAAAATTTCAAAATATTTAAAGAAGGTGTATAATAAATATGTCTCTTAATAATAACCCATTTGAATTAGGAAAACATGCAAACAGAATGGAATTACCACCACTTATGTGGTCTCCAGATGACAATGATTCTATAAATCCACATGGGCTAGTGTGCGGGACTTCAGGTTCTGGAAAAACAACATTAATAAGAAAGATTGTAGAAAATTTGGTAGAGCAAGGCAAGCATGTATATGTGTTTGATTTAAAAGGTGATATGCAGTTTCAAGATAAACAAGGCCACACTATAGGTAATTATATGAATATAACTGCGTGGGATAGTGAATATGGAATAAATCCATTTGAATTTGATACTGGAGTTCCAAAAGATGAACTTGAATTACTTATAGTTAATCCAAAAGTTATAACAAAAGAACAAGAATTTAAAGTTCGGAATTCTGGACCAAGAACTCAAGTAGAACTAATGATAGAAATTATTAGAAAGAACTTTTTACCAAATATGGGTGCAATGCAAAGAGATTATCTTATGTATTTACTTACAGATACGTATACAGCAAGTGGATTTAAATACAATGATATAAATACATGGACAAAAGAACTTCCTACGCTTAAAGATACGCTAGAGCTAATAAAAATGATTAGTATATATAACGATAGAATAGTGGACGTTAATGATGAATACAGTTCTGATTTTATCACGAGTTTAAAAACAAACATAGTGGGAGTAAGTGCTCTCAAAAAGAGGTTACTTGAAGAAGAACCAGAAGGTGATGAAAAAGACAAATTGGAAACTCTAATAAAAGAAAAAGAATCTTCAATGGATTCTGAATATAGAGAATTTAAAGAAGTTGCTGCAACTAAATATGGCCCAAAAGATATAGAAAAGTTAGACCATGAGGAATGGTTTAAGACAAGAGGAATTAACCCAGAAAAATATGGAGCAAAAGGTGCTATGAAAACTATAGAAGCACTAAATTCATACTTATCTGCATTAGATACCTCTGAAATTTTTAAAGATAAAAAACCACCAGTGAAAACAGGCCTAAATATAATAAATATAAGTGGTCTATCGCACCAAATACAAAAAGTATTAGTTGATATATGGTTAGGAAAAGTATTTAGAGCTTGTAAGATTCGAGGAAAATATGAAGATAGAGAAGATAAGTCAAGAGGAAGAAAATGTGATACATTTGTAGTGATAGATGAATCAAAACTTATATCTGGAGAAGGTAAAGATAAAAAAGACCCCTTCTCATTTTTGAACCGCATCGCAACTGAATCTCGTGGAAATGGCCTTGGTATACTGGTGGGAGCTCAATCTGCGGACCACTTTCCTCCAGAGTTTTTAAAGAATTTTTCACTACAGATTATATTAAATACCTCTATTGCTGATGCCGAAGTTGTGAGAAAAGGATTTGGAGTAGATAAAGAAATGCTGAAGTACACTCAGGATAAACAAAATAATGCACTAGTTAAAAAAAATAAAGAGTTTGTAAAGATAAAGCTAAGTCATTTTAGAGAAAATATAAATGAAGAAGACGGACACGTCACCATTTCAACAAAGAGTCCATAGTGTTACTAGATATAAATAAATTATTACAAGAAAGATTATTTAGTGCAATAAAAAAAGTAGCTATATCTGAAAAAAAGAATAAGTTTGTAAAATCAACTGACTACATCAAAGCGACAACAGATGAAAAAAAACAATTATTAAATGATATGTATGCCAATTGGAATAAAGCAATAGGTTCGTTCTACTTAACACTTCATGATATACAATCCCTACAAGTTTTAGTTGAAAGAGAAAAAGAGATAATAGAGTTTGATCCAGAAGAAGTTACAATTATTAGGGCAGACTATAGAGTAAGAGAAGTGGACTTTAGTGTATCATATCCAGTGCGATTTACTAACGACATGCAGAAAGAAATAGAAGATTGTCTAGAAGATATTAAAAGTCTTAAATACCAACATGTAGTGGATAATTACAAAGAGGTTAAAGATGCAGAAAGAACACCACATGAGCCACTAACAAATGCGAAATTAAAATACAGTGCTTTTTATCTATTCAGATATAGCCCTACGTATACGACAAAGATAGCTACCTTATTACACGAAGCAGGATTAATTACAAATATAAATACAAGTGGATGGGAAATCCCATATGATGATGTTGAGGACATAATAAGTTTACTTAATAAGAAATATGAAGAAAGACAAGTATTACAGTATAAAAGAAAGCAACAAGATGATAAAAAAATAGAAAGAGATGGGCTGTGCATAATGCCAAAACATTTTGATCATAAATATTTCCCAAAAGACTTAATAGATACGGATGAGTTTAGGAGAATAAAATTCAAAGATGGTAGAGAATCAATAGATGCTCAAAAACTATATGAATTCATATATTACATAACATTATCAACGCAGATGAAAAACTCTATATATGACATATCGGAGGTTAATATTGTTGTTGGTCAAAAAATGCTTAAGCAAAAAGCAAACTCCGTAATACCAGGACAAGAAAATTGGGAGTTACTTACTGGAATGATGCTTGATAAGTTAAAAGATAATGATAATTCCGAAAATCATTCACCTACTATTGTAATTCCAGACTTATATCAAGAGCAAATCCTTGTTCCAAATAATGTATATAAATATAAATACACAAGTAAAAGACCAAGAAGATATGGAGTAGGAAGATTTATAACTCAAATATTAGAAAAAAATGGAATAGGGGATAATAGTATTCATGATGAAATAATAGATAACCTTGTCAAAACAAAAGCAGTAATAGAAGTAAGAAATATGCTTATTCCACAAGATATAGCAATTTTTGCAATGGATTGGATAAAAGAACATGCTCCATTACTTATAGATTTTGAATATTTTAAAGACCTCAATGAAAAAATTAGAATGGTAGAATATGGGGAGTTAACTAAAGCATCCGTAATAGAAGAGATAGATTCTTTAGTTAGTGCCGCATTTACTTCTTCTGTATATTTAGAAGACACTGCTCCTCCAAGTGATGCAAAACTAAAATTAATAAAAGCAATAATTGCAAAAAATAATATTATTCCAGAAGAAGGAATTTTTCAATCAAATGTGAAGTGTGATTTACTGATAGCAAAATACCCAACAATGGCCCCTATTGTAGTAGCTAAATGTCCTGAATGTAATGCGAATATATTGCAAAAAGAATACATAAACCCAGAGAGTGGAGATAGTGCTTCATATTTCACTTGTGAAAAATTTAAAAAAAGCCAAGGGTGTAGTTTTTCTATTTGGGATAGCTATATAAATAAATTCTTTTCAAAAAAAGGACTTGAATTATATACAGTAGATGAGAGAAGAGAAATATTAATCAAAATCCTATCTAGAAAAAAAGGCTATCTCATTAGTGGTTTATTAAGCAAGGCAGAAGTAAGATATGACGCAAGGATTTATGCTTCTAAAGTAGAAGAAGAAGGTAAGCCAACTAAATGGTATTTTAAACTGAATTTTGCAAATGACAAAGAAAAAAATGAAACAAAAACAAACAGATTAGTGGTGCCCCAAAATACAATTTCAAATGAACCAAAAAATGAAATATCCACACTAAAGTCTGAGGTTCTAAAAATAGCAAATAATAAAAACCAAAATATAGATCATATGCTAGACAATGAAAGTTTAATGCTTTCATACAAAAACTCAAACACAATTAACACAAAAGAAGAAGAGCCAAAGCAGGTAGATACAGACACTACGAATGTTAGTATTTCCTATGAAGATAATAATGATATATTTATAGTAGAAGAAGGTGATACAGAGATAGATGTACAAATTGATGATTTTGCTCCACCTGTACAGTTAAATGACAATACTAAAGACGTAGAGATTACAGCGATTGTGCTTATGGAATTAGACAACATAGAAGAATTAAATAAAAATGAACAAGAAAAAGTAATAAATGCAGTTCTGGATATATTAAAAAAGAATGAAGATATCAATAAGATAGAGCAAAAAGAAAACAATAGAATAGAGATATATTTAATAAACAAAAGAAGAATAGAAACAATAAGAACAATAAATAGTATCAGAAAATTAATAGAAGATGATAGTTTAGAAAAAGAAATATTATTTACCTCAAGTATCGGAGTAGCATTTTGTGAAAAACATCTTTCACTTGAGGATATAGAAAAAAAAGCAACTTTTGCTCTATTACAAGCTATTAAAAATGGAAGAAACAGGATAGAGATTAAGCATTAAAAGATTATTTAATTAATATTATGCTATTATTGTGTATTTATTTTATTTATTAACCTTTGGTTTCTTATTGTATATTTGCATTTATGTATTTATAGTTTTAGAAGATTAGGTTATATGTTTTAATTAGGTAAGTATATTTTTGAGAAATCATCAGTGTATTTATCATGAATATTATTTATAATATTAATTTTAGAGGTCTACGGACATTCTTAACATTTCTTTTGTCGTTATTATTTATATTTATATTTTTAATTTAATGACATACGGAGTGAGCAGTTTTTTTTGTATTTATACATTAGAAATGCTAAGACTAGATTTTAATAGAAACAACAATTAAGAGTAATCTTTCTGAGAAATCAGTGAAATTAACCAAGCTCTTAAGAGTAATTTCTGTCAAGAATTTGGTTATTTTTACTTCTTAGATGATTATATGGCAAAGGATTTATCCTTTTACAAATATTTACTTAAGGAGTAAAAAATGCAAGATTTTAGAAAAATAGTAGGATGTTACTATAACAACATGGAGCAAGGTCAAGATGGTTTTACAATTTGGTCTAAAGAAAATGATCACTTTGGTATTGTGGAAGATCAAGATTTGGCTAATAGACAAATTAATGCGATAACTTATTTAATTTCAAAAGGAGCATATGATGTTACTTTCGAAAGATAGAATAGACGAGACATTTTGTGAAGATTGTGACTCCATTACTGCTTACTGTGAGTGTGACGAGACATTTTGTGAAGATTGTGACTCCATTACTGCTTACTGTGAGTGTGTAGAGAAGCAAGATCTTGAAGATTATCTTAAATATATGGAGACTTATAAATATAAGCTAGAAAAGCTTTTCTTTAATATTTCTCTATCGTTTAAGGAATTTTTTTTAATGTTACGAAATGTGACATGCTAGTTTCATAAGTGATTAAGTCTGCAGACTTTTTCACATTTGGACTTTTAAAGTATTTTAAAAATATTTTAAAAGTCCAAAGTATAATATTGGCTCACCTTAACCAATATTATTTAATTACATAAATACTGTCCCCTAGATACATCGCTAACCACTTCGATATTATGTAGCTGTTGTCCTTAAATTACCTACATTCAACTCATAAGTGCAACACACTCACATAAAATTATGCCACCATTTTCCTTGAAACTTCATTCATAAATACTTCAAATGGAGTTTTATACCCTAAAGCCTTTCTAGGACGATGAT
>Ga0164318_10000613_pt1 | contig 28395 bp, 26 predicted proteins | sample GuaBasSedimGuay9_FD_113734 | JGI IMG/M metagenome (GOLD analysis project Ga0164318, IMG submission 113734) | Subseafloor sediment microbial communities from Guaymas Basin, Gulf of California, Mexico - Guay9, Core 4571-4, 0-3 cm | ecosystem: Environmental > Aquatic > Marine > Hydrothermal vents...
CCCATATTTTCCACTGGAAAAGTATGGCTTGTGCCCGTAAGGGTAAAAGGCCGGGGTTACCTAAGGGGAAAATGCTGTGTACTCTTTAGTACAACCGCTGTTTAATGTAACTATTTAGGCTGCCGGGCATTATGAACATTTTGCAATCTCAACAGCATTTTCCCGGTTAATAAAAAGGAGCCCTAACCAAAAAGGTTAGGGCTCCTTTGCCTTATTCAATTTTGTTACAGCTATGTAACCAGCTAACTTTTGAAATTAGAGCATGGGCAGATACGTATCTATCTCATACCCATGCACTCTTTTTCTATACTCATCCCACTCAATCTTTTTAGACATAATCAAATTGTCAAACGTATGTTTTCCTAAAGTCTCCTTAAGCAAAGAACTTTTTTCCGAAGTTTCAATTGCCTCAATCAAACTCCCGGGCAGGCACTCAATCTTTGATTCTGCCATTTCCTCAGGGCTGAGACGATAAACATCGCGTTCCATAGGCGCGGCTAAAGAATAGTTTTTTTCTATTCCCTTTAACCCGGCAGCAAGCATAGAAGCAAATGCTAAATAAGGGTTACAAGCCGGATCAGGAGAACGGAATTCAATTCTTGTCGCTTTTTCTTTTCCTGGTTTATACATCGGCACTCTAACCAAAGCGCTTCTATTCCTCCGGGCCCAGCAAAGGTATACCGGCGCCTCATATCCGGGAACTAATCTTTTATAAGAATTTACCCATTGATCGCAAATAAGGGTTATCTCCTGAGCATGTTTTAATATTCCGGCAATATAAGCTTTCCCAACCTTAGATAATTGATACTTATCCTTAGTATCAAAAAAGGCGTTTTTACTGCCTTTGAAAAGTGATTGGTGAACATGCATTCCTGAACCATTCTGGCCAAAGATAGGTTTAGGCATAAAGGTAGCATACAAACCGTGCTTCATGGCTATCTCTTTTACTACCATTCGGTAAAGCATTACCGTATCAGCCATGGATAAAGCTTCAGTATAACGTAAATCAATTTCATGCTGAGAATGAGCTACTTCATGATGGGAATACTCAACTTGAATTCCCATCTGTTCAAGAGTCAAAATTATCTCACGCCTCACTTCATTACCGGCATCCAAAGTAGTTATATCAAAATACCCTCCTTCATCTAAAGCCTGAGTTGATTTTTCATCCTTAAAGATAAAGAATTCAAGTTCAGGGCCGACAAAAAAAGTAAATCCTCTCTTTTTTGCTTTAGCCAGAGTTTTCTTTAATATATAACGGGGATCCCCCTTATACGGCACGCGGTCGGTAGTTAAAACATCACAAAGCATTCCGGCAACCGCTTTTTCTTTAGGCCGGTAAGGCAAGATTCTAAATGTTGAGGGATCAGGCATAGCAATCATATCTGATTCATCAATTCGGGCAAATCCCTTAATTGATGAACCGTCAAAACCCATCCCGTCATTTAAAGCACCTTTGAGTTCCTCCCTGGTGATAGCAAACCCCTTCATCTGGCCGGTAATATCAGAAAACCACAGACGTATAAATTTTACATCTTTTTCTTTAGCAATCTTTAAAATATCTTTCTTGGCCAAACTGCTATTATCCATAATTATTCCCTCCTTGACAAAAATTTTAATCCAATATTATTGGAACAGGCTTTTTGGTAAAATCAACAGAATAAACCAACACTGGCAGGTAACTTCTTTGTTAGGCAGGAACATCACTCAAAAATAAAAGGCCTACTCTTTAGGCCGCATAATTCTCAAACTTCTTCATTTGAAAAACGATAACATTTTAAATAATGTTTGTCAATAATTTTCTGAAGAATTTTGCTTTTAGAAAGTATCTGCCCTAAAAAACAAAAACGCCCCAGAGATACCCCTGAGACGTTTTCGTTTAAGTAAGGTTCTTTTCTTACTCCTGCATTATTTTTTTTGCCACATCGTCATTCTTGTCAGAAATAAAAGTTATCCCTGTTTCTTTAGCTGTTTCACGATTGGCTGCGTAAATTTCATCGCGAGTAATTTCTTTGAGGTTAAATTTACGCGCCCCAGCCATTAATTGCTGCAAGCCTGCTGTTAATTTGTCAGCTAATGTCCAAACAGCAATCGCGCCAAAGGGAATATTCTTCATTTCATCCTTGCCTACCTTTTTCTGCACATCATAATAGCCGGCAAAAATCTCTTCAGCCGTAGTTCCAAGTTCGGTAATACTAGCAGGCAGTTTATCCCAATTCCCGTTAATTTTCGCTTTAACAACTGGATTAACCACTCCTTCAACATTTGACCCTACATATGCAGGAATCATAAGAGACCTACCCATACAAACAAGTTTTGTAAAAGGAGAACCTAAAGCAAGGGCTTTAAAAATTTGATCTTCTCTAGCGAGCCCGCCGGCAAAAGCTAAGTCAACAACATTCTTGCCTTTATCACCCAGTATCTTTGCATATTCATAGGCCTTTGAATGTAGAATAGCTGAAGGAACTCCCCAGCTTTCCATCATGTTCCAAGGACTCATACCGGTTCCTCCGCCTGAACCATCAATTGTAAGCAAATCTAAATTTGCTTCCGACGCATATTTTATTGACATAGCCAGCGTTTCCATTCCATAAGAACCAGTTTTTAAAGAAATCCTCTTATACCCGAGTTTACGCAGATGTTCAACAGCTTTCATAAAATTTTCTTTTACCTGATCATGAGATGAAAGGCTGGTATATCCCAAACGGCTGTGGCGGGCTATTGACTTAATTGATCCATGCTCAAAAGCTTTTTGGACTTCGGGCGATTCCGGATCAGGGTCAACGATATATCCCCTCTTCTTTAGAAACAAAGCATAATCAAGGCTGTTAACCTGAATCTCACCGCCGATAACCTTCGCGCCCTGGCCCCATTTAAGTTCTAAGATTGCTTTATCGCCATATTTGTCAATCACATACTCTGCGACTCCATTACGCGTATCCTCAACATTCATTTGAATAATAATTGCTCCATAACCATCGTAATAACGCAAGAAAGTTCCAATTCTTCTATCTAATTCCGGCGCTTTTACTATTTTCCCATTTTTTATTACGGCCTCTCTGTCCACACCAACAACATTTTCTCCGACAACAATGGGAATACCTACCAAGGCAGCACCAATAGCAAAAGACGGCCAATATTTGGCAGCAATAAAAGTAGAACCTAAAGCTCCGGTCATTATCGGGACTTTAAATTTGGTCTTAATCTCGCTTCCAAAACTACCTTCAGTACTAACATTAGGGAAAATGCAATCATCCTCAGAATTAGTAAGCCCATTTGGCATTCCATTAGCCCCATAAAGATACCCGTCTATACGCAAAGAATTATAGTTAACCCCTAATGCGGTTGTATTAGAACTCCCCGCGGTGATAGAGCTAAAATCTCTGGGGTACAGCATTTTCCGGCCTTTAAGAGAAGAAAGCCAAGTCTCACATTTTCCTTTACAATCCGCGCGGCACAAAGTACACAGCCCGGATTCACAAGGGTTCCCGCGGTTTACAGTACCAAGAGCATCATTCGTTTTTGGCCACTGAATCATTTCTAACCTCCCTTTACTTGCTATTAATACCGCCAATGCTCAATTGTTAAGTATTGGTTTATAATAAAAAAACGCCCTTCCTGCGCAGCTTCTCCGCAGAAAGGACGTCTTTGTCCTTTGTAAAAATATAACAAAACAATCTTTAATGTCAAGATTTTTTTATTCCATAAGCGAGAATTATTGCTTCGGCAATATCTTTCATAGGAAGGCGTTTATCCATACTTGACTTGCGAAGAAGGGTATAAGCTTCATCTTCAGTAAGTTTCTGCTCTCTCATTAAGATTCCTTTAGCCCGTTCAATTTTTTTCCGGCTATCAAGCTCCTCCTGTATTATCCTGCTTTTTACCATAAGCTCGGTATTTTCTATAGCGACCGCGGCCTGATTGGATACCGTACTCAAAAGAGATATCTCGCTCTTAGCAAATTCATGAGGCGAGGTCGTATAGCAGTTTATAACACCTATAACTTTCTTTTTAACCATCATAGGGACACTAAGCATAGATTTAAACCCTTCGGATTTTGCAAGTTCCTTTTCCTTATACCTTGCGTCTCTATCCACATCAACTATAGACAAAGGTTTTTTTTCTTTTGCTACCAGCCCCACGATACCCTCGCCTAATTTTATGATCCGTTCTTTCAGATACTCTCTGCTCATTGCCTGAGTAGCCCTTATTTTAAGCTCCTTGGTTTTTTCATCCAAAAGCCAGAGAGAACATGTCTTGGCTTTCATAACATTCGCGGTCAGAGTAACAATCAGCTTTAAGACATCTTCCAAATAGAGGTCTGATGTTATAGCCCTGCTTATCTTAGTCAAAGCCTCAATATAGGATTTGTATGAAGTTTTAGGCATATCAGGATTATATTACGTATTTCAAACCCCGTTCCACCTACAAGGCGGAACGGGGTTGTTTACTGAAAGCCAAGCCTTTTTTTATTACTGAGATATCCTTTCTCTCCAAGGACTTTTTTTGCTAAAGAATCCTTATCCTGGCCGTTATTGAAATCGTATTCAATAATAGCGGCAATTTCCAGTATTTTGTCAAACGGATTTGACAAAATCCCCGGATTCTGAGCAGACATACCATTTAACAACGAGACATAATGAACAGGAGGTTTATTTATTATAACACCCTTTCTTCTGTAATCGCTCATGAAATAATAGACAATGTACTCTTTGATCCGCTGGTCCGATATTTCTCTCCATTTTATGCTGGAACTTTTAAAACTATCAATAAGGTTCCGCATATTTTCGTCTTTTGAATACTCAATGATTTGCTGTTTCTGTAAAGCGGACCTTCCCGCCTGCATTTGTCTTTGAGCCCGTAAAGCCCTGTTCTTTTTCATCTGCTGAATCATCCGCGGATCTACTGCCGCATATATAGAAACCGAGTAAAGAAAAGAAAAAAATCCAAGAATAACGGAATTGCACACTAATTTTTTCATAAAAGTTTTGGCCTCCTCCCCTTAGCCGGACAAAAGAGATTTTAGATATGTCAAAATTATATTACATATTCTGGAATCCGCAACTACTTTTATGAGAATAGGAGATGCTGATAAGTCAACACTCCCTGTTCGTTCAAATTGAGAATTCCTTCCCTTTTACCTTAAGGATAAAAGCTTGAATCAGCCTTGAAGTATTTTCTAAATCTTTCAGGCTCACAACTTCTACCGGCGTATGCATATACCTCAAAGGGATACTAACCAATCCTGTTGCCACTCCCGCTCTGGTAAGCTGTATAACATTAGCATCAGTTCCGGTAGAGCGGGAGACCGCCTCTATCTGATAAGGAATTTTCTCACTTTTTGCCGCCTCAATAAGCGAATTGAATATCTTAGGAGTTATATTCGGGCCTCTCGCAATAACAGGCCCTGCCCCAATCCTTATATCCCCCGTTTTCTTTTTATCCATTGTCGGAAAATCCGAGGCAAACGTAACATCCACGGCAATCCCTATATCGGGAGAAATCCCATAGGCGCTTGTCCGCGCTCCCCTAAGCCCGATTTCTTCCTGCACTGTCGCGACCGCGCACAAAGAAGCATTGAACTTCTTCTTAGATACTCCTTTTAAAACCTCACCTATAATAAAAACACCCGCTTTATCATCCAGCCCTCTGGCTGTTATTTTATCAGTAGTTAACAGTTCAAGCCCTAAGGCCGGGACAGCTATATCTCCAATATCTATTTTAGATTTTGCGTCTTTCCCATTCTCAGCCCCGATATCTATCCAGAAATCCTCAATCTTAAACGCCTTTTTCCTTTCCTCAGATTCTAAAAGATGAATCGGCTTTTTACCGATAACCCCCAACACTCTGCCTTTCTTTGTTTCAATCCATACTCTCTGCCCGGAAACAACATGCGGGTCAATTCCTCCTACAGCAGAAAAATACAGATAACCCTCTTTGTCTATATATTTCACCATAAAACCCACTTCATCAATATGCGCCGCAATCATTATCTTCAGTTTCTTCTTATTATTTAAACAAGCTATACAATTTCCATGAACATCAATTTTAATCTCTTCTGTAAACCTCTTTACCTCCTTCTTCCATAAAGCGGCCGCATTCCCCTCAAATCCGGAAGGGCTGACCGTTCCCAACAGATTTTCCAAAAAACTTAAAGATTCTTTTTTCATAATACCGCCTTTCATTTTATAAACCTGCCCTAACCTGTCCCACCGCGCAGGTGGGACAGGTTAAGGCATAGATTCAACGGCTTTTTTTGCCATACCCATTGCCTCTATAACTGTAACTCCGCCTACAACATCTCCTCCCGCGTAAACCCCTTTGATTGATGTTTCCATGGTTTCCGGATAAACCGAAACATACCCCTTCTTATCCAACTTAAGCCCCTGGATTATCCCTGTAAAAATCTGATTCGAACGCAGTCCGACAGCGATAACCGCCAAATCACAATTCAGATAAAACTCACTTCCTTCTATTGAAACCGGCCGGCTCCTTCCTGAATCATCAGGCAATCCTAACCTGCACCTTAGACATTTAATCTTTTTGATAAATCCTTTCTCATCTCCAAAAAACTCTAAAGGCTGAGTCAGAAATTCAAATTTAATCCCCTCTTCTTTAGCATGTTTTAACTCAATCCTTCTAACCGGCATTTCAATCTCCGTCCTCCGGTAAAGAATAGTCACATCAGGCACCCCTCTCTCTATTTTTTGAAGGCGCAGAGCCGACCTCGCCGCGTCTAATGCCGTGTTCCCTCCCCCGATAACCACTATCTTCTTCCCGCTGTTAACCGGAGTATGAAAAGAAGGAAACTTGTAGGCTTTCATTAGATTTATCCGGGTTAAAAATTCGTTTGCCGAATAAACATTATTTAATCCTTCTCCTTTAATCCCTAAAAACTTGGGCGTGCCTGCTCCTGTCCCCAAGAATACCGATTTAAACCCCTGATTAAACAAATCACCTAAAGAAACTGTTTTTCCGGCAACAAAATTGTTTACAATCTCTACTCCGGACTGTTTCAAACAGTTTATCTCAAAATCCAAAACTTCATCCGGCAGCCTAAACTGAGGGATACCGTATCTCAACGCCCCTCCGGATTTATGAAGGCTTTCAAAAATAACCGCCTTGACTCCTTTTCTTGCCAATTCCCCGGCAGCGGACAACCCCGCCGGCCCCGCCCCTACAACCGCTGTTTTATTTCCACTGCTTAATCTGAATTCCCGCTTTAACCCTGAAGAATAATTATTCATTCCCCAGTCTCCGATAAACCGTTCTAAAAGATTAATGTTCACAGCTTCCTCAGAAGCAAAAGGCTTATTTCTATTCTTATTCAGGACACAGGACTTACGGCACTGGTATTCCGCGGGGCATACCCTGCCGCATATAGAAGGAAAATTGTTCTTATCCTTAATACGCAGATAAGCTGATTTAAAATCTCTCCGCTGTATATGATAAATGAATTTCTTTATATCCACTCCTACCGGGCACCCGGAAATACAGGCAGGTTCTTCGCACTGGAGACACCTTTCAGCTTCTATAACAGCTTCATCTTCCGTATAGCCTAAAGAAACTTCCGAGAAATCGTCTATCCTTTCAGCAGGAGGCAGTTCTCTAAAAAGGCCTATTCTTTCTTTATCGACATAAAGGCTGTCCCTCTTTTCAATCTCATCCCAATCAAGTGAATGAGCGTCAAAACCAGGCCCGTCAACACAGGTAAACTTAACTTTCCCCTTAACTGTAACCCGGCAGGAACCGCACATCCCCGTACCGTCTAAAATCAAACTGTTCAGGCAGGCAATTGTTTTAATCCCTCTTTTCCTGGTAATATTGGAAACTTCTCTCATCATAGGAATAGGGCCTACGGTATAAACCAGCCCGTATTGTTTACCGGATGAAGTTCTGCTTAACAATTCTTTAAGGACAAGGGTTACATTTCCCTTGCGGCCGTAAGAACCATCATCAGTGCATATATACAGTTTGTCCGAAACCTGTCTTAATTCATCTTCCAATATCAGGAGATTTTCTGTCCTGGCTCCGGATATGACATTTACCTTATTGCCCGCTGTTTTTAAAGCCTTAGATACCGGGAAAACTTCGGCCGCGCCTATGCCTCCGGACACAAGTATTACTTCTCCGTAATGTTTGACATCCAAAGGACTTCCTAAAGGGCCGGCCAAGGAATAAAGGCTGGCTTTCTCCTCCATCTTTGACAACAACCCGGTAGTAACCCCTGTTTCCTGAAATATAAGGCTGATTGCGCCTTTATCTTTATCCGAACTAACAATGGTTAACGGTATTCTTTCGCCTTTTTCAGAAACCATCAGAACCACAAATTGGCCGGGAAGAAATTTAGCGGCAATAAAAGGAGATGATACGCTTATCCTGATAATTCTTGGGTTTAAAGAGACCGACAGCAGTTCTTTACTGATTATTCTCACTTGATTATTGAAAGATTTAGGAATAGAAAGGCAAAAGAAAAGCTGACCTTTCAACTCTCCAGTTTTGACCTCACGAATTTTTTAATAATTGACAATTTTCTTGAAGACAGGTTTATAAACATAACACCTAACCCTAACACTCCTTCACCTGCCGGGCGGGCGCGTTTTATTTCACCCTGGGTTTTAACCCCAATGTCCAATCCGGGAAGATAAAAAGATACCCATATAAGCGAACTGACCTTCAAATGGGCAAGGGCTGATAAATTTCTCTCCCGGTTAACCTCAAGGTATATCCCTCTTGAACTTAAATCTTTAGCTTGAGCTGTAAATCTTAAATCTTTTCCCTGCGAAGCAAAAATAACCGGAGAGAAATTCACATCTTCTCTGAAATCAACCCTGCTAAATCCTTTTCTTTTATCAGAAGGGAAACGGTTCTCTTTGAATTCGTACAGCCCGCGGTTATTTGACAATAGAGCAGCCCTCCTTAACAAAGAAAGCATAACTATTACTTCTATCCCAACAAAACCTTAAGATTAGATCAAAGACAGCCTGAATTACAACCCGCATTATCAGGATTACCGAATATTGATTTTGACTTTTCTTAATTTTAAATAATCAAACAGCCGGTTTATTTCTTTTTCCCTTCCTTCAAATTTCACGATTGCCCAGCCCATATCAGTTGAAAATGAAGCTTCCAAAATACTGGGGATGACATCAAACTTCTTTATTATGTTATAAAACACCGGCTCGTCTTTAAGCTTTCCGGGGAAACTGAGTTCCACCTCAACAATTTTGCCTTCTTTACCTGCCATAACTACTCCTAATATAATCATCAGGCATAAGTCTTATTTAAGATTATACCTGATTACGGTGATTAAATACCGATTACAATGATTAAAAATATTAGCCTTTTTACCCTTACTATGCGAGGGTGTCATTATACACCAGCTCCACTATCCATCAGGGTTAATCACTGTAATCTCTCTTCAAATCTATGTAATCAAGACATCCTGCATCTCTCTTCTTATAAGATGTCTTCTTTTAATTACAATTAAAGACTACCATAAAAATCTTGATTTTTCCATCTAAATACGTCTGGAGTTTTCCCATTTTTTCCGAATAACCAAGAGGCAAGAAACAATAACCGAGTAAATCAGACTTAGGCGCCTTTTTTTCAACTTAACCTTTAATGGTTATAATTGACTTCGGGATATATTCTGTCTTAAAATCTTTCTCTACAATGCTCTCCTGCTTAACCTTTCCCAAATAGTAAACGGTTTCCTCATCCTGAGAAAAAATTACAGTCTGAAAGTTCATAACTAAGACTGGCGGAAATATTCCTATCAGTTTTAGCCCAAAATTCGCGTTAGAAAATACTATTTTTATTAGCTTATGAAAACTATATATCTATGAAAATAGCTCGTGAAATAGATTAGGCCTTCCCATTAACCCAAATAATGCAGATAGCATTATTTGCCCGCTTGTGCCCGTGAGGGTACCTGTGCCCGCAAAGGTATAGGGCCGACCCCATATTTTCCACTGGAAAAGTATGGCTTGTGCCCGTAAGGGTAAAAGGTCGGGGTTACCTAAGGGGAAAATGCTGTGCACTTTTTAGTACAGTTTTTGCTTAATGCAACTATTTAGGCTGCCAAGTATTATAAACATTTCGCACTTTCAAGTGCGAAGCCTGCCCTTAGGGTACAGCATTTTCCCGGTTAAAAGATACAGGCAGGCCTATTCTTCAGGAAAAGCACATGCAAATTTTTTAGGTAGTCTCAGCCTTATCATCCTCCCCCCCTGCGGCGCGGTAAACGCGGGGCCAGCCCAAGCGAAGCCTGCCCTTTAGGGTGTTCGGGCAGATTTTTCATACTTCGCAGAAAAAATCCGGGGCTAAATACCCCATAAAATGATAAGCCCTAACCCTAAAAAGAACACTGTCATAGATACGCGGATAAGCCCGAACCTCCTCCGGATAAAACCGGAAAACTGTTGAGAAGTAACTCCCCACAAGGCAAAACCAAAGATTATCAATAAAGGGACAATAAACATAATATTGTAAATGAGCAGATAAACCAAAGCCTTTGCCTGTAAAGAAGGTACTTTCAAGACCGAAACTATCACCGGCAGATATATCTGCCCGGTACATACAGCTTCTAAAAGAGAAACCAAAAAACCCACACTCATAGCGCCGAGAAATAATCCTAAAATACTTCGGGATTTCTTTTCTTTAAACTCGCCGCCGATAACTCTGTGTATTTTATTCTTTAACAGTTTCGGCAGCTGTAAGATTGATTCCGAAGCCTGTTTCGTCCTGCGGAATTTAATATAGTCATACAGAGAAAGGACAGCGAGGATAAAACATACCGCGGCTATAACCAGATAAAGAACTTTTGCCGCTAAATAGAAATACTTAAGCGAATACAAAAACTTAAATATCCCCAAACCTATAAGGAGATAGGTAATAAATACCGAAAGGATATAGGCTAATCCTATGGATATCACTTCTCTCTTTCTGTATCCGTAGAAAGTTAAAAAAGATATAAAGAAAACTATTACCGTAAAAGCGCAGGGGTTAATGCCGTCAAGCAGGCCGCCTAAAACAACCGAGAATAAAGAAAACCTTTTAAACATTCTCTGCACGCTGCCGGTATGGTTGAAGGAAAACCATGCTTTCTTCTCCTTTGCTAAGGTCTTATCAACAGCTAAAGGTAATTTACAAACTATCTCATCCCTGCCCACCATAAACTCTCCTCCGCAGACAGCCGTAGGGACTAAAGCTTCCTTCCTGCCGTAGAAATTGGCCAGTCCCGCCAATTTTTCAAGGTTCTCCTTTTCCCCAATCTCAAGATAAATGATATTTATCTTATTTTTATATTTATCTTTAATCTTAGGCAGGATTTCTTTCTCGGTATAAAGACAGGCTTTACAATGATTAGAGTAAAAGAAAAGAATATCTACCGGCTTATCAGCAAAAACTGCGCCTGCTGACAAGATATACCCGGCAAAAACAACCAGCCCCAAAAACAAATCAACCCTTTTCCTAATCATAAAATTCCTCCATAGTTATTAGATTATACACCAAAAAGAAGAAAAGTTAAAGGCAGAAAAAGCTTGATAGTTTCGGGAAATATCATAAAATAAACCTGCGCTTAATTATCAAATATTATGAATATATGGAAGATAAAAAACTTTAAAGAAGGGGTTTTTGAGGTAAGAAACCCGCAGTTTAAAAACAGGCTCTATTTCCCCTTAACCAACACTCAAGGGAGAATATTCTCCTGGATAACCCCATATTTATCAGGAGATATAAAAAGAAGCGTCCACGAATTCCTGACCTATCCGGCAACTGTCTTTGACATCAAAAACCCTTTCTGCGCGAGGACATTGTGGCTCTATTTTAACAACAAAGATATTTTTAACCTCTCTCCTCTATGGCCGTCCAATGACGATATATCTTTAGAATCAGGGCCTCTCTGGCAAAAGTTAATAAGAAAAGACAAGAAACATAACCTTCTAATAGAAACCCTCAATTTTGTTCCCGAGAATAATTCCGCGGAAGTTATGCGGATAAAGATAACTAATCTGTCAAAAAAAGAAGTATCCTTTACTCCTGTAACCAGCATCCCTCTCTTCTGCAGGTCGCAGGATAATCTCCGCAGCCACCGCCAGGTGACTTCCCTTCTTAACCGCGCGGAAATCAGCCCTAAAGGAATAAAGATAACCCCATCTATGTGTTTTGACGAACGCGGGCATAAAAAAAACCGTACATCTTATTTTGTTTACGGACTGACTAACCCTAAAAACAGGCTAAAAGGTGTCTTCGGCACTTTAGAAGAATTCACCGGAAACAGAGGAAGTTTAATCCGGCCTGAAAGCGTCTTTGAAGATCTAACTCCGGAAAAACATAATAAAATACACGGCAAAGAAAATTTTGCCGGCCTTAAATTCGCGAAACAAAGAATAAAACCCGGTAAACAGACAGAGATATATTTAATAATGGGCATATCCCAAAAAGAATCAATGATTAAAGACTTCTCTCTGATAAACACCCCGGAGAAAATACAACGGGCTTTTGAAAACAGCAAACAGGCATGGCTGAATACATACAACAGCCTAAGCTTAAATACGGGAAGAAAAGAATTTGATTTCTGGATAAAATGGGTAAACATCCAGCCTGCCTTAAGAAAGCTGTTCGGATGTTCTTTTTTGGCCGATTTTGACTACGGACGGGGCGGAAAAGGGTGGCGCGACTTATGGCAGGATTTACTCAGCCTGATAACGGCTTCTCCCAAAAAGGCAAAACCTCTGCTTGTAAACAACTTTGAAGGTATAAGAATTGACGGAAGCAATGCCACTATAATCACCGAAAAGGGTAAATTCATATCTGACCGCGACAAGATATCCCGAATATGGTCAGACCACGGAGTATGGCCGTTCCTAACCCTAAAACACTACATAGACCTAACCGGGGATTACAAAATTCTGTTTAAAGAAACAGGGTTTTTTAAAGACCGCCTTCTCAAAAGGGCAAAAGAAACAGCAGCTTCTTCTATACCTGAAAAGGATTTTTCCTTAAAAGACGCGAAAGGTAAAAGATATAGAAGTTCAATCTTAGACCACCTGCTCATTGAAAACCTAATCCAGTTCTTTAATGCCGGAAAACATAACAACCTCAGGTTAGAAGGAGGTGACTGGAATGACGGGTTAGATATGGCCAAGGATAAAGGAGAAAGCTTAGCTTTCAGCAGTATGTACGCTAACAACTTCAAAGAATTAGCCTGCCTTTTACAGGATATTTCAGATAGAGAAAATATCAAAGAAATAAAAATAACCAAAGAAGCCGGGATTCTTTTAGACACTCTAAACAAACCGGTTGATTACTCAAGCCCGAAAGATAAAAACCGTATTCTTAACTTATACTTTGAGCGGACAAAAAACAAAGTCAGCGGTCAAAAGACAGCGGTCAAAATCAAAGGCCTGATAAAAGATTTAACCAGAAAATCGCGGCATATTACTGGCCATCTGAGAAAAAAAGAATGGATACCTAATCCCGGGATTTTTAACGGATATTACGACAACTTATCGCGAAGAGTTGAAGGGATTATCGATAAACAAATAAGGATAATGCTCACATCCCAGGTTATGGCAATAATAAGCGGGACAGCCGAAAAAAAACATATCAAAAAAATATGGGAGACAGCCTGTTCCCGCCTCAGGCAAAAACCTTTTTACGCTTTCCGCCTGAACACGGATTTAAAAACCTTACGCCTTGATTTAGGCCGGGCTTTCGGTTTCTCCTACGGAGACAAAGAAAACGGGTCGGTATTCTCCCATATGAACGTCCTTTTTGCCTACGGGTTATACAAACAGGGTTTTGCCAATGAAGGAAACAAAATTATCCAGTCGCTGTTTAAGCTTTCAACAAACCCTTCCGCTGAAATATACCCCTGCGTACCCGAATATTTTAACCTTGAAAATAAAGGCCTGTATCCTTACTTAACCGGATCAGCCAGCTGGCTGATTTATTCTTTAATCAGCGAAGTATGGGGGCTGAAATTTTCTTCAGGAAAGATAACTATATCCCCTAAACTGGTAAAAGACAACTTCAGATACTCTAAAAAGATAAGCTTAACCGTCAATGTAAAGGGGAAACTCATAACTTTACTCTATAAAAACCCTCAAAAAAAAGATTACCCTGACTACAGAATAGTGGCTATAAGCACAGAGGGAAAATCAATAAAGAAACCTCAAGGCAAAGAAATATTTTTCAGCGAAGATGAGACAGGCAGGATTTTAAACAGCAAAGATAAAAGAATAGAAGTCACTCTCGGCTAAAAAGATTGATATCAGCCGGGGTTAAACTTTTCTAAGATAAGTTTATTATTCTTAGCATCAATCCTTACCGAGAAGTTCTTAAGAAAACTCATCCCTAACAAGCCGGATATAGCGCCGCCTTCTTCCTTCTCCAAAACAGACGCCCGGACATTACTAAGCTCAACTTCGCCAACCTTAACTTTATCCAGCATAACCAAAAAAGCCTTGACTTTTCTGCCATTGGCAAGAGTTACGGCCATAGTCCTATTTTTATCTATCTTGACACCGGCTTTATCGGCAATATTCATAGGGATAACAATCAGAGACGCGCCGGTATCAACCACAAGATTTACAGTAACCAGCCCGTTTATCAAAACCCTGACAACAAGGCTGCTGCCTAAAGAATTATAGGATACGGGATAAATCCTGAAATCTCCTTCCATATCAGTTAACTGCTTATTTATACCGGCTAAGAAGTATTTCTCTTTAGAAGAAAGCTTACCGGAAAGAGAATCTGTTTTTTCAGAAAGAGCATGGTTAAATATCCTTAATTCGTTCACATATTCCGAAATATACTTATCCAAAGAAGACATCTGTTTCTGTAAGTTCTCCTTGTTATACCCGGCGAGCCGGATTCTTGATGACAGAGTATTTGAGTCCTGGACTAAAGAATTATACTTCTCAATATCCTTATCCGGGCTGGTTTCAGTAAACTCTCTGCTTACCTTTGCCAACTCAGCCTTTAATCCTTCAAGCTCTATCTCTAAACGGGCAATCTCCTTTTCGCCGGCATCTTTGGTTTTCTTGCTCTCAATAGCTTTACCGCGAAGAAGCTCTAACTGCTTAAACTCCTCAGCAATATCTTTGAAATTACCGCTCACAAATTCCGGGCGCAAATAATACTTATAACTCCATTTCCCCATCATCCGGGCCTGCTCAGAGGCTGAATAGCGGTAAATACTATCTATATCTTTTATATCAAGAGTTATTGTTCCTGACCCTATATTCACAGTAATATCACCGGCCGCCTCTTTGGTTATAACACCCTCAATACTCCTCCCGTTTTTTAAATATACCCTGTCGGCAAACAAAGAAAAACTAAAAATAAGCAAAGATAAAAACAGCAACAATTCTCTAAAGCGCATAACCCCTCGTTTCCCTAATAGAACACTTTCTTTAGAAACAATCCTGCCGCCGGAGCAGGCCTTCCCAGCAAAGACCTGTTCTTGCCTCTTATTATTCTCGAAACTCCGTTGATATCTATCCTGTTCAACCCGGCACTTACTATTAAGCTTACCATATTTCTTGCCATTCCCCAAAGAAACCCCTCAGATTCAATATCAATGTAAACAAACCTGCCTGATTTCTTAACAGAAATGTTCTTCACTTTTCTCACACAGCTTTTGTATGAAGACGCTTTCCTGGTAAAAGAAGAAAAATCCTTTTTCCCTTTAAGCAAGGCGGCGGCTTTTTCCATCATCCGGACATCTAACTTATCAGGCACCTGCCAGGAATAATTTCTCAGAAAAACATCCGGCTCTTTCCTGTTCAGAATGACGTAACGGTAAAGTTTTGACTTCGCGGAGAAACGGGAATGGAAATCTAAAGAAGCGAACTTAACTTTTCTGACACGGATATCTTCAGGAAGATATGTGTTCAGGGCTTTTTTAATGCTGCTTAAAGGAATATGTGTATCTACTTTAAAATTAGCAGTCTGAGCTCTGGCATGGACGCCTTTATCTGTCCGGCCGGAATAAACTATGCGGACATTCAGGTGAAATATTCTTTTTACAGCCTTTTCTACCTCTCCCTGGATAGTTCTTACCTCTTTTATTTTCCCGCCTCTTTTATCAGGCTGGACCTGCCATCCGTGAAATCCTGTCCCGTCATAAGATATCTCAAGGCGGATATTCTCAAGCATATCTAAATTATACGATTTTTAAGATAGCTTGGCGAGAAAAATATGGTTCTTTCTCAATATTAAGGAAAGGACTCACCTTCCAATGCAACAAAAGTGTTACGGACAGAAATGTTGCATAGGAAGGAATATGCCAAAAAAACACCTGCCAGACGTGGGACGCCGGACGTCCCACATCTTACGAAAGAAGCAGGTTTTACTTATTTTATTTACGCGGGTTTTGAAATTGTAAGAAGGGATAAATCTCAGATATCAGCCTAAGAGACCGGAAGAAACTAACTCTTCAGCTATCTGGACAGTGTTTAGAGCGGCTCCTTTACGAAGGTTATCGGAAACACACCAAAGCCAGAAACAGTTTTTGTTGAAGGGATCTTCTCTTACCCTGCTAACAAAGACTTCATCCTTCCCTTCAGCATCAATAGGCAAAACGGCATCTTCGGAATATGCCACCCCTTCTGAATCTTTTATTGCCGATTTTATATCCTCTAAACCAACTGTGTCTTTTACCTGAAAATAGACGGATTCCGAATGGGAAGTTATAACCGGAACTCTCACGCAGGTGGAAGTTATTTTAATTGAACTGTCCTCAAATATCTTGTGGGTTTCCCTGACTGTCTTCCATTCTTCAGTGGTATACCCGTATTCATTAAGGCCGCCGATTTTAGGTATTACATTGAAAACAATCTGGGAAGGAAAAATATCAGGATTAGGTTTGACTTTTTTATCTATTAAATCGAAATAAACTCCTTTATTTTTCTCAACAACCCGCTCAGCTTGTTCCCATAAAGAAACCGCCGCTTTCTTACCCGCCCCGGAAACTGCCTGGTAGCTGGAAAGGACTATCTGCTTTAACCCAAACTGTTTAAATATCCGGTTTAAAGCAACCAGCATTTGAATAGTGGTGCAATTAGGATTAGCAATAATACCTCTATGATCTTTTATCCTGTTTCTGTTAATTTCAGGAATTATTAAAGGGACACCTTCTTCCAGCCTGAAATCAGCTCCGTTATCTATAACTACCGCCCCTCTCTTTACCGCTTCCGGAGCAAAGAGGACAGAAGCCCCCTTTTCGCCTTCAGTCCCGGCAAACAGGGCTATTTCTATATTATCAAACTTCTCAGGAGATACAGCCTCTACCTTATAATCAACCCCGTCAACCTGAATAATCCTGTCTGAACGGGCAAGAAGACGCAGTTGGTTTAAGGAAAAATTCCGCTGTTTTAAACAGCGCAGCATCTCTATACCCACAGCTCCTACTCCAACTATTGCTACGTTATACTTCTTCATTTTTTCTTATCCGTTGAAAAGATACCGCAAGAACCTTCTTACACCTACGAAGGATCTCCGCGGACACCTCGTAGATATCCGGCATAACAGAAGCTAAAGGTTTTTAACTACCAAATCCCCCACCTCAGAAGTAGAATACCCCATCTTTCCCGCGGACAGGCTGGTTAGTTTTTCTCTGACTACTTTAATTACCGATTTTTCAATCCCTTCAGAGGCTTTATCCTCCCCTAAGGAATCTAAAAGCATACCTAAAGCACAGATAGCAGCTAAGGGATTTATAACGTTCTTTCCGGTATACTTGGGGGCAGATCCGCCTATAGGCTCAAACATAGACACGCCTTCAGGGTTGATATTCCCTCCCGCGGCTATACCCATACCGCCCTGAATCATCGCGGCTAAATCGGTAATTATGTCGCCAAAAAGGTTATCAGTAACTATAACATCAAACCAGCTGGGATCCTTTACCATCCACATACAGGTAGCATCAACATGAGCATATCTTGTTTTAATGTCAGGGTAAAGTTTCGCTGTTTTATTAAAAACCCTCTCCCATAAATCAAAGGCAAAAGTTAAAACATTGGTCTTGCCGCAAAGCATTACTTCTTTATTCTTGCCGCGTTTCCTGGCATATTCAAAAGCAAACTTTGAACAACGCTCAACTCCTTTATAAGTATTTATACTCTCCTGAACAGCCACTTCATTTTTAGTCCCCTTTCTCAAAAAACCACCTGACCCGCAGTATAGGCCTTCGGTATTTTCTCTTATAACCACGAAATCAATGTCTTCCGCTGTCTTATTTTTTAAGGGACAAAACCTGGCATCATACAGTTTTACCGGCCTAAGATTTATATACTGGTCTAATTCAAACCTCAGCCTGAGAAGAATCCCCTTTTCTAAAATCCCCGGCTTGACTCTCGGATCGCCAATAGCCCCTAAATAAATGGCATCAAAACTTTCTAACTCTTTAAGGACTGAATCGGGAAGGGTTTCGCCGGTCTTTAAAAACCTTTCCCCTCCTATATCATAATTAACTTTCTCATACTTAAACCCGTATTTCTCAGCAGAAGCGCCTAAAACCTTCAGCCCTTCGGATATAACTTCCGGCCCTGTCCCATCGCCGGGAATAACTGCTATCTTATAATCTTTACCCACAACTGTACCCTCCTCAATGAGGCCGCAACTTACAGAACAAAGTGAATATAAGTTGTTTGGCCGAATTGATCCCGCTGAAGGTTGAGAAATTGTAGTAATAGAATTTCTCAACATCTTCTCTGAGGCGGGATTACCTTAATATACGAATTAACCAATGAGGCCGCAACTTACAGAACAAAGTGAATGTAAGTTGTTTGGCCGAATTGATCCCGCCGAAGGTTGGAAAATTGTAGTAATAGAATTTTCCAACATCTTCTCTGAGGCGGGATTCCATTAATATTGCGAATTAACAGATGTTTATTCCTTTATTTTCAACCGCGCATTAATTTTTAATTATTTTATAAAGGACAGGGGACAAACCTGTCCCTACTATCAAGGGTTACGCTTCTGCCATCCAGGCAATTCTGTTGCGGTTAACAGACATGAACTTTTTATCTTCTATAAACTCGCCCTGCCAGTCATAAACTTTGGCATCAGTAAGGGCAATAAATGTTTTTTTCTGGCTATTGAGAAAATCAGTTATTCTTTCTCCTTCCCAAACATGAATCATGCCTTCAATCCTGTACCCGGGCATTGAAACAATAACTTTGACCTTTCTAATAGGTTTTTTAACCATTACTCCCCTCTGTTTCTTAAAGACGCCTGTTTTTTTACCCAGTCAATCAAACCTCCGGATTCAATTATATCCCGCAGGAACTGAGGGAACTTTTCTGAAAAAAACTTTTTCCCTTTATCCCCGGCAAGGATTTTTCCCTCTTTAAGATTCACTGTAAGCTGCTGTCCGTCTTTTATCCTGCCGGCTTCTCTACATACCAGTATAGGAAGGCCGATATTTATACTGTTGCGGTAAAATATACGGGCAAAACTTTCAGCTATCACCAAAGAAATACCCGCTCCTTTAATAGATACCGGGGCGTGCTCACGGGACGAACCGCATCCGAAATTCCTGCCGGCAACAATGATCCCACCCTTCTTAACTCTCTGTACAAATAAGGGATCAATGTTCTCCATGCATTTTGACCCTAAAAAGCCCGGGTCCTGAGAATCTAAATACTTAGCCGCGATTATGTCATCAGTATTTATATCATCTCCAAACTTGTGAGCTTTACCTTTAATAATCATATTCTATAAAACTTCCCCGGGATGGGCAATTCTCCCTTTTACCGCCGAAGCCGCAGCTACTTTAGGAGAAGAAAGATAAACAAAACTATCCGGGCTGCCCATACGTCCTATGAAATTCCTGTTAGTAGTAGATAAGGCTGTTTCACCTTTGCCTAAAATACCGCCATGGCCGCCTAAACACGGCCCGCAGGTAGGAGGAGAAACAATACACCCCGCCTTCACAAAAATATCAATCCACCCTCTGTCCAAAGCCTGTTTGTAAATTAAAGGCGTTGCCGGTATTATTATAACCCTAAGGTTTGATTTTACTTTCTTATCTTTCAGTATGCCGGCGGCTTCTTCTAAATCAGAGATTCTGCCGTTTGTGCAGGAACCGATTACTACCTGGTCTAACTTAACCTTCCTCATCCTGCTTACAGGCTTTGTATTGCCCGGCAGATGCGGGCAGGACACCTGAGGCTCCAGATTAGAAATGTCCCATTCATAAACCCTGTCGTATACAGCGGATGAATCATTTTTATATTTTTTAATATTCTTAGGATTATAATTCTTAAGCCTTTCTGTTTTCTTCAAATACTGAAAAGTCTTATTATCAGGTTCAATTATTCCGGTTTTGGCTCCGGCTTCAACTGCCATATTGCACATCGTAAACCTTCCATCCATACCCATCCTTTTGATAACTTCTCCTGAAAACTCCATCACTTTATATAACGCCCCGTCAACTCCTATCCGCCCTATCGCATAAAGGATTAAATCTTTAGCCGATACCCATTTAGAAAGCTTTCCTTTATAAACGAATTTGATAGTCTTAGGCACCCTGAACCAGCATTTTCCAACAGCCATTGCCGCGGCTAAATCCGTAGACCCTACTCCGAAAGAAGCAGCGCCTATCGCGCCATGAGTACAGGTATGCGAATCAGCTCCTATAACTAAGTCCCCCGGCCTGATAAACCCTTTCTCAGGCAAAAAAGCATGTTCTATCCCGCAATGGTTTATATCAAAAAAATGTTTAATCTTTAATCTTTTAGAAAATTCCCTTAACAAAACGACATTATTGGCAGTTTTCAAATCCCTTGCCGGAGTAAAATGGTCACAGACAAAAGAAACCTTATCGGTATTAAAAACTCTGTTTTTGCCTATCCTATTAAATTCCTTAACAGCTATTGGGCCGGTTATATCATTGGAAAAACAAAAATCTACAGCGGCATATACAAAATCACTAAGCTTCTTCTCAGCGGAATGTTTAAGCAGAATCTTTTCAACTAAAGTCAATCCCATTATTCGGTTCTTTCTTAAATTTTGTGGATTGATAATGTAAAATGACAGGAAATCCAAAATCCAAATACTACAAATATTACCAAATAAACTCAAAATCCAAAATCCAAAAATAAGAATAATCCATATCTCTCTCTTTTGAGTTTGGGATTTGGGATTCCTGCCTACGCCAAGGCCTCCCTCGGCTTCCATCGGCTTCGCCGAGAGGCAAGCGGCAGACAGGTATTTTGGATTTTGTAGTATTTGGATTTGGAATTTAGCAACATTCTTTTATGAAAATTAAACCATAGATCCTTCGACTCCCTTCGGTCGCTCAGGATCAATTCGGCTATAGACTTTTTCTTCGAAAAAGTCTAAGTCTCATTGAATTAAAAACTACTCCGTAAACTTCTTCAAAGCAAGAACGACATTATGCCCGCCAAATCCCAAAGAATTGGTTAAAACAGTATTGACCTTCTTTTCTCTAACCTTATTGGGAGTATAATCTAAATCACACTCCGGATCAGGCATCTCTAAATTAATCGTGGGAAAAATAACCCCTCTTTCTATTGCCAGGCAGGAATAGATAAACTCAGCCGCTCCGGCCGCCCCTAACATATGGCCGGTCATTGATTTAGTAGAACTTATAGAAACTTTATAAGCTGTATCTTTAAAAGCCAATTTAACCGCCTTAGTTTCTGTCTTGTCATTTAAAACAGTAGAAGTCCCGTGAACATTAATATAATCAACATCTTCGGGATTAAGACCGGCTTCCTTCAAAGTAATCTCCATAGCCTTTGCGGCCGGCATACCGGAAGGATCAGGGGCAGTAATATGGTAAGCATCACAGGTCGCCCCGTAACCGGATAGTTCAGCATAAATCTTTGCCCCTCTTTTTTTGGCATGCTCAAGTTCTTCCAATACCACAATGCCTGCTCCTTCAGACATTATAAACCCGTCCCGCCCTTTATCAAAAGGCCGGGAAGCTTTTTCCGGCTCGTTGTTGCGGGTTGAAAGGGCTTTTAAAGCGCAAAACCCGCCCACGCCTAAATGAGTAATGCAGGATTCCGCACCCCCGGTAATAACCATATCAGCCATAGAGTGTTTAATCGCATGAAAAGCTTCTCCTATAGCATGGCCTCCGGAAGCACAGGCGGTAACAGTGCAGAAGTTAACCCCTTTACACCCGAAATTAATGGCAACATGCCCTGAGGCTTCATTAGTAATTAAAAGAGGAATCATGAAAGGAGAGAAACGGGAAGGGCCTTTAGTTCGATAAACTAAAGCCTGGTCCTCAACTGTTCTTAAACTGCCTATTCCTGACCCTATAATTACACCCGCGCGGTAAGGATCTTCTTTACTGATATCCAATCCGCTGTCAGAAGCAGCTTCTTTAGCGGCAACAACGGCAAACTGGACAAAACGGGCCATCCTCCGGATATCTTTCCTGGAAAAATGATCCTCGGGATTAAACCCCTGGACTTCTCCCGCTATTTGAGAATCAAACAGAGAAGCATCAAACTGGGTAATCCGGGCTATTCCACTCCGGCCGTTAACCAAAGCATCAAAGTTTTCCTCTCTGTTTTTACCCAAACAGGAGATAACCCCACATCCTGTAACAACTACGCGTCTATCCATTTTATTAAAGAGCTGTTCTTAGCCTTTTGACTTCTCCTCAATATATTTCATAGCCTCGCCTACTGTAGTCATTTTCTCAGCATCTTCATCAGGTATCTCAATACCGAACTCCTCTTCCAAAGCCATAACTAACTCCACTGTATCCAGGGAGTCAGCGCCCAAATCATCTACAAAAGAACTTTCAGGCTTTATTTCTTCCTGTTTAACGCCCAATTGTTCCGCAATAATCGATTTAACTTTCTCTTCAACCGCCATTCCAACCTCCTTCTTTAAGATTCTACAAAATTACGCCTATATAATTAACCCCATACCGAATATTAAATTTGTTAACTTTCCGATAAACCTTAACAGTTAAAGCATCCCCCCGTCAACCGTAAGAACCTTGCCGGTGATATAATCAGCTAAGCTTGAGGACAGGAACATAACGGCATTAGAAACATCCTCAGGTTGTCCGAAACGTTTAGCCGGAATAATCTCCAACATCTTAGCCTTAACTTCATCAGAAAGTTTATCAGTCATAGCTGTTTTAATATACCCGGGAGCGACCGCGTTAACACAGATTCCTTTATAAGAAACTTCTTTTGACAGCGATTTAGTAAATCCTATAATAGCCGCCTTGGAAGCCCCGTAATTTGTCTGGCCGGCATTCCCCATCAAAGCTATAACCGAAGATATACTGACAATCTTACCCTGCTTCTGCTTCAGCATATATTTCAAAACAGCCTTGGAACAGTTAAATGCCCCTTTGAGATTAACCTCTAAAACCTTATCCCAGTCTTCTTCCTTAAGCCGAAGGAAAAGGTTGTCACGAGTTATCCCCGCATTATTAACTAATATATCAATCTTTGAATACTTGTCAATAATTTTATCAGCCGCGGCCTTAACTTGGGCAGAATCAACAACATTAACAGAAAAGATATCCGCCTCTCCATAAGAGGATAATTCTTTCCTGGCCTTAGCTAAAGTTTCTGAATTAACATCTAAAACAACAACTTTAGCCCCCCCTTCAAGGAAATCCCGGGATATCTGCCTGCCGATACCCTGAGCCCCTCCGGTAACAACCGCGACTTTACCATTAAAATTAAGGTTCATAATCTACCCTCCTATTTGCCAGGAAATCCTCCCTGCTGCCAAAGTTAATTACGGATAAAGACTTATCAATCTTACGCAAAAGCCCTTTTAAGACTTTTGAAGGGCCTGTCTCATAAAAAGTACGGACACCTTCATTTTTCATGAATTCAATTGATTTCTGCCAAAGAACAGGATTTGTAAGCTGTTTGATTAAATTAATCCTTATCTCTTCTTTATCGGTATGAGGTAAAGCATCCACATTACTTACTATCGGGATATCCGAATGGTTAAAGGAGACAGAATATATTTTATCCCTTAATTTATCTTCCGCTTCTTTCATAAAAGGAGAATGAAACCCTCCGCTAACCTGAAGCTCTACAATTTTTTTGGCTCCCTTATCTTCTAAAAAAGATTTGACTTCTTCTAACTTATCCTTTGCCAAAGAAATAACAACCTGCCCGGGGCAGTTTAAATTTGCCGTATAGAAACCTTCATTCCCATTTTCTTCTAAAACTTTATCTTCAAGGCCTATGACAGCTAACATAGTTGACGGGTTATGGGCAGCAGCTTCCGCCATAAAAGAAGCCCTGTCTTTAACTAAAGACACAGCGTCTTCAAAGCTTACAACTCCTGCCGCGTAAAGAGCTGTATATTCCCCCAAACTCAACCCGGCATAAAAATCAGGCATACCTTCTATCCGGCTTCTGAGGATATCCCAGCATACAGCGCTGACTAAGAATACAGCTGCCTGCTGGTAGAAAGTATCTTTCAGCTTTTCATCCGGTCCGGAGAAACAGACATCTGATATTTTCTCGCCTAAAAGATTATCCGCCGTTTCAAATAAATTACGGGCATTTTCAAAATCATCAGACAGGCCTTTTCCCATACCTCTAAACTGAGACCCCTGCCCGGGAAAAATTACCGCTCTTTTATTCATTCCTGTACCCTAATACAAAAATACAAATACACTTCATAACCAAAAATATCTTTGTTTTATAAGATTCTAAACACTAAACCCGAAACTCTTCAGCCATAGGCTGATCCGCCTCAGGCGGAAAATTTCAATTTCAAATGTTCTAAACTTTATTTTGGATTTTGCATTTTGGTCATTTGATATTGCCTGCCCCGTAGTCAACCAAAGGTTGTACTATGGGGTTTAGGATTTTTCCCCTCTGCCGCGCACTCATAAAACTTTTGACAACATCATATCCACCTAATAGCCATTGAACCCCAGACTAACCCTCCGCCGAAAGAATCTAAAAGAATAATCTTATCCTTTTTAAGCAGGCCCTGTTCATAAGATTCACATAACCCTATGGGGATTGAAGCGGAAGAAGTATTCCCGTATTTGTGCAGGTTAATAAAAACTTTCTCTTTAGGCAGATTGAGCCTTTTTGATACGGCATTTATAATTCTCAGGTTTGCCTGATGAGGAACTAACAAATCAACATCTGACGAAGTCAGCCCGCTTTTGGACAAAGCCTTTTCCGCGCATTCAACCATAACCCTGACAGCTATACGGAACAGTTCATTGCCCTGCATTTTAATAGTATGCAGTTTTTTATCTACTGTCTCCCTGCTTGCCGGCATAAGAGAACCTCCCGCCGGAAGCATCAACAAATCTCCTAAATTACCATCGCCTCCCAGGTGAAAACCTAAAAGGCCGTGACCAGACTTTACCGGGACAACCACAGCCGCGCCTGCTCCGTCTCCGAATAAAACACAAGTAGACCTGTCGGTCCAATCAGTAATACTGGTTAAAACTTCGCTCCCAATAACTAAAGCATTTTTGTAAAAACCGCCTCCAACCATTGCCTGGGCAACAGTCATAGCATAGATGAACCCGCTGCAGGCGGCGCCTACATCAAAAACAGCGGCGTCTTTTGCCCCAATAGCTTTTTGAATAAAGCAGGACGTAGAAGGAAACCGGCAATCAGGAGTAATAGTCGCGGTAATAATAAGATCTAAATCATTAGGTTTTATCCCCGCGCGTTTTAAAGCTAACTCAGCGGCTTTAGCCCCTAAAAATGACGCCGGTTTATTATCTACGATATGCCTCTCTTCTATGCCTGTCCGGGTAGTAATCCATTCATCGGAAGTATCTACCAACTTTTCCAAATCGCGGTTGGTAAGTATTTTCTCCGGCAGATATTTTCCCAATCCGGCTATTTTAACTGAGTTTCCCGCGTTAGGCATTTATCTTCTCCTGAATCTTCTGGTTAATATCCCTTTCTAATTCCCGGCAGGCGGCTCTCACCGCGTTTTTAACGGCCTTTGCCTTTGAACGGCCGTGGCCTATAATCACTACTCCGTCAACTCCCAATAATGGAGCTCCTCCATACTCAGCATAATCAACAATCTTTTTGAACTTATCAAAACTTTTACGCATCAAAAAAAGCCCGACTCTGCTCCAAAACCCCCTGTTTACCGCCGAAAGCAAAAATTTGCCTAAAGCTCCGACAAACCCCTCGGAAACTTTCAGGGCAATGTTTCCGGCTAACCCGTCAGAAATTATACAATCGCACTTTCCGGTAAAAATATCTTTAGCTTCAATGTTACCGGCAAAATTATCCAATTTATCTTTAAGAAGAGCTACTGTCTCTTTCAAAAAGTCCGGGCCTTTGGTTTCTTCTTCTCCTATATTAAGCAGCCCAATTGAAGGACTAACCCTGCCTAAAACATCCCTGACATAAACATCCGCCATCAAAGCATACTGCATAAGGTGTTTAGGCTTGGGGTCTATATTAGCTCCCACATCAATAATAAAAGAAACTCCCTTCAAAGTAGGAAAGAGTATAGCTATTCCCGGGCGTTCAACTCCTTTAATAAGGCCTAAGTCAATTGTTGACCCGCAGACCATAGCTCCGGTATTGCCGCAGCTGACAAAAGCATCGGCTTTCTTATCCTTCAAAAGGTTTAACCCTGTTACAATTGAAGATTTTCTTTTCCTGCGTATAGCTAAAGCCGGCGATTCCCCCATCTCAATAGTTTGAGGAGCATCAACTATCTCAGGATGAAAGTCAGGGATTTCCCTTTCCAATACCTTCCGGATAACATCTTCTCTGCCTGCTAAAATTATATCAACTCCAGGCAGTTCTTTACCAGCCAAATATGCCCCTTTAATTACTTCATCAGGAGCATAATCTCCGCCCATCGCGTCAACTACAATCTTCATTGTTTTTTCTTCTTCTTGTCGGATTTATCCTTTATAATTAGGACTTTTTTATCCTTATAATACCCGCAGAAAGGGCATACTCCAAACGCCGGCTTTAAATTCTTGCATTGGGGGCATCTATTAAGAGAAGGCTCATCAACTTTATGATGTGTCCTCCTCTTACGCGTCCGGGTATGAGAATGTTTCCGTTTAGGATGTGCCATAAAACCTCCTGCTTATCAATCTCGTATTGTCAAAACTATCTTTGTTTTATAAAACTCTAAATTCTAAACTCTAAACAATTTCAAATATCAAATGTTCTAAGCCCTAACCTCTTCAGCCATAGGCTGATCCGCCTCAGGCGGAAAATTCGAATTTCAAATGTTCTAAACTTTATTTTGGATTTTGCATTTTGGTCATTTGGTATTGTTTAGTATTTAGGATTTTCTCCCCTCTGCCTGCATTTTTTCAAAGCGATGCTTTCTCCGCATTTGCAGGCGCCTGTGTTAAGGTTCTCCCCGCATTCAGGGCAAAGGCCTTTACAATCCGGACGGCAAAGAACCTTCATCGGCCAGGAAAGAAGTATCTGTTCTCTGACATCATTGTCAATTTCTAAAAACCGGCCCAGTTTCCGGGCCTCATATGAAAAATAATAACTTGAGTGTTCTTCCCGTCCGGAAAATTCCAGACAGCGGCTGCACCTGACTCTCTGCAAAGCAGAAACCTCAACCTTAACCAATATCTCGCTTTTAACCCTTCTGAAAACAGCATCAAGATGAATACTCCCCAAAAAAGCCACATCTTCGGTATCCAGTTCCCACAAAGGAGCATCAATATCTTCCTGCCCCAAAATACCTTCTTCAGTTATCCGGCCTACTTCTATCTTCACTTCCTTTTCTTTCCAAGAGATTTAAATACCAAAGGCGGGACAAAAGAAGAAATATCCGCTCCCAAAAAGAATGCCTCCTTTATAAGGCGGGAAGAAATATATGAAAAATCCGGATGGGGCATAAGAAACATCGTTTCTATTTCTTCTTCTATCTTTCTGTTAGTTAAAGCCATCTGAAATTCGTATTCAAAATCAGATATCATCCTCAATCCCCGCAAAAGGATGCGGATTTTCTTTTCCTTAGCGTAATTCACAACCAGCCCGTCAAACCCTTCCACAGACACGTTTTTAAACTCTTTCAGGCACTCTTTGCTCATATCAAGACGTTCATCAAAACTGAATAAAGCGGCCTTGGGAGGATTCTTTGCCACCCCTACTATGACTTCTTTAAACAGACAGCCTGCCCGTTTTACCAAATCTATATGCCCAAAAGTTATGGGGTCAAAAGTCCCGGGATAAATTACTTTCATCGTATCTGAAGATTACTTCAATAACTTTGTTAGTTTTCACACAGCTTTTCTACAAACCCCTTTGATTTAATGAACTACCTCGCAGCAAGCTACGAGGTATCAAAAACTTTTCCAAAAAAGGAAACGCAGCAAGCTGCGGGGAATTAAACCATAGATCCTTCGACTCCCTTCGGTCGCTCAGGATCAATTCG
>Ga0164318_10000614_pt1 | contig 28383 bp, 22 predicted proteins | sample GuaBasSedimGuay9_FD_113734 | JGI IMG/M metagenome (GOLD analysis project Ga0164318, IMG submission 113734) | Subseafloor sediment microbial communities from Guaymas Basin, Gulf of California, Mexico - Guay9, Core 4571-4, 0-3 cm | ecosystem: Environmental > Aquatic > Marine > Hydrothermal vents...
CGGCGGCAGCGGCCGGAACATCAAAGAGAATTGCCTGTAACTTCCCACGCCGAGCAGGTTATATACCCCGAAAATAATGACCGCCGTGCCGTAAACCGTTATCCCTCTGCTTCTTTCCATGATCCGCTATACACCCACTCCCCAGATATCTTTCGCGTACTCCCCGACCGTCCTGTCGCTGGAAAACCTCCCAGACCTGGCGGTGTTCATTATTGACTTCCCCGTCCACTCATCATGATCCAGATAGGCCTGTGAGACCTTCTCCTGCGTGAAGATATAATCCTCAAAATCGGCAAAGACCATAAACTCGTCATGCCAGATAAGCGAATCGCAGAGAGGCTCGAATATCCCGGGTTCAAGCTGTGAGAAAAAATCTTCCTGAACCAGGCGGAGCGCCTCTTCCAGGAGAGGATCCTGCCGCACGTACTCCCGCGGGTTATAACCGCCCGCTTTTATCCCGGCGATCTCGTGAGCTTTTCGCCCGAAGATAAAGATGTTATCATCACCTACTTCTTCCGCGATCTCTATGTTTGCGCCGTCCCAGGTCCCGATCGTGACGGCGCCGTTAAGCATGAATTTCATGTTGCCGGTGCCGGAGGCTTCCCTGCCGGCGGTGGATATCTGTTCCGACAGGTCGCCCGCGGGAAATATCCTTTCAGCCAGCGAAACGCCATAGTTCTCCAGAAAGACCACTCTCAGTTTGTCCTTCACATCCGGATCTTTGTTGATGACATCGGCTATATTGTTTATGAACTTGATAACCAGCTTGGCCATGGCATAACCGGGAGCGGCTTTTCCGGCGATTATGGCCGTTCTCGGGACCACGTCTTTTTTCTTGTTGTTCTTTATTTTTATGTATTGGGCAATAAGGTAAAAAACGAACAGGACCTGACGCTTGTATTCATGGATCCTCTTCACCTGGACGTCAAAAATGGAACCGGGATCGATAATGATCCCGGTCTTATCCTTTACATAGCCGGCGAACTCTGTCTTATTGTCCTTTTTTACGGCCTTCCATTTTCCCCGGAACAGACCATCCCCGGCAAAAGGAACCAGTTTTTTCAGATGCGTGAGGTCCCGGAGCCACTCATTCCCTATAGCGCCGCTGATAAGTCCCGATAAACGCGGGTTTGCTTTCCCGAGCCACCGTCTCTGCGTTATGCCGTTCGTTTTCGAGTTGAACTTATGGGGGTAGAACTCAAAAAAATCCTTTAAAAGATCCGTCTTTAAAAGCTCGGTGTGAAGACGGGAAACCCCGTTCACTGAATGACTCCCGATTACACAGAGATGGCTCATCCTGACTTTCTTCTCCGCCTCCTCATCTATCAGAGACATCCGGGAGGGCCTGCCGCGGTCATGCGGATAACGATTGGCGACTTCCCTCAGGAACCTCATATTGATCTCATAGATCAGTTCCAGATGCCTGGGCAGTAGTTTCCCGAGCAGCGGTACCGGCCAGCTTTCAAGGGCCTCCGGCATGGTCGTATGATTCGTATAAGCAAACGTTCTGACCGTTATGTCCCAGGCCGTATCCCAGTCCAGTTCCTCTTCGTCTATCAGTATACGCATCAGCTCGACAATGGCGATAGCGGGATGCGTATCGTTCAGCTGAATGGCGATCTTCTCCGGGAACGCCCGGAAATCCTCATTGTTCATCTTGAACCTGCGGATGAGATCCTGCATCGAAGCCGATGTGAAGAAATATTCCTGTTTCAGCCGCAGTTCAAGCCCCTTGTACGCATTGTCGTTCGGATAAAGCACGCGGGAGATATTCTCGGAGATGATCTTGTTCTCGCATGCCCGGATATAATCGCCGTCGTGAAAATATTCGAGGTCGAATTCAGCCGTGCTCCTGGCTGACCAGAGCCTCAGGTTATTGACCACGCCGCTGCCGTAGCCGGGGACAGGCGTGTCATACGCCGTCGCAAGCACGTCACTGGTATCCACCCAATCAACGCGAAACCTGCCGGCCTTATCCGTGCGTTTTACGGTCCTGCCGTAATAACGCACCTTTAACGTGAATTCCGGCCTCTCGAACTCCCAGGGATTCCCGAGGCTCAGCCATTCATCCGGAAGCTCTACCTGAGAGCCGCTGACGATCTTCTGGTTGAATATGCCGTAATCATACCTGATGCCGTATCCGGTGGCGGGGATACCGAGCGTAGCCATGGAATCCAGGAAACAGGCAGCGAGCCGGCCCAGCCCTCCGTTACCAAGTCCCGGATCGACCTCCTGCTCGCAGAGATCCGCCAGGTTGAACCCCAGATCCTCCATCGCCTTACTGCCTTCTTCCAGCAGTCCGAGATTAAGCATGTTATTGGCCAGGAGACGGCCGGTAAGGAATTCCAGAGAAAAGTAATATACCCTTTTACAGTTCTCGTCGTGGTATCTCTGCTGCGTGAGTATCCATTTCTCGATCAGGCGATCGCGGATCGCCATGGCCATGGACTGGTAATTATCGTAATCGGTAGCGGTGTAAGAATCCTTTGCGAGAGAATATCTCCGGTTGTGCATGAAAGCATTCTTCAGACTCTCTATGTCAGCCGCTTTCCCTGACTGATTGTTGTTCATAGTTTGATTATTTCCCCGGACAGGGCCCAGCTATGTTACGCTTTAAGAAGATGCAGGACTTCCTTGACCTTGGCTGTTGCCACACAGATGACGGTATCGGCTCCTCCGTAATACACGAACAGGGTATCGTCTATAACAACGGCTCCACAGCTAAAGGTTACGTTCGGGACAACCCCGCTGATCTCATAATCGGCTTCAGCCTCCAGGAAGGGCTTATCGTATCTTCTGATGACCCTGCCGGGATCCTCCAGGTCCAGAAGCGCGACCCCCAGACGATAATGCATGGACCTGTCAACCCCGTGATAGATCAATATCCAGCCTTTCTCCGTTTTTATGGGAGGCGCACCGCCGCCGATCTTGAAGTATTCCCAGTCAAACTCGGGGCTCATCAGTATCTTCTGGTTGTCCCATGTTTTCAGGTCATCCGAATACGCTATCCACATATGGGGCGGGATCCTGTGAACGAACACGTATCTGCCGTTCACCTTTTCAGGAAAAAAGAACGAGTTCTTATCATCCACCATATAGAATGGATAATACCTGTCTCCCCAGTTCCATTTTTTTTCCAGAAAGTCGTCCACAGAAATGGATGTGATGCCGATCTGGACGCGCGTAAGCGGGAACACCATCCCCATACTGGTACCGTAAGCCGAATAGTTCATATAAATGGTATCCCCTATCCTCGTCAACCGCGGGTCCTCTATGCCTAAACTTTCCAGGTCGCTGGCCGGATCCGGGCCGAATACAGGTTCATCAAGCCTTTCATCGATATGAAAACCGTCTCTGCTGGAGGCATAACCCAGCCTTGAAACGCCTGTCTTCGATCCCTGGGCCCTGTAAAGAATATGCACTTTCCCGTCTTCATAAATAGCGGCGCAGTTATACACCATGACCGATTCCCATGGATTTTCCTTCCTGGGAGCCAGGATCGGATTGCCTTTATACCTCTTTAAGACCATTTTACGCTCCTCTCCGTTATTCTTTTAACAAATTCTCAAAAAGCCTGAGAAACTTTTCAGCCGTAGCATCGGCTGCTTTATCCCCGAGGTAGCTTACGATCGCTTTCTGCTGATCGCGGTATTTACTGCCCTGTTCGAACACATCGATAAGGTCCTCCTCAAGTTCCTGATGATTACTATACTTGAGGATCTCCTTGTCAAACGAATAAGTAAAATTAGACACCTGCGCGAGGATCGGGCAGCCCGACCCCATGCACTGAAATGCAGTGCTGCTCACAACCGGCCAGGGCCTCGAAGGCTTGTTATAGATCATGCAGTCCGCGGCGTGAAGATATTCATATAAACGGTCCATATCAGGCGCTTCCTCCACGATCCTCATATCGAATTTCACGGCGTGCTGCACGCGCCCGAATTGTTTCAGCACAGGTTCGACTTTCGCAACAATAAGCATTATAATATCGTGCTTATCAGCCAGCTTATCCAGCACAGAAACGGTATCCAGCGCGTATTCCGCGGCCGGACCGAAAAGAAGGACTATCTTTTTATCCCCGGGCAGCCCCAGTTCTTCCCTCGCTTTAACTTTGTCCCCCAATCTTAACGGGAACGCCGGGTATGGTATGATGCTTATTTTGTCCTTTGGATAGGCTTCCTTCAGAAAATCATAATACCTCTTGTCAAAGCAGACAACCTGGTCCCAGTCAAAATCGAAAAACCCGGGTATATCGGAGCGCTTGCCGTCATGAATGACGTTGACGGTTTTCGCTTTCTTTTTTATTTCTGGAAAAATCGACAGAAGGCGCTGTATGGGAAGCATGCCAAGGTCCTGGACCACAAAAATATCATAATCCGCCGCCAGTATGGGCGCGGCATCCATCTTCGGATCCGTCCCCTTGAATACCTCGAAACATCTCGTTACATACTTTTCCTCTTCTTCCGGCTTCTTCGTCAGCGCTGTGCCGTGAAAACTGTGCCGGTAAAACGTGAAAACCTTCAGGTCTATGCCCTTTTCGACCCAGGCCCTGCCTATAAGTTCAGCGTGTATCGACGCCCCGGAATCGGTGTTCCAGGATCCAAACATGGCTATTTTCATGAAAACCTCCCGCGAATAAACATGTAATCCCCATCTTCAGGCTTCGGGGCCCGTTTGAAAAATAAAAAACACCTTGCATTTATATATATTATACGTAAGATATAGCACATAGCAATGAAAATTGTCTCTTTAAAATACAAAATTTCTGACACTACCTTTTGCATGTCAATTTGTTCCACGGAAGTAGCCGGGGGTCAACCCCCGGCTACTTCTGGAAAAGGAAATCCCTGCTGTATAAATTCAGAGAGGTACTATGCGCGGAGATAAGCTGGTAATAAGAAAAGGCCATGTAAAAGCGGCACAGGAGCTCGGCAAAATCCTGACCCCGGAGATACTCTCTTCCGATTCCAGGTATGTTATCTCTATCTCAGGCGAATCCGGCTCGGGAAAAACGGAGATCGCCCATGAAATAACGAAGATCCTGAAAGAAAACAAGATCAGAAGCGTCACCCTCCACCAGGATGACTATTTCCGTCATCCCCCAAAAACCAATTACAGGATGCGCCGCAAGGACCTCACTCTTGTCGGCACCTCCGAGGTGAAACTTGCCCTCATGAACAAGCACATAACCCGCTTTAAAGATCCCAAAACCGTCAAACTCCGGAAGCCCCTTGTTCATTTTGATGAAGACAAGATCAGGGAAGAGACCATAAGATGCAAAACAGCCAGGGTTATGATCATAGAGGGGACATATACCGCTCTACTTAAAAATATCGACAAAAAGATCTTTCTCCGGCATACGTATAAGCACACCCTCGGCACAAGACAGGTCAGGAAAAGAGAAAAAATCGACAAATTCGACGAAAAGATCCTCACCATTGAACATGGTATCATTTCCAGACACGCGAAACTGGCGGATATAGTCGCTCGGGAGGATTATTCGCTGATCATAAAGCACAGACCTAAAATAAGGAAGAAAATCAAAAGGATCTGTATGCTCACGGCCCACGGATACGTAGATCCCAAACCCATCCTGGGGAAAACGGACACGGGCGGACAGGTGACCTATGTCCTTGAACTTGCCACGGCTCTGGCGAAAAAAGGTGTAAAGGTCGACATATACACGCGCCGGTTCCAGCACAGAAAAGCTATTGAGCAGGTAAGCAAAAACGTGCGGATCATAAGGATCCCCTGCGGCGGGAACAGGTTCATCCCGAAAGAAAAACTCTTCCCCCACCTGGATACATTCATCAATAGGATGGAAAGGTTCATCAAAAACAAAGGTTTAAAGTACGATATACTTCATTCGCATTACTGGGATGCCGGATACGTGGCCATGAAACTCTCCGAACGCCTGGATTACTTCTTCGTCCATACATTCCATTCCCTCGGAGCGTGGAAAAGGGAACAGATGGGCGGGGATCCCGTTAAGATGGAAAAACTTTACGGCTTTAAACAGAGAATCCAGTATGAAAAGATGATCTTCAAAAAAGTCCGGGCGCTGGTCATGACAAGCTCGGATATGGTAAAACTCTCTAAAAAGTTTTATAATTATACGTCCAGAAAACATGTGGTGCTGCCGGCCGGCGTGAACACGGACGTGTTCCATCCACTTAAAAAAGGAAAAAAAGAAAAAAAGATCGACGTGCCGCAGAATTACATCTTCTGGGTCGGCAGGTTCGCCACCAACAAGGGGCTGGATTACCTTCTGCGGGCTTTTGCTGAAGTGGTTACAAAAGCCAAGGACCTCTTCCTTATTATAGGCGGAGGCTCCACAAAACCGGAACCCGAAGAGAAAAAACTGAGAAAACGCCTGGAAAAAATAATAATCAAAACCCAGATCAAAAACAGGGTCTTCTTCACAAGGCATATAAAAGACAAACTTATGCCCTCTTATTACCGGAAAGCCAGGTTTTTCGTCCTCCCGTCGAAATTCGAACCATTCGGCATGACAGCGGCAGAGGCAATGGCCTGCGGAACCGCTTTAATAGTAAGTAACCGGGCGGGTATCAGAAAATATCTCAAGACCGGACATAACTGCCTGATCGTCAACCCATCCAACAAGAAAGACCTGAGCCGGGCTTTTCAGACACTCAACCGGGATCATGTCCTGCGCAGAAGGATCGCGAAAAGAGGATTAAAGATCGCCCGGAGGGAATTCAGCTGGACGAAACTCGCCGAAACAAGCATGTCTTTCTATGACAACATGGTTAACAGGTATTATGACGGGAAGTAAGGGAAAAAGCGCTTCTCCCCTTACTTTTTAACCTTTGCCTTTACCGTCTTACCGGCCTTTTTCGGCTTTGCTTTTGAGGCTTTCTTCTTTCCTGCCTTTTTCAAAAGATCCCTGATCTCAACGGTCGTCATCCTGTCAAGACGCTCTTTATCGTGCCCGGCTGCCACCAGTCTTCTTATCTGGGATAAAACTTTCTGCCTTTTCGCGGCCCCGCTTTTCTTGGGACGGCAGCGGTAATTCTTTCGAGGTTTCATCCTTCTCTCTCCTTTTTTCGTAACTCATGAAGCAAGGCTCTATTATACATTAATAAAAGCCCTTTGCAACCAATAAATCAGACGCTTTACGTAACAGCTTTGGATCAATGTACTTACAACCTAATTATGGGTATTCTTGTTTAAATTTGTGCGGGGGCATGTCCCCAATATATATATTGCCGTGGAATTGCAGTTGTGTTAAAGTATTGGGCATGCTGAAAAAACTGAAGAAAGATATAGATAACAGCCTGAAATCGTTTCTATGGGACATATCGGCTGAACTGGGTCTACAGGCGGCCTCCGGGCTCCTTTACGGCGGGATCCGGGATTTTCTGCATCGGAGCGGAAAAAGGATACGCCCCATACTGTTCCTCATAAGCTACCAGGGATACACGAAAAAAAAGGGGTTCTCTTACGAGAAACTCCTTCGGTGTTCCCTTTCGCTGGAACTGCTGCATGATTTTCTGCTTGCTCATGACGACGTCATTGACAAATCCGCCCTGCGCCGCGGGAAGCCGGCACTGCACAGGCTGTTTAACATGAAACTCGGCGTGTCCGGGAAAGACGAACTCGGTTCCAATCTGGGCATTGTCGCCGGAGATATAATATTCACCATGGCAATAGACGCCCTGCTCTCGTTCAGCGAAGACCCATCCCGAAAGGAACAGGCCCTTAAGATATTTATCAGAACAGCGGCTGCCACGGGCATTGGTGAATTCATCGATGTAGTGAACAATGTAAAAAAGATCGAAAAAATCACGAAAAAAGAGGTCTTCCTCACCTATACCCTGAAGACGGCAAAATATACCTTCGAAGGCCCGCTGCTTATAGGCGCTGTCCTGGCCGGAGCGGACAAAGAAGAAACGCAAAAGCTGTCCAGGCTGGGCATTATCCTGGGGCAGGCCTTCCAGATACAGGACGACCTGCTTGATACGTTCTCCTCCAGCGAAAAAATCGGGAAACCCGTGCTTTCTGACCTTAATGAGTCCAAAAAAACGCTCCTTGTGTGGAAAACATACAAAACCCTTGCGAAAAAAGATAAAAAGCTTCTCAAGCATCTCCTGGAAAAACGCGGAAAGACTTACCGGGACCTGCTGGAATTCCGGAAATTGATAAAGCGCGCCGGCGCTGACAGGTACTGCCAGAAGAAGGCTGCGTCACTTCTTCTGGAAGCGGACTCGATCTGTTCCGGCCTGCGGATGAGAAAAAAGCATAAAACCGCTCTAAATCAATTCATAGAGGATTTTCGTTCAAAAACGGAAACATTGACGTAAAACTTACGAACTTCCGATGCGGTATCGGACGATCCCGCATCGGAACAGGTACACATGAAAATAAACATAGCAAAAAGTTCAGGGTTCTGTTTCGGGGTGAGACGGGCGATAGACATAAGCAAGAACCTGGCCGGCGGGAAAAGGGCTGTCTATGTCCTGGGCGACATAGTTCATAACAGTTTTGTCGTCAGCGAACTGGAAAAAAAAGGCATTAGGAAGATCAGCCGGATAAAGCGGTCCGCCGGGAACGCCATACTCGTCATAAGAGCGCACGGCGCGCCAAAGGCGGTATTCGATAACGCGAAAGCACGCGGATACAGGATCGTGGACGCGACCTGCCCGAAAGTCAAAGACATATACAAGATCGCCAGAAGGCTGGAGAAAAATAGCAGCATAATAATAATCGGGGACAATAACCATGACGAGGTTAAAGGCATCGCCGGTCAGTTGAAAAAGAAACCAATAACCATAGAATCTCCGCGTGATATCCCCTTAAAAAAACTGGCCCGCGTAAAAAAAGCAGCGGTAATAACCCAGTCAACCCAGACAACGGACAATATAAACATGATAATGGAACGTCTGGAGAAGATCATACCCCGGGTAAAGCTTTATAATACGAGGTGCCGAACCACCGCCGTAAAACAGCAGGAGATCAAATCCCTTCCTGAAAAGAACGATCTTGTCCTGATCATCGGGTCAAGAACCAGCGCCAATACAAAGAGGCTCTATCAGATCTCCAGGAACATAAATAAAAAGACTTACTGGATAGAATGCGCGAGAGACCTGAAAGCGGCATGGTTCAAAAATGCCGGGAAAGTGGGCATAATGGCCGGCGCGTCGACTCCTGACTATATTACCGGCGAAATCGTTGAAACGCTCAAACAAATGGGCGGGGAATAATATGTACCTTTTGATCGACAACTACGACTCCTTCACATATAACCTGTACCAGATATTCGCCGAACAGGGCGTGCAGCTCGTGGTAAAAAGGAACGACAGGATCAGCATACAGGAGACTGCGTCCCTGAAGCCGGATAAGATCATCATATCCCCGGGCCCGAAAACGCCGGATGACGCCGGCGTCTCAAACGAGATCATAAAAAGGTTCGGCTCCGGCATCCCGATACTCGGGATCTGTCTGGGCCATCAGTGCATCGCAGCGGCCTTCGGCGGCAGGATCTCCCGGGTATCGAAAATCGTGCATGGAAAGACCTCTGCTGTTTATCATAACGGCGGGGGAATATTCAAGGATATCCCCAGCCCCTTTCCGGCGGCGCGGTATCATTCCCTCAAAACAGTAGATATACCTCCCTGTCTGGAAGTCACCGCCCGGACCGGAGACAACATTATAATGGGCATCGAGCACCGGGACCTGCCGATAACGGGTCTGCAGTTCCATCCTGAATCGTTCCTCACGGAAAACGGGCGGAAGATAATTAAAAACTTCATAGAGCTGTAAAATGGAAAAAAATCTTCCCAAAATACATCGATCGCCTGTGATCGAAAAGATCGAGTGCAACTGCCCGCTGGAAGATCTGTTCGCTCATTTCGCGCGCATCCCTGATACGTCTTTTCTGAACAGTTCTCTGGAAACCGACGCAGGGAGATATTCGTTCATCGGGATAGAGCCTTTCCTTGTCTTAAGCGGAAAAGATAATAACCTTCAGATCAGATCAGACGGCCGCCGGCTCTCCATTAAAAGCGATCCGTTCAAATGCCTCGAATCCCTTATCCGGACATACAGGACCGACAATAACACCCCCCTGCCTTTTGTGGCAGGCGGTATCGGATACCTCTCTTACGACCTTAAGGACATCCTGGAACGCCTGCCGCAGAGAGCAAAAGACGATCTGGATCTGCCTGATATATATTTTGTTTTCTACAGGGCACTGCTTATCCACGACAGGCTTGAACCCCGCCGGTTATACATAAGCATCGTAGACATCGATCCCGGCGGGCACAAAAAAACAAATGAACTGATGAAAGAAATAAAAGAGGCCGTTAAAGCGGCGTCTGGAACGATCCGACCGGCGCCGGAGTCTGTTCTTCACGAACCTGTTTTTGAGTCAAATTTCTCAAAAACAGGCTATATAAGATCCGTGCGAAAAGTCATAGATTATATCCGCGGCGGCGACATCTACCAGACATGTCTGTCCCAGAGATTTAAAACCGAGTGGCCATTCCATCCCTATGATCTGTACCTGAGACTGAACAAAATAAATCCGTCTCCGTTCAGCGCCTACCTGAATTTTGAGAGATCCAGGGTCATCTCTTCATCCCCTGAATTATTCCTCAGGCTTGCGGATAATACCGTCGAGACAAGACCCATGAAAGGCACCCGCCCCCGGGGGAAAGACGCCGGCGATGACATAGTCCTCAAAGAACGGCTGGAGAAAAGCCGTAAGGACGAAGCCGAGCTGGCCATGATCGTGGATCTGGAAAGAAACGACCTCGGTAAAATCGGGGTGCCGGGTTCAATTGAAGTCGCCGAACACAGGAGGATAGAAACCTATCCGACAGTGTTCCAGACCATATCCATCGTAAAGAGCAGGGTTTCCGGAGGCATAAGCCCGGTCGATATAATCAAAGCCGCTTTTCCAGGCGGATCAATATCAGGCTGCCCTAAAATACGCGCCATGGAGATAATCGATGAACTGGAACCGACCAGAAGGAACGTTTATACCGGATCGGTCGGCTATATCAGTTTTCATAACACGATGGACTTGAATATTGCGATCCGCACCATGATCATGAAAGGAAAAGACGTTTATTTCCAGGTCGGAAGCGGCATTGTCGCCGACTCCGACCCTGAAGCGGAATACAGGGAAACACTGGATAAGGCCCGGGCTCTGATGGAAAGCCTGCGCGTCAGCGCCTGTTCATGCGTTCCCTGAGTATCCCCCTCAACTCCTCCGGAGACTCAAGTTTCTCTACCCCCGGGATATCCCAGGCATCAAACCCATAAACGGGTTTCCCGGCATTGAGCGCAAATCCTATCTCTGAAAGCGTGCCGTATTTGCCCGGCAGCGCAACCACCACATCCGCGGTGCCGGCAACCAGAGTATTCCTCGAATAGCCCATACCGGTCGTGATAACGATATCAACGGACGTGTTCGCGTCCTGCTTGTCCTCCCCCGGAATTATACCCACAACAAGCCCGCCCGCGGCCCTCGCGCCCCTTGAGACGGCTTCCATTATTCCTCCCAGGCCTCCGCACACCAGGGCAGCACCTTCCTGAGCTATGATCCCGCCTATTTTCTCCGCCAGTTCCGCCACAGACCCCTCACATTCATGCCCGCCGATCACGGATACCAGAAATCTCCTGTCACTCATACCCTAATCCCCCCCTGTCATATTTTCAGTCCCAATTCCACCAGTTCCACTCCGGGAGTGGCCACTCCCGGAGTGGAACTGGTATTGCGTTTGGTTTTATTATATAATTAAAATTATGAAGGCTCAAATATTCTTTTCCGTTATAATACCAACTTTTAACAGAAGGGCTTTTCTTGAAACAGCCGTAAATTCCGTCCTGGCGCAGACTTTCCGTAATCTTGAACTGATCGTGGTCGATGACGGTTCCACTGACGGGACAAAAGAACTCATGTCATCCTGCGAAGATAAAAGAATAGTTTATTTTCATCAATCAAATCATGGTGTCTCACACGCACGGAACAGAGGGCTTGAACTCACGAGAGGAGATTTCATAGCTTTTCTGGACTCTGACGACCGCTGGAACCCTGAAAAACTGGAAAAAACAGCGGAATATATAAAAAACTTCCAGGGTATCAGCATATTCCATACCGAGGAAATATGGTACCGCAGAGGAAAACTTTTGAACCACAAAAAAAAACATAAAAAACCGTCCGGCCGCGTGTATAGAAACACGCTTCCCCTTTGCTGTATAAGTATCTCTACCGCAGTGATCAAAAAGGATGTCTTTGACACCGTAGGGACATTCGATGAGACCCTGGAAGCGTGCGAGGATTATGATTTCTGGCTGCGGGCGGCATCCAGATATGAAGTAAAGCTCATACCCGAGGCTCTAACAATAAAAGACGGAGGCAGATCAGACCAGCTCTCTTCAAGCATCTGGGGGCTCGACAGGTTCAGGATAAAAGCGCTGAGAAAAATGCTTTGCTCCGGCCTGCTGAACGCAAAGGACCATAAAATAACACTGGAAGAATTCAAAAAGAAATGCGCGATCTTTGCCGCGGGAGCTGAAAAGCGAAAAAAAACAAAAGAAGCAGAATACTACCGAACCCTGGCAGCTCCAACCCTGGCAGCTCCTGGTCTACACATTTACAAAAAATTGTAAATGTGTAGACCAGGAGCTGTTATAATTTGATAATCTTCAGCGGTGAAGAGCCGTTATTCCAATCAAGGGTCTGGATCGGGAAAGGTATAACAATGCCTTCCGCCCTGTAACGTTTCTGAAGGCGTTTTATGAACTCGTGCTTAACGCGGTATCCGTCTACGAACTCTTTCGCACGCAGTATGACCGTGAAATCTATGCTGGAATCGTTGAACGTGTGATAACGTATGAACGGTTTAAACTCCGGAACCCCGCCTTCGACGCTCTTAAGAACTTCCTCAGCCACTTCAATGGTAACCTTTTCAACCTGCTCAAGGTCGGAATCATAATGGACTCCCACCTGGATCAGCACGGACATCTCCTTCTGTGGATAATGATAGTTCAAGACACGGGAACCCACGAGAACCTTATTTGGGATAACGACAACGTTGTTGGGGAGCTGGCGGATCCAGGTGGAACGCCATCCGATCTTTTCGACATAGCCCTCTTCCCCGGATTCCAGGCGTATAAAGTGCCCCACGGTAATAGGCTTGTCTATAACGATCTGGATGCCGGAGAAAAAATTCTCAAGAGTAGGCTGCAGGGCGAGAGCCACTGCCAGGGAACCTATGCCGAGCGACGCCAGGATCGGGGTTATGGAAATACCAAAACTGTCCAGAAGTATCAGGATACCAAGACCGATCACGACCGCGCGAACCACTACATGGACCACGCCGCCAGAGTCTCTCAGGGCGCGCACCTTATGCGAATAAGTGTCAATAAGGCCTTTGAACAGGCGGTCAAAAAATATGACAACCGCGATAACAGCCGTAGATCTGAACGCGATATCCACAAACCTGAGGAGCTCGCTGTCGGTCTTCAGTTCAAAAAGGGTATTCAAAACAAAGGCGCCGCTCACGAAGATCAGAAGCAGGAGCGGCAGATCAAGGGCGTTGACAAGAACATCGTCGAACCTCACCACGGTCCTTTGCGCGATCTTCCTTAGCTTACTGAAAAATACCTTTTTCAAAAGAAGGAACACGCTGACCCATATGAGATAAAAAACCGGCATGTAAAACGCGGGCGATATCTTTATTCCGTGGGCAACCAGCTCTCTCACTATTATCGACTCCCTTATCGGTTTACCGGGTTAACCGGGCTGCTGAGTTAAACAGGTTGCCGCTTCGCCGATTGACCCGCTCTCCCGCTAATCCTCAACTACTTACGCTTTCCCCGCGCTGCCAAGCACGTTCTCGTTCTTGTGCTTGTACATCCTGATAAGCTCTTCCCGGGCCGGCCCAAGATACTTTCTCGGGTCGAATTCCTTGGGCTTTGTCGCAAGGACTTCGCGTATTTTCGCGGTCATGGCAAGCCGACCGTCGCTGTCTATATTGATCTTACATACCGCTGACTGCGCAGCTCTGCGAAGCTGGTCTTCGGGAACGCCTACGGCATTTTCAAGATTACCGCCGTATTTATTGATGGTATCGACATACTCGGGCATTACCGAGCTGGATCCGTGGAGAACGATCGGGAACCCGGGCAGTCTCTTCTCCACTTGCTCAAGGATATCGAACTTTAAAGGCGGAACCGCTTCGCCCGGTCCCAGTTTAAACTTATAAGCGCCGTGAGAAGTCCCGATAGAGATCGCAAGGCTGTCCACTCCTGTTTCCGAGACAAATTTTTCCACTTCCTCGGGCCTGGTATAATTGGTCTTCTCATGGCTCACTTCATCCTCGATACCTGCCAGGACCCCCAGTTCTCCTTCCACGGTGATATCATGCTGATGGGCATAATCAACGACCTTTCTGGTAAGGGCTATGTTCTCTTCAAAGGAGAGGGCCGAACCGTCGATCATCACAGACGAAAACCCGGTTTCTACGCAGGAAACACACAGTTCATACGAATCCCCGTGGTCCAGATGCAGGGCAACCGGGATACTGGACCCGGCGTCTTTGATAATATCCATGGCACCGGCCGCCATATGCCTCAGAAGTATCTGATTCGCGTATTTCCGCGCGCCTGAAGAGACCTGCAGGACAACCGGGGAATTTGTTTCTATGCAGGCCGTGATAATGGCCTGCAACTGTTCCATATTGTTGAAATTGTAACCGGGGATCCCGTATTTTCCGTCCACGGCTTTTGCGTACATGCCTTTAGTGTTCACAAGCCCCAAATCTCTGTAACTATACATTATCCTCCGCCCTTTCTTTTATTTTATTGTTAAAGCACTCCACTCCGCCGAACAGTAAACCGGAATAAAGGATATTTTATCAAGTTTCACTGACAATACAAGGGAAAAATACATTATTGAACGCAATGAGGGCCAAAAGGATCACACTTGCGCCTGTCCCCACCCAGCAGGGCAGCGGCGCGCGGTAATGTATCATCAGACGGATAGCATCTTCCCGGTAAAAATACATATAGATCCTGTCCAGGAGCAAACCGAGGACGATACTGCTGAAAATTATTGAACCCAGATATATAGCAAGAGATTTCCGGCCTATGTTCTTCGCAACGACCATCATGGTGACAATATTGGTCGCGGGGCCCGCCATAAGGAAAACAAAAGCAGCCCCGGGGTTCATCCCCTTAAGTATAAGCGCGGCAGCTATCGGTATGGAGGCCGTCGCACACACATACATCGGTATGCCTACCAGAAGCATGGCGAACATCGCTTTTATCCCGGAACTCAAATACGTTTCGATAAAACTTTCCGGCAGAAAATAGGATATTGCCCCGCCGATCACGATACCCGCGAGCAGCGCCATCCCGCTGTCTTTCAACAGATCCCCGAACGCATAACTGAACACCCCTTTTATCTTATACGGAATGCTGTGAACGTGTTTTTCCCCGGAGGAGCAGAGCTTGCATCTCTCTGCCTCACCTTCCGGCAGTGATACCTGTTCCTTTATCAGAAAATTGGCCAGAATACCTGACAGGACACCCGTCACGAACGAAGCGATTATCCTGTACACGGTAAAAAGGCCGCCCAGGAGAGAATAAGTCGCGAAGATGGAATCCACCCCTGTCGTGGGGGTAGAAATAAGGAAAGACAGCACAGCTCCCCTGCTTGCCCCTTCTTTCCGCAGGGACATGGCAGCCGGGATGACCGAACAGGAACAAAGAGGGAGCGGGATACCGAACAGGGAGGCCTTTACGACCGGGAGAAAACCGCTTTTTCCAAGATGCCTGCTTACCGTATTGGTCTTCAGGAAAATGTGAAGGACCCCGGCAAACAAAAATCCAAACAGCAAAAAAGGGGACATCTTATTAAGTAAAAAATATGCTTCCTTTAATATCCCGGGAATTATGCCCATACTCCAAAATCACAGTCCGCGGTTATTCCTTCATTTCTTTCTGCATTTTCAGGGCTGCTTCTTTTAACTGCTCGGCCGCGTCAGCTTCTTTTAACACGACCATCTGGATGGCGTGGTTCACGAACTTGGCGCTGGAATCCCATGCCAGGACCGGAGGAGGGCCTTTAGCGTCTCCGGCCTGCTGCTGCAGGACCCGCTTAAAATCCTTATCCATGGGCAGATCCTCCCAGGATTCCATGTTTGACGGCAAATAAGAATCTTCCGTCCCCAGCGAATCCTCAAAAACCTTTATCTGATTTTCAGGACGGAACAGGAATTTTATGAATTCCAAGGCCTCCTTCCGCATTCTGGAACCGGAAAATATGCCCAGTACCCTCCCGCCGATGAGGGCGGTCCTTCTGCCTGACGGGCCCGCGGGAAGCATAGCTATGGACCACTTGCCTTTTATCTCCGGAGCGCCTGCGGTCAGGCTGATTATCTTCCAATTGCCGGATATCGCGAGGGGATAGTCCCCGGTCCTCATGCCCTGCTCCAGAGGAACCCGGGTTTTTGGGACACCTCCTTTATAAAGCCGGGCGAAAAAATTCAGGGCCTGCACGGCTTCAGGTGAATCAAGCACGACTCTGGTATAATCGTCGTTATAATAATCCCCCCCTGCCTGCCATAAAAACGGAGAATATCCGATCCAATCAAGCGAACCCCAGTCGATGATCATCCCTTTATCCCGCGTCCTGAGGTCCTGCAGCACATCTAAAAGCTCCTGCCAGGTTCCCGGGGGGGATGGAACAATGTCCGTCCTGTAATACAGGATATGCTCCGAAAGGTCGAACGGGATACCGAACACCTTGTTTCCGAACCGCGTTGACTCTAGTATACCGGGAAATATCTTCTTCTCCAGTTCGGCGACATCTTCGGGAAATTCCTCCCGCAGATCGAGCATGGCGCCAAGTTCTCCGAATTCCATACCCCAGGTAAGGCCCATTGTCCCTATGTCAGGGGCCACCTCACCGGCAATGGATGTCAGATATTTACTGTGCGCGTCTCCCCATGAAATAGCCTGGCACAATACCTCAATACCGGTCTCCTTCGTAAAGTCCCCGCCTAATTCCATTATGGTCCTGGCCTGCGCTTCGGAACCGACAAGCCACATTACGATCATGTTCTTTTCTTTTTTTCCGCTTCCGCAGCCTGTAGACGAAAACATGAAAATAACAACCAGCACCGCCGTAAATAGTTTCCTGGCTATAAGCACGAAGCTTCCTCTTTTGGCCCTATACCTTCGCAAAAAGGTTCTGTATTACCAGCGCGGCCGCGCCTGCGGCGACAACGTCTTCCCCGAGGCTGGTGGGGAGTATTTTCACGACCTTCACCGATTCCTCATAGGCCCATTTTCTTACGGACCTTCTTACCGCGGAAAAAAACATATCCCCCACTTTTTCTACACCCCTGCCCACGATAACGACCTCGGGATTAAAAAGATTGATCAGAAAAGCGATCTTAACGCCAAGATACGCCCCCGTGTCTTCAATGGCCTTTTTCGCAAGCTCATCCCCTTTTTCGGCAGCTTCGATAACGCAGTTAAGGTCGATGTTCCCGGGCATTCCCCCGGCCGCTTCCAGTATAAGCGACTTCTCTCCCGGGTGTTCCTCAAGATAGGTTCTTACCCGGGACGGTATCCCCAGGTCGATTCCCCTGGAACGGAGGCAGCAACCATAATCATAACTTGCCCAGCAATTGTCGGGGGCCGACTCCTCGCCGGGATACGGCGGGTTCAGGTTCAGCTCACCGGCGCTCTTGCTGGCGCCGTAATAAAGCTCGCCTTTTACAATAAGACCGCAGCTCGAATCGGCGCATAAAAAGATAAGGTTCTCCGCGGTACTGCCCGCGCCGATGCCTGACCATCTCTCCCCGAAAGCCGCCAGCGTGGCATCATGTTCAATGAGGGCCGGAGCACCGAACCTGGCCTCCAGCTGATCCAGAAGGTTCGTGTAACTGACGATCTGCTCGTTCTCGATGGCGTACCTCACCATGGCCCGGTACCTGTCGATCACGCCCCATATACCCACACCCGCGCCTTTTATATCCGAACCCCGGAGTCCGGACTTCTTCACAAGAACATCCGTCATGTCCAGGACCTTTCCCGTCAGCTTATCGAAAGATTCCTTTTCCTTTTTAACTTTCTCTTTCGCCAGTATCTTCCCGGACAGATCCATTATAACTCCAACGATCGCCGCGTCGGCCGTAAGATGCGGGGACCCGAGATCTATCCCTATACTATAGCCGTACTGACGGTTCAATTTCAAGAGTTCAGGCCTTCTTCCTCCCGTGGAAATATCCAATCCCGTTTCAAACACGATCTTATCCTTGATGTATTTGCTGACGTAATTGGACACCGTAACGATATTAAGGTCGGCTATTCTTGAAATATCCGCACGGGATATCTCCCCGCCCCTGCGTATGGCGTCGAGTATACCGAGATTCCTCCGCTCTTTTTCTGACAGCCTGTTCTCTTTTACGATAAAGTTCCTCATGGCAGGGACTACTTCCTGACCGGCCTGGCATACCATTTTTTTATGACCTGCTCCGCGGGCTTGTTTTGTGGAGTGAATCCGCGGTTGAATTTCCCGCCCATATTTACGTTAGTTCCCCAGTACCACCAGTAAAGTCCGTAAAACCATTCTTTGTCCCAGAACGTATCCAGAATAGCCCTGTAATAATCCGCCTGCAGTTTGAGGTTCACTTCGGTCCTCGGAACATGTTCCCACGGGCGGATGGCCGCCCCTTCCGCCGAACTGCAGCCGACCTCTGGAAATATGATGGGTTTCCTGACCCTCCGCTGAAAGTCCTCTATCCCGGGGACCCATTCACTCCACCCCTGTTTCAACTCATCGTATGTAGGCACCATCTTCTCCGTCAGAGGGAAATAGGGGTTAATGCCCACATAGTCCAGCAGGTCCCAGAAACGTATGTCCTGGTACCTGTCCCAGTGCGCCGCGTAGGTCAGCAGCCCGGGATATCTGCTCCTGACTTTTTTTATGAGGTCCCTCCAGAGATACCCTTTCACTGTCGCGGAGGCGGACAATTCCGTCCCGAGGCATATCATCGCCACCTTCTCTTTGTTGGCTATATCAACATAATGCATCATATAATCCTTGTATCCGCGGAACCATTCGTCCCATTCAGCCTCTTCCGTGGATGCGATCTCGCCTCTCCAGCTTCCGTCGGATTTGTCCAGAAGATCAAGCTGCAGCTTAAACATAACTTTCATCCCAAGCTCATGCGCTCTTCTCACGGCACGTGTAACTGCCTCATCAGAGGGTGTTTTAGCCGTCCTCTGTATATCCCCTGACCAGGGCGTTGTCTGATACCATGTTACCAGTATGCATATCCATTCGGTCCCCAGTTCTCTGACCCGCCCCAGGGATTCGTCGGAATCAGCGCTAGAATACCCGTCTTCCGACCATGTGACATATCCTACGCCTTTCTGGAACTCCATGACAGCGCTCTGTTGTTTAAAAACCCTTATCCCGATAACCGCCGCGGCAACCAGTACCACCAGCACGATCGGGATCAGTTTCCACGGGAGGCCCCTTTTTATCCTGATTCTAGTATCTGTCCTTCTCTCCATGATATTTCCTTTCGTCGGCTTAACTTATATAGGCTCCTGGTCTACACATTTACATTTTTTGTGGCTCCGCGGACTACATTTACAAAAAGTGTAAATGTGTAGACCAGGAGCCATAGGAGCCTCTACCTGCCGGCCCTGATGTTATCAATATATATGGGGCCGGCATACTTGGGCTGCCGATTAGATTCTACCCTTATCGCTATCTTCCTGATATCCCCGGCAAACTCCTCATCCGGGACAACCCTTTTCCAGTCATAACTGCCGGGTTCTATGTTAGCGGTGAGCGTGACCCATTTACCGGCGGCAAGAGGCACGCTACGACTCATCTCCACGAACTTCCAGTTGTTCCCCACGGTCAATACCATTTTCGCTTTAAGCCCTTCAGGCGCGCCTTCCGGAAGATAAATATCCACGCTTATAACACGGTAAGGGCTCATGTTCAGATATTGCTGTATCTCGACCAGCGCTGCCGTCCAGAAGCCGCCGGGAAAATCCGCCATGATCTTCATGCTGGTATTTCCGTGTGAAGCGGCTTCCGCGGAAACCGCGGCAGAGCCGGCCACATAGTCCTTCTTGCCCTGGGCCCAAATGGGGATCTCCCATCCGTTCAGGTCGGTCTCAAAATCGTAATAGACCCTCTCTTCGGTTATAGGCGCGGTAGACGGCATAGGTATTTCTTCCTTCACCGGCTCTGCTCTCTTCTCCCCCGGAACCGCGGCAGTTCTTTCCGCGGGGGCCTTCTCTTTTCTTCCACAACCATTAAGACCAAGTGTCATAACACAAAGACCTGCCACAAACAGGCATAGAACGCTCCTGCGAAGATGTTCCATTCTTTCTCTCCCTTTCCCTTCTTATTTTATGACTCTTATATTATCAATATAGATAGAACCGGTGTACGCGGGCTTATTATTCGATTCGATCCTTATATCGATCTTCCTGATATCCCGCCGGAACCCATCATCTATCTGCATTCTTCTCCAATCAACGCTGCCCGCTTTTAAATCACCCGCCAGGGTCACCCACTCGCCGGGATTCAGGGCATAGGACCTGCTCATCTCGACCCATTTCCAGTCGTCACCGACCGTCAATACCATTATGACCTTCAACCCTTCCGGAGCGTCTTCCGGAAGGTAGACATCGCATGCTATCCTGCCGTAATCGGTCCAGTCAAAGAACTGCATAACCTCGATTATAGCCCCGGTCCATGTCTTGCCGGGGAACTCCACATCCATTTCCAGGCTGCTGTTACCTTCGCTGGCATACTTGTCAGAAACCTCGATCCCCTTCTGCACATAATCCGGTTTCTCATACGCCCAGTCCGGGATCTCCCATCCCTGGGTGCCCTTTTCAAAACCGAAAAGAACGGTCGCTTCTTCGGCATATGTAACCGTTCCCGCCAAGACCAGACCAACTACAGCGAACGCCAATAAAACTTTCTTCATGTCAAGACCTCCTTTTCTTTATTATTCTGTTTCCTTTAACCATCCCTTGATAACTTCTTCGGCCTTTTTACCCTTTACAGTAAACCCGAGCGGGCTCCACCTCTCCTGCGGAAAATATTGCCAGATATAATACCCCTTGAACCACGGACGCCCGGTCAATACCTCAAACATAGCCTGCAGACAATCGGCCTGTTCCTGCTGGTCCTCGACGTTTGAGACAGCTGCCCATGGTTGACGGTTCGCCCCATCAGCGGAGGGATATCCTATCTCGGTGAGAAGAACGCCTTTACCGGTCAGCCCTCTTTCCCCAAGCCATTTCTCTATTTCATCAGCTCTTGCCCTCCAAGCATCTGTCAGCTCTTCCATGGAGGGAACATCTTTCTCCGTCAACGGAAAGTAGGCGTCAATGCCTATAAAATCCATCTTTCCCCAGAACGGGACTCCCTTGTATTCCGTCCAGTTCGCGGAATAAGTCAGAAGACCCTTGTAGACCGCCCGGACCTTATCTATGACCCGGTCCCACCTGTGGATCCATGCTCCAAAGGTAGTCGCCTCAAGTTCCGTGCCTATGGAGAAAAGTTCCACATTATTCTCCTGGGCGAAACGGGCATATCTGAGTATGAACTCCTCGTAACTGTCAAACCATTTTTCGGAAGGTATTATATTGATACGCGCCTCATCCGTCCGCGGATCGACATGAGGTTTGATCTGGACACGCATTCCAAGTCTGTGGCAGGTCTGGACAGCGTGCCTGAGCGCCGCCATGGTAGGCGTATCACCGTCGGGTTCGTCACTGGTAAAAATCACGTCGGAATCAACCTCTTCCTGATAAGCCGGGACCATAATGGCTACCGCATCAAAGCCTGTCTCCTTAATATACGCGAGGGAAAGATCAGATGCCGGAAGAGACAGTTCGTCAGCCATCCATGAAGTGTACACGACCCCTTTCTGGAATTCCTTTTCACTTATGGGGGGCACCGGAGCGGCTATCTTACTTAGGCGCTCCTCAAACTCCTCCTTTTTCTTCTTATTTTCTTCCCTGGCAAGATAAGCCTCCTTGAGCACGGTCGAACGCGGGTTATGCCCCGCCGGCCCGTATATCTCGACTTCCCACACGGAGATCCCCCAGTCCTTATTGACCCTTTCTACCCCCAGGACCTTTACGTAACGGCATTTAACCGGAGTGAATTCCGCCTTAACAGCCCCGCCGCGGCTCTTCCTCTGGCGGTAAACCTCTTCCCAGGTATCAGCGTCATTCGAGGCCAGTATCCTGTAATCCGTGGCATAAGCCCTCTCCCACCTGACAATGACAGTGCTCACAACACTCTTTCTTCCGAGATCAAAATAGATCCACTGATGCCCCGGGGCGTAATCACTTGACCAGCGCGTAAGCATATCTCCGTCAACAGACGCCATGGGGTCAGGCTTCGGTGCCCAGTCAGGGGTTTTGTCAAAACTTGATGCCCTGGCCCCGCTAACAGGAAGATAGACCAGGGGCTCACCGGAGGCGGTTTCCACTCTCTCGAGCAAAGCTGTTCCTTTCCTTAAGCGGACGGCCAGGAGAATCACCCCTGCAATAAATATCAATAGCGCGCATAAATAAACTGCTTTTTTCACTTTATCCTTTCAGTCTCGTCATCGCGATACCTTTTATTATGTATTTCTGGAAGAGCAGGTACACGACAAGCATCGGCAATGTCGCGATCACCGCTCCGGCCATGACCATGCCAAAGTTCGCTCCGAACTGACCCGTAAGCACGGCAAGCGCCAGCGGGATCGTCCGCATATTGCTCGTGTGGATGATCACCAGCGGCCATACAAAGTTGTTCCATTGCTGCAGAAAAGTGAATATCGCCAGGGTCGCGAGAACCGGTTTTATCAGCGGCAATATCACCTTGCGGTATATCATAAACTCGCTGCATCCGTCTATCCTGGCGGCGTCGATAAGGTCGTCCGGAATACTGTAAATAAACTGCCGGTTAAGGAATATACCGAAAGCGCACCACGCCATAGAGGGAATAATAAGGCCTCTATACGTGTTCAGCCATCCCAGGTTCTTGACGATAACGAACCCCGGGATGATATTGACCTGCCACGGTATCATCAGCGACGCGAGAAATATGAAAAATATCTTATCCCTTCCCCAGAAATCATGCTTGGCAAAGGCATAGCCTGCCAGAGACGTGGCGAAGATATTGAACAGGGTGATGGATCCCGCGACAAAAAGGCTGTTGAACAGATACCGGAGCATGGGGACCATGCGGAAAAGGTCCATATAAGGTTCCAGCGTGGGGTTCTTGACGATAAGACTCGGCGGATAGGCCTGTATCTCTTCCAGCGGCTTGATCGAGGTGACGAGCATCCACACATAAGGCAGAGCCATGATGACAGCGCCGGCGATAAGAAAAATATATATAAATGTCCTAACTGTCAGTGGATCTTTCCTGATACCTGGATTACGGTCAGCCATATCTTATCTAAACTCCCCTCTCATATATACCAGTTCCACTCCGGGAGTAGCCACTCCCGGAGTGGCTACTCCCGGAGTGGAACTGGGGTAAACCTTAATATTCGACGTTGCTTTTCATCAGCCGTTTGTTGATCATCGTAAGCACGAATATCCACAGAAATATAATATACGCCAATGCCGAAGCATACCCCATCTGGAACTTCTGAAACCCCTTGTCATAGAGGTACGCTACGATCGTAAGACCGCTGTTCAACACCCCTCCTATAGCGCCCTGTCCGCCTGTCATGATATATACCTGCTCGAATACCTGAAAGCTGAAAACAAAACTCATTATGATCACAAAGACAATTGTGGGCCGCAGCAGCGGCAGTGTTACGTGGAAAAATTTCTTCCAGAATCCGGCTCCGTCTATATCGGCCACTTCATACATCACCTGCGGGATGGTCTGCAGGCCGGCCAGGAAAAGGATCATATTATAGCCCACCCCGGCCCATATGGACATTATCATTATGGAAGGCAGGGTCCACGCAGGGCTTGCCAGCCAGTCAATCGGCTGAAATCCAAGTTTCATTATCAGGTAATTCAACAATCCGTATTTCTCCCCCGCATACAGCCATTTCCATATGACCGATACGGCGACTATCGCGGTAACAGTGGGCAGGAAAAATATCGACTTAAAAAAATTCTTGAATTTTATCTTCTGGTCTATGGCCACGGCAAGGATAAGCGAAAGGCAAATGCCTATGGGAACCACCCCTATCACGTATATAATAGTATTACCGACCGCTTTCCAGAAAAGGGGATCGTTGAAAAGTATGTTCTTATAGTTAGCCAGCCCCACAAATCGCGGGGAGTGGACAACATCGTAGCGTGTAAAAGACCAGAAAAAGGATATGAAGACCGGCGCAAGCTGAAATATAAAGAATAATGCGGCAGGCAGGGCTATGAAAAGGTATGATACCTTCTGTTTGTTGAGTTTCTGGAAAAACGATTCATTTTGCATCAACAACCCCTGGTTAATTGAATGGTTCCCCGGAAGTAGCCGGGGTTTAAATCCCGGCTACTTCTTCTCCGGGAAAGCCAGTGAAGATATTTTACAAAAATTCCCCTCTTCTGTCAACTTATCATATTATAAAGACATTGCAAAACTTTTATATGGCATCTGCCGTTACCTCTGCCATTTCCAATCCCGCATCGGAAATGGCGTACAAAAATGGCGTATATACTAAAAAGAGCAGGCTGTTCGGCCTGCCCTTTTTGCTTTTTTCGTGAGCGGATCTGTGCCGCGTATTAGACGGACCACATGACCTTCCGCCGGTTCTCAAGCTGCTGCAGGGCCTCATCCGTATAAGGCTTGATCGGCATGGTCAGGAGGAGATTCTTTACCAGAAAACTCAGCCAGCCAAAAGCATCCTTCTGCAAACTGGCGGGAAGTCTGCTCAGCGCGTCCCCCATCTCATCGTATGAAAGCATATAGTACAGGAACTGTCTCGGGATGTCCCTGTGGGTCAGCTGCGACATCAGTTTCTGAAGGTCGTCCGCAGCGTTCTCTTCACCTTCCCTCGCTATCTGGTCGGGAGTGACAGCTGCCAGAAGAAGCGCCGTTCCCTCAACTTCCCTGTTAAAATACCATCCCCTGTCCTCCAGTTCTTCCTCTTTGTCGATATCCGGGATAGCAAGCACCCTGACCTTGCCTTTCTTCCCGAACAGAAAATCACGCACCTCAGGATCACTCCTGTCGGCAGTCTCGATATTGGACTTGGTCGCGGCCAGAACAGCTACAGCGCCTTCATTGATCGATCTTTTAGCGGCTTCTTTAAGCCCCATATGCGCGCTGTATGTCGTTATCCTTATCTTATTGTTCACATACTTCCTCAACTGTTCCTGTTCCCACAGGGCGGACCCAGGTGCATTTTTTCCGCCCGGAACGAACATCTCCTCCGGCAGGATCAGGTCAACCTGTGCGGCCTCGATCTCCGCGATATGCTTTCTGACCATGTCATATGTCGCGTAAACCGCCTTTTCTTCCTGTGTCTTCGCGTAATCCACACGGACAACCGCCTCCCCGATGCCGACGTTGTCAATGATATACTCCGGGTAGCCTTCTTTGATCGGGAACTTATCTCCTTTATTCAGCGCCATTACCGGCGTGCCGTCGCTTTCCCTGAACATTATCGAGCCTTCCAGAACCGTAAGAACGTGTTCCCGTCCGGCTATCACCGGCGGAGTCGTCATTTGATCTATTATGGACAGACGGTCAAAGGTGTCTGTTACACCGGGATATCCCACAAAAGACATTTTTTCGGCAAAAGTGTGCCTGCCGGTGCCGGCGATCTCTTCTCCGACCCTCAGGGGTTCGCTTAAATCGTACACCTCCGCAAGCGGCATCACTTTCGCGGAAACAACCGCCGGGCCTTCCAACGCCTCGACAGTATATGATTCTCCCATATTCCTGTACATGAACATCTCCGCTCCGCGTTCAAGGTCAAAGACTTTGCCTTTTGAAGTTGTCAACCGCACTTTTCCCTCATAAACAACCAGCATATGCTGTCTTCCGCCAAGAAGACCGGGAGAAACGATCGACTGCTTGTCCTGTATCGTATATTCCCCGGATAAAAATCTTCCTTCAACGGAACCCACTATGTCAAACCGGGCCTGATCCCGGGTCTCCGGCGCGCTGACCAGAACAGGCGCAACTTCCAGCCGGCTCATATCTATCTTCCGTAACGCGCCCTGTTCTTCAGCCGTTTTCAGCCATTTTCGCGTGCTCTCAAGCTGTTCAGGTTTCATGGTAAGAATGTCTTTTTTGAGCCGTTCCGGGTTGAGCGCGGCCAGCTGCTCCCGCGTCATTTCCAGTGAACTAATGCCCCATTCCTGCCATCTATCTTTCATGCCCAGGAATTTTAAACGGTCAAAGAAAGATATGGTCCCTTTCGCGTCCTCTTCCGCTGTAACCGCTTTTATTTCATCCACGTCCACTTCCCCGTAAGCGTGCGGCGTGTACGCGGGAACTATATATGATCTGCCCGGCTCCAGTTCGACTTCGTTCAGCACATCAAGTATCCTGCCTTGTCTGCACGCCTTTTCAAACTCTTCGGCTGTGATATCCTGGTTAACTCCGATATACGCCGTGCCCTTTACCCTGGGAGTTATCATCTCGGCAAAGGTGTGTATCTGGACCGACAGCGGCAATTTCGACGTTAAATGCTTGGATGTTATCAGGTTCCTGGCGCCGTATTGAGCAACATGTTTTGCTCCGTATATTTCTTCGGGCCAGTATTCCAATACCTCCTGCGGCAGGCTGACAAGCCCCGCGCCCATATCGATCATGCCCGCTCCGAACCATCTTTCAGCCACGACATCTTCTTCGATAATCCGCTTCTTTAACCAGACTGTTGAAGGCTCTCCGGGTCCGGGATAACTCTTTTTTAGCTTCTCAAGCTCTTCTTCTGTCAATTTATTAAAAATAGTATCCAGCTTTTCAAGCTGTTCTCCTGTCAGATTATCATAAATCGTATCCACCTTTTCCTGGACAGTCATTTTATCCATAAGCTCAAGTATGGGCGAATCCGGAAGCCTTTTTCCCCATGTATAGCCTTCTATACCGAGCTTGAAAAACAACCTGGTAGTGATACGCTCTCCCTCCTGGATCACCCTGTCCAGTTCGGTAATCGAGCGGATATACTCCGGTTTTTCGGACTCGGACAGCGACTTGAAAAAGTCACTCTTTTCGAACTTTTCTTTTATAATAGCCGGCCTGTCACTTTTAGCAGGCTCCTCTCCTGTCCTGACGGCCCGGGTGCCGGCAGACTTTGTCATACCGAGCCAGACTTCCCTGGCCAGCACCGGGATAATCTCTCCCACACCGGTATCCCTGATGCCGTCAGCGGCTTCCTGCGTTTCCGCCATGGCATAATTCCTGAACACAGGCTCGTTCCCTGACGGACGGATATGTGAAACCTTTGTATCCTCTATACCTATTTCTCTTTTGCCCGCTATTTTCTCTATGTCCGCAAAAGTTATACTCGTTCCGTCCAGTATATTTATGGAAAGCACTGCGGGGAACCCTCTCTCCGGTGTAAATATCCCTTCAACAGCGCTTTTAACACGGTGCCATTCCTTAATGTCCGGGCTGTCCGGCCTGTACAACTCACTGATCGCCTTCTTTTCAACTTCAAATGTAAGGACCTTCTTGCCCTTGATCTCTCTTTCTATACGTACTTCCGCTTGTCCTGTCGCGAAATTAACGGAAACGACCTTGTCTTCGAGAACCGTTTTACCCTCTTTGTCATAACTAACGAATTTATTATCTCTTAGATCAGGTAACAACTGCTTTTTCATCTCCTGCATCAAGCTAAGCGCCTCATCCCTTCTTATGCCAAAGTCAACTTCAAAAGTGGCGTAAACACCCGCGGCGTTGTACCGATGCGGGATCTCCTGATCAATGAGTTCGGACAATTTCAGTCCTTTAGTCCTGGCCAGAAGCTTCTCCGCAAGCAGAGGCAGGACAGCGTCCCTGGTGGCGAGTTTGGTCAGGATGCCGCCGCCGGGAATCCGGAAATCAGAACCGAGGAGAAACCCGCCGTTCGCTTCCCAGCCCAGAAATTTCGCATCCGGATATACCGCGCGCGCGTCATCCATGGCTTTGACCACATAAGGCGAGCCTATCTTTGTCAGGATCACGTCTATGCCCGGAGTCGCCCGTAAAGCCGCCACTACCCCGTCGTTCGTGCTCACGGGCACGGCAACGATCAAACGTTCCGAATCATCCATACCGGATCTGAGCAGTTTAGCGGTCAATAAACCGAGTTTATCGCCGGTAAGGAAATTCCCGTTTTCATCGGCCAATCCCGGCCTGTCTGAATCGCCATCGGTGAAAAAGACACTGGACGGATCATACTCATCGGC